>Ga0316222_1001416_pt1 | contig 29387 bp, 26 predicted proteins | sample TBH18011metaG_FD_206008 | JGI IMG/M metagenome (GOLD analysis project Ga0316222, IMG submission 206008) | Freshwater microbial communities from Trout Bog Lake, Wisconsin, USA - TBH18011 | ecosystem: Environmental > Aquatic > Freshwater > Lake > Hypolimnion/Profundal zone | place: USA: Wisconsin... | reverse complement strand
CGCCTGTAGGCATCGCCACAAGCTGGTGATTGCGGGCGTCTCAGCCACGTTCGGCCCTGGTCTGTCGGCGATTGCGGGTGCCAATGGCGCGGGTAAAACCACCCTTCTGCGCGCCATTGCCGGGCTGCATCCGCTGGCCTCGGGCCATATTGAGGGCAATGAGAACCCGGCTTTGCTCGGATTTCTGCCGCAACGCACCGACATCGACCGTCGATTTCCGCTCTGCTGCCGCGATTTCGCAGCTTTGGGCACCTGGAGCCGCATCGGTGCGTTCTCGGCGATTCCCGTTGTGGAATCCGACCGCATCGCCGCCGCTTTCATCCGCATGGGCATTGCCGATCTGGCCAATCGCCCGATTGCCCGGCTCTCCTCCGGCCAGTTCCAACGCCTGATGTTCGCCCGCCTGATCGTGCAGGACACGCCAATCATGCTGCTCGACGAACCCTTCACCGCAGTCGATGCCGAAACCGAGGCGGTGTTGATCGATCAACTGCTGGCATGGCGCGATGAAGGCCGGGTGGTGGTGGCGGTGCTGCATGATCACGACATGATCCGCACTTTTTTTCCGCACACGCTGCTGCTCGGGCGCGGCCCGGCAGAGTTCGGGGCGTCTGCCAGCGTGCTCGCCGTCGAACACCGCTTCCCCCGCAGCGCGGCCTGACGCATCGTGCTCTATAACCTGCTGATCGACCCGTTCACCTTAGGCTTCATGCGCCGGGCGCTGGCCGGATGTCTGGCGCTCAGCCTCGCCGCCCCACCGCTGGGGGTGTTTCTCACCATCCGCCGCATGAGCCTGACCGCCGATGTGCTGCAACACGGCATTCTGCCCGGCGTGGCGATTGGCGCGATTTTCGGCGGCTTGTCGATCTGGTGGATGGGCGCGGGCGGACTGCTCGCCGGTCTGTTGGTCGCACTTTTGGCCGGTGCGATCTCGCGCGCCACTGAAGGGCGGGAGGATTCAGGTTTTGCCGGGGTTTACCTGCTGGCGCTGGCCGCCGGTGTGGCGCTGGCCACCCGCCAACGCGGCATCGATTTGGCGCATTTGCTGTTCGGCTCGGTGCTCGCGGTGGACAATGCGGCTTTGGTGTTGATGGCCAGTGTGGCCAGTCTGGCGCTGATCGGGCTGGCGCTGATCTGGCGCGGCTTGGTGCTGGAGAGCCTCGATCCGCTGTTCCTGCGCGCCATCGGACAGGGCAGGGCAGGCGTGGCGTTTCATGCTTTCTTCATGCTTTTGGTGGTACTCTGCGTCGTCGGTGGATTTGCGGCGTTGGGCACGTTGATGTCGGTGGGCTTGATGATGCTGCCAGCCATCGCGGCCCGGCATTGGTCGGCGCGGCTATCTGGGCAGGTGGCGGCGAGCGTGGTGATCGCGTTGGCGTCGTCCACACTCGGCTTATTGCTGTCTTTTCATGCCAATCTTCCGGCGGGTCCGGCGATATTGCTGGTGGCCGGTGGGGTGTGGCTGGCGAGTGTGGCGTTCGGGCCGGAGGAAAGTGTGCGTGCACGCATCGCAATCCGATCACGGGATTGACGCGATGCCGCCATCTTCGCCATGCAGCGTGATCGTGGAGGCAAAAACATGCAGTGGGATCGCGCTAAAGTTCTGGTGACGGGGGGAGCGGGCTTCCTCGGTGCCAATCTCTGTCTGGCTTTGGCCGCACGCGGCGCGAAAGTGACCGCACTGGACGCCTTCCTGTTCGGTGGCGGGGCCAATCCGGCCAATCTGGATGGCTCCGGCGTGGAATTGGTGCGCGCCGATATCCGCGAAGGCGATTTGCGCCCGATCATCGAAGGCGTGGACGTCATCTTCAACCTCGCCGCCCAGACCTCGCATATGGGCGGGCAGCGTGATCCGTTGGCCGATATCAATGTCAACGCGGTGGGACAGGTGCGGCTGATCCAGGCCGCGCGTGAGGCCGCCCCGAATGCGGTGGTGGTGCATGCCTCCACCCGCCAATTCTACGGTCGGCCGCATTATCTGCCGGTGGATGAAAACCATCCCGTCGCCCCGCCAGACGCCAATGGCGTGTCGAAATTCGCCGGTGAGCAATATTGGATGATCGAGCATCGCACCGCCGGGCGCCCGGTGGTCAGCTTGCGTCTGACCAATTGCTACGGCCCGCGTTTGCGCATCCGCGATGCGCGGCAGACCTTCCTCGGCATCTGGCTGCGCTGCGTGCTGGAAAATCGCCCGTTTGAAGTCTGGGGCGGCGCGCAATTGCGTGACATGACCTATGTGGACGACGTGACGGAAGCCTTCATCCGCGCCGCCGAAACCCCGGCCTGCTACGGCAATCTCTACAATCTCGGCGGTGCACCGCCCGCCTCTCTGTTGGAAATTGCCGAGATGACCATCCGGCAAGGCAAGGCGATTTTGGGTGCCGAGGGCAGCTTTACCACCCGCGAATTCCCCGCCGACCGTGCCACCATCGATATCGGCTCCTACCACGCCGATGACAGCGCCTTCCGCGTTGCCACCGGATGGAAGCCGCTGGTCGGGCTGGAAGATGGGATTGGCCGCTCGCTCGATTGGTATCGCTCGCGCTTGCCTGCATATTTGTGAAAGCACGACAATGACCACCCCCATCATCGGCCAAGCCAACCCCGGCGCTGGCTATCGCGAACTGCAAACCGAGATCGATGCCGCCGTCGCCCGCGCGCTCGCCTCAGGCTGGTATATTTTGGGTGCCGAGGGCCGCGCCTTTGAGGCGGAATATGCCGCATGGCTCGGCACCGAGCGCGCCGTCGGCTGCGCCAATGGCACCGATGCGTTGGCACTCGTGCTGCGTGGCCTCGGCGTGGGCGCTGGCAAATCGGTCGTCACCGTCTCGCACACTGCGGTGGCCACCGTCGCTGCCATCGAGATGGCGGGAGCGACGCCGGTGCTGGTGGATATCGAGCCGGATACCTACACCCTCAACCCCGCCGAACTGGCCGCACTCCTCGCCAATCCGCCCGCCGGACTGCCGCCGATTGGGGCCATCCTGCCGGTGCATCTCTACGGCCAAGCCTGTGATCTGGACGCCATTGTGCCCCTCGCCGCGCAATATGGCGTGCCCGTGATCGAGGATTGCAGCCAGGCGCACGGGGCGACCCTGCATGGCCGCAAACTCGGCACGTTCACCGAGGCGAGTTGCTTTTCGCTCTATCCCACCAAAAACCTCGGCGCGCTTGGTGATGGCGGCGTGCTGGCCACCAATGACGCCACACTCGCCGACACCATCGCCGCCATCCGACAATATGGTTGGCGGACGCATTATCTCTCCGATCTGATCGGGGTGAATTCCCGTCTGGACGAAATCCAGGCCGCCATTCTGCGCGTCAAACTCGCCCATCTCGACCGCCACAACGCCCGCCGCCAGCAGATTGCAGCGGCCTATGATGCCGCTTTGGCGGGCAGCAGCGTGGCGGCACCGGTGCGGCGTGCGGGGGCTGAGCATGTGTTTCATCAATATGTGCTGCGGGTGGACAACCGCGCCGAGGTGCAGGCGCAACTGCGTGCGCGCGGTGTGGCAACCGGCATTCACTACCCGGTGCCGGTGCATCGTCAGGTGGCGTATGAGGGGCGTATCGCCCTCGGGCCGTCCGGCTGCGTCGAGACGGAGCGGGCTGCGGGCGGTGTGATGAGCCTGCCGATGTATCCGCAATTGACCGACGAACAGGTGGCGACGATTTCCGACGCTGTGCGGACAGTTTTCGCAAGGTAATCGTTGCATCGGGCAGTGCTGCATTGCACACTTCGCATATGCAGCATCCCGCCTCCACGCACTACGCCGAGGGCACCGAAGCCCTTGTTCAGGAACTGACCGATCTCGTTGCCCGGCTGCGTGCCGAGTACGATATGGACCCGTTCGGCAACCCGATTCTGTCGGCAGCTTTGTCGATCAGTCGAAGGCTCGATGCGCATGATGTCGATCTCGACACCATCGCCAGCATCGTCGCCTGCCTGCGCGATGCCGCCTTCGATGACCGCGCCCGCCGGGTGGCTGCCTATGTTGGCGGCACCGACATGGATGCCAATATGGCGGCACTGAAATCCCTCGCCGCCCGCCTTGTGCGCCCTGATCCGGCGGACAGCCCGGTGCCGCTCGCCTCGTTCCGCAGCGCCACCGAGCGCACCCGCTTCGCTGCCGTCTTCACCGCCCATCCGACCTTTTCGCTGCCCGCCCCGGTGGAGAACGCGCTGGCCGAAGCCGCATCTGGTCGGGAGGCGGTGCGCTTTGCCAGCCATCGTCCGGGCCGGATCACGCTGGAGGAGGAATTCAGCCGTGCCGCCGCCGCCATTCAGAATGGCCGCGATGCTTTGGATGTGCTCACCCAATCCATCCTCACCGCCGCCCGCGCCACCTGGCCGGGCCGCTGGACGGATATGATCCCGCGCCCGGTGATCCTGACCTCCTGGGTCGGCTATGACACAGATGGCCGCAACGACATTTTCTGGTGGGACACCTTCCGGCTGCGTCTGCGCATGAAGCACATGCAGTTGGCCCGCATGCAGCGCCAGATTGCCGATCTGCCGACCGCCACTGCCCTTGCCGCCCGGATCGCTGAGGCGGAACAGGAAGTGGCGGCGCAATTGGCGGCCTGCCCGGATGCCCCCGGCCCGGATCGCGTCTCCGCCTTCGCCCGCCGCGTGGTCTCGGGGCGAGAGGCGGCGTTGACCAATCCGGAGCAATTGCTCGGCCTGTTCCAAGCCGCCATTGATGCCGCTTTGCCAGACGATCAGATGAAACTCGCCGTCACCCGTGCCGGGTTGGTGGCGCATGGCATGTCGCTGGCGCACACCCATGTGCGGTTGAATTCCACCCAGATCCACAACGTCGCCCGTCAGCGTTTGGGGCTGGAGGATCAGCCGGAAGATCTGTCGCAACGGCGCGGCATGCTCAATGCGATCAATCACGCGCTGGATGATCTGAAGCCGGTTCCGGTGGATTTCGGCGCGCTGCTCGGCGAGCAGGCATCGGCGGCGCGGTTGATGATGACGGTGGCGCAGATCGTCAAACACGTTGATTCGTCGCAGAAAATCCGCTTCCTGATCGCTGAGACCGAGACCGGCTACACGCTGCTCTGCGCGCTGTGGCTCGCGCGGTTGTTCGGTATTGAGCAGAATATCGAGATCAGCCCGCTGTTCGAGACCGCCGATGCGCTGGAAGGCGGCGGCCGTGTGATCGAGGAGGCGCTGCGCAGCCCGCATTATCGCGCCTATCTCTCGGCCACTGGGCGGATGGCGTTGCAATTCGGCTACTCCGATTCCGGCCGCTATGTCGGGCAGATTTCGGCCTCCTATCTGATCGAAAAACTCCGCCTGAAAGTGGTGGACGCGCTGGCCCGGCATGGCTTGGAGCATGTTGAGGTCGTGCTGTTCGACACGCATGGCGAGAGCGTGGGGCGCGGCGCGCATCCGGGGTCGCTCTCGGCCCGTCTGGCCTATCTCTCGCCGCCGCATAGCCGCGCCGCCTTCGCCGCGCGGGATATCAATGTGCGCGAGGAGAGCGCCTTCCAGGGTGGTGACGGCTATATGCTGTTCGGCACGCCGGAATTGGCGCTGGCCTGCGTGACGCGGATTGCCGAATTCGCCTATCCGGCCAATGAGCCGCAGGAAGATCCGATCTACGAAGAGCCGGATTTTGCCGCCGATTTCTTCAGCACGGCGCGCACCGAGATGCAGGCGCTGGTGGAAGATCCCGGCTATGCCGCCCTGCTGGGCGCGTTCGGCCCGTCGCTGCTCGACCCCACCGGCAGCCGTCCGGCCGCACGGCAGGCCGATGGCATGGGCGGGCCTGCGACGATCAAGCATCCGCGTGAACTGCGCGCCATTCCCAACAACGCCATTTTGCAACAACTGGGCTGGATGGCGAACTCGCTGCACGGCTTGGGGACAGGGGCCGCGCGCAACCCGCCGGTATTCGCCGAAATGATGGAGGCCAGCCCGCGCTTCCGTATGGCGTTGTCGCTGGCGGGTCACGCTTTGGCGCATTCTGATCTGGATGTGCTGCGCGCCATTGTGGCCACCTTCGACCCCGGCACCTGGCTCGACCGCGCCGCCCATGCCCGCCTGCAAGGCCGCCGCGAACAACTCGTCGCAGTGGCGCGTGCGTTGGAGCGTTTGGGGCTGGGCGCGCAGGTGCAGGCGATGTTCCGCCGCATCCAGGCCGATCACGTCGCCCTCAAGGCGGCTTGGCCGTCCGCCCCCGCGATGCGCACGCGCGCGCTTCTGCTGCATGCGCTGCGGCTGGCGTTGATCCATCGGATTTGGTTGCTGGAGACCGCAATCCCCGATTTCTCGCCGCGCCACGGTGTCACCCGCGCAGCACTCGAACAGCGCATTCTGCGATTGGATATTCCGCAGGCGGTGGAATTGCTGCGCGAGGTGTTCCCACTGGCCCCTGATCCGGCGGCGGATCAGGATTACGGCGAGCCCGCAGGCCCACGTGCCGATGCGGCCTATGCGCGCGAGCATGCGGAAATCCTGACGCCGATGATTAAGCTATTCGCCATGGTGCGTGAAATCAGCGCGGCGATTTCGCATGAAGTGGGGGCATTCGGTTGAGACTGCGGATTGGGCCGCTGCCGACTCGACAAGACACTTGAAACGCAGACCACGGATCGGTCAGGCTCAGCTTCGGGTTCAACGAACTGAAAGGAGGTGATCCAGTGTCTCATTGTCTCACGCAGCGGGTGAACGGTCTGACCTTGGTTCGTACCTCAACCATGAGGGTAGCGAGCTTCTGAATAGGTGCCGGGCGCATCCAGCCTGACAATGTGAGGGTTCCGGGCAACCGGAGCCCTCTGTTGCTTTTGCGGGCACTCACCGCATCCCTGGCAGCAATCCGGGTTTGCCGAACAGCCAGCCTTGGCCGAAGGTGACGCCGAGTTCCTGCATCACCGCTGCCTCCGCCTCGGTCTCGATGGTCTCGGCCACCACCGCAGCCCCGGATTTTGCAGCGATTTCGATCATCGAGGCCACCAAAGCGCGGTCGCGTTTGTTCTTGCAGGCGGCATGCACATATTCGCCGTCGAGCTTGACGAAATCGACGCCAAACGCCCGCAAATAGCGAAACGCCGCCGCCCCCGCGCCGAAATCATCCAGGCATACCGGCACGCCCACCGAGCGCAATTGCTCCATGCTCGACGCCGCTTCATGCAGATCGGCGATTTCGGCGGTTTCGGTCAGTTCGATCAACAGCCGACTTGCCGCCAGCTTATTGCCTTCCTGGCGCAATTCGCCCAGCCGGCTGAGCAGGCGGCGGCGGTAATCCGGGTTTTGCATCGACAGGCCGGACATATTCACCGCAACCGATGTGTCCGTGGTGGTGTGCAGCGCTTCAATCGCTGTCTCCAGCACCGCCCAATCCAATTCTTCCGACAGGCCAACCGCTTCGGCGAAGGTGATGAATTCCTGGGTGTTCTGCATCGGCACGTTCGGCGTGGGAATCGGGCGCAGCAGCGCTTCGTAATGGTGGATCGAGCGGTCAGACATCCGCACCACCGGCTGATAGACCAGGCGGAACCGCCGCTCCCGCAATGCCGCGCGCATCGCCACCGTGTGCTGTTCGGCACTGGCGATGATGCCCGCCAGCCCGCCCGCCGCCCCGGCTGCCCGTGCCGCCTCCTGTCCGCCCTCGGAGAAGCGGCCGAGCGCATAGCGCAGGGCGCGGGCGGCCTGGGGGGTGGGCACGTCTTGCGAGTCCAAGGCCAGCCCAGCCCGCTCCACCGAGGCGTGCGCGGCGGCGGGGCTGGATTGCAGAGCGGCTTCCAGGCGCGTGACCAGCCTTGTCACATCAGCGCCCTTGGCGGTGACGACGCCGAACCGGCCTTCGGACATCTGACCCGCCGAACTCACCCCTTCCTCGCCGGTCAGCGCTTCACCCATTGCCAGTTCCAGCGAGCGCCGTTCTGTCCCGGACAGCGCCTCACGCACCCTCTCCCAGCCCTTCACCTCCACCAATGACACATCCGACGCCGCCCCGCCGCGCAGCAGCCGTTCAGCGTCGCGCACGAAATCCGCCGCCACCGCCAACCCGCCCGGCAGCAGCCGCGCCGCTTCGGTGGCAGCACGCGGCGTGGAGATTGGCAGCAATCCAACCGAGACCGACAGTCGCGTCTGCCGATCAGGAATGCGCATCAACAGCGCGCCCATGAAGACCGGCGTAGCCCCCGGATCGGCCAGAACCAACTGCATCGGCGCAATCCGCCCGGTATGGCCGATCAAGGCCAGCGCCACGTCCAGCGAATCATGCGACAGCGGCGAGAACAGTGAGGCGAGCGGGCGGCCAAGAAACGAGGCGGCTTCTTCGCCAAAGCGTGAGTGGAACGCCCCGGCGGCAAAGCAGATTGTGCCTTCAAGATCGGTTTCGACCAGCAATTCGGACGCCGCGAACGCGAAGCCGACATAGCGCTCCATCGTCACATCCACCTGCCGCGCGGCAGCGGCATGTGGGGCGCGGGAGATGGTGATTGAATCAGACCTCATGCTGGACCCTCGGTTCCGGTCCAGCATGAGGCAATCCAGTTAACCGAAGCTGAAGACGATCAGGCCAAAGCGGCCTCGCCATCCAGCGTTGCCGCCACCGCATGCACCACGGAGGCGATGCGCACCGCCGTCTGCACCTGCTCGGCGGACAGGCCGCCATGACGGACGATCTGTTCGTGGCTTTCCATGCACATGCCGCAGCCATTGATCGCCGAGACGGCGAGCGACCACAGCTCGAAATCCACTTTCTCCACGCCCGGACGCGCCATGATGTTCATGCGCAGCTTGGCGGGCAGGGTTTTGTAATCGCCGCCCACCAGATGGGTGAAGCGGTAATAGACGTTGTTCATCCCCATGATCGAGGCGGCGGCCTTGGCGGCGGTGAGCGCCTCGGCGGTCATTTTCGGGGCGTATTCATCGACAATCTCACGGATCACCATCGCATTGCGCGAGGCCAGCGCCGAGGCGACGAAGGTGCCGGCGAGTTGCTGGGCGGACAGAGTGGGATCAATGGCCAGGGAGCCAAGGTTCAGCTTCTGGTCCTTGGCATATTCGGGCAGGGCGTTCTTCAACGCTTCGATCGACATCGGAAGTTCTCCAGATACAAAAATGGCCCCATTGGGGCCGTCACAAAAGGGCGCACGCACCTCCCCGACGATGTGTCGCCAGGGAGGCTGTGGCAGAGAGGCGGTGGGCTTAGCCGGCCTTGAACAGCTCGGCGGGCTTGAGCGTGTCTTCACCCTTGGTCCAACCGCACGGGCACAGCTCGTCGGTCTGCAGGGCGTCGAGGATGCGGATGACCTCTTCCGGGTTACGACCGACGTTGAGGCCGTTGGCAGCGGCCCACTGGATGGTGCCGAAGGGATCAACGATGAAGGTGGCGCGCAGGGCAACGCCCGCAGTCTTGTCGAGAATGCCCAGGGCGCTGGTCAGCTCGCGCTTGGTGTCGGCCAGCATGGCGAAGGGCAGGTCGTTGATGTCTTTGTTGTGCAAACGCCAGTTGAGATGCACGAACTCGCCATCGGTCGAGCCGCCATAGACCACCGCGTCACGGTCGTTGAAATCGCCGTTCAGCTTGCCGAAAGCGGCAATTTCGGTCGGGCAGATGAAGGTGAAATCCTTCGGCCAGAAGAAGAAAACCTTCCACTTGCCTTCGTCGGTGCTGTTGTCGATCTGGGTGAACGACACGCCCGGGCCGCCGAGACCGGCAGGGCCGCCCTTGACGGCGGTGAGATTGAATTCCGGAAATTTATCGCCAACGGTCAGCATGAAACTCTCCTAGTTGTGAACACGAGGCCGAGGCCTCCGGTCTCCCGCATCGGCTATTTGCCGTGTTGCAGCTTTGCGGTCCAATGAATTGTTTGATCCATTTTCATCGATTGGATCGATGATACCTCTTGCTCGCAGCATGCAGTCACGATGTATGCAGTGTGTGGCGGCAGGACAAGGCGATGGGTTGAACTGACGGGCGCACGTGCAGATCTTGAAGCCATCGGGCGGGGCTGAGCCGCCTTCAGACCATGATAGCGGTGCAGATACGATGATCCCTCTCCCGACGCCGCAACAGTTGCGCTACCTCACCGCTTTGGCGGAATTCCAGCATTTTGGCCGTGCGGCGGATGCCTGTGCGGTGACGCAATCCACCCTCTCGGCCGGGCTGTTGGCGTTGGAGCGGCAGATGGATGCGCGGATTTTGGATCGTGACAGTGGCAAGCGGGTGATGTTCACCCCGCTTGGGCGTGAATTGGTCGAGCGCGCGCGGCATGCGTTGCAGGCGCTGACGGCGCTGGTTGAGACCGCCGATGCGTCGCGCTCACCGATGAGCGGGCGGCTGCGGCTGGGGGTGATCCCAACCGTCAGCCCGTTTCTGCTGCCGCGTTTAATGCCCGCGTTGCGCACCGCGTTTCCGGCGCTGCGGCTGTTTCTGCGTGAGGACACCACGCGCAATCTGGTCGAGGATCTGGGCAATGGCAGGCTTGATCTGGCGCTGCTCGCACTGCCCTGTGCGTGCGCGGGCACCGACACGATGAAGGTGGCGCGCGACCCGTTCTTTGCTGCCCTGCCGCAGGGGCACGCGCTGGCGAGCCAGCCGATTATCACCGCCGCCGCCCTCGCCGCCGAATCGCTGTTGCTGCTCGAAGACGGCCATTGTCTGCGCGATCAGGCGTTGTCGGCCTGTGGGGTGGAGCGCGATGACGGGCCGGGCGGTGAATATGCCGCCACCAGCCTCCACACGCTGGCGCAGATGGTGGCGGGTGGGTTGGGGGTGACGGTGCTGCCGGAATTGGCGATCAAGGCAGGCTTGACCGACGGCACCGGCATCATCCTGCGCCCCATCGCCGGAGACGGAGCCTATCGCATGCTGGGCTTTGCGTGGCGGCCCGGGGCACCCAGGGCGGCGGAGTTCCGCGCGCTTGCCCCGGTGCTGGCCGGCGTTGTGGGGGCGTAGGCGATTACTTGCGTCGGCCGAATCCGGTGATCGACACGCCGAAGATCGCTGACATCACGGTGACGATGACGATCAGCCAGCGCATCCGAGTGGCGCCTGCGTCGGATTCGGCGAGAAAGCGCGCCCGCATCGCCACGCGCTCAGCCTGAATGGCGGCGTGGGCGTCGGCGGGCAGTGGGGTGAGAGCTGCGGCAGAATCGTCGAGACGATCTTTCAGCGCGGCGATGGCCGCCTGCGGATTCGGGCCGGACAGCGCGGCTTCGGCTTCGTCGAGCGTACGTTCGCGGGCAATGGCGCGTTCCAGCGGCAAGGGGGCGGCGAAGCTGGCAAACAGGCCAACAAGCCCGACAATGACGAAGCACATTGCCAGAAATCCAACCAAAGAGGCGCGGTTGGACAGGGAATTCGTGGTATCTTGTGTCTCGGACGGCATTGGAAACTCCTGTGTCGTCCGCCACATCTGCGCTGCCGCGTTCCCCGTCAAGGGAGGAATGCGTGCGAAAATGCCAGAGTGTCATTGACAGACGCTCTAGCACCTTATATCCCCCGGCTCCTCTTTTCGACGCAGCAAGGCCTTCGCCATGAAAATCCGCAACAGCCTCAAATCGGCCAAGACCCGCGACAAAGATTGTCGCGTCGTTCGCCGTCGTGGGCGGGTCTATGTTATCAACAAGAAGAACCCGCGCATGAAGGCCCGTCAGGGCTGATTGCCTTGCGTCTCACTGTTTCGGCAGATTGAGACGCAAGCTCCGAACTAGTTTCTTCAAAAGGCCCGTGGGCATCGCCTTCGGGCCTTTTGCTGTTTGCTGTCAATGTCTGTCCGAAGCTCCGGGCAGGCAGTGATGGGTTATGGCGTTTCTGTCACGTCTCTGCCATCTTGCGCCCGTGCACAGGGATGGCACATGGACGAGGCAAACGCCTGTCGCGCTGGGGGTGAAAAGTGATTGTTCAGCACCAACCGAAGCCGGACGTGCTTGCCCGGCGTGATGCCATCATCGCCGGTTTGCGCCGCCTGTTGCCCGAAGACAATGTGATCGGGGACGCGCTGCGTCTGAAGCCGTACGAGACTGACGGCCTGTCTGCCTATCGCCAAGTTCCACTCGCGGTCGCTCTGCCAGAGACCACCGAGCAAGTCGCCGCTGTGATGGCCTATTGCCACCGTGAAGGCGTGCGCGTGGTGCCGCGTGGGGCCGGGACGAGCCTTTCGGGCGGCGCGCTGCCGCTGGAAGATGCCGTGGTGCTCGGCCTGATGAAAATGAGCCGCATCCTGGAGATCGACTATGCCGACCGCCTCGCGGTGGTGCAGGCGGGTGTGACCAATATCGGCATCACCAATGCCGTCTCGGCCCATGAATTTTTCTACGCGCCTGACCCATCCAGCCAGCTCGCCTGCATGATCGGCGGCAATGTGATGATGAATTCCGGCGGCGCGCATTGCCTGCGCTACGGGGTGACGGCGAATAATCTGCTCGGCCTCAAACTCGTCACCGTTGAGGGCGAGATTTTGGAGATTGGCGGGGCGTATTGCGATGCGGCGGGCTATGATTGGCTCGGCCTGATCACCGGCAGCGAGGGGCAATTGGCCATCGTGACGGAGGTGACGGTGCGCATTCTCCGCTCCCCCGAAGGTCAGCGCGCCATGCTCGCCGCCTTCGATTCGATCCCGGTGGCCGGTGCGTGCGTGGATGCGATCATCTCCTCGGGCATTATCCCCGTGGCGCTGGAATTCATGGATAAGCCCTGCATTCATGCCTGCGAAGATTTCGCCCATGCCGGCTATCCGCTCGATGCCGAGGCGATGCTGATCATCGAGGTTGAGGGCAGTGTGGTTGAGCAAGACGATCTGCTCGGCCGAATTCGCGAAATCTGCGCGCAGTTCAATCCGATCAGCATGAAGGTGTCGCAATCGGTGGAGGAAAGCCTCGCCATCTGGAAGGGGCGTAAGGGCGCTTTCGGGGCGGTGGGCCGCATCAGCCCGGATTATCTGTGCATGGACGGCACCATCCCCACCTCCCGCCTGCCGGAAGTGCTGGGCCGCATCACCGAGATGAGCCACGAATTCGGCCTCGGCGTGGCGAATGTCTTCCATGCGGGTGACGGCAATCTGCATCCGCTGATCATGTTCGACGCCAACGACCCGGAGAGCTTCCGCAAGGCGGAGAAATTCGGCGGCGATATTCTCAAACTCTGCGTCGATGTCGGCGGCTGCCTCACCGGCGAGCATGGCGTGGGCGTGGAGAAGCGGGATTTGATGACCTATCAGTTCAACCCGATTGAGTTGAACCAGCAGCGCCGGGTGAAATCGGCCTTCGACCCGGAATGGCTGCTCAATCCGTCCAAGGTCTTCCCGTTGGAAGACACAACACCCCCTGCTATGGCGGCTGAGTGATGTTTGCTCCGAATTCTGAAGCCGAACTCGCCCAGGCGATTGGCGAGGCTTATGCGGCTGCCGAGCCGGTCTGGGTCTATGGCCAGGGCAGCAAGGCGCAGACGATGCGCCCGGTGCAGGCCGCGCGCAGCCTCAGCACGCGCAATTTGTCGGGCATTGAGCTGTATTCGCCCAAGGAACTGATCTTCTCCGCCAAATCTGGCACCCCGGTGTCAGAGATCGAGGCGATGCTGGCGGCCAATGATCAGCACATGATCGCCGAGACGCCGGATTTCTCCGCCCTGCTGGGCAGCACCACGCCGCAAACGCTGGGTGGCGTGGTCGCCGCCGGTCTGTCCGGGCCGCGCCGGATATCGCTGGGGGCGACGCGGGATCATGTGATGGGGGTGCGGGCGGTCAACGGGCTGGGTGAGACGATCCGCTCCGGTGGGCGCGTGCTGAAGAACGTCACCGGCTTGGATATCTGCAAGCTGCTCACCGGCAGTCACGGCACGTTGGCGGTGATGAGCGAGATCACCCTCAAAGTGTTGCCCGCCCCGGAACGCCGCGCCACGGTGGCCATAGCAGGGCTGGACCCGGTGCGCGCGGTGGCAGCCTTGGCCGCAGCCCTCGGCTCGCCCTACGCCGTCTCTGCTGCCGCTTATCTGCCCGCCCAAGCCGCCGCCCGCGTGCCTGCGGTGGCGTGGCTGCAGGGCAGCGTGACTTTGGCGCGGATTGAGGATTTCACCCCGTCTGTTGCCTATCGCGCCGACCGTTTGCGCAGTGATTTGGCGGCGTTTGGTGCTGCCGAAATTCTCGATGACGCCGCCAGCCGCGCGCTCTGGGCGGCTGTGCGTGATGCGCAGCCTTTGGCGGCAGCCGCTGATGATGCTGTGTGGCGCGTCTCGGTGCGCCCCTCCGCCGGTCCGCGTGTGGTGGCGGCGTTGGAAGCAGAATTTGGGGCGGCAAGCTTTATGGATTGGGGCGGTGGCCTTGTCTGGATCGCAGGTCCGGCCACGGATGCCGCCCATGACGCGGTGATGGCCGCCGCCTTGCGTGAGGGCGGCACGTGGCAGCTTCTGCGTGGGCCGGATGCACTCCGCAGTGCCGTTGCCGTCATCCCACCGGAGCCCGGTGCGATGACGCGGATCAGTGCACGGGTGAAGCAGGCGTTTGACCCGAAATCTATCCTCAACCCTGGCCGGATGCGGGCAGGGCTGTGATCGCAAGCTGCAAGAATTGGAGCATCGTGTGACCTGGCTTACCGCTCTTGCGATGGTGGTGATCGGCATCTTTACCGGCGCCGTCTCCAGCATTTTCATTGTGAACGGCAGGCCGCTGCGCCTGTGGGCCGGGTTCGTCTCGGGGGTGTTTTTCCTCGCGATGGTCTGTGTGGTTATCTTCAACTATTCATGGATGTTCACCGCCCAAGCCCGCGCAATCGCCGAATATGTGGCGCTTGCTTCGGCTGTTACCGGCGTTGTGTTCGGCATGCGCTCTTCAGGCTGATTTCCCATGCAAACCAACTTCACCGCCGAGCAGTTGCGCGACCCAGCCATCGAGGTCTCGAACAAGATCCTGCGCACCTGCGTGCATTGCGGCATGTGCACCGCCACCTGTCCCACCTTCCTGTTGCGGGGCGACGAGTTGGATAGCCCGCGCGGGCGGATCTATCTGATCAAGGACATGCTCGAATCTGGCCGTCCGGCGACGAAGGAAGTGGTCAAACACGTTGATCGCTGCCTGTCGTGCCTCAGCTGCATGACCACCTGTCCGTCAGGGGTGAATTACATGCACCTGATCGACCATGCGCGGACCTATATCGAGCAGACCTATACCCGCCCATGGCATGAAAAGATGCTGCGGCTGGCGTTGCGCGTCATTCTGCCGGTGCCGTCGCGCATGCGGCTGGCGCTGCGGGCGACGGCATTGGCGCGTCCGCTCGCCGGGTTGTTGCCGCGCAAGGGAATGTTCTTCCAGCGTGTGCGTGCGATGTTCGACCTCGCCCCGCGTCGGGTTCCGGCGGCCTCCTCGGTGGAGACGCCGCAAGTTCACCCGGCCATCGGCACCCGCCGCGCCCGCGTGGCGTTGCTGGCGGGCTGTGCGCAACAGGTGCTCTCGCCGTCGATCAACGAAGCCACCATCCGGCTGCTCAACCGGATGGGCGTGGAAGTGGTGGTTGCCAAAGGCGCTGGCTGCTGTGGCGCGCTGACGCATCACATGGGGCTGCACGATCCGGCTGTGGCCTCGGTGCGCGCCAATGTGCAGGCCTGGACGCAGGAGATCGAGCGCGACGGTCTGGATGCCATCGTGGTCAACGCCTCCGGCTGCGGCACGACGGTGAAGGATTACGGCTTCATGCTCCGAAATGAGCCAGATGCCGCGCAGGCCGCGAAGGTCTCGGCGCTGGCATGCGATATCACCGAATATCTGACCCGCCTGGGCTATGTCGCCACCCGGCCTGCCTCGGGTCTCACGGTTGCCTATCACGCCGCGTGCAGCCTTCAGCACGGCCAGAAGATCACCAATGAGCCCAAGGCGCTGCTCGCCAAGGCTGGCTTCAAGGTGGCGGTGCCGAATGAGGCGCATATTTGCTGTGGCTCGGCTGGCACCTACAACATCATGCAGCCGGAATTCGCCGGTGCGCTGCGCGAGCGCAAGCTGGCCAATCTGGAAGCGGTGCAGCCTGATCTGATCGCTGCCGGCAATATTGGCTGCATCACCCAACTCGGCGGTCGCAAGCCGGTGGTGCATACGGTGGAGTTGCTCGACTGGATGGCGGGCGGCCCGGAGCCTGCCGGTTTGCCCCGGAGCGTTTGAGCTTGCCCGCATGCCGCTTGCCGCGCGAGGCTGGGGGCATGCGCTGGTTTTTTCTCTTCGTGATGCTGTCCATGCCTGCTCCCGCCGGGGCGCAGGAGCGGCAAACTCTGTCCGGCCTGCTGGATGCGCTCGCCGAAGCTCAAGATGTGGCGGCGGCGACCGGGCTGGAAATCCGCATCTTGCAGGCATGGGACCAAGCGGGCGGGCCGATGGTGGCGATGCTGTTGCAGCGCGCCTCCACCGAAATCGCCCATGACGACGCCGATGAGGCGCTGGCTGATATCGACGCAGCCCAGGTTTTGGCCCCCGAGGCGCTGGAAATTCTGCATCACCGCGCGCTCGCCCGCTATCACAAGGGCGACGTGGCGGGGGCGTATCGCGATTTGGAAGACGTGCTGCGCCGCCAACCCCGCCATTTCGCCGCCTGGCGCAGCCTATCGGAGATTGCCGAGGCGCAGGGCAACCTCAAAGCCGCCTATGCCGCGTGGCAGAAACTGATCGCGCTCGATCCCAAAACCAAGGGCGGCAGTGAGCATCTGGACGAGTTGCGGCGGCGGGTTGAGGGTGAGAAAAGTTGAGCATGCCATCATATCCGCACAATGGGGATAACGCCTTATGAAAACACGCTATTTCGGTCAGTCCGCCACGCCGGTCTCGGCGATGGGGCTGGGCTGCATGAGCTTTATCGGCTTTTACGGTGCCGCCGATGACGTCGAATCGCTGCGGGTGTTGCAGCGCGCGCTCGATCTCGGCGTCACGTTCTGGGACACCGCCAACGCCTATGGCAACGGCAAGAGTGAAAGCCTGCTCGGCCGCTTTTTCGCTGAAAATCCTGGCAGCCGGGAGAAGGTGTTTCTGGCCTCCAAATTCGGCATCAGCCGCACGCCGGAGGGTGGCCGCCTGATTGACAACTCACCCGAACATCTGGTGGCGAGCCTGGACGCTTCGCTCAAGCGGCTGGGGGTGGAGAAGATCGATCTGTATTATTTGCACCGTCTGAGCACCGAGATTCCGGTGGAAGAGACGGTGGCGGCGATGGCCAAGCAGGTGGCGGCGGGTAAGATTGGCGCAATCGGGCTGTCCGAAGTCGCCCCCGACACCGTGCGTCGCGCCCATGCGGTGCATCCGATTGCCGCCGTGCAGTCGGAATATTCGCTGTGGTCGCGCGGGCCGGAATTGGGGTTGATCGATGTCTGCCGCGAGATTTCGGCCACGCTGGTGGCGTTCTCACCGCTCGGGCGCGGCTATTTTGGCGGGGAGTTGAGCGATTTGGAGAGCATGCCGCCCTCCGAATTCCGCCGGGTCAATCCGCGTTTCCAACCGCTGAACTGGGAGCGCAATCTGGTGTGGCTGAAGCGCTTCCTGCGATTGGCCGCCGAGTGGAACATGGCACCGGCCACCGTCGCACTCGCCTGGGTGCTGGCCAAGGCACCGCATATCGTGCCGATTCCGGGCACGCGCATGCTTGCCCATCTGGAGCAGGATGCAGCGGCCGGGAATATTGAGCTGAGTGCCGCCCAGATGGCGGAGATTGAGCGCATTCTTCCGGCTGGTTTTGCCGCCGGTGAACGCTACAACGCCGCGCAATGGATCAATGTCGAGCGCTACGGTTGAGGTGAAACACACAGGGCGGACCGTGCTGGTCCGCCCTGTGGTATTTTCAGCGGACGTCGAGCAGTTCGACGTCGAAAACCAGCGTGGCGTTCGGCGGGATCACGCCGCCAGCGCCGCGTGCGCCGTAGCCGAGTTCGGGCGGAATGGTCAGGGTGCGCTGACCGCCAACCTGCATGCCTTCAACGCCCTTATCCCAACCCTGGATCACGTAGCCTTCGCCCAGCGGAAAGCTGAACGGCTGGCCGCGATCGCGCGAGCTGTCGAATTTGCGGCCTTTGTTGTCCGGGGCGGCGGCATCGAACAGCCAGCCGGTGTAGTGGACAAACACGGTCTTGCCAGCAACAGCGGTGGCACCGGTGCCGATCTTGTGGTCGATCATCTGAAGTCCTTTCGTCTGGGCGCGAACACCCGTGGCAATCAGCGCGAGGCTGGCAGCGATGATATGGCGGCGCGCGAGCATCGTTTTCAACCTTGCTTGGCCAAATCGTCAAACGCCTTCAACCGCTGCAACACAGCGTGCATCTCGGCAATCGGGATCATGTTGGGGCCGTCTGACGGCGCAGAATCAGGGTCTTGATGCGTCTCGATGAACAGCGAGGACACCCCAACGGCCACCGCCGCCCGCGCCAACACCGGTGCGAATTCGCGCTGCCCACCCGAGGAGCCGCCGAGGCCGCCGGGTTGCTGCACGGAATGCGTGGCGTCGAACATCACCGGATAGCCGGTGCGCGCCATGATCGGCAGGCCACGGAAATCGGAGACCAGCGTGTTGTAGCCAAAGCTGGTGCCACGGTCGCACAGAATGATGCGCTGGTTGCCAGTGGAGGCAATCTTCGCTGCGACGTTGACCATATCCCACGGGGCGAGGAACTGCCCTTTTTTGACGTTGATCGCCCGCCCGGTTTCGCCCGCCGCGATCAGCAGATCGGTCTGACGGCAGAGGAAGGCCGGGATTTGCAGCACGTCCACCGCTTCGGCGGCGGGGGCGCAATGGGTGATCTCGTGCACATCGGTCAGCACCGGACAGCCGAATTTTTCCCGCACATCGGCGAGGATCTGCAATCCCTTCGCCATACCAACGCCGCGCTCTGCCTTGGCTGAGGTGCGGTTGGCTTTGTCGTAGCTGGATTTGTAAACCCACGGGATATCGAGGTCCGCGCAAATCTCACCAATCGCCGCCGCCATCTCGAAAGCGTGCGCGCGGCTTTCGATTTGGCAGGGACCGGCGATCAGCACGAAGGGCAGGGCGTTGCCGAAGACGACATTGCCCACTGATACTGTGCGTTGCTCAGACATCGGGCGTTGCTCAGACAAGGCGAGACTGCTTCACAGCGGCCTCGATAAAGCCCTTAAACAGCGGATGCGGATCAAACGGCTTCGATTTCAGCTCGGGGTGATACTGCACGCCGATGAACCAGGGATGGTTCGGGAATTCGACGATCTCCGGCAGCACGCCATCCGGCGACATGCCCGAGAAGCGCATTCCCACCGCTTCCAACTGATCACGATACGCGACGTTGACCTCAAAGCGATGACGATGACGCTCGGTGATGTGTGCTTGATCACCATAGACATGGCGCACCAGCGAACCTTCGGCGAGATCGCACGGATAGGCGCCCAGGCGCATCGTGCCACCAAGATCGCCATCGGCGGCGCGCTGTTCGGTGCGGTTGCCCACCGTCCATTCCGTCATCAGGCCAACCACCGCTTCATCGCAGGGGCCGAATTCGGTGGAAGAGGCGTGTTCGATGCCCGCCAGATGACGCGCAGCTTCAATCACCGCCATTTGCATGCCGAAGCAGATGCCGAAGAACGGCACGCGGCGTTCGCGCGCAAACTGCACCGCGTTGATCTTGCCCTCAGTGCCACGCTCGCCGAAGCCGCCGGGCACCAGAATGCCATGCACGCCTTCCAGGCGATCAACGGCATGCGGTTCCTCGAAGATCTGGCTGTCCACCCAGTTCAGATGCACCTTCACCCGGTTGGCGATGCCACCGTGATAGAGTGCTTCGGACAGGCTTTTATAGCTGTCGAGCAGCGTGGTGTATTTGCCGACGATGGCAATGCGCACTTCGCCTTCCGGGTTGCGCACCGCATCGACAATCCGCACCCAGCGCGACACATCCGGCTCGCCTTCGAAGGGCAGGCCGAAATGGCGCAGCACTTCGCGGTCCATGCCTTCCTCGTGATACGAGATCGGCGCGGCGTAGATGGTGTCAACGTCCAGCGCCGCGATCACCGCTTCCGGGCGCACATTGCAGAACAGCGCGATTTTGCGGCGCTCATTGGCCGGAATCGGGCGGTCGCAACGGCAGAGCAGCATGTTCGGCTGAATGCCGACATTGAGCAGCTCTTTGACAGAATGCTGCGTCGGCTTGGTCTTCAACTCACCCGCCGACGGGATATAGGGCACCAGCGTGAGGTGAATGAACATCACCTGTTCTGAGCCAAGCTCATTGGCCAACTGGCGAATGGCTTCCAGGAACGGCAGGCTTTCGATGTCGCCCACCGTGCCGCCGATTTCGATCAGCGCGAAATCAACCGGCTCGCCCTTGTCGTCGAGCACATTGTTGGTGATGCGCTCTTTGATCGCGTCGGTGATGTGCGGAATCACCTGCACCGTCCCGCCAAGGTAATCGCCGCGGCGTTCCTTGTTGATCACATCCTGATAGATGCGCCCGGTGGTGGCGTTGTCGAGCTTGGTCGCATGCACACCGGTGAAGCGCTCGTAATGCCCCAGGTCGAGATCGGTTTCTGCGCCGTCATCGGTCACGAAGACTTCGCCGTGTTGATACGGCGACATCGTGCCAGGATCGACATTCAGATACGGATCAAGCTTGCGCATCCGCACGGTGTAGCCGCGCGCCTGCAACAGAGCAGCGAGGGCAGCCGCAGCCACGCCCTTGCCAAGGGACGACACCACGCCGCCGGTGACGAATACAAACCGGGTCATGGGCGCACACCATACGGGTGCACCCGAGTCGCTTGGAAGACGAACCACATGCGACGCAATCCTGTCTGGTCAGCACACAATGAAGGGCTCGCCCCCCGGCTGAGGGGCGAGGCGAAGAGCCTCGGATGAAGAGGCGTCAGTTCGTCGGAACGGCAGGGCCTTTGGGAGCTGCCGGAGCGGCAGGCGCCGCAGCGGCAGGCTTGGCGTCGGTTGTGTCGAGCAACGAGTGCCCGCTATTGACCGTGCCGCGATTGAGCAGCGCCAACGTGAGCGACAACACAAAGAACGCCGTGCCCAAAATGGCCGTCGTGCGGGTGAGCAGATTGGCTGTGCCGCGCCCACCCATGAACGCACCCATGCCCTGCGAGCTGCCAATGCCCAGCCCGCCACCTTCACTGCGCTGAATCAGCACAATGCCAATCAGCGCGATGGTGACGAACAAATGGATGATCAGCAGAACGTTGGTCATGATTTCCCTCGGAACAAGCGCGGCTTCTAACCTGCACGCGACGCAGCCGCAACAGCGTGCGACGCATGGGCGATGGCCGCGAAATCGTCAGCCACCAAAGCAGCGCCACCGACCAGCGCACCGCCCACCTCTGGCAATGCCAGCAGGGCCGCCGCGTTGGACGGCTTGACCGAGCCACCATAGAGAATGCGCACGCCACGCCCAGCTTCGCCCAAATGCGAGACCAGCGTTTTGCGAATATGCGCATGCATTTGCGCTACATCGGCTTCCGACGGCGTGCGCCCGGTGCCGATCGCCCAGACCGGCTCATAAGCCACAACGCCCGCATAACCCTGGGCGAAATCCTGCGGCAGACTGCCGATCAATTGACCGCCCACAACCGCATCCTGTGCGCCCGCCACCCGTTCGGCCTCGGTTTCGCCGACGCAGACAATCGGCGTCAGACCGGCGGCCACAGCGGCTTTGGTCTTGGCCTGCACCATGGCGTCGCTCTCAGCATGGTCGGCGCGGCGTTCGGAATGGCCCACAATGACCCAGGCGGCCCCGGCATCGCGCAGCATGGCGGCGGAAATATCGCCGGTATGCGCGCCACTGACTTTTGTATGACAATCCTGACCGCCAACCTGCACCGCTGAGCCTGCCAATTGCGCGGCCAAACTGTGGAGCAAGGTCGCGGGCGGGCAAATCAGAACGTCACATTCAAGACCGCTCACCATCTGCTGAAGCTTGCCCGCCAGGGCGGCACCATCTTCCAGACGACCGTTCATTTTCCAATTGCCAGCGATCAATTGCCGCATTGCCGTGCTCCGTTTCTCACGCCCGGTCTAGCCGATCCGCCCGGTTGGTGGCAAACGGATGCGGCGGGCGGTAAGGTGCCGCCTCCGCAGCCTGGGACCTTGAGATGCTGGCCAGTTTCCGCCGCTTCACTGACACGATATTCGCCAAAATCTTTTTTGGCATCCTCGTCGCCGCCTTCGCCTTCTGGGGGGTGGGAGATTGGGTGCGCAACAGCACTGATGATCGCGCCGTAGCAGTTGTCGGCAGCGAGCGCATCACGCCGGATAAGCTGGATGCGATCTATCATCGCCAGTTGCAGCAAACCCTGCACGCGATGGGCACATCCATCGAGTCGACCCCGGAAATCCGCAAGGCGGTGGCAGGTCAGGCGCTGGATCGGCTGATTATCTCCACCGCCCTTGATGCCAAGGCTGCCGCTTATCATCTGGCGGTGCCGGATGAGGCGCTGCGACTGGCAGTGTTCGCCGTCCCGGCGTTCAAAGGCAGCAACGGCCAGTTTGACCGCAACACCTTCCTGCAACTGCTCAACAGCAACAATTACACCGAGAAGCGCTTTCTTGATGAAATGCGCGACGACATGATGGTGCGCGAGCTGATTCTGCCGTTGCGTGCTGATGCCGTGGTGCCGGATGCGATGACCAACGCCTTCTATCGCCTGCAAAATGAGCAGCGTGTGGCGATGGCCGTTGATGTGGCCTTCGCCCGCGCCGTGCCGCCATCGGCGCCCACGGATGCGCAGTTGCAGCGCTTCTATGAGAACAATGCCAGCCGCTATGTCACCCGCGAAACCCGCCGCGTGCGCGCCGTGGTGCTGTCGCCTGAGACGTTGGCCGGCGAGGTCAAGGTTTCTGACGACGAGATCAAAGCCGCTTACGACTCGCGCCGCTCGGAATTCTCGCTGCCTGAGAAGCGCAGCGTGCAGGTGTTGCTGACGCAATCGGAAGACAGCGCCAAGGCGCTCGCCGCCCAGTGGCAGGGTGGGGTGGAATGGACTCAGATGCAGGCCATCGCGCAGAAGGCCGGGGCCGGTCCGGTGGAGTTGGAGGATGCCACGCAGGTGGAATTCCCCGCCCCCGAACTCGGCCGTGCGGTTTTTGCCACGCCGGTGAACACCGTCGCCCCGCCGCTGAAGAGCGCTTTGGGGTGGTATGTGGTCAAGGTGGTGAAAATCTCCGCAGGCACCAGCCGCAGCCTGGCGGATGTGACGCCTGAACTGCGCGCCACGCTGGTCAACGAGAAGGCGGTTGATCTGCTCTATGATCGTGCCAACAAGGTGCAAGACGCCCTCGCCGGTGGCACGACGCTGGAAAATCTCTCCCCCGATTTCGGCTTGGCCGCCGTTGAAGGCACGCTGGATGCGGCGGGCAGCACGCCCGAAGGCAAGCCGGCCCCGATTCCCGGCCCGGCTGAACTGCGTCCGGCGCTGATTCAGGCGATCTTCCAGGCCAAGAAGGGCGATACCGCCAATCTTGTTCAGGCTCCCAACGCCAAGGACGGCACGCAATCCTTCTATGCCTTCGAAATCGAAGACATCACGCCCGCCGCCACCCGCCCGCTGGCCGAGGTGAAGGCCGCCGTGCAGTCCGATTGGACGCATGACGCCATCCGTCATGAGCAGGAAGTGATCGCTGCCGGGATTATCAGCGGGGTGAAATCCGGCATGTCCTTGCAGCAACAGGCCGCGCAGGTCGGTCTGTCGCTGGTCACGCTGCCCGCAGTGGGCCGCGACACGCCGCCTGCCGGGGTGCCGCCGCAATTGGTGGGGCCGCTGTTCTCGCTCAAGCCGGGTGAGACGACGATGATTGAGACGCCGAACGGGTTCACCGTGGCGGTGCTGGATCATGTCGTCACGCCTGATCCAGCGAAGGATGCCGAGGGGGTTGCCCGGATTCGCGATGAACTCGCCAAATCCGTCGCTGCCGACATTGAAAGCAGCTTCATCGTCTCGGTGCGCAATGCCGCGACGCCGAAGATCAACAGCGCGCTTCTCGACCAGATGGCGCAGGCCGATTAAGACCACCGGAAAGCAGATGACCATGACCGAAAAAGCCCGCTTTGTCGCCGATTACGACTCCGGTCGTGGGCATCTGGTCTGGCGGCGCTCGGTGGCAGATCTGGAAACCCCGGTCGCCGCCTATCTCAAGCTGGTGCAGGGACGCCCGAATGCGTTTCTGCTCGAATCCATCGAAGGCGGTGCCTCGCGTGGCCGTTATTCGATCATCGGTCTGGAGCCGGATCTGATATGGCGTTGCCGCAATGGCGCGTCCGAACTCAACCGCAATGCTGAGGCCGCACCCTTCGCCTTCTTCAAGCAGGACGGCTTGCCGCTCGACAATCTGCGCACGCTGATTGCCGAGTCGCGTCTGGAGGTTCCCGCTGATCTGCCGCCAATGGCGGGGGGGCTGGTGGGCTATCTGGGCTATGAGATGGTGCGCCAGATGGAGGATCTGCCGGCGAAGAACCACGATCCGCTGCATTTGCCGGATGCCGTGCTGCTGCGCCCGACGCTGTTCGCCATTTTCGACAACGTGACCGATCTGCTGACCTTCGCAGCGCCGGTCTATCCGCGTGAGGGCGTCTCCTCGGCCGTTGCGTGGCAGGCGGCACAGGATCGGCTGGATCAGGCCGCGATGGCGCTTACCCGTCCGTTGCCGATGCCTGCCCCGCCGGTGGATCTGCCGCCGCTGGAGGAGCCGCAATCAAGCTTCACCCGCGAAGGCTTCATGGAGGCGATCGAACGCGCGAAGGATTACATCCGCGCCGGTGACGCCTTCCAGATTGTGCCGAGTCAGCGTTTCTCGGTGCCGTTCCAACTGCCGCCTTTGGCGCTGTATCGGGCCTTGCGCCGGATCAGCCCGGCACCGTTCCTGTTTTTCCTCGATTTCGGCGGTTACGCCGTCGTCGGTTCCAGCCCGGAAATTCTGGTCCGGTTGCGTGACAACATTGTCACCATCCGTCCGTTGGCCGGCACGCGCCGCCGTGGGGTGACGCATGAGGAGGATCAGCGCCTGGAAGCCGAATTGCTCGCCGATCCGAAAGAGCGTGCCGAGCATCTGATGCTGCTTGATCTTGGCCGCAACGATGTGGGCCGGGTGGCGGAAATCGGCACGGTGAAGGTGACGGAAAGCTTCGCCATCGAGCGCTTCAGCCACGTGATGCACATCATGTCTGACGTGCAGGGTGAGTTGCAGGAAGGTCTGGATGCCGTCGATGCCCTGGTGGCAGGATTTCCGGCCGGCACGCTGACCGGTGCGCCGAAAGTGCGGGCGATGGAGATTATCGAGGAGTTGGAGCCGATCCGGCGCGGCATTTATGCCGGTTGCATCGGCTATTTCGCCGCCGATGGCTCGATGGACACCTGCATCGGTCTGCGCACCGCCGTGGTGAAAGACGGCACGATGTATATCCAGGCCGGTTGCGGCGTGGTGGCCGATTCGGACCCGGAAGCGGAATACGAAGAAACCCGCCAAAAGGCGCGCGGCATGATGCGGGCGGCTGAGGAAGCCGTGCGTTTCGCAGCGGGGCGGGGCTGAAACCGAAAGCTGGGATCGCGCGGCGATCCCAGCTTTCGCCTCATTTCTCCGGCGTGTAGCGCCACACCGAGGCGGGCGGGAAGTTGCGCGGGGTCCATTCCTCGCGCTTGGCCGTCAGCTTGTGCTTCTGATAGGGCAGCGGTGAGGTGATGCAGTAGCTGAAATGCAGGAAGCCCACGCCGGGGGCCACTGCCTCCATCGCATCGATAAAGCGCTTCTGTTCGGCCAGCGGCAGCAGCACCAGCGGCACGCCGCACACCACCGTGCCGACATTGCCGCGCACATGTGTCGGCAGCAGCTTGACCAATTCGCGCGCATCGCCCTCGATGACATTCACGCCAGGCAGCACATCGCGCAGATGCTCGGCCATGTCGTGGACGATTTCGACCACGTAAAGCTTCTCCGGCGGCAGTCCGGCATCGAGCATTGCCTTGGACACCACGCCGGTGCCGGCACCCAGCTCGATGACGAATTGATCCGGCGTCCGCCGCACCTGGCGTGCGATGCGCATGCACAATGCCGGGGCGGATGGGATGATCGAGCCCATCTGCAACGGATTGGCAGCCCAGCGACGCAAAAACATCAGCGGATTGGAAACTTTGCGCTGCTTGCCGCGATCAGTTGATTCCGAACTATGCGCGTCCTTGCGCTCAAGGTCTGATTGCAGCGTACCCGACTTCATCACATGGGTCATCGACCGTCGCTCTCGTTACGGTTGAACAGTTCCTTTGTCATCGTGCTAGCGCAAAGAGACCGTCTCGGGAAGGTCTTGTCTGAAGACGTCACAACACCATCATCCTATTTCGTAATTTATGAGACAACTGAGTGCTTTCGCTGATTGTTTAAGCAGGCTATGAGTGGATCTGTGAAACAACCGAAACGCGACGCTGGATTTTTTCCGACGGGCGCGTGGAATACAAGGCACCGTCGCCGCCGATGACAGCGCGCATTCTCGTTGTAGACGACGTTCCTGCCAATGTGCGTCTGCTGGAGACCCGTCTCGCCGCAGAGTATTATCAGGTTGCGAGCGCCCAGGATGGTGTGGAGGCAATCCGCGCTGCCCATTCCTATCAGCCTGATCTGATTTTTCTCGACGTGATGATGCCGAATATGGACGGCTACGAAGCCTGTCGTCGGCTGAAGGCGGATCCTGAGACGCTGCATATTCCGGTCGTTATGGTCACGGCACTCACCGAGCCGTCCGAGCGTTTGCTTGGGCTGGAAGCCGGGGCCGATGATTTTCTGACAAAACCCGTCGAACTAGACACATTGCTCGCGCGCACCCGCTCGCTGGTTCGCCTCAAGCGCATGCTCGATGAACTGCGCGCCCGAGGCGAGACGGCGCGGGCGCTCGGTGTGGCAGGGGAGAGTCCAATCGTGACTTCAATTGCAGGCGCGCGTGCCTTGGTTGTCGATGACGATGACGAAACTGCGCAGGAGATCCAGGACGCCTTGTCGCGTGAGGGCGTGATTCCAGGTCGGGCCAGTTCTGAAGCCGAAGCGCTGGCAGTGGCCGATGCGGTGCCGTTCGATCTGATCGTGCTGAGCGTATCGCTGAAAAATGACGATCCGCTGCGCCTTGCCTCGCGTCTGCGGGCCGCCGATTCGACGCATGACATTCCGCTGCTGCTGGTGGCGGAGCGCGAACAGCGCGACCGTATTCTGCGCGGCTTCGATCTTGGCGCGAATGATTGGCTGATGCGCCCGATTGACGACAATGAGTTGCGCGCCCGCTCGCGCAATCTGATCAAACGCAAATTCTATCAGGACCGGCTGCGCGCCGATGTTGGCTCGGCGCTGGAAATGGCGCTCACCGATCCGCTGACCGGCTTCTACAATCAGCGCTATCTGATGCGCCATCTGCGCGGCCTGCTCGTCTCCAACCAGGGCGGCGGCATTGCAGTGATGATGATCGACGTGGATCACTTCAAGTCGATCAACGACCAATACGGCCACCCGGTGGGCGATCAGGCGTTGAAGGCAATTGCCGAGGTGCTGCGCAGCCGCACCCGCGTCTTCGACACGGTTGCCCGCTATGGCGGTGAAGAATTCGTCGTCGTCATGCCGGGTGCCTCGCTTGAGGAGATGGAAGCTGCGGGCGAGCGGTTGCGTTTGGCGGTGGACGAGTTGGTGTTCTCGCCATTGCCAGGCGTGAATATTCACATGACCGTCAGCGTGGGGCTTGCCTATTGCGAGGCGATCAACATTGCGCCGGAAGTGCTGATCAAGGCGGCCGATCAGGCGATGTATCAGTCCAAGAATACCGGTCGCAACCGTGTGTCCCAGGCTCCGGCAATATTGGCGTGATAGCGGCGGGCGGGTGAGGGTTAAGCCTTCACCCGGTCTGCGAATAACTTCCGGAATTTCAGCACCTTGGGTGCCACCACCGCCCGGCAATAGCCGCTGAACGGGTTGCGGTTGAAATAATCGTCGTGCTCGGCTTCGGCGGGCCAGAATGTGGTGAGCGGCTCGATTTGCGTCACCACATGACCGCTCCAAATCCCTGCCGCCTCAATCTCGGCAATCACCGCTCGCGCGATCTCCGCCTGATCCGGCGTCTGGGTGAGGATGATTGAGCGATATTGTGGGCCGATATCGGCGCCTTGGCGGTTGGGCGTTGTGGGGTCGTGAATGGTGAAGAACACCCGCAGCAGATCGGCAAAATCCAATTGCGCCGGGTCGAAATCGATTTGCACCACTTCGGCATGGCCGGTTTGCTTACCACAAACCTCGTGATAGCTCGGATTGTCCAGATGGCCGCCCGCATAGCCGGATTGGACACGGCTGACGCCGCGCAATCCTAAAAACACCGCTTCAAGGCACCAGAAACAACCGCCCCCTAAGGTCGCTTGCGCCATGGACTCCAAACCCCTTTGATTGTTGCCCGATAGGGCACCCATCTCACAATATGGTTATCTACACTGCGTGGACGGCTGACGCCAGAGAGCGCTCGGCTGACTGTCAAATACTATTGACATACGTGGTGAGTTTTCGGTGCAACTCGGGTTAGTCAAGGAAGCCGATGGATATCCACGGCACCAGCGCCACCACGATCAGACCCACCACCAGGGCGATCAGATAGGGCACGATGCGTTTCATACCGGCATCGGGATGCACCCGCCCAATGGCGCAGGCGGCGTAATATCCCACGCCCAGCGGCGGGGCGAACAGGCCGATGCCCATCGCCAGTATGACCACCATTGCGTAATGCACCTCATGCACGCCCACCGCACGTGCCACCGGAAACAGCAGCGGGCCGAACAGCACGATGGCGGGAATGCCCTCCAGCACGCTGCCAAGGACGATGAAGACCACAATCGAAATCGCCAGAAAGCCCAGATGCCCGCCCGGCATTGCTGCCATTGCCTGCGCCAATTGGTGAGAGAAGCCAGATTGTGTCAGCGCCCAGGCCATGCCGGTGGCCGAGCCGATGATGAACAGGATGGCCCCAGACAGGCTCGCCGTTTCCACCAGCATCGGCAGCAGCCGCCGCCAGGGGAATTGCCGGTAGACCAGCAACCCGGCAAGCACCGAATAGGCCACGCCGATGGTGGACACTTCGGTGGCCGTTGCCACACCGCTCATCACTGAAGCGCGGATCACCACCGGCAGCAGCAAAGCGGGCAGGGCGATGACGAGCAGCCGCAAGACCTCGCGCCACGGCGTGCGTTCCAGTGCCCGCACATCGCCCGTGCGCGCCCGCGCAACCAAAGCGAGCACAATGGCCAGCACCAAGCCGGGCAGCAGACCGCCGGTGAACAGGGCGGCGATGGAGACGCCGGTGACAGAGCCGATGGTGATCAGCACCAGCGAGGGCGGGATTGTCTCAGTCATCGCGCCGGAGGCGGCCAGGATTGCCACCAACTCCCCCTCTGCCGCGCCGCGCTTCTTCATTTCAGGGAACAGCACC
>Ga0316222_1001411_pt1 | contig 29431 bp, 18 predicted proteins | sample TBH18011metaG_FD_206008 | JGI IMG/M metagenome (GOLD analysis project Ga0316222, IMG submission 206008) | Freshwater microbial communities from Trout Bog Lake, Wisconsin, USA - TBH18011 | ecosystem: Environmental > Aquatic > Freshwater > Lake > Hypolimnion/Profundal zone | place: USA: Wisconsin... | reverse complement strand
TCGAAAATCGGTCCGGCTCGCGAAGGCGGCACAGGACTGCCGCACTCCACGACGCTGTCGCGTTGACGAACGCCCCACGGCAAACGCCGGATGTCGCCCTCCTGCAACCGGCAGGTTCATTGGCAGCTTGCGAAGAGCCTGCCGGAAAGACGGGGCGTTCGGGAGCGGGAATCCGGGGAGCACACGCGCCCTCGCGTGTTGGCGTCGGCGCCCTCGCCGACGCGAACTTTGCACCCTCGTAACAGAGTTGCGCTCCATCGTCCGACAGCTACTTCTCCATCGCGATCTCGAGCGTCGCGGGCTTGAGGTTCGGTGACGACGCGACCAGCTTGACCGTCCCGGTCGCGTTGCCGGCGCGGACCAGGCAGGCGCAGCGGCCGTTGAACGCCAGGCGTTTCCGCGCGACGTCCGGCTCGTGGCTCGCCGGGTCGCCGTTGCCGACGCCCGCGATTTCGCCCGAGCCCTCGATGGTGAACGTGACCTCGTCCGACGCGATCGGCACCACCCGGCCCGCCGCATCGACGATCGACACCTCGGCGACCGCGATGTCCTGGCCGTTGGCGCGCAGCCGCGGCATGTCCGTGCGCAGCGCAATCGCCGCGGGCTGGCCGGTCGTCTCCACGACGTCTGTCGTCACCACCTTGCCGTCCGTGATCCCGCGCGCCTCAAGCTTGCCCGGCGCGAACGGAACTCTCCACTCCAGCCAGTCTTCGGCCTCCAGCGGTTTGGTCCCGAGGCTCTTGCCGTTCAACAGCAACTCCACCTGGGCGGTGTTGCCGACCGCGATCACGCGGATCTGCTTGCCCTCGCGACCGGCCCAGTTCCAATGCGGGAACACGTGGACCAGCGGCTGCTGCTTGTTCCAGCGCGCTTTATAATAGAAGTAGGCATCCTTCGGAAACCCGCACAGATCGAGAATACCGAAATGGCTCATGATGGCCGGCCAGCGGGACGGCGAGGGCTCGCCCTTGTAATCGAAGCCGGTCCAATAGAAGAACCCGCCCACCCAGGGACGCTGCGCCGCCGGCTTCCAGAAGGCGATGTTGTCACGACAGTAGTTGTCCATGTGCACCGGCGGGATCTTCCCGGGGTTGAGCTCCGGATCGCCCGACGGGTCATTCGCATAAACCCCGCGATCGGTGCGGGCGCTGCCGGATTCCGACGCGATGATCGGCTTGCCCGGGAACATCTTCCGCAGATCATCGAACCGCTCGTCTCTGGCGTAGTTGAGCCCGATCACATCGGTCTCCGACTCGTAGCTGTCTCCCTTGGAGCCGATGATCGCTCCGGTAAACGGGCGCGTTTTGTCAAACTTGAGCGCTTCTGCCTTGAGGACTTGATAGTTGCGCGTCGTGGTGGGGATATGCGGTTCCTCGTTGGCCAGCGACCAGAGCACGATGCTCGGGTGATTGCGATCGCGCAGGAGCATGCTGTGCAGGTCATCGAAATTCGCCACGATCAGGTCGCCGAGCCGGGTGGTGCTCTTGCGGCCGTTGTCCGTGGCCAGGTGGCGGTTCTCGTCCATCACCAGGATGCCCATGCGATCGCACGCGTCGAGGAACTCGTTCGAGGGCGGGTTGTGCGAGCAGCGCCAGGCGTTGGAGCCCATTTCCTTGAGCTTGGCGATGCGCCAGATCTGCAGGTTGTCCGGCATCGCCACGCCGACGCCGGCGAAGTCCAGGTGGTTGCAGGTGCCGAGCATCTGCTGCGGCCGCTCGTTAAGGAGGAACCCGCGGTCCACGTCGAAGCGGATCGTGCGAATGCCGAAGGGCGTTGTGTACTCGTCGATGGCCCGGCCATCGCGCACGACGCGCGTGATCGCCCGGTACATCTGCGGGGACTCGCACGACCACAGCTTCGCGCTGGCGAGCTTGGCCAATTGCGTGACCTCGGCCTCTTCACCGCGCTTCACCGTCGCCTTGCTTCGGACGACCGCCACTTCGGCGCCGGACGGATCGATCACCGAGGTGGCCAGCTCGCACGCTCGATCGTCGCGCGATTCGTTGGCGACGCGCGTGCGGATCGTTACTTCAGAGCTGGGCGAAACGCTCGTCACGTTTGCGACCTCGGTGGTGACATACGTGCCCCAGTGCGCGACGTGCAGCGGCTCGGTCGCCATCAACCACGTGTGCCGATAGATCCCGCCGCCCTCGTACCACCAGCCCTCCTGCACGCGCGGATCGACCCGCACAGCCAGGGTGTTTTCCTTGCCGAACTCGACGAACGGCGTGAGATCGAGCGCGAAGCTGGTGTAGCCGCTGGGTTGATTCCCGAGGTAGTGCCCGTTGAACCAGATCTCGCTGTCGCGATAAATGCCGTCGAACTCGATGCTCACGCGTTTGCCGCGCATCGACTCGGGAATCTCCAGCCGCTTGCGATACCAGGCCCGCGGCGTGGGCAGCGACGCCCAGCTGTTGGAGAATTTCTCGTTGAAGGTGCCTTCCACGACGTAATCGTGCGGCAGGCTCACGCTCCGCCAAGAAGCATCGTCAAACGCAGCCGCCGATTCGGCCGGCCGGTCCACGCTAAAGATCACCGGGCCGGTCACGTAATCGCCCGGACGAACCACCACGAGCAACTCGTTGGGGCCGTCGGCGTTCCACCACTTGGTCAGCCGCGCCTCGAAGTAGGTCGGCACTCCCTCGGTTGCGGCCAACTGGTAGCCGAAGAGCCCGTTGGCGTCCATCGTCTGCGCGGTCGCCGACTGGACCTTGCTGTCGGCGCTCCGGTCGGTGACCCGATGCCCATTGATGAAAACGACCAGGCGGCTGTCCTCTCGCGGCCCGGGTCCGGTAAACGACACCGCGACCTCCCCGTCCTTACCGGGCTTGAGCGCCAGCGCGCTGAGGTTTGCCCGATACCAAAGGTGATGCCCGTTGTGCTGCGCGCTGAGGTTCTCACCGGTCTTCGCCGGCGTCCATCCGGTCGCGTCGGACATCATCGCCAGGATGGCCGGCGCGTCCGCTTCTCCTGCATCGCTCTCGCGGACGGTCCAGTCGGTGATCAGCGCCGTCTTCGCGCCCGAGGGCAACACGATCTGCGGCTCGAGCTTGAACCGCCAGTCTGCATCGATGAGCGTGCGGCTCCTGAGTTCAGCGGCGGGCTTGGTAACTTGTCCGGCAGGTGCCGCGTCCGCGGCATCGATTCTGGGTAACATTGCCGCTGCTGGAAGCAACACGGCGGCGAGGATAGTGAGGAAGTTCATAGTGTTATTTCCGGGGAGAGACCGATGGTTTTCAGTAAGTTCAATTTCATAGGGAACCTGCCCTGCCGCGAGCTGAAACCAGACTCTGGCAAGGGGGAACTTCTCGAAAGGGGTCGTTCTCATTTCCCATGACTACTTGAATGAAAACCATTCCGGCAATGGTACCGCGTGCATTTCGCATGCGGTTTTGTGCATCGGGTCTTCGTAGAGGACGAGAGAAAAAGAGGCATGGCAGTCGCGCCAGCGTCGTGGAGTGCGGCAGTCCTGTCTTTCCATTACCCACAAGTTTGCAAATCGCGCGCAGGAGTGAGAACGGAGCCCCGAACGTTGTCATCCTGAGGCGGCACAGGGCATTTGCTGCACTAACCAGCATACGATTTGCACGATTTCGATAGCTTATCTCGGTGACGCACATGCATTTCGGGGTATCCTTTTACTTCGTCGTCTCGCACCCAAACCGGGGCGAACGTACCTTCCGAGCCCTCCATACCCATACCATTATGCCGCCGCTGCCGCTCCGCCCTTTCATTCTCTGGATTGCCGTTCTTTTCCTTTTCGTCGCCGAAAATGGAGCGCAGGGACAAACCACCGCGTACACCCTCGACGAGGCGGGCATGACGGACAGTACCGAGCTATATCTCGCGGGCGTGCTCCAGGGGATCGTCAATCGCGATGCGCCGAGACTGTTTCTGACCCGGACTCCCGCCAATGGCTGGAGTGGGGGCGACCACATGCTGGCGCAGTATCTGGCGGCCCAAAAAGGGTTTACTTTCGTGAAGCTGCGCACGTTGAACGACGCGATCGCCTTTTTCGCCACTCAAAAGCGGGCGGATGGAACCACCCCATTGATCAAGGGCCTGGTGAATTATCAGCCCAGCTACTGGAATGGCATTCAAACGGTGGACAAGTATTACAATTATTGGATCGCCGCCAATTTTGCGGCGCAGGAGGACTTGCTGCCGGTCACGGCCAGCATCCTTTCCAATAGCACCCCGTTATTATCTGGAATGGATTTCTGGTACAAGGACATGCAGATGAGCGGATGGGGCGCCAATTTCATTACCGGGTCATCGGGCGCCAGCGGGCTGGCGATGACGACCGGAACCGACCCTTCGAGGTGCGCGAGGTTCGGTGAGTACTTCGTGAAGTGGATTGATCTGGACTTGAGCGTGACGCCGAAGGTGGAGGTGGTCATCAGCGCTATTTCGAGCGGCGGAAGCTGGAGTCTTGGAATCGATATGGGTTCGACCGTCGATGCGGCTGACAACCTCGACTCCACGCACGTCCCCGCGCTCACCAACGTGACCACGAGCGGAACCTTCACCGTCGATCTGAGCGCCAGCGGGCTTTTCAATCCGACGGCCGGCCGCGCCGGTCTGCGCTTCTGTGTGATGACGCCTTCGACGACGGTGACGGTGAAGTCCATTCGCTTCCTGGACGCAAGCGGCAACGATCCCTCGGCAGCGCTCTACTCTCCGCCCAAGACCGAGTTTTCGAGCCTTTCGGTCACGCGCGATCTGACGAATGCAACCCAATACCCGCAGCTCGCGACCCAGGAGGAAGCGATCGCGTGGTCCATTGCCAACCAGTTCCCTCTGTGCGCCAAGGACGAGCTGGGCGGAACGAGTGGCCAAGCGTGGTCATCGAGTTGTATCGACCACATGATTGCCCGAAAGACCTACATGTACTATGATGGTCTGACGCCATTCGCCGATTTGACGCCCAATCTGGATTACCTCCTGAGTCAACTGAGCCCAGGGGCTCGGGTGGCGACGTGGGTGGGCGATAGTGAGGATTACATGGTTGAAAAGTACGGGGAGTATGGCGCCCGCGTCATGATTCCTTTCGAGAATGCTTCGTTTTGGAAGTGGATCCCCACCACCGGGGTGCAGCTTCCCCAGGTGCGCAGTGTCGCCTCCGCGCAAAACTTGTTTTATGTAAACTTCAGCGAGGCCTCGGGCGATGCCTTCAACCCGATGGAGACTGGGTATTGGCAGGACCCGGTTCGCGGAACCATGCCGCTGACTTGGGGGCTGAACCCGTGTTATGCGGAATTCGCGCCGGCGTTGATTGAATACTTTGCCAACACGGCGACCCCGGACGACTCGTTTTGGGCGGGGCCGAGCGGGGCCGGCTACACGCATCCCTCGTCGATGCTGCCCGCCGCGCTAACGACCTACGCCACCCTCACGCGCCAGGACATCCAGTCGCTCGGCATTTGTCCGGTGATGGATTTTTGGGACATCGGCAACGCTTCGAGCACCCGGACGGCATTTACAACGGGCACCGGCCCGGCTCCGATCCGCACGATCATTCCTCTGGCTATTGCTTCCGGCGAAAATCACTGGATGGAAGACGGGACCCCTTTTGTCATTCCGGCGACGGGAATCTGCGACTTGTATGATGGCGACGGGGTTTCGACGCCGGCAAGTGTGGCTGCCGCCATCCAGGCGGTGGCGGCTGCGCACCCGGAGGCAGGCCCCTCCAATGGGCCGTTTTTCATTACCTGTAATATTCGGTTTACCCCCACGTTTTACAAGGCCGTCCGCGATCTATTGCCGGCGGATCAGTTCCTGCTGGTGGCGATGCCGGATTTCATCGGTCTGGCGCAAGAGGCGAGCGGTTTCGCGGTGGTTCCGTACGCGAACGGGGTGGGCTCGGGTGACACGCTGAACGTAAGCCTTGAGCTGCACAACGCGGTGGGCGCCACCGGGAGCGCCGGATCCATCACCTGGACCTTGCCGCCGGGCTGGAGCTCCTCGCCCACAAACTGGGTGCATGGCACCGTGGCCACCGGAACGAACTTGAAGCAGGTGGTCACGTTCACTCCGCCGGCAGGAATGACGACGGGAACGACGAGCATCAAATTCAGCGACTCCAGGGTCGGCTGGAACCGGACACTGCTAGTGAACACCTACCCGCAAGGGGCGACGGTGACTAATTGCACGGACACCAGCGGCTGGACGGCCTCGGGGAGCGCCAGCGTGTCGATGGACAACGGAATGGTCAAGGTACTGCCAATGCAGGGGGTGAGACGACCTGATTTTATCGAGGGACTGAGTGGGGCGAACGGACGGGTTTCGTTGCCGCTGGGCCGGGTGGACTTTACCCGCCAGCCGTACCTGGAGGTGAACATTCCCGATCAAGACAGCAACCAGACGAAAATCGGGGTCTCCAACAGCAGCACCAACAAGCAGTTGCTTTCGACCAGTCTTAACAAGTCCAACGTGCTCGATCTGGCGGCCCTCACGGCCTGGACGGGCGTGCAAAACTTGACGCTGACGCTCGACCCGGTGACTAACTACGGCACCTACCTCCGTGTGCAAGCAGTGAAGGTGCATTATGGAGTTGCCCAGCCGGCAGCGGTGGTGGTCAATTCGGGAACGGTCAATCTTGCCGCCAACAAGTATGCCGTCATCAATGCGGGAACACTGTATTGCAGTTCATCCAGTGGGAGCACATTCCTTAACACACTGAACATGGGCGGGAGCGGCACCTTGAGTCTTGACGCCAACTTTACGCTGCCGCTGTACCAACTGAGTGGCTCCGGAACGTTAACCATCACCGGTTCCGGCAATTGGAATTACGGAGTGAACCTGGAGGTGGATGCGAACCCTCTCTTCACAGGAAAGATTGTGGTGAGCAATGCCTGGCTGTGGGCGACGGACGCCTCCCTGGGTGCGGTCCCGGCCGCGCCGGTGCCGGATGCCATCACGCTCAACAATGGCAACCTTTCGGTTTCCGGCACGATTTCCGCCAATCGTGGGATCACGCTGGGGACAGGTGCGGAAATGATTTACGGCAGCGTCGCCACTCTGAACAACAAGATCACGGGCTCCAATGGGTTGCTCGTTCGCGCCGGCTCTCTCGTTTTAAACAATAACACCAATGATTTCACTGGAGATTTCTCCACCTACAGCAACACCACCACTATAGGCATCGATAATGCTCTTCCGCATGGCCCCGGGAAGGGAACGCTGAGGTTTACAGACTGGAACGGCGGCAATACGGGTTCAACAATCGATTTGAACGGCCACACCCTGACGGTCAATGCGTTGACGCAGTCGGCAATCGCCACCAATTCGAACATTGACAACAAGGCGGCCGGAGCGGCCACGCTGGTTATCGGGGACGCTAATGCCAGTGGCACCTTCGGGGGCGTGATCATGAATACGGGCGGGCCGTTGTCGCTCACCAAGATCGGCGCCGGAAAGCAGACGCTCACCAACATCTGCACCTATACCGGAGCGACCCTGGTGAGCGGCGGGACGCTGGCGCTGACGGGCTCGGCGTCCATCGCCAACAGCTCAAGCATCACGGTCGCCGCCGGGGCGGTGCTCGACGCCACGGGCCGCAGCGATGGGACGTTCACGCTGGCCTCCGGGCAAACTTTGACATTGAACGGTGTGATCAAAGGACTCGCTCAGAGCGGGGGCGGTTTCTCTCCGGGTTCGGGAAATCTGATCTTGAGCAACAGCGCGTATCTGCCTTCTGCCGCGGGTTCGCTCAACCTCACGCTGACGGGGCCAAACACCTGCGGTTCCCTCTCGGTTTCAAGCTCGGCTTCGTTGAATGGCGCGCTGACTGTGACGGCGGGCGGCTATTCGCCACAATTGGGCGATCGGTTCACGCTCCTCACCGCGGCGTCGGTGAGCGGAAGCTTTTCGAGCGTGACTCTCCCGGCGCTGGCCCAAGGGCTCAATTGGAATCTTACCTATGGCGCCGCCTCGGTCCAGCTTTCGGTCACCGGCCTGCAATGGGACCCCACGCCCGGGGTTACGGGCGCGCAGGGCGGCTCGGGAACCTGGAATCTGAGCGGCTCGAACTGGATCGACGGCACCGGGACAAACGTCTCTTGGCCCAACGATGGGAGGAGTTCGATTGCGGCGTTCGACAGTGCGACGGTCTCGGGCACCAGCACGGTCACCGTCAGCGGAAGCGTCAATGCCGCGGGGTTCCTTTTCAGTTCTGCCACGACTCCTTATCTGCTTACCGGCGGCACGATCGCGATGAGCGGAAGCGCATTGCCGATTGTGGTAAACGGCGCTCCGGTCATTATCGATAGCGTGATTTCCGGCAGCGGAAGCATCGTCAAGAGCGGCTCGGGAAAGCTGACGCTCACGGGCAGCAGTCCCTACACCGGGGCGGTTCTAATCAACAGCGGAACGCTGGCGTTGACGGGTTCGGGTTCGCTTGCGAACGGATCGGGTATTACCATCGACGGCGGAGCTGTGCTCGATGCCTCGGGACGCTCCGATGGCCTTCTGCCGCTTGGACCCGGGCAGACGTTGATCGTCAACGGCCAGCTTTTTGGGGGCGTGCAATCCAATGGTCCTCTTGCTCCCGGTCCGGGAGTTCTGACCCTGGGCGGGAACTACACGCAACTGGCAAGCAGCTCATTGAGCGTAACCATTACGGCTTCCGGAAGTTGCGGCGCCCTGGTTTTGACAGGCTCGGCGAGCCTCTCGGGAGCACTCTCGGTCACCGCAACCGGTTATGTCCCGCAAGCGGGAGACCAGTTTACCGTTCTTTCAGCAGCCTCGGTTTCAGGAACCTTCGCCAGCCTGAGTCTTCCATCGCTTCCATTGGGCCTGATGTGGAAGGCCGTATATGGGGCAACCTCGGTGAAACTCGCCGTGGTTGGCCAATTTTGGAATATCGGCGGCGGCACCACCGGCGCACAGGGAGGCTCTGGAACCTGGGATCTGACCCACACGAACTGGTTTGACGGCAGCAGCGCCAACGGCACCTGGCCCAATGCCAATCCCAACTCAATGGCGGTGTTTGGCTCTATGTCGAGCCTCGGGTTGGCAACGGTGACCGTTTCCGGGTCGGTGAGCTCCGGCGGGTTGTTTTTTACCTCCGGATCGAATCCTTACACGCTCACGGGCGGAACCATCTGCGCGAGCGGCAGTTCATTGGTCGTGACGGCCAACGGCTCCCAGGTGACGATCGCCAGCGCTCTTTCGGGGACCGGCAGCCTGATCAAGAGCGGTCCGGGCCCGGTGACGCTCACCGGCAGCAATACCTACAGCGGCGGGACGACGGTGACGGGCGGCACCCTCACTCTTTCCAGCGCTCTCCGCGGCGGCATTACCTTGAACGGAGGGTGTATTGCCTACGGCGGCACGGCGATGGCAGTCACCCCTGTGGTGGTGGGAACCGCAGGCGGAACCCTTTCGGTTGCCAGCGGCAATCTTACCCTTTCCGGGCTTTCGGGATCGGGCTCCGTGAACTTTAGGTCCTCGGCGCCCGCGTGGCAACGTGGGACGACTCTTTCGGGCACCAACAGCGGCTTCACGGGTGTGGTGGCGTGTAGTTACGGATGGCTGTTTGCGGCCGCGGATGCCTCCTTCGGTGCGGTTCCTTCCAACTACACCGCCAATGCCATCACGCTTGGCTCGGGCGCGACCCTCAGCGCCGTTTCGGGAACGCTGACGATTCCGGCAAACCGCGGCATCACCCTGCTGTCCGGCGCGAACCCGATGACGTATGGCAATATCATCCTCGGCAGCAGGATTACCGGCGCCTCTTTCTTCCAGTCGCGCGGCGTTCAAGTTCTCGCGAGCGGCAGCAACGATTACACGGGCGGCACCTACCTGTGGGCAACGACCTTAATTGTGGGAGCCAGCAACGCCATCCCACACGGAGCAGGCATGGGCGGCGTCGTCTTCCAGGACTGGGACGGCAACTCCACGCTGGATCTGGCGGGATGGAGCCCAACCATCAACGCGCTTTCCAGCCCGGTTTCCCCGGTTCACACCGAAGCCGTGGATAACACTCAGGCCGCGCCTGTGACCTTCACCGTGGGCGATTGCAACGCGACCGGCACCTTCGGCGGCATTATCCGGAACACGGGCGGCGCGTTGTCGTTGACGAAGATCGGCACTGGCTCCCAAATGCTCGCCAATATCAGCACCTATACGGGCGCCACTCTCGTGAGCAGCGGCACGCTGGCGCTGACGGGTTCGGGCTCGATTTCCAACAGCGCAGGCATCACCGTGGCAAGCAACGCGGTGCTCGATGTGAGCGCCCGTTCCGACGCCACGCTAACGGTCACCGGCTCGCAGGCGCTCCTTGGGAGCGGCTCGATTGCCGGCGCGGTGGTGCTCAACGGCACGTTTAGTCCCGGCAACGGCAGTGCCTATCCGGCGATCTCGGGAAGCTATCGGCAGAGCGCCTCGGGGGTTCTCGACTTGAAGCTCGTTGCAGCCGGCGCGTGCGACGCAGTTGCCATTGGCGGCGCGGCGTCCCTTGGAGGGACCCTTCGCGTGACCATCCCCAACGGCTACATCCCGCATTCGGGCGAACAGTTCACCCTCTTGATGGCGGGCTCCGTTTCAGGCGTGTTTGCAACCAGCAGCCTCCCTGCGCTCACTCCCGGCCTCTCGTGGGCCGTAAACTACGGGGCCTCCTCCGTTCAACTGAGCGTCTCCGGCCGCCCCGCCCCGGCGACGTACGCGGCGTATGCGGCTTACTATGGGATCGGCGCGGGGAACGTCGATCCCGACAGAACCGGGCTGACGAACCTGATGCGCTACGCCACGGGCAGGGTGCCCGGCGGCACGCCGACGGTCGCACCGGCGCAGGTGAGCGCCACGGGCAGCGGCTTGACGTTCGCTTTTAATCGCAACACCGACACGACTAGCTTAAATTACTTCGTTGAAACCGCACCCACCCCGGCAGGGCCGTGGACGGCCATCGCATCGAAAGTTCAAGCCGGCGCATGGACGGGAAGCGCATCGGTTTCCGAGACCGCAAGCGGGCCCGGCGTTTCACAGATCACCGTCAGCGCTATTGATAAGAGCGGCCAGGTCGGGTTCATCCATCTGCGGGTGGAGGGTTTATAAGGCTCCCAGACCACAGCACCGCCGCCTCCAAAGAACAAGCCGACTTCTTCGCCGACCGGCGGAATCAAGACGAAGGGCAAGGTTCACGCAAGGGTGGGTCATCACGCCATCGAAACCCTGAAGCTCGGGATCGAATAAAGTGCAGCCCTGTGAATTTCCCTGCACGAAAACGGAAGCGAAATGCACGCAACGGCATGTTCAATGAGGACATTATAGGGCATTTTAATGAGAAAATCTATGAAATCAGCACCCCTCTCACAGTTTTGGCGGAATCTTGCGGGCATAGCCATCGCGCTGACTGCCTGTTGCGCCATTCCCGTCAACGCGGATGAGTCAAAGCCACCCTTTCCCAGTCTAACAGAGGAGCCCCGCATCGGATTTGAACTGGTGGAATTCCAGAAGCAGCCGGTCATCGGCAAGAATCATCCTGATTGCAAGGATGACAAGTACGGGTTCGAAGGAGGCGTCGTCATCAAACTCAACGGGACCTATCACATGTTCACCGCTGAAAACCCCGGGGACCCCAAGATCGCCCGGATGCGGCTTGCCCATTGGACCAGCGCCGATGCCCTCGCCTGGAAGCGCCAATCGACGATCTTTGAAACCACGGGTGAACCGATGGCGGTCACCGGACGTCCGTACACTTCGGTTTGGCAACCGACCCCGGTGTTCAACGAGGCTGAGAATCACTGGGACTTGTTTTATGTTGCTTACAAGGTGAGTGGCACTGGAAAGGGTTTCATCATGCGAGCCCAATCCACGGTGCCGGGCCGCGATGGCATTGGCGGTCCCTATAAGGAACTCGGCATCATTATGCAGCCTGACAAGGAATCCCAGATCTGGGAAGGCTGGCAAGGGGTGGCCACCTTCAATCCGTTTCAGGCGAGCAACGGACAATGGCTTGCCTTCTACGGCAGTGCGGGGGGACATCACCCGGAAGGATGGTTGGTGGGCTTGGCCAGCGCCCCCGCGCTGAGCGGACCGTGGAAGCGGCTCCCGCAGGGCAATCCTGTCCTGATTGAGCCGGTTTTCATGGAAAACCCCGTCGTCACGCGCATCGGCAACCTTTACGTAATCGTTTATGATAGCGACGTTCTAAACCCGACTAAGCGGTCGTATTTTTTTGAAAACCATTCAGTCGGCTACGCGACCTCCACAGACGGTCTCCACTGGTCGAAGGGCGGGCGTATCATCGTTCAGCCCAAGGGTGAGGCCAACTGGGCAAGCGATATCCGCACTCCGCTTGGACTCGTGGACGAAGGCGATGGCCTGTACACGCTCGTCTATACTGGCGAATGGCGAGATTTCAAGTCGGTCGGGATGGTCAAGTTGAAGCTCATTCAGGGAAAACCCTAACCGTCCTGTAAGCATGTGTGTTGCGAACTAGTGGTGTGTCCCATAAATGACTAGACCTTTGCTGTCGGCTATTTTTCGATTTTTCAAGGCGCGAACGAGCGGCAATATCCGCTGCGATCTTGCCCGAGTGAGCAACGCGGAAAAATCGAAAAAGAGCCACAGCCCTTCGGGTTGCGTTGAAAATGGGCCAGCGGCGGCGTTGCGTCTCGGTTACAGCCCGCAGCGGGATGCGTCCTCGACGCGCCTTGCCGGTGGCCCATTTTGAACGCAACAAAGGTCTAGGCATTTACGGGACACACCACTAGAACATGATTTATGCCCTTCGACCTGAACACCTACCGCCAGCACCTTGCGGCATTGGCTGACCAGGGCATTTACGTCGGCACCAGTTCTTGGAAATACCCCGGATGGTGCGGGCTCGTTTACGATGAACAGCGGTATCTGACTCGTTCCAAGTTCTCAGAGGCGAAGTTCAACAAAAGCTGCCTGGCTGAGTATGCCGCCACCTATCGGTCGGTCTGCGTGGATGGCGCCTACTACCAGTTTCCATCCGAGCCCTATCTCGCCGGCATGTGTGAGCAGGTGCCCGATGGATTCAAATTTGCCTTCAAGGTGACCGATGAAATCACCGTGAAGAAATTCCCGAAGTTGCCCAGATTTGGCGTCAAGGGTGGAACGATCAACCCGAATTTCCTCAATCCCGAGTTGTTTTCGGACAGTTTTTTGAAGCCATGTGAACCGTTCCGATCAAAAATCGGGCCGCTCATGTTCGAGTTTTCCACGTTCCACATGGTCGACTTCGGGCATGGACGCGATTTTGTCGCCGCTCTGGATCGGTTCCTTGCGGCCTTGCCAGGAGGATGGGAATACGGGGTGGAAATCAGAAATGAGTCATGGTTGCAACCCGAGTATTTCTCCATGCTCCGGAGCCATGGGGTCGCTCACGTCTTCAACAGTTGGACGGGTATGCCACCGGTGTCCGAACAATTGGAGGTGGAGGGCAGCGGTGACACGGCCAGCTTCACCGCTTCACGGTTTCTACTCAAACCGGGACGAGTGTATCAGGATGCAATAAAAGCCTTCGCGCCCTACGCCGAGTTGAAGGAAGAGGATGAAGAGGCTCGCACCGCCGCTGCCAGAATTCTTGGGCAATCCCTGGAAAAGAAGCGACGGGGTTACATCTACGTGAACAACCGGCTGGAAGGCTGCGCTCCTTTGACCATCGATGCCATTCTATCGAGGACGTCCAATCTTCGGTAAGCCGTAAAAAAAGCCTCCCGAGACTCTGCTTTGAAGGGCGAACCTCCGGCGGGGGCTCACTTTTTTCAAAACTTTATGTTGCGGAACGTGCCCGTTCCCCCTAGTTTCCCCGTTCCCGCACGTCCGGGAAGAATTTAACCGACTTCATCACCATGTCTCAACATCGCAGCCTTAAAGGCGCCAGCACAATTTCGGTCAAACGCAATGTTTTGAAGCGCTTCGAGCGCGTCGAACTGCTCAAGAAACGCGGTCTATGGAAGGCCGAACAACGCGTTCTCGGTCTGCCCAAGACCAAGCCCGACGCATGATCGGGCTCGGGCGGAAGCGCCCGGGCAACTGGTTTCTTCGAAAAAAGGCTCTCCCGGGAGAGCCTTTTTTCGTTGGCCTAGAACCCCTCGGAGGTCCGTTTCTTGTTGGCCTCAAGCGCCTCGCGTGTGACATCCAGCGGCCGCTTCAGAACGTTGGTGCGCTCGGCGTCGGCGGAAGGGGCGGCGGTTTGAGCCTGGGGCGGCGTGGCGATTGGCGGCTGCGTTGGGTGCGTGTGCCGGACCAGCAGGTAGATCGCCGCGACGACAAGGAGGAGTGCCAGAATGCGCATTGTCGAACTGTACAATGGGCCGGCGGTTGCGGCAAGGCTCGCCGCCCGCATTTTTTGCGGTGACAAACGCAAGACAGGCTGGCTTACTCTACCAGTGCTCTTGCGATAAACGCGCCGGGTCGCTCAGAAACGATTTGCGAGTTTTCCGATAATTTCAAAGAAAGCGAAAAACAGTATGCCTCACCCAACCATCGATCACGGCGCCCTCGGGAGCCTCCTGGGCGCCCACCATGGCGATCCCTTTGCCGTCCTCGGAATGCACCAGGCCGGCGAGCACCTCGTCGTGCGTGTCTTCCGTCCGGATTTGAGGGACGTCGTCGTGGAGGACGTTCACGATCCGAAACGTCGCTTCCCGGCTGCGAAAATTCACGACACCGGCGTTTTCGAGGCGCTGATCCCCGATACCGACCAACGCTTCGAGTATCAGTTGCGCGTTACCAGCCATCTCGGGGACGAATGGACCGACCGCGACCCGTATTCGTTCGGGCCGCTGCTTGGGGAGATGGACCGCCACCTTTACGGGGAAGGCAACCACTGGCAGATTTACGAGAAGCTCGGCGCCCACCTGATGGAAGTGGACGGGGTGCGGGGTTGCCATTTCGCGGTGTGGGGACCCAACGCGCAACGGGTCAGCGTGGTGGGGGACTGGAACCACTGGGATGGACGGGTGAACCCAATGCGCAAGCATCCGGGCTGCGGCATCTGGGAGATCTTCGTGCCGGGCGTCGGCGAAGGCAGCCATTACAAGTTTGAGATCAAGGGCTGCCACGGGAACGTGTTCTTGAAAAGCGACCCGTTCGCATTTTACTCCCAGCACGGCGTTCAAACAGCCTCGATCGTGTTCGATCTTCACCGGTACGCCTGGGCCGACGCCGAGTGGATGCACGAACGCACCACCAAGCAGTGGCAGAGGAGCGCCGTCAGTGTGTACGAGGTGCATCTCGGCTCCTGGGCGCGAATCCCCGAGGAATGCAACCGCCCCCTCTCCTATCTCGAATTCGCCGACCGGCTCCTGAACTACGTGTGCGACATGGGGTACACGCACATCGAGCTGATGCCGGTGGCGGAACACCCCTTCGACGGCTCCTGGGGCTACCAGGTCACCGGTTACTTCGCGCCGACCAGCCGCTTTGGGAATCCCGACGAGTTCCGGCATTTCGTGGAAAAATGCCACCAGCGCGGAATCGGCATCATCATCGACTGGGTGCCCGGCCATTTCCCGAAAGACGCCCACGGCCTGGCGGAATTCGACGGCACCGACCTCTACGAACACGCCGACCCGCGCCAGGGCGAGCATGCGGATTGGGGCACGTTGATCTTCAACTACGGGCGCAACGAAGTCCGCAACTTCCTGATCGCCAACGGGCTCTTCTGGCTGGAGCAATACCACATCGACGGCCTGCGCGTGGATGCCGTCGCCTCCATGCTCTATCTGGACTATTCCCGGCAACCGGGCGAATGGCTGCCGAACTGCTTCGGCGGCCGCGAAAACCTGGAAGCGATCCATTTCCTGAAGCAGTTCAACGAGGTCGCCTACGGACGGTACCCCGGCATCATGACCATCGCCGAGGAATCGACGGCGTGGCCGGGCGTCTCCCGCCCCACCTATCTGGGAGGCCTCGGGTTCGGCTTCAAATGGAACATGGGCTGGATGCACGACTTCCTGCTCTACATGGCCAAGGACCCGATCCATCGGCGTTTTCACCAGGGGGACATCACGTTTTCGCTGCTCTACGCATTCCACGAGCATTTCATGCTGGTGCTCAGCCACGACGAGGTGGTTCACGGAAAGCGTTCGCTCATCGACAAGATGCCGGGGGACATCTGGCAGAAATTCGCCAACCTGCGGATGCTCTACGCCTGGATGTTCGCCCACCCCGGAAAGAAGCTGCTTTTTCAGGGCGGCGAATTCGGCCAGTGGTCGGAATGGGACCACAACAAGAGCCTGGACTGGCACTTGCTCGACCACCATTTCCACGACGGTCTGCGCCGGTTGGTGCAACACCTCAACTGGGTTTACAAGTCCGAACCGGCACTCTGGAGTCTCGACGACAGCTACGAAGGGTTCGAATGGATCGATTTCCATGACGCCGACAACTCGGTCGTCGCGTTCATGCGGAAGGGCGATGACGGTTCGGCGATCGTTTTTGTCGTCAACGCCACGCCGGTGGTGCGGGAATGGTATCGCGTCGGCGTGCCCGGCGACGGGTGGTACCAGGAACTCCTCAACACCGACGCCGAGACTTACGGCGGCGGTAACGTTGGCAATTATGGCGGCCAGCATGCGGAATGTGTCGGCTGGCAGGGCAAGAGCCATTCGCTGGTGCTGAAATTGCCGCCGCTGGCGGTAGTCGGCTTCAAGCGCCATCCGTATCCGCCGCCTCCTCGGTCGGAACTGGAACGCCACGAAGCGCCGGCAGTGGAAAACATTGCGACGGAGCCTTCGACAGGGAACCGCTGAGCGACGCGGGGTGCCGCGAAGAAGAACGTCCGCAGATTACGCAGATTTCCGCGGATTCAGACCGTTTGACGATCGGTGGCTGTTGGTCGGGTTGGTCCGCCCCCCGCCAGCAGGGCGGCTCCGAGCGCACCGGTGATGAGCGGCTGCGGCACGACGCACACAGGTTGTGAGAACGCCGCTTCCAGCGCCCTGGCCATACCCGGCACCAACGCCACGCCGCCCGTGAAACAGATGGGGCTTGGCAGATTTCTCCCCGCCAGGGCCGCAATGCGTCGTGCGATCGCGGCCAGCACCCCGGCCACGATGTCCGCGGGCGTCCTGCCGCTCGCCAGCAGACCGATGATTTCCGTCTCGGCGAAAACCGCGCACATACTACTGATGGGGGTCGGACATTGGCTTTGCTCGCTGAGCCCGCCCAGTTCGCCGAGCGGAACGCCGAGCCGGACAGCGACCATTTCCAGAAAACGCCCGGTACCGGCCGCGCACCGGTCGTTCATGTCGAAATCGCGCACCGTGCCGTCGGCGTTGAGGCGGATGACTTTGTTGTCCTGGCCGCCGATTTCGATCACGGTGCGCACATCGGGCTCGAGGTGCGCCACCCCGCGCGCGTGACAGGTGATTTCCGTCACGGTCGCGTCCGCAAAGTCGATCAAGTTACGCCCGTAGCCAGTGGCCACGATTCGAGCGATCCGATCCCGCTCGATGCCGGCGTCTTTCAGCAGACGGTCCAACAGTTCCCGCGCCATCCGCCGCTGCTCCACCCCCTGATCGACCGACCCCGACGCGAGAATACTTCCACTTCGCCCGTCCCAAACGACGGCCTTGATGGCGCGCGAACCCGCATCGATGCCGACGGCGATCATGTTTTTCAATCCTCAACCTCATCCACGGTCTTGAGCTTCACCCGCCCCTTCAGGTAATAGCTCACAGCCAAGGCTGCGCCAAGTTTCGCGACTCGGTCAATCGTATGCGGTCGTAGCGTAACTTGGGACGAACGCACGGACGGTGTTATCTCGTAGCCGACATCAAATGTCTTTATGGCCGCACTCCAAAGACTGCGCGCATCAGCAGACAGCCCCTCGACTACTTTGCACAGCGCGTGAATTGTTGTGTCAGGACTCTTGTACGCACCTGAAATCTCAACAGATAAGGGGTGCCGGCGAGCCTTCGATGCCGGGCCAGAATAAACCAAGAACACGCGCTTTCCCATTTCTGCGATAAGCAAATCAAGCCTCGTTGCGCACTCAATCTTCAAATCCACATTGAGAAATCGTGGCGTCATACGTGATACAGACAGTCGGGCCTCTTGCACCGGAACTGAGGCAATCTGCGAAAATCTGCGCAATCTGCGGACCATTCTGCATCCCCTCTTTCTTGGCGCGACAATTTTGGTTGCGGTTCCCCGAGGCCGTCATCACGCAACTAACGCCGCACCGTCCGAATCACCGTCTTGGTGATCTGCGCCGAAGCGGGGGCGATTTCCAGCGCGTTATCCGCCATGTTGCCGGTCTCGACGCACACCATGAAAGGCCATTCGTCGTCGCCGAAGTCGGCCATCGCCTGTGCTTTGGCCACCCACGGATTCCAGACCACCGTTCCGCCGGAGCCGTGTTTCTCGATGAGGATTCGCCGGTTCAAACCGGGATCGTCGATCTCGCAATGCGAGGTGGTGTTGACGTAGGTGCGGTCGGTTTCCTGGGTGAACCGGATCGGTTCCAGCGGCTGGCGTTTCCTCCGCATGCCGTCGGCTTTGTCGAGGTATTCGGCGCCTTCGAGACCGGTGACCGAGATTTGTCGCACGTCGCTCACGCAGAAATAGGTGTGAAGCGCTTCCTCGCAGCGCAACGGAGCGGGGCCATTGTTTTGGATCTCCAATTCCATGGTAAGAGCGGCGCCAACGGTAATGCGGTGGCGCAACACCCACTCGGGCGAATGAGACGCACGGGCCGGTTCGGGCCACAGGGCGCGGGTGGCATCGCTCGGTTCCAGGCGCAGCACTACCGCAATCGCGCCGTCCGGTTGCTCCGTCACAGTCTCCAGTTCCCACGACCGGGTCCGGGCAAAACCGTGCATGGGCGCTTCGGGATGCCCTTCACGCGGTCCAAACCACGGGAAGATCACGGGCACTCCGCCGCGAATCGGTTTGCCGTCGGCGAAATGCGAACGGGCGCTCAGGAACAGCACCGGCTCGTACCCGCTGCCCACGGTCTGCCTCCGCACCGCAAACTGCGCCACATGCGCCCCGTGCAGATAAATCTCCGCGAAAGCATGTTCGGTGGTAATCTCCAACCGGCGCAGGCCGCCAATCCCCTCGCCGAGACGCACCTTGCCGGGAATCTCAAATTGTGTGGCCATGGCGCTAGATCATGTGTTCCTTGCTGTCGCTCCGCAAATGAAGCGTCTTGCGCTCAAGATCATGCGTGGCCTGAATCCGCCGAACCGTCTTGCTGCGGGCGCGCATCAAGATCGAATGAGTGATTGCGGTTTTTCCGATCAGCTTCACCCCCGGCAAGAGCGGGCTATCGCTGATTCCCGTCGCGCAAAAGATCGCGCTATCTCCCGGCACGATCTCCTCCGCGGTGTAGACCCAGTTCAACTCGTCCTCGGAAACTCCGGCGGCTTGATTGGCTTTCTCGGCTTCGTCCCGGAACCACATCCGCAGCTGGATGTCCCCGCCCAGGGCGCGCAAAGCGGCGGAGGTCAGCACGCCTTCGGGGCTGCCGCCGATACCGACGTAAAGATCGATGCCGCTGTCCGGCAACGATGGCGCGACGGCGGCGGTGATGTCCCCGTCGGAAATCATCCGCAAACTGGCCCCGGCCTGGCGCACCTGGTCCACGAAGATTTGGTTGCGGGGCCGGTCGAGCACCAGCACCACGATCTCCGCCATGCGTTTGCCCAGGGCGAACCGCAGCAGCATCAGCGTCTCGTTGAGCGGTCGGTCCAGCAGCGTGTGGGTGAGGCCCTCGGCATCGACAACCTCCTTCATCCGCGCGCCGTAGGCCAGCTTGTGCGAATAGAAACTCGGGATGTTCTTCATCACCGCGCCGCTCGCCTCGGTTTGCGCGGCGGCGATGACCGAAATCGAGTTGGCCATTCCCTTGGAGAGATTGGTCGTCCCGTCGATCGGGTCGAGCGCGATGTCGAATCGCGGCGATCCCTCTTTCCAGGTGCCAAGGCGGTCGCCCAGAAAAATACCGGGCGCTTCGTCCTTGATCCCTTCCCCTATGACTACTTCGCCACGGATATCCACCAGGTCGAACACCCCGTAGATGGCGTCGCATGCCCCCGCATCCGCGCTTTCCTTCTGGCCGCGCCCGATCCAATGCATCGCCGTGAGCGCGGCGTTTTCGGTGGCGCGGACAAACTCAAACTCGATCGTTCTTTCCGGGTCGTGAAACATAAAACGGTTACACTGAGAGCGTCAGTTGCTGGAAACGCTCGAAAGCGCGGTTCCATTCGGCGCTGTTTTGCGGCTGGAACTCGGCGATCGGGAACGAATTCCGCACCACCTTGCGCAACGTCGCCAGCGAATCGATGTGCCCGAGCGCGAGCGCCTGGATGAGCACATTGCCGCAAGCCGTCGCTTCGACCGGCCCGGCCAGCACGGCGCGCTCCGTGCCGCTGGCGGCAAACTGATTGAGCAGCGGGCTGCGACTGCCGCCTCCGACGATGTGCAGGCGCGTGATCTTGTTGCCGGTAAGTTGTTCCATCTGATTGAGCGTCCGCCGGTAGAGCAGCGCCAGGCTTTCGCAGACGCACCGGGCGACCTGCCCCGGCGTTTCCGGCACGGGCTGGCCGGTCTCGCGGCAGTAAGCGGCGATTTTGGCCGGCATGTCGTCGGGCTTCATAAACCGGGCTGCGTTCGGATTGATCAGCGAACGGAACGGCTCGGATTCCTCCGCCTGCCGGTCCATTTCCTTGTATTCGATCGGGTTGCCCTGGCGAATCCACTCCCTACGGGACTCCTGCAACAGCCACATTCCGATGATGTTCTTCAAAAACCGCGTGGTGCCGCCGTACCCGGCTTCGTTGGTGAAATTATGGGCGCGCACTTCCTCGTTGATGAGCGGGCAGGCCAACTCCACGCCAATAAGCGACCACGTCCCGGAACTGAGATATGCCCAGCCTTCCCCCTCGGCGGGAACCGCGGCGACAGCGGTCCCGGTGTCGTGCGAGCAGGTGGCGACGACCTCGATTTCCGGCATTCCTGTCTCTTCGCAGACGGCGGGCAAGAGCTTGCCCAGCTTCGTGCCCGAAGGGGCGATCTTCGGGAAAATGCGCTCCGGCAGGTTGAAGGCGCGGATCAGCGCGCGGGACCAGTCGCGCTTGCACGGGTCGTAAATCTGCGTCGTGCTCGCGAGGCTTTCTTCCGCGCGCGGCACCCCGCAGAACAGGAAATTGAGGTAATCGCCCACGTTGAGGAATTGGTCGGCGATCGCCAGCAGGTCGCTGTTGGATTCCACGTCGGCCAGCAACTGGTAGAGCGTGTTAATCGACATAAACTGGATGCCCGTCTCGGCGAAAATGCGCTCCTCGGAAACCGTCTTGAGCGCGCTCGCGTAGGTGGCGTCCGTGCGGGAATCGCGATACTGGTAGGGCAGCCCGAGCATTGGCTGGCGCTGGTTGAAGAGCACGTAATCGACGCCCCAGGAATCCACGCTGACGCTTTCCGCCGCCAGCTTCCGCTCGGCGATCTTCTGGAGGCCGGTCTTCAGCTCGGAAAAGATGCGAAGGATGTTCCATCGCAACGAGTCATGGATTTTCACCGCGCCGTTAGGGAAGCGATGAATCTCTTCCAGCGTGATTTTTCCGTCCTTAAGGTGACCTAGGATGACGCGACCGCTGTCAGCGCCAAGATCGCAGGCGATGTAGTAGTGTTCGTTCATGGGAATCGATAATGGGATTGGCTGTTTGTATTTGAAACGGACGAGGCGGGTCCCCGGTTCCGCTTGGATTCGAAACTTAGCGAATGCGCGCGCTTTTGGGAATCACGGAAGTGAACCCGACGATATAATTTTTTGGCGGGCGGGGTATGTGGAGCAAATGGGGACAAGAGCATTCCCAGGCAGGATGCCGCATCCGACGTTCCGAAGAAAAACACTTTTATACTTGCCCTCGAACCGATGATCGCATACGCAAGAAATATTATGAAAACCATTGCTTCCCTGCGTTCATTCGGTTTTGTTCTCGCGGCCCTGTTTGCGGTCGCGTTCGCCTCGCCGGCCTCGGCAGCCACCCACTGGTGGGATCAATTCCAAGGCACCTGGTCCGGTCCCGAGGTTGTTAAAGCGAAGTTAAAGGGGATGGGATTGCCGTATACGGAAACTTCCACGACTAACCAAATCTTCACCTTCAAAAATAACGTTTTCGGCATCACCGATTCCGTTTTCGGGATGTACAACGGCATGACCACGTTCAATGGCACTTCCGGGACCTGGGTCCACAACGCCGGAAAAACCCAGGCGAGCGGCAAGTTTTCCTATAAGGGCGGCGTGTTCACCGCGACCGGCACGATCAGAATCGCAGGCACCACGGCAATCCCGGGCGGCATCAATGCGACCTACTCGCTCAAGATTCGTCTGGTGAGCGGGAAACTCTCGATCACGTCGTCCGAATCCATAACGGGTGGCATGATGACCGGAACAACGGTCACGACGAGTTTCCTCTCCAAGAAACATACCAAGTAGGATTTTTTCGGAACGGGCTCGGTTGCTCCGGACCGCGCTGAGGCTTCCGTGTGCCGCCGGCGTCTTGGACTGCGAAGCGCCCCTGCCTTCGATTGCTCGCAAACCCGCCATGGCCGTCTTTTCCGCCACCCCCGTAACCCAAGGGCCGGTTGCGATTAATGCGCGATGCGAGCGTTTGACATTCCTCTGGCCTCTTTGCGCGATACCGCCGCGCTGGCGATTGCGTTGGCCGCCCTGAACCTGATTTTTTGCCGCCAGGATCCCGGTTGGTGGAAATTTCAGCCCACGCCTTACGTGCTGCTTCCCATTCTGATCGGCGCCCGTTATGGGGTCGGCGCCGGCTTTGTCGCGGGATTCGCGGCCCTCTTCACACCGGTTGCCGCCCAGATAATCGGCTCGGGCGCGGAGTGGCGCCAGGCGTTTGGCGGCCATTGGACGTTTCTGCTTGCGAGCGTGCTGCTGGGAGGGGCGTGCGGCGCTTTCCAGCACGAAGCCAGTCGGCGGTTCGAGACGCAGTTGCGCCGCGCCGATGGTCTGGAGGTGCGCGTCAAAGAGGCCGCGGAGAACGCAGCCCGCCTGTGCGACGACATCGCCGAACTGGAACAATTTCGGGCGCTTCGGGACCGCGAACAAGCCTCGCTCGAAACCGGCCTGCGCTGGCTTTCGGCTTCCCGCCCCACGGAACTCGGGCGCAATCTTCTCTGCCTGCTCAACCGCCTCGCTCGCGTCACGGATGCCGCCGTCTATTATTGCCACCCGGATGACGGCAGCCTCGAATGCGAGGCGCTTCTGGGACGCGAAGACCGGCTTCCGCCTCGCATCGACCCGCTGGACGTGCCTGCGGTGCAATCCGTTCTTGGAAACAAACAGGCCGGTTCGGTGGCCGAACTGCGCCAGGTCATGCAAGGCGAACTGGGCGATTACCTTGCGTCGGTTCCCCTGCTCAACAGCCGCGGCGACGCCTTCGGGCTGGTGCTGGTCACCGGCATGCCAGAGGCGGCGTTTAACCCAAGAACGTTGAGCTCGATCGAATTCATCTGCCGGTGCGCCTCCCAAATGATCGAGCTAAAGGACAACTCCCTGGGCCAGTATCGCCTGGTGGAAGGCTGCGGCGAAAACTGCCGCATCTACAGCCCGGAATTCTTCAAACACGTAGTCGCGACCTCGTGCCAGACGGCCGGGAAGCAGCGCTTGCATCCGATGATCATCCTCTTTTGCTCCCCCGGTGCACCCCCTGCGTTCCAGGCGGAAATGGAACGAACGCTGATGCGCCATCTGCGCTCGCAGGATTACGTGACGCAGATGGACTTCGAAATGCCGCACCTCGCCGTTTTGCTGCCGGTCACAGCCAAGGACGGAGCGTCGGCTTTGATCCAGCGAATTCGTTCGGCCTGGTTCCGAACGGACTACCGGCTTGAGAGCCATCCGCTCGATCTCGTAGAACCGGGCGATATGGACAGGTTGGTGGCCAAAGCCGGCCTAAACGGCGGCGCGCCGCCCGATCCTGAGGAAAAGCAGGAAGAAGCAAAGCCGCCACAGTCCCAAGGCGCAGTCCGCTGAACCAAGCTTTTCCGGGCGCGGGACAAATTTCTTCCGGCGGATCGCAATCGCCGGGAAGTCCGTATATAACGGGGTATATACACGGAGTAAGAAACCGGCGTCGGCGGGGGCGCCGACGCCCGCACGCGAGAGCGCGTGCGCTCCCCGGAACCCGCATCCGTCGACGCTCCGCTTGTTCATGGCTTCAATACCCATCGAAAGTTTTCCTTAAGCTAGCGCCATTCATGCCTGACCCGAATGGCACTAACTTAAGGAAGTTTTTGGATGATGGTTGGCTCGTATTACAGACAGCGCTCGGACCGGGGACTCCGGGGAGCGCACGCGTCTCGCGTGCTGGCGTCGGCGTCCCGCCGGCGCGAACTTCCGGCCATCGAATCGCCTTCCGGTCCTCAGACTCCGAGGGCTGTAGACGCATCCACGCCAGAAGTTCGTCAAGGCGGGACGCCTCGACCAGCACCCGGGACGGGTGCGCTCCCCGGAACTCGCATCCGACGCTCCTCAGCTTCTTCGTGTCTCCCGTGCCCACCCAAAACTTCCTTAAGTTAGTGCCATTCATGCCTGACCCCGTTTTTGACCCAGGGAGGGTTTCTTTACAATGAATCTGGTCTGCCCGCCTCCCCGTTTCGAACTCCGTGAGCAACTCCCGGCTTCCGCTTAACTCACATAGCTATAATCGTACGGTTTCCGCATTTCGCGGGAGAGGTGTTTGCCTGCCTCGGCTGCATGTTCGCCGCTGAAGATTTCCCGATCGGGATTCCACTCTAGCTTCAGGCCGGTGCGCAGGGCGATGATGATGAGGTGACCGATGCAGGCCGAACGATGGCCCGTTTCCACGGTGCAGATGGGATCTTTGCGAGAACGCACACAGTCAAAGAAGTTGGCCATGTGGTTTTTGCTTTGCTCCAGTCGAATGGCGTTCTCCGGCAAGGGCGCGGTGAGCAGGTGCTTGTCGCTGGCGGTGAGTTCATCTCGGTTCACCCAAATCCAGCCATCGGCGCCGATAAACTTGATGCCGTTGCGTTGGCCGTCCGGTTTGATGATGACGCCGGAGGGGTTGTCATCGGTGGTGGTCTTGATGGTCTGTTTCACCCCGTTGGCCCAGGCGAGGGTGGCACTAAACTCGCTAGGGGTGGTGTACCCATTGGGCAACGGTGGCGTTACTACGCTCGCCTCGATGGCCACAGGGCCGTCGAGGCCCAGCGCCCAGCGGACGATGTCGTTGTGATGCGCGCCCCAGTCGGTTACCGGACCGCCTGCGTAGTCAAACCACCAGCGGAAGGCTCTGTGGCAGCGTTCCGTGAAATAGTCGGCAGCGGGAGCCTGGCCCAGCCATTGATCATAGTCGAATTCAACGGGCACGGGAACTTTCTTGAAGGGTCCGCCGCGGAGTCCGGCGGGCAAGAAGACCTGGATTTCCTTCAATTTACCAAGGCGACCGTTGCGCACGAGTTCACTTGCCAGGTGAAAACGAACGCTGCTGCGCTGTTGCATGCCCGTTTGCAGGACAACCTTGTTGTCTCGCACGGCTTTGATGACGTGCCGTCCCTCGTCAATCGTCAGCGTCAACGGCTTTTCGGCGTAGATGTCCTTGTGCGCATTTGCGGCGGCGATATTGATAAGTGTGTGCCAATGGTCGGGCGTCCCCTGAACGACGGCGTGCACGTCCTTTCGTTCCAGCAGCTTGCGAAAATCGGTGTATCGGGCGGGCGTCTTGCCGTTTTTGGTGAATTTTTTCACTGCAGAATCGACGTGATGCTGATCCACGTCGCACACGGCCACGATGTCTCCAAACCCGGCGGCGTTTTGCGCGTCGCCCTGCCCCATGCCTCCGCACCCAATCAAGGCGACGCCAGGCCGGTCATTGGGACTGGAAGGAATCGGCGTTTGCGCGGAGGCCTCCGCCGCGGCAAGAGTGCGTTGAACAAACCAGAGCGGCAGGCCGGTAGCCGCGGCGGCCAGGGTGCAGCGCTGAAGAAATGAGCGACGCGAAATCTGAAATGGCTTTTCCATAACGAATAAGAGAATTGAATACAATAATCAGAGTTCAAGAAATATGCGTCAAGGAAGAAGAACAAAAATCGAAGGCCCTTTGACTCTCTTTTTAAAGATGACTTCGCCGGTGTTCATGCGTAGCCTGTGGCGGTGCGGTTCGACCCCACTATCCGTCTCGCCCTCTCACTCGATAACCTGATGAAAATCAACGCTTACGCCATCGTCGCCGCCTTCCTGTGGGTTAGTGCGGTCGTGTTCTTCATGCTCGGCTCTACGCCGGCCAATGCAGTTTTCCGATACGGGGCCATGTCCGATGCCCTGGGTGCGACAGTGTTTACGTTCATCGCTGTCCGAAAATGGGTGAACTGACTCGATGCGGGCGCCAGTGACTGAAAATCCAGCCCAACGGCCACGGGGCTGAGAGGCACGAACAAGCGGCGCGGCGACGGACCCGGCTTCCGGGGAGCGCGCGCGCCCTCGAGTGCGGGTGCCGGCGCCCTGCATTGCGTAAACAATTGCGCAACTTTTCTGCACGCACGGGTTTCCTTGTCGCGTACCCAGCGGCGAATAGTCCTCTGGTTTCATCGTCTCAAAATCGATTCACTCTCATGAAAATCCTCTTTTTTACCGTTCTGATTACCGCGTCGACCCTTGCGCCGCTGGCCGCAATGCCTGCCTCGCCGTTTGCCGGCAAATCTTGCGACTCCTATAGCAACTACACCGGCGATGACGGCAAACCGGGTGTCCTTCTCTGGGGCCAGGCTCCGCTTAACGACTTCGGTTCGCGCGAGGTGAAATTCGACACAACCGGCGTGCGCAAGTTGAACCCAGCGCCCGCGCCAGGCGTGCATCCGCGCATTTTCTTCGGGCCGGGCGATCTGCCGGAAGTTCGCAAGCGGGTGAAGGAAACCAAGTGCGGGCAGGAAGCGTGGAAGAACATCCTCTCGTGGACGGAAATGATGAAGGGCAACTACGACGACCGGGCCGACTACGCGCAGCCGGACCGCTGGAACGGCTCCTTCGGCGGATTGCACGGGCGGGTGCCGCTCTTCCGGCTGGGCATCCCGCGCGAAAAAGGGTGCGCCTACAATCACCACCCAAAAGCCGCGGAAATCTACAACGCTCTTGCCGACGGCACGGCCAGGGAGTTTCCCGCTTTCTACTGGAACACGATGGCGCTGGAGGCGTTCCGCTGCCTGATCGACGGCGACACAGCCGGCGCGAAAAAGCTGGCCGGCGTTGTGATCACGGCGCTGAAGCTCGACCAGGCGAAGCGCGCTGCCGACCCCAAGGCCAAGGGCAAAATCCCGACCCAGCCCGTGGGCGGATTCCAACTCGCCTTCTGCTACGATTTCCTCTTCAACACCCTGACGCCCGCACAAAAAAAGGCGATGCACGACGAACTGGCTGCGTCCACCTGGCTTCACGACAACTACGGCACGTTTAACACCGCAGAAAGCTCGCGCAGCAACTGGGCCACTTTCAGCTACTGGCTTTTCGAAGTGCTCGCCATCGAAGGCGAACCGGGTTTCAACGATTTGAAGGTTCGCGGCATGTATCGCGGCTGGCGCAACCTGCTCACCTATGGCTGGTTCCAGTCCGGCGCCACCTTTGAGGGCGAGGCGAAGAACCAGCTCGGCATGGACGGCGTCATCCTGTTCACCATGCGCGCCGGGCAATACGGCTTCGACAGCCTGGGCGGGCACCCGTATTTGCAGGCCTATGCCCGCAGTTTCCTTCCGCACAGCGCCAATGCGATGCTCGACGGCTTTCACAAGTATGACCTGCTCGGCGGCAGCCGCGCCGGCAGCGGCGGATTCGCTTCGACCGACTCGATCGGGTTGAAGTTCATGTTTCCGGACGACAGGATCATCGACTGGTATTACCGCCAGACCATTAAAGCCGATTACAGCGGCGTGCCCGACCGTCCCGACGGGTACTTCAACGCCCTGCTCTTCTTCGCGGTCTACGCCTCCGACTTCGATCCCGCCAACAACGACCCGAAGAAGCTCAACCTTGGCAACACGTTCTTCTGCGGCGAGCGCGCGCTAATGATGACACGCAGCAGTTGGGACCCCACGGCGATGCAACTCAATATGCATACCCGCGCAGCCAACGGCGGCCACGCCTTTGCCGACCGCAACGCCATCATGGTCGCGGGCGCGGGACGCATCTGGTCGCCCAACGGTTACTCCAACTTCCAGACTCCTGAGAACAGCGTTGTCTGCATCGACGGCAAGACGCAGGACTTGCAGGTTCCCGGGCGGGCGATTGATTTTGTCGATGCCCCCGAGGCTACCTTCATGGTGGGCGACGCGAAGTATTGCTGGGACTGGAACTTCAAACGGCTGGACAAGAACCGCGGTTGCTACACCCGCGAGGACGTCAAAGCGGGCAAGATTGAAATCTCCAAAGGCTGGGAGCCGGTCACGCAAACGACCAACGACTTCGCTTACACAAAGCTCCCGTATGCTTACCTCAACCGCCCGCTTTTCGAATACGGTCACTGGATCAAACCGAACGGCGCGATTTCCCCATACGTCCGGCAGGTGAATTACCCGGTCGTCAAGGCATTCCGCACCGCCGGTCTCGTGCGCGGCCCGCATCCTTATGCGCTTGTGGTGGACGATATCCGGAAAGACGACACCGTGCATCGCTATGACTGGACGCTGACCCTCGAATATGACATCCAGATCGCAAAGGTCGAGAAGACCGGCGACCGCGAGATGGATATTTTGCTCACCGGATCCGATCCCGGCCAAAAGCAGGCGAATCCAAAAGCACCGGTTCCGGCGGAACTGTCCGCCGGCGCGACGATCCCGGAGGGCCAGCCCGTTCTGCTTGTGCGAGTCCTAAACCGCACGCTCGGCGCCGGAGCCGCGGGTGCGGCACCACAGATCGTCGGGCTGCCGAACCTTTCCCAACCGAAGAAATACGCGAGCATCCGCCGGTTGGTCATCCCGACGGACTCGGTGTCGCCGGATTTCAAGGTGCTGCTTTACCCATTTCATCAGGGCGAACCAGTGCCAAAAACCGCGTGGAATTCAGAGCACACGATGCTGACCGTCGAAAACGGCGCCAGCGTCGACCGGGTCGCGTTCACCCCTTCCGTTTCGGGCAAAACGGATGTGACAATCGCGCGGGATGGGAAGACGATTGTCGAAGTAAAACGCCCCGTCGCATTACTGGCGCCGAATCGGTAGATTGTCCCAATGCTCTATCGGTGCGGGTTCCCGGAATTCCCACCCATCGAAGTTCAGATTCAGACCTCCTGACCTCTACCTGGAATGGACGTGAGACCATTCGGAGCGCCGAAGCCGTGGCGCGTTGTGGTCGCGCCAGCTTCCGGGGAGCGCACGCGCCCTCGCGTGTGGCCTTTGGCGCCCTCGCCAAAGGCATCTTCGCGGCTGATCGCGTCGGCAGCGCAAAAAAGTTCGCGTCGGCGAGGGCGCCGACGCC
>Ga0316222_1001408_pt1 | contig 29478 bp, 24 predicted proteins | sample TBH18011metaG_FD_206008 | JGI IMG/M metagenome (GOLD analysis project Ga0316222, IMG submission 206008) | Freshwater microbial communities from Trout Bog Lake, Wisconsin, USA - TBH18011 | ecosystem: Environmental > Aquatic > Freshwater > Lake > Hypolimnion/Profundal zone | place: USA: Wisconsin... | reverse complement strand
TGATCTGCACCCAGGTGGTGGCGACCATGCCGCCGAAGGTCACATAGACCATCATCAGCGCGCCGACGATCATGACCGCGTAGATGTAGTCCATGCCGAACAGCAGCTTGATCAGCTGACCGGCGCCGACCATCTGGCCGATCAGGTAGAAGATCACCACGATCAGCGACCCGGTGGCGGCGAAGGTGCGGACCGGCATGCGGGCGAGGCGATAGCTGGCCACGTCGGCGAAGGTGTATTTGCCCAGATTGCGCAGGCGCTCGGCGATCAGGAACAGGATGATCGGCCAGCCGACCAGCCAACCCACCGAGAAGATCAGGCCGTCATAGCCCGAGCCGTAGACCAGGGCGGAAATTCCCAGGAACGACGCCGCCGACATATAGTCGCCGGCGATGGCCAGACCATTCTGGAAGCCGGTGATGCCGCCGCCGGCGGCGTAGAAGTCGGCCGCCGTCTTGGTGCGCTTGGCTGCCCAATAGGTGATGACCAGGGTCATGCCCACGAAGATGACGAACATGACGATGGCATGCCAATTGGTGGGCTGCTTCTCGGCATTGCCGAGATCGGCGCCGGCCGCCAGGGCGGCGGTGCTGGTGAGGACCGCGCCGCCGATGGCGAGCGCGGACGCGAACAGGGTCTTGATCGTCTTCATCAGCGGGATTCCTCGATGATCTGGCGATTCAGCTCGTCGAACTCGCCATTGGCGCGATAGACGTAGATGCCGGTCAGGATGATGGCGGCGAGAATCACGCCCACGCCGATCGGAAAGCCGATGGTGGTGACGGAGCCGGCGGCCAGCGGCGCGGACAGCATCGACTTGTCGAAGGCGATGATGCCGATGAATCCGAAATACATGACCAGGATGATGATGGACAGCGTCCAGGCGAACGTCGTCCGCTTGCTGACGAGCTCCTGGAACTTCGGGTTGTTCCGAATATGGTCCGCGCTCGCGAGATGCTGAGCCGTTTGTTCAGGTGATTTCACTTTGACCCTCCACTTTGATTCACCGCGTTCCCCCCGGAAAGGGGTGGCGAATGATGTTTCCCATGTCCGGTCTTGGCGCCGGTTTCGAGTATCGCAGGGCTGCGGGGCGTGGGCGCACCAGATTTGTGGCCGTCATGCGCCCGCAGCTCGCCTGAGCCTACGTCCCTTATTAACATCCATGGTCTTTGCCGTCAACTCCAGAGGAATGCTCTCCATTTATTCAATAGTTTATTATAATGAGAATGTAGGTATTCGCCTTTGGGGATGGGGCGATTTACTAAAGACAAGCAATGCACTTGTCATAGTTTTTGCTTAGTTCATCGAAAGTGACACTTGTGTTTATCGGCGGATGCATTCATCGCCGTGGGATCGGCATCCAGTAAACACCCTATGATGTTCTCGCAGAGCATTTCGTTGGATGTGGCGGCGTACTCGCAAACATTCATTGCCCGGGAGAAATCCGTTGAAAAATTCCAATTGGCCACTATCGTGAGCGCGCCATGAACGACATTGCCGCACTTGCCAAAATCGACAGCTTTCCTTATCGCCATCGCCTGCGCGAGGTGATGAGCACGCCTGTTCTTACCGCGCCGGACACGCTGACTCTGGCCGAGGCGGTGCGCAAGATGTACGAGGCCCGGGTTTCCTCCATTGTCGGCATCGACGAGGCCGGCCGCGCCGCCGGGATCTTCACCGAACGCGACCTGCTGCGCGTCCTCTCCAACGACGGGCCGTCCGGGCTCGACGTTTCCCTGGCCGAGACCATGACCAGGCCGGTGGCCACCGTCCCCGCCGACGCCTATGTCTATGTGGCCCTGGCCCGCATGACCCGCCTGGGCCTGCGCCATCTGGTGGTGGTCGACGACGACCGCCGGCCGCTGGGCATGATCACCGGCCGGGCCTTGCTGAAGGTCCGCGCCACCGAGGCGCTGGTGCTGGGCGATTCAGTCGAGAACGCCCGCGACGGCCAGGAGATGCGGGCGATCATCCGCAAGCTGCCGACGCTGGCGCGCGGTCTGCTGGACGAGGGGGTCACCGCCGCCAATATCGCTTCGGTGATTTCGCTGGTGCTGCGCGACATGACCGCCAGAGCCGCCGAACTGGCGGAGCTATCGCTGCTGGACGACGGTTGGGGTGCCGCCCCCGCCCGTTACGCGGTGCTGATCCTGGGCTCGGGCGGGCGCGGCGAAAGCCTGCTGGCCTTCGACCAGGACAACGCCATCGTCCATGCCGGCAAGCCCACCGCCGATTCCTGGTTCGCCGAACTGGGCAAGCGCCTCAACGACATCCTGCACGCGGCCGGCATTCCGTTCTGCGACGGCGGCGTGATGGCGCGCGAGCCCAAATGGCGCAAGAGCCTGGAGGAATGGCGCGACGAGGTGCATCGCTGGGTTTTCGCGGTCGAGAACAAGACCGTGATGTATTGCGACATCTTCTTCGACTTCCAGCCGGTATGGGGTGATCGCGCCCTGGCCGAGGAGTTGCGGAGGATGGCCATGGACAAGGCGGCGCAGTCGGCTTTCTTCCTGCGCTATCTGGCCCAGAACGTCGCCGGCATGGACGGTTCCCTCGGGCTGTTCGGCAATTTCGTCACCAAACAGGGCCGGCTCAACGCCAAGAAATTCGGCCTGCTGCCGCTGGTGAGCGCGGCGCGCATGCGCGCCATCCGGGGCCATATCAACCTGACCGGTACCGACGAGCGCTTCGCCGCGCTGCAGGAGGCCGGCGCCCTGCACGAAGACGACCTGCGCGACTTCATCCATGTGCGTGAAGTGGTGCTGAAGGCCATGCTGGAACAGCAGCTGGCCGATATCGCCATGGACATTCCGGCCTCGGCCCGCATCGACCCCAAGCGCTACGACAAGCGCACCCGCACCCGCCTGCGCTGGGCCTTCAAGCGCCTGAAGACGCTGAAATTCGTCTGCGGCGTCGGCGGCTGACCGCACGCATCCTTCGCGACGCTTCGCTCCCCAGGATATGGTTCATGTCTTGGCGGGGGCGTGAATTTCTGCCATTATGACTATCATGGTCATCCCCGTGAGGTCCCCATGAGCACACAGGTTTCCGTCGCCCAGGCCAAGGCTGAGTTTGCCGCCCTGGTGGCCCGTGCCGAAGCGGGGGAGGACATCATTGTTACGCGCAACGGTCGTCCGGTCGCGCGTCTGACGCCGCTGGCCGGGCAACCGGTCGACTATGGCGATCTCGCCGGTCTGCGGATCAGCGATGATCTGTCCCTGCCCGAAGCCGTCATCGCCGACTTCATGGAGCGGTGATGACCAAGGGGATTCTTCTCGATACCCATATCGTCCTGTGGATGCGTGCCGATCCCGCCCGGCTGACCGAACCGGAACGCCAGGTGATCGATGCCGCGCCCATGCGCTATGTCAGCGCCGTGACCTTCTGGGAATTCGCTCTGCTGGTCAATCTCGGACGCATCGACAACGATCCACGTCTGTTTGATCTCCCGCACGGGCTCGATCTGCTGCCGGTGCAGCCGGATCACTGCCGCGAACTGGTGAGCCTGCCGATGATTCATCGCGATCCATTCGACCGGATGCTGATCGCCCAGGCCCGCGTCGAGAGCCTGGTGCTGGTGACCAGGGATGCGAAGATTACCGGCTATGGCGGCGCCGGCTGTGCAACCGCGGATATGGGGCTCGGCGCTCTAACTGATCCGTAAACGGAGACGTTCGCGGCCATGCCTGTTTCTGGCACCGGCTCTATGGCGCGGTCCGGCACAGATGCGCCAGGTGGCGCAGCAGCATTTCCAACTTGGCCAGGATCAGTTTGGCCTCGGTGATTTCCGCGTCGAGAAAGGCCGCGACCGGCACCCCGGCGGTCAGGGCTCCGGATACCAGCCGGGCTCCCGCCGACAGCCGCAATCCGCATAAACCGTCGCTTCCGACCAGCACCGGTTGGCCGATATGGGCGCAGAGTTGCGCCAGCCGGCGCTCCTCGTCACCGGCGGTGGCGGGCAGCAAGGTGGCGACGTCGCGGTTGAGCCAGCCATAGACCCGGTGGGTGGTGGTCATGTCCAACGGGGCCAAAGCCGGATCCGGCACCAGGGCGAAGGTCAGGATGGTGGGGAGGGCGTCCCAACTTGGGGTGAAGCCTGACGGCTCCAGCCTGTTGTCATCGTCCTCCAGAGCGGCGCGATCAGGAGGCGGGCAGGGCAGCAGGCGCAGCACCGGCGAGCCGGCGATCACCGGCCGCACCGCGTCGAGGAAGGTGCTCAGGATGCTTCGGGCCTCCGCCTCCGGCACGGCGTGGAAGGCCGCCATCTCCCAAAGCGCCGCCCACCAGCGCATCAGCAGGCCGAGATTGGCCTCTCCTCCCCTGGGCGGGCCGTAATCCCCCCAGGAGCGGGGCCAGCAATGGCGCTCGCTATAGGCGTCATAGCCCTGGGGTAAGGGCGGGCGTCCCGGCCCGATCCGCGTGCCGATGACGGCGGGGACCAGCAGGGCGCCGGAGAAGGGCGGGCCGGTGAAGAATTTGGAACCGGTGACGATCACCATGAAGCCCAGCGCCAGATAGCGCGCCACGCTGCGGTGCGACAGCCGCAACTGCGAGGCGTCGACCACCACGTCGATGCTGCCGGGAAAGCGCCGCGTCAGGGCGCGGGTGGCGGCGATGCCGGGGGCGATCAGGCCGGTCTTGGAGGTGTCGAGCAGGTGAAGCAGCACCCGCCGTCCGGCGGCGATGGCGGCTTCGACCGCCTGCACGGCGGCGGCGTCGATCGCCGAGGACGGCAGCAGATCGCCGTTCTCGGCCCGCACCGCCAGGGTCACCAGAGTGGTGCGGGCGGTGGCGGCGGCATCCACCGGCTCGCCCACCGCCACATGGCGGCCCATGGCGGTGGTGGGGTTGTAGTGGCGGCCGGCGGCGGCGGCCATCACATTGCTGGCGGTTTCCTGCGGTGCGATGACGATATTGGTCAGCGGCCGGTCATCGGCGGCCAGGGCGAGATTGAGGGCGTAGAACTCGCCGTCGGTGCCCGACGGGGTCAGGATGGCCTCGGTACCGTTGTCGTGGGGAAGGGAGGGGGCGCATTGGGCGAGGATGGCGCCGCGCACCGTGGCCATGGCGTCGCCATAATCCTCCTCCAGGCGTCCGGCCGCCGCCGCAGCCGCCAGGCGTCGGCGCAGCATTTCCACATGGGCGAAGGCGCCATCGGAGATGGAGGTGGCGGTGGTCGAGGCGAAGGTGAAGGCCCCCGGGCGCGGACGCGGGCTGCAGCCATAGCGGTTGAGGCCGGTTTCCGGCACCAGCCGCAGCCGCTCATCCCCGCCGGTGGTCAGCAGGGATTCGGTCGGCGCCGCCACCCGCCAGCCTTGGCGGAAGGCGGCGGAGGCCAGCGCCGCCGCCAGGTCGGCGTCCTCGATTGCGGCGGTCTCGCCCTGGCAAGCCAGCAACTGTCCGGCCAGGGTCGCCAGGGCGGGGGAAGCCGCCGGCGGCTGATCGCCGCCGAGCATGTGGAGGAGTCCGGGGGGCAGGATGCCGCAACAGGCGGCATGTTCGGCCTCGCTCATCATGCCATGGGCGATTGCGGCGGCGCGGGCCGCCAGCAGGGCGGCGGCGATGCGATCGGCTGGCGGAAGGGGCGGGACCAGGCGTCCGAGCCAGCCCGCGGTCTCGGCTGCGAGGCGTAGCGTCAGCGCCAGCGGCGCTTCCGCCCCGCGGTCCCCGCCGCCGATGACGATGGCGCCGTCCCGGATCAGGAAGGGCGTGGCGAGGCCGGGATCGGCGGCCAGGGTCAGGCCGGCGGTCACCGGCTGCATTTCCGGCCGCTGTCGGGCGGCGTCGAGGCAGGCCGCGTCGGAGAGTGAGGCCATGGCCGTGTCAGGCCGTCTTGGTGCCGGCCCGCCGCCGCAGCATGTCCTGGAAGGCGTGGAAGATGCGCTGCATCTGCGGCGGCTTGTAGGGGAAGATGTCCGGCGGGTCCATGGCGTGGACGATCATGGCGGTGTCGGCCTCGAAGATCAGCAGCCGGCCATCGCTGGCCTCGGCGCAATCGGTGGCGAAATAGTCGAGGCCGATGCGCTCGGCCAATGCCTTGAAGGCGTCGGCGTGACGCCGGGCGAAATCGGCGTCGAAGGTGGCGAAGGCGCGCGCTTCCTCGTCGCGCTTGGCGGCGCTGTCGCGCATGCTGGCGTTGAGATAGTGGACCATCCAGTGGTCGGAGACCGCCATGTGGCAGACGAAGGGGTGGCCCTTGATGACCGCGATGCGGTATTTGCGGAACATGCCGTCGCCGCCGCGATAATCGATGAAGCTGGACAGGTAATATTCGGCGGCCGGGTGGGCGGCCAGATAGTCGGCTAGGGCGGCGGGCTGCTCGAGCTTTTCCAGCCCATGGCCGGCATGGGAATCCACCGGCCGGACGATGATGGGGAAACTGCCGCCGGGCAGCACCGCGTCCAGCGCCGTCTCGCCGCGTCCCAACTGCGCCAGCATATGGGGCGGCAGCCGTACCGTGGCGGGAATGGCGATCCCCGCCGCTCCGGCCAGCGTGGCGCTGACGCTGTCGCGCGACAGCCGCAGCGTGGCGCGGGGATCGTTGAGCTTGACCGGGCATGGCCACTGGTCGATGAAGGCGGCGATGCGCTGGAGAATCCTGCGGTTTTCGTCGGATTCGCCGGCGATGACCATGACCAGGTCGTGTTCGGGAACCTTTTCGGGCAGATCCTGACCCGGCACCACATAGAGCACGTCAAGCCGGATGTCGGAGTTTTCCAGCAGGAACTGGATGGGGATATTGGCCATCATGTCGCCCGGCGCCGCCAAGGCCAGCAGGCGCAGGCCCACCTCCCGGTCGGACTGGTCGCGAAACAGCTGCTGCAAGGCCAGGGCGCGGTCCTGATAAAGCCGGCCGGCCGCGCCTTGGCCCATCAGGATGTGGATGGTGCCCAGATCCAGCAGCGCGGCGGCATCGGTGTCGTCGGCATTGACCCGCTCCAGCAGATCGAGCGCCAGCGGCGTCATGTCGAGGCCCTGGAAGGCGAGGGTGGTCAGCTTGGCCAGTCCCAGGGACAGCGGCGGCCAGGGCCGCTCGGGTGCAGTGCTCATCAATCCCCCTAGTGGAAAAAATCTGACATTTGCGCCCCTCGCAAATTTAGATTTGTTTCCACAATTCAATTCGTTGGTGGGCCGATTCACCATCTAAAATGTGCGGCGGACCGCTCATTTCAGATGGATCGGGCCACTTGCCTCGACGTGTTCACCGGCAGGGTAGCCGGGAATGGTTAATCATTGCTTGGCCCCCAGACGAAGAATGGCGTCGATCATGCGATCGATGTCGTCCTCGCGGGTGCGGTGATTGACGATGGCGGCGCGAATGGCCAAGCCTCCGCCGATGGTGGTGGTCGACGGCGCCGCGATGCCGGATTCATGCAGATCGGCGACGATGCGGGCGTTGAGCCGGTCGGGATCGTCCCCCTTGTGGCGAAAGCAGACGATGTTCAGCGTCACCGGCGCCAGCAATTCCAGCCGTTCCTCGCTTTCCACCCGGTCGCGCAGGTGGCGGGCGACCCGGCAGGTGCCGGCGATGGCCGCGCCCAGCCGGTCCAGCCCATAGACCTTGAGGGTGAACCAGGTCTTCAGCGCCCGGAAGCCGCGCGACAGATCGGGGCCGTAATCGCAGGGCCAGGGCGAGCCGCCGGCCAGGCCACGGGTTTCGCGGCGCAGATAGGCGGCGGGCGCGGCGAAGGTGGCGCGGTGGATCTCGCCGTCGCGTACCAGCAGATAGCCGGCGTCATAGGGGACCTGGCCCCATTTGTGGAAATCGAGGGCCAGCGAGTCCGAGCGTTCGATCCCGGCCAGCCGTGGCGCCAGTTCCGGGCTCAGCATGCCCAGGGCGCCGAAGGCGCCGTCCACATGGAACCACACCCCCTCGGCGGCGGCCAGATCGGCCAGGGCGTCGAGGTCGTCGATGGCGCCCACATCCACCGTCCCGGCACTGCCGATCACCAGGAAAGGGGTCTTGCCGGCGGCCTTGTCGGCGGCGATGGCGGCCCGCAACGCCTCCAGGTCCAGGCGCTGTCCGCCATCCACGGCGACCAGCCGCAGGGCTTCGGCGCCCAGTCCCGACAGTTCGAAGGCCTGGCGGATGCAGCCATGGGCGGCGCCGGAGGCATAGGCCACCAGATGCTCCGCCCGGCCGGCCAATCCGGTCTGGCGGATCTGGGGGCCGAGCGCCCTGGTGCGCGCCACCAGCACCGCCAGGAAATTGGCCATGGAGGTCCCGGTGACGAACAATCCGCTGGCGGTGGCGGGATAGCCGAACAGCACCCCGAGCCAGCGCAGGATCTGGCGCTCCACCTCGATGGGGGCGTGGTCGCGGCCGCCCAGATTGGCGTTGAGGCCGCCGGCCAGCATCTCGGCCACCATTCCCACCACGGTGCCGCCGCCGTGGACCCAGCCCATGAAGCTGGGATGAAGATTGCCGGTGCTGTAGGGCTGGACGGTGCGGCGGAATTCGTCGTGGACCGCCGCCAGTTCGCTTCCCCGGTGGGGCAGGGCGGCGTCGAAGCCGGCGCGGATCTCGGCCGGCAGCGGCCGCCACACCGGCTGGTCGCGCAGCGTCCGCACATGGTCGATGGAGGCGTCGAGCATGCGATGGGCCTCGGCCCGGAACGCCTCCCAGTCGTCGGGGTCCAGGTTGGCATCGGGATCCAGGTCGGCGGGGAACCGGCTTTGGGTCATGGCATCATCCGTAACGGGATCAGGCGCCGCAGGTGGCGGCCCGCCACATCCCGAAAGCGCGGGCTATGCAGGCAGATGCCGCCCATCAGGCCGACCACGCTTCCCAGAATGGTGTCGAGAAAGCGCGCCTGGATCAGCAGTGTCGGCGATCCGTGGCCGAGATTGGCGGCTTCCGCCAGAAAGATCGTCAGCGGTGTGATGAAGATCACCGCCAACCCGTAATGCCGCACGATCATGATCTCGATAACGAGGGTCAAGGCGGTGATCATCAGGAAAATCGACCATTTGTCCACGGGTACGGCCAGCAATCCCCAGGAGATCAGAAGGCCGGCGCCGGTTCCGACCACCCGGTGGATCTGTCGGTTCCACACCGCGCGCAACGACATGCCCTGGATCACCGCCAGGCAGCTGACCGGCACCCAGTAGGGACGCGGCAGTTCCAGCATCTGCCCCAGCGCCAGGGAAATGCCGACGAATATGCCGATCACCACCGGGTCGAACACCACATGGCCGAAGGTGGCGGGCGGAAGCGGGGTGACCGGCAGCGCTGCCCGCAATTGCAGGATGGCAACGCTGTAGAACAACGCGATCAGCCCGGCGAGAAGGCTGCCCATGGTGAGCAATCCGACCAGCAGGGGCACCTGCAGGATTCCGACCGGCGCATAGGCCCCGATCGACGCGGCCATGATGAAGAACAGGCTGCTCGGCGGCCCCAGGCGGTAGAAGCGGCAGACCATGGTGACCAGGATGGCGATGAAGGTCAGGATCGGCACCATCACCAGCGGGACGAAATGGCTCATCAGGCCCAGGGCGTAACAGGCCGCCATGCCGAAGGAGCAGGCCATCAGCGACACCATGCGATGATGCAGCGAGGTGGCCGGCAGATAGAGAAAAACCAGTCCCCCCAGGGAGGAGACCAGACCGTAATCCAGATGATCGAAACAGGCGCCGACCGCGATGGGCAGGCCCGACGACAGCGCCGCCGCCACCGGCATCTGCCAGGGGCGGTCGCTTTTCTGAACCGTCACCAACTGCTTCAGTTCCGACAGGATCAAGGCGCGGACGCCGCCGGCCCGCTCCTCATTTCCGTCATGACCGGACGGCGGCGGTTCGGATCGGATCATGATGATCTCCCTTGAACCGGGACGCCCCCGGTTCCCGGGCACATTAGCCCCAATGACCGTTCCCCGAAAAGCGGGAAACCGGGTCAATGATCCAGCAAATCCTGCATTCCGGCCGGCTCGGTCAGCGGCTGGTCGCACAGATAGTCGCGGCAGAGATAGGCCGTCGCCCGACCGTCGAGCATGGGACGCGGCGCCAGCATCTGCCAGCGGTCATCCACGGCGGGATGGGCGGGGTCCTGGGCGGCCAGGACGGTTCCCGGCAGGAGGCGGCGGGCCGCCAGCGCCAGCAATCGTCCCCGGGCCGGGTCCTCGGGGTGGCCGACCACGACGATCTCGCGGGCTTCGGCCGGGGTGTAATCCCAGCCGGCCGCCAGTCCCGGCGCCTCGGCGGCGGACTCCGCCAGAAAGGGGCCGTCGGCGGCGGCGAGGCCGTCGGCGGCGGTGGCGAAGTCGGGCCGGCCGCTGAACAGGGCCAGCCGGCGGAGATCGGCCAGGGCCAGCGCGTTGCCCGAGGGCAGCCCATCCTCGCGCAGCAGGATCTGCCCCGGAATGGCGTCCTGGTGACGGGCGGGGGTGAGGCGCAGGGGCTGCGACGGTCCCGCCGCGAAATCCGTCAGCATGGCCCGGGCCAATCGCTCGGCCTGATCCAGATGGTTTTGGTCGAAATCGGCTTGGTAAAGATCCAGCAGGGCCGCGATCAGGGCGGCGGCGTCATCGACGAAGGCATCGTCACCCACCTCCGGTCCGACCCGGCCGTGGCGCAACACCCCCTGTTTCCACGGACGCCGCAGCAGATTGGCGGCGGTGTCTTCGGCCACCCGGAGATAAGCGGCATCCCCCAGCGCCCGCGCCGCCAGGGCGAAGGCGCTGACCGCCAGGGCATTGGGGGCGGTCAGAACCTTGTCGTCGCGCCCCGGTTCCGGGCGGCGGCGGCGGGCGGCCAGCAGCTCGGCGCGGGCCTCGGCCATGACGGGCAGGGCCTGGTCGAGGGCGGCGGGACCGGCCACCAGCCGGAGAACCCGGCTCTCGCCGTCCGCTCCCCGGTGGCGGGCATCCAGGGTCAGGGCGATGACGGCTTCGGCCTGGTCGGGCGGCAGGGTCCGGCGGATCTCGTCGGCAGTCCAGGTGTAATAGGCTCCCTCGCCCGCGCCGCTATCGGCGGCGAGGCCGGCGGCGAAATCGCCATCGGGCAGGCGCAGGCGGGCCAGCAGGTCGTCCAGGACGCCGCGCGCCACCGTGGCATAGGCTTGGCGGCCGGTGGCCTGGAAGGCTTCGAGATAGAGCCGGGCCATCATGGCGTTGTCGCCCAGTTCGATCTCGAAATGGGGCACCTGCCAGAAGCGGTCGACCGCATAGCGGTGGAAGGCGCCGCCCAGTTGGTCGCGCATGCCCCCCGCCGCCATCTGATCCAGGGTCAGGGTCACCTTGCTCAGCAGGACGGCGTCGTGGCGTCGCACCGCCTGGTGCAGCAACAGGGACAGGGCCGCCGGCTGGTGGAACTTGGCCTCCTGGCCGAAGCCGCCATACAGGGGGTCGATGGCCTGGGACCATGCCGTGGTGGCGGCATCGCGCGGGTCGCGGGGCGGTTCCGCCGGAGCCGCCGCCGGAGTCGCCGCCGCCGAAGTCCGGGCCAGTTGCGCCAGTTGCGGCCGAATGGCCTCGATATTGCGCAGCAATTCCGCGCGGTCGTCGTGCCAGTCGTGGGCGAGGGCGGTGACGGTGTCGAACAAGCCCGGTTCGCCGCCGGTGGCGTGCAACGGCATGAAATTGGCGCCGTAGAGCGGCACCAGATCGGGGGAGAGGAACAGGGTCATGGGCCAGCCGGGGCGGCCGCCCAGCGCCACCATCATGGCGGTGAAATAGGCGTCGAGATCGGGGCGTTCCTCGCGGTCCACCAGGATGCAGACGAAGGAATCCGCCAGGATCCGGGCCAGTTCGGCATCGCTGAAGCTTTCGCGGCCCATGAGATGGCAGAAATGGCACGAGGCATAGCCGATGGACAGGAACACCAGCTTGCCCTCGCGCAGGGCCCGTTCCAGGGTCTCGGCCGACCAGGGCTGCCAGGCGATGGGGTCGCCGGCATGCTGACGCAGATAGGGGCTGGTCGGGGCCTCCGCCAGGGCCGGGGCCAAGGGGGGCAGAACCGCCAGCAGGCAGAGCAGCAGCCCGAGCCGGAATTTATGCATCTTCATTCCCCCCCATGCGGAGAGAGGTGATGCCGATGGCCTTGGGCTGGACGATGCAGGCTTCGCGGCACAAGCCGCAGCCGACGCAAAGCTCGGCCACGATGGTCGGGCGCGTGCCGGTCCAGGCCAGGGCGCCGGGGATCGGGCAATGGCCGGCGCAGGCGCCGCATTCCGGTCCGGCATAGGCCAGGCACAGGGCGGCATCCAGGCTGGCCGCCGCCAGCCTGGGCGGGGGCGGCGGGGGCGGATCATCCTGGTCGGACGGGGGGGGGACGGGCAGGCTCAGCACCTTGGGTTCGCAGGCGGCGACGCAGGGCCAGTCGGCGCACAGGCGGCAGCCGTGCTGGAGCAGGGCCATGGCCGGGGTTCCCCGGACCTTGAGGCCCAGCCGGTCGGGCAGGCGGTAGAGCACCTGATGAGGGCAGGCTTCGATACAGCGGTCGCAGCGGGTGCATCCCAGCAGGAATGGCAGTTCCGGCTTGGCGAAGGGCGGGCGGATCCATCCGGCGGCGCGGCTCTCGACCACCTCGCTGGCGACCTCGAACGCCGTTTCCGCGATCTTTTTCACACCGAAACGGAAGAAATCGCGTCTCAGCATCACATCCTCATGATCATGTCATGGGTCAGCAGCCAGGTATTGCCCCCGGCGACCGCCGCCAGGAACAGCAGCATGGGGCTCAACCGCCACCCGGCGGCGGCCTGGGCGCGCCGGCGCAGGATATGGACGGACAGCCAGAACCCCGCCAGCATCAGGCCGGCCTGCACGGTGAACAGCAGCGGATCGGGAACCAGACTGTCCAGCAGGCGGATATGGCGCTCCAAGGCGTCCGGCGGCGGGCCGAGGCCGAGCGGATCGGCCAGGACGTAAGGCAGATTGACGCCTTCCCGCAGCAAATGGGTGAGGTTGTGGGCCATATGGTAGGTGAAGGCCAGCGGCAGGGTGGCGAAGGCGAGATTGGCGAACAGCCGGCCATAGGGCTGGCGGTCCGCCAGCAGGGGGCGGGTGGCGGCCACCGCCGCCGCGTAGAGCGCCGTGGGCAGGGCGAGCCCCACCGCCATGCCCACGGAAAAGCTGACCAGCAGCCGGGTCGAATCGCCCAGGGCGCGGCCCAGCGTCCCGATGGCGTCGTCCCACAGGGGCAGCATGGTCAGGCCATGGAAGGAGGCCAGCCCCAGCAGCCCCAGCATGAACCAGGCCTCGTCCCGGTGGGGGCGGGCGCCGGTGGAGGCCTCGTGGGCCATGGGCCGCAGATGCCACGACACATTGCCGTCGGGGCAACTCAGGGCGCAGGCGCCGCAGGACAGGCAATAGGTGCTCTGGGCCATGCGGCCCATGGTCAGGGCCGCCGGGCACGGCTCCACCGCCGTGGTGCCGCGATAGCATTCCAGGGTGGTGCAGCGGTCGCAGCGGTCCTGGTCGATGGGGCGCAATTCCACCGGGGAGAGTTGGGCGTAACAGCCGATGGTGCGGCCCACCGGGCAGAGATGGCGGCAGAAGGCGCCCCGCTCGAACAGGGCCAGCGACAGGGTCGCCAGCAGCACCATGATGACCGCCAGGGTGGCGGTATCGCCGGGGCTTTGGGTCACCCCGACCCCCAGTTCCAGCCAGGTCAGGCCGCACAGCATGGCCAGCGCCGGCCAGGACGAGCGCAAGACTCGTGGCACCTTGAGGCCCAGGGTGGAGGCGGAATCGCCGATTCCCCACAGGCGGCGGCGGACCATCCAGCCGGCCAGGGTGTTCCACGGGCAGACGGCGCACCAGGCGGTCCCCACCACAACCACCGAGACGATCACCAGGGTCCACCACACCGTCCAGGTCGCCACCGTGGTGATATTGGCGCCGGGAACCGGGCTGCCCGCGAAGCCGGCATAGATCAGCCCCAGGAACGCCGCCGCCACCACGATCCGCAGTGCCGTCAGCAGGGTCGGATCGGAGCTGAGCCGCCTCAGGGCGGGGCCGATCAGCGGCAATCGGGCCAGGGTGATGCGGCGCGCCGGGCCGTCGGCGGGGGGGGATGCCCACAGCGCCCACAGGGCGATGGCGGCCATGGCCAGCAGAGCCGGCAAGGCCCAGGCCCATGGCAGCCCGGGATGCACCATATTGGGATTTATGGAGCAGAGCGTGACGCGTCCTCCTTGGCCCGCCGCTTCCGTTTGGCCAGGCTGATGCCGGTCAGCACGACCGCCACCAGACCGGCGGCCCCGGCCAGAAAGCCCTTCGGCATGGGGTTGCCCACCGTCACCGGGAAATCGATCACATAGGGCTCGGTATCGGCCTCGTATTTGGCGGAAATGACGTAGTCGCCATCCTGCTTGAATTCCATGCCCTGGGAATAGACGCCGTTATCGTCCATCCGCTGGACCGCCAGAACCTCCTCGGTGGCGGGAAACCACGAATCGTCGCGCACCGAGAAGGTGACATTGCCGTCGAAGCGCTTGCCGCCGTCCAGCCGGGTGGCATAGAGCTTGACCCGCACCGGTTGACGGGCCTTCAACTGGATCGGGAAGGCCATCATGGTGACGTTGAAATGGCCGATCTGCACTTCCAGCGAGATCGACGGCGGGGTCGAGGCATCGCCGTCCACGTTATAGGACGGCCGGCCGAGGATGTGATGGGCCGAGGCCGGACATGCCGTGCCGACGGTCACGGCCGCCAGCAGGATGGCCGTGGACCACCGACCGCGGAAATGGGGCATCAGGCGCTCCCGGGGGTTTGCCCGCCTTTCTTGCCGAGCGAGCGGTCAACGATACGGATGGGCAGGCTGGGATGCGGACAGATCTGGACGCAAAGGCCGCAGCCGACGCAGCCATCCTTGATCTCCGGACGATAGACATTGGCAAAAGCAAAGTCGATAGCCTTGCTGCCCAGCGGGCAGATGGTGGCGCAGGCGCCGCAGACTCCCTTGTCCACCCAGGGGTAGCAGGCCGAGCGGTCGATCTGGGCGAAGCCCATGGTCACCTTGTCCCGCGGCGTCGTGGTCAGCGCGTCGGTCGGGCAGACCTTCATGCAGTCGCCGCACAGGGTACAGGCCCGGTTGCGGGGATTGATGAAGGGGGTATTGACCTTGGTGCCGCCGTCGCGCCCGTAGAAGGCGATGGCGCCCACCGGGCAGACATCGCCGCACATGACGCAGCCGATGCAGGCGGCGATAAAGGCGTCGTCGTCGGTTATGGCCCCCGGCGGTCGCAGATGGGTGGAAAACGGCGTCTCGGCGGCGGCGGTGTTCGGCGCCAGCAGGCGCGCCAGGCCATAGGGCAGGGTCGCGGCCCCGGCGGTGGCGGCGGCCACGGCGGTCTGTTGCAGGAAGTTGCGCCTATGCATGGGACGGCTCCTTGCTCTCATTCCGACGCGCCAAAGATGCGGTTCCAACAGGAACAAGCGGAGCGGGCAAGGCCCGGCGCCCGCGGGACACGAGGCGAGTCAATTTTTTGACTCGCCGGCATGACCCCGTTTCCGGGCGCGCTTGAAGCCGGCGCCGAGATGTCCCGGTCCCTGCGGCGCGGCATCCTTGGCGGCAAGGGCGAAGCTCAGCGATCCGGTGGGACAGACCGCGATGCAGGCGGCGCAGTTGTTGCACTCCTGCCCGAAGCCGTCGGCCATGGGATCGAGGTCGAACATGCAGGCCCGGTTGCATTTGGTGCAGTCGTTGCACAGCGAGACCTGTCGCTGAACCCGCACCAGCCGATATCGTCCCAGCAGCGAATACAGGGCGCCGCCGGGACAGAGATAGCGGCAGAAGCCGCGCTTGGCCACCAGCAGGTCGAACAAAACCGTTACCGCGAAGAAGGCGGTTCCGGCCCCGGCGGCGGTACCGGCGATGGTGTAGTAGATCTCGCGTCCGACGATGGCGGGCGGATAGATGGGCGACATCACCACATTGCCCAGTACCGCCGAGGCGGCGATGCCCACCGCCAGGACCAGATATTTCAGGCGCCGGTCGAATCGCCGGTCGCCCAGCGGCAGGCCGGCCTCGCGCAGGATCGCGCCGAACGTGTCGGCCAGTTCGTACAGCAGGTTGGCCGGGCAGATCCAGCCGCAGAAGAAGCGGCCGAACAGCATGGTGAACAGCAGCGGAATCACGGCGCTGGCGGCCAGGGGCCAGAACAGGTGGAAGCGGGCGGAAAGCTGGCTGACCACCGCCAGGGGATCGCTGATCTTGTAGCCCAGCAGGGTCGCCGCCCAGGTGGTGCCCTTCACCAGATCGAATTGGTCGGGATCGGTGATGAACCAGTCGGTCAGCCAGAACATGACGTCGTAGAGCCGGCGATCCCCGGCGGGCAGCATGTCGTAGGCATGGGCCGCCAGGAAATGCTGATAGATGGTGGCGGTGGGCAGCAGGAGCAAAGGGGTGAAGGCCAGGGTCAGGACGACCTTCCGCACCAGGTTCACATGCTTCCAGCGGTTGGCAAATCGGGGGGATGCGGTGGTCATGGCGGGGTCAGCTCTTCTGGTTCTTGTCCATGGCGGGCAGGATGCGAACGGCCTGGACCATGGAGATGCAGGCCCGTTCGCACAGGCCGCAGCCGATACAGGCGTCGGTGACGGTGGGCTGTTCGTACATCCCGCAGGTCATGGCCACATCCTGCAACGGGCAGGCCCGGTAGCAGACGCCGCAGGTCTTGCCGTTATAGGACAGGCATAGCCGGGTATCGACCACGGCGCGGCCCATCCGGACCCGGCTGAGGATGGGGCCGGCCTGGGCGGGAATTTTCTCCAGGGCGCCGCTGGGACAGACCTCGCCGCATTTCATGCACAGGATGCAGGCCTGCTGGCGCGGGATGATGTAGGGGGTCTCGGCCACGCCCAGCCCGTCGTTGAGGCCGAAATAGGTGATGGCCTGATTGGGGCAGACCTGTCCGCATTGGCCGCAGCGGATGCAGGTGGCGAGGAAATCGGTTTCGGCGCCGGCGCCGGGCGGGCGCAGGAACCGCAGCTTGATCGTCTCGTGCGGTGCCGCCGCCCAGGCGGTCTCCGCCGGGAAAGCCCCGGCCGCGCCGGCGGCCAGGGCTCCCATCAGCTTGACGAAATACCGCCGCCCCATGACCGAAGCCTTGCCGTCGGGCGCGCTGCTGTCGGACGTGGCGGTCATGGGGCGGTTACCTTAGATCTTCTCGATGCGGCAGGCCGATTTCTTGAAGTCGACCTGACCGGAGACCAGATCCCAGATCCGGCTGGAAACCCCGTTGACCAGCCATTTGTTCTTCTTCGGGTCGGCGCTGTCGGCCACCGACAGGTTCCACGGGCTGAAGACGTAACCACGCGGGACGCTGTTGCGCGCCGGCTTGACGATACTGTTGGTGCCGACCTGGGCGCGGGCTTCGAAATGGCCGCGGCGGGTGACGAGGCGGACCTTGTCGCCGTCCATGATTCCCAGATTCTTGGCGTCCTCGGGATGCATTTCCACATACATCTCGGGCACCAGCCGCCGCAGGGTGGGGCTGCGCATGCATTTGGCGGTATGGAAGTGCTCGTAGACCACTCCCAGGCCCAGCCAGTAGGGGTATTTGTCTTTCGGCACCTTGTCCCAGGCGGTCTCGATCAGCTCCTCGTCGGGCAGATCCGGGGTCAGGGCGTTGTCGCGCGCCTTGGTCATCAGCGGAATGTTGTCGATGGTGTAGTGGTCCTGCTTGACCCCGTATTCCATCAACTGGTCGGTAATGGCCTTGCGGTCGGTATAGTCCTGCTGGCACAGCTTGAAGTGCATCTTGCCGTCGGCGGGACGGAAATTGCCGTAGGGCTTGCCCGGCCAGTTGCCTTCCTGGCCCATATAGCGGCGCTTGGTGCCGCCGTCCTTGGCGATCTCATAGGTGGGGGCCGGCCATTGGATGCCGCGCAATTCGCGGATCTGGGCATAGGGGCTGAGCTTGTCGCGCTTTTCCACCTCGAGGATGCCGGTGAGGTCGCCGTCGCTGCCGGCCGAGGCGGCCAGCAATTCGCGCAGGATTTCCTCGGCGTCGTAGAAGCCGTCGGCCTTGCGTTTCCACGGGAAGATCTTGTCGCCTTCGAGGCCCAGCAGATTGGCCACCTCGCGGCCCTTGTCGATCACCATGTCCATGTCGGGGCGGCAGCCCTTGGGCGGCTCGGCGGCCTTGTCGATGACGTGGATGCGGCGTTCCGAATTGATGTAGCAGCCCTGGACCTCGCCCCAGGTGGCGGCGGGCAGGATGACGTCGGCAGAGAGGTTGTTGGGGGCGTGGCGGTAGATTTCCTGGGCCACCACGAAGGTCTTGCTGAGGGCGGGGCGGACCAGATTGTGCTGGTCGGGCAGGTCGATGTGGGTGGCGTAGATCAGGAACATCGCCTTCACTTCGTCCTTCAGCGCCCGTTCCATCATGCCCACGGCGAAGCCGGTGTTCTTGGCCTTGGAGGCGGTCTCCAGATTGGCCAGCGGCACTTTCCAGGCCGCCGCCATATGGGCGCGGTGCTTGGCGTCGTCGAGGCCGATATTGAACGGCAGGCGGCCGGTCAGGCCGCCGGTGAAGCGCTCGCCCATGGCGTTGGGCTGGCCGGTCATGGAGAACGGGCCGCAGCCCGGCTTGGCCAGGTTGCCGGTCAGGGCGCACAGATTGACGATGGAGATGACGTTGTGCTGGCCGTGGATGTGCTGGTTGTAGCCGATGCCCCACATGATGACGACGCCGCCCTGCTCGTTGCCGGCCTTCTTGCGGGCGAGGCGCTTGCGGGTGGCGTCGGCGAACATGCCGGCGATCTTGCGGATCAGGGCGGGCGGCACCGGATGGAACTTGCCGCCCATGCGGTCCTGCACCTGCTCGGGGCTGTAATTGTCCAGCACGCCCTTGGTGTAGTCCTCCCAGCCGACGGTGTTGGCCTTGACGAACTCCCAGTCGATGACGTCGGGATGGTCCTTCAGCAGCACATGGGCGATGGCGTTGAGGAAGCTGATATCGCCGTTGAGGATCGGCACATGCACGGTGTTGGCGGGATTGATGTCGGCATAGCCCTGGACCGTGCCGGTCAGGCGGGGATCGACCACCACGGTGGGAATGTCGGTCTTCTTTTTGTGGTCGGCGATGCGCCAGAAGATGATCGGATGCGATTCGCGGGCATTATGGGCGAAATGCATGACCATGTCGGCCAGTTCCAGATCATCGTAGCACAAGGGCGGCGTATCGGAGCCGAGGGTGGCGATATAGCCGGTCACCGCCGAGGTCATGCACATGCGGGCATTGGCCTCGATGGTGTTGGAGCCCAGCACCCCCTTGAGGAACAGGTTTTCCAGGTACTGGCCTTCCAGCGACAACTGCCCCGAGCCGTAGAGGCCGATGGAATTGCCGGTATAGGTCTTGGCGAAATGGGCCAGCTTGTGGGTGATCATCTCCGCCGCCTGCTCGTACGGCACGCGGACGAAATTCTCCTCGTCGAAATTGCCCTTGGTCTTGGTGATGTATTCCAGGTTGCCGTGATCGGGCTTGTTCCATTCGGCCCACACATCGGTGCGGACATAGGTGTCGCCCTCGATGCGGTCCACATAGATGGGCTCGGCGGCGGTCAGCCCCTTGATGCACTGCAGCCCCTTGTTGGTGGGATGGTCCTTGTCCGGCCGGATGCCGACGATCTTGCCGTTCTCGGTCTCGATCATGGTGCCGCAGCCGACGCCGCAATAGGGGCAGGCGGCGAGAACCGAGGTGCGGGTGGGGGTGGTGGCGGGAGCCTCGGCGGCCTCCAGTTCTGGATTGGCGCCGGACAGCAGGCTGGTGCCGGCGGCGGCCCCGGCGACGAAGGCGCTGCCCTTGAGGAAATTGCGGCGCCCGAGATTGTCGTGGTCACGTTTCATGATTGGGTGTCCCCTTGAATTCGGTCGTTAATTGCGCTGGGTCGAGCGCAGATAGGCGATGACGCCGTCGATTTCTTCGTAGCTGAGATTGGCCAGACCGGCGGCGCCGGTGAAGCCGTGCATGGGCGTGTTCGAGCGGCCTTCGCGGATGGTGGCGCGGATGAAGCCGTCCGAGGCCTTGCCGAGGAAGCCGATCCTGCCGATGGCGGTGCCCGAGCCGCCGGCTTCATAGCCCTCGCCGGTGGAGCCGTGGCAGGACGAACAGATCTGCTGGAAGCGTTCCTGTCCCAGCAGGACATCGCCCTTGGCCGGCCGCTCGGCGTCGATCTGCTCGCCCCGGCTCGGCTCCTTGGCATAGGAGCGCAGATAGGCGATCACCGCCTTGATCTGGGCCGGCTGCAAGACATCGGCGAAGGACGGCATGGGCGTATCGGGACGGCCGTCGCGGATGGTCTCGGCGAAGAAGCGGTCGGAGGCGAAGCGCAGCAATTCCTTGTTGGTGAGCGATGGCGCGGTGCCCGGCTTGCCCTTGGTGTCGACCTGGTGGCATGGGGCGCAATTTTCCTCGAACATCGCCTTGCCGCTGGCCACGATATCCGGTGCCGCATTGGTGGATTTGGCCGCCTTCGGATGTTCGGCGGCATATCCCGAGGTGGCCGATAGCGCCAACACGATCCCGGCGGCGGTCAAACCGGCCAGCGCGGATAGCCTGAATGTCATGATCTCTCCCCCTTGGTAGACCCCACCCGACTCCTGTCGCCGGGGCGTGAACCGCGTGACTGTCCGCCCGGGGGGGAGTCGGGGTCATTGACCTTGGTCAATTACCTGGGGGTGGGAAGGGCGGCATTTTCCCCGGACGGGGCCACGACACCATGTCTTCGCGCCCCTCTTTTCGGTGCGGAGGGTCTAGCCCGGATTTCTCCCACTGTCACGGATACGACGGAGGAAAAAATGGCGAGAGAGCAGGCAGCAGGCGCTGCGCGATGTGGAGCATCGCGCAAGACTGATAACGCACTCTGGCGCCATTTTTTTTCCGCCCTTTGGGTTGCGTTGCGGCCGGCGACCTGGCATCCCAACGCCCTCGGCGTGGCCACCAGCCACGCCTTGTGTCTCTTCGGGCCATCCCTGTCGGGATCGCATCTGCGATGCGCCGCTTGCCCCCGGGTCAAGCCCGGGGCAGGCTCTACGGGCTGCGCCGGTCGTCGGATCGCCGGATCGCCACCCCGCAAACGCAATCGTATCTCGCGAGAGTGGGAGAAATCCGGGCTTGGAATGCGGTGTCTGGTTGTCGGGATGGTGGTGGCGTTGGCCCTGTGGCCGGGGAAGGCGGCGGTGGCGGACGAGCCGGTGATGGTCAATGGCAAGCCCTATGTCTACGATCCGGACAATGCCCGCGACATCATGCGGACCTGCGCCGCCTGCCACGGCGAAACCGCGGCGGGCGGCGGCGGCGGCGTCTATCCCCGGCTGGCCGGACTGAACCCCGACTATCTGGCCCGGCAAATCCATCTGTTCAAGTCGCATGAGCGGGAAAACATTCCGATGATCCCCTATGCCACCGAGCGCGAATTGCCGGAACACGATGTCCTCGACATCGCCCGCTATCTGTCCGAGATCAAGCTGGACACCAAGCCGCCCGCCGACCTGCCCAAGGACGGTTTCGCCCGGCTGGAGGCCATGAAGAAGGTGCTGCAGATCCCGCGCGAACCGGGGGATGCCGACGCCGGCCAGGCCGTCTTCGCCGCCGAATGCGCCCCCTGCCATGGCCGCAATGGCGAAGGGCGGGTGATGCGGCCCCGGCTGGGCGGCCAGCACATCAAATATCTGAAGACCCAGGTGGACAATTTCATGGCCGGCAAGCGGGCCCATGACGACGTGGAGGCCATGCGCAACCGCTCTGCCGCCGATTGGGCCAATCTGTGGGCCTATCTCTCGACCCTGCAGGATTGATCGCGCAACCGGGCATTGACCATCGTCAAGGAGGCCTGGACCGGTATCCCGCAGGGTCGGTGTGATGAATGCGAGGCCAGGGGAACTGAAGGCCCCGCCATTCTTGGCGCCTTATTGGCTTGCGGAGGAACGACGATGACGGTGCGTTGGTTGGGGGGAACGGCCAGGCTGGCAGTGCTGGCGGGGTTTGGAATGGCGATGAGTGTGGCGGTGGCGGCGGCGGCGGATGCTCCGGCATCACCGGCCGGGGCCGGGGCCGGCGACGCGGTCGCTCCGGTGCCGACACTGACCGAGGCCGAATGGACCGAGGCCAAGGGAATCTTCTTTCAGCGTTGCGCCGGCTGTCACGGCGTGCTGCGCAAGGGCGCGACCGGCAAGCCGCTGACCACCGACAAGACCCGCGCCCTGGGCATCGACGGGATCAAGGCGATGATCACCTACGGTTCCGCCGCCGGCATGCCCAATTGGGGCACCTCGGGCGATCTGACCGAGGCGCAGATCGACCTGATGGCGCGCTATGTGCTCAACGAGCCGCCCCAGCCGCCCGAATTCGGCCTGAAGGAGATGAAGGCCAGCTGGAGCGTCGCGATTCCGCCGGACAAGCGTCCGACCAGGAAGATGAACAAGTACAATCTGGACAACCTGTTCTCGGTCACCCTGCGCGATGCCGGCAAGATCGCCCTGATCGACGGCGACACCAAGAAGATCATCAACATCATCAAGACCGGCTATGCGGTCCATATTTCGCGCATGTCGGCCTCGGGCCGCTATCTCTACGTGATCGGCCGCGATGCCCGCGTCAATCTGATCGATCTGTGGATGGAAAAGCCCGACAACGTCGCCGAGATCAAGGTCGGCCTCGAGGCGCGGTCGGTGGAGACCTCCAAGTTCAAGGGCTACGAGGACAAATACGCCATCGCCGGCACCTATTGGCCGCCGCAATTCGTGGTCATGAACGGCGATACGCTTGAGCCCCTCAAGGTGGTCGGGACCCGCGGCATGACCGTCGATACCCAGGAATACCACCCCGAGCCGCGGGTCGCCTCCATCGTCGCTTCCCATTACCACCCCGAATTCGTGGTCAATGTGAAGGAAACCGGCCAGACCCTGATGGTGGACTATTCCGATCTCAACAACCTCAGGACCACCACCATCGGCACCGCCCGCTTCCTCCATGACGGCGGCTTCGACTCCACCGGCCGCTACTTCATGGTGGCCGCCAACGCCTCCAACAAGGTGGCGGTGATCGACACCAAGGACGACAAGCTGGTCAAGCTGATCGATACCGAAAAGCTGCCCCATCCCGGCCGCGGCGCCAATTTCGTCGATCCCAAGTTCGGCCCGGTCTGGGCGACCTCCCATCTGGGGTCGGACCAGGTCACCCTGATCGGAACCGATCCGGTCAAGCACAAGGCCCAGGCCTGGAAAGTGGTGCGGACCTTCGACGGTCAGGGCGGCGGCTCGCTGTTCATCAAGACCAACCCCAAATCCCATAATCTGTGGGTCGATGCCCCGCTGAACCCCGATTCCGATGTCAGCGGTTCGGTCGCGGTGTTCGATATCAACCACCTCGAAAAGGGCAAGGAAGTCCTGCCCATCGCCAAGTGGGCCGATATCGGCGACGGCAGCACGCCGCGGGTGGTGCAGCCGGAATACTCGGCCGATGGCAGCGAAGTCTGGTTCTCGGTGTGGAACGGCAAGACCAAGACCTCGGCCATCGTGGTGGTGGACGACAAGACCCGTAAACTGAAGACGGTGATCAAGGACCCGGAACTGATCACGCCGACGGGTAAGTTCAACGTGCATAACACCCAGTACGATATTTACTGACCCTCTTCCCTTCGACCGGGCGGGACCGCAAGGTCCCGCCCTTTTTTCTGATGCCGCCCTCTTGCCCAACGTCAAGCCGCCACGCCGCCGGCGGTGCTATTGCTGGATTAACCCGGATTTCTCACACTGTCACGGATACGACGGAGAAAAAAATGGCGAGAGAGCAGGCAGCAGGCGCCGCGCGATGTGGAGCATCGCGCAAGACTGATAACGCACTCTGTCGCCATTTTTTCTCCGCCCGCAGGGTTGCGATGCGGCGGGCGCAGGCCCGCGATCATTTGGTTTGCCGGCGAAGCCGGCGGGCGCCCGGCTTCCCAACGCCCTCGACGTGGCCACCAGCCACGCCTTGTGTCCCTTCGGGCCATCCCTGTCGGGATCGCATCTGTGATGCGCCGCTTGCCCCCGGGTCAAGCCCGGGGCAGGCTCTACGGGCTGCGCCGGTCGTCGGATCGTCGGGTCACCACCCCGCAAGCGCAATCGTATCTCGCGAGAGTGTGAGAAATCCGGGCGATGCAATGCCGGCCAGCTTGGCAATCAATCCCCGCTCCTCTTCCCTGCCGATCCCTCGGCGCTTCGGCCTACTTCACCCCTTGCCGCGCGCAGGCCTCCGCCAGCTTGCTCTGATCGTCGGACAGCATGGGCTGGTCATTGAAGGTAAAGGTGTTGTGGGCGATGTCGTATTTCACCGTGCCCAGCTTCGTCTGGGTGGCGTCCAGTCCCTGGGCGGACAGGCCGGCCAGCGTCCCCTCGGTGGCGATATTGGTGTTGGTGTAGGTCTGGCGCACGGTGGTGTCCTGGGTTTGCAGCGCGGTCTGGGTGGCGGTATTGGCGGTAATGGCCGTATTGGTCGAGGTGATCTGGCTGTTGATGCTGGAAATTTGCGGCGTATAGGTCGAATCGATCTGTTTCTGGCGGATAGCGCGAATATTGGTCTCGGCCGCGGTTGGCTTCGATCCCCCGGTCGAGGCGACATTGGCCGCCGTCTGGGCGTTGTAGGTGGAGGTCACCGAACTCAGCTTGGAGTTCAGGGCGCTGAGCTGGCTGGCCAGGCTGGTGCCGGCGGCCTTGGCGGCGGCGATATTGGCGGTGCTCTGGCTGACCGCCGTCGCAGCATTGGCCTTTTGCTGGTTGGCGACGTTGCGGGCGCCGTAATTGATTGGATTGATGGCGATGGGAATTTCCAGCACGTCGGGCAGGATCTTCTTGGCGAATGCGGCGGCGGCGGGATCGGCATCGGCGGAAACCACCGGCCGGCCATGCACATCCACCCCCGGCTTGTAGGCCACGTCGGCGGAGGGGTGATACTGGATCAGCCGCGAGCAATCGAGCTTGGTGATGGTGATCACCATGGGAGCGGCGGCGCCGTTGACGGTTTGTGCTCCGGCGGAGATGTTTCCCAGGCATAGCGTGGCGGCGGCGATGAGACAGACCTTACGGACCATGGGTTTCTCCTTCGGGAAAGGGGCCCCGGCTTCGATCGTTACGCGGGAGCGCCATTTTATAAAATCTTAACGAAAAAAGAAGATGACGGATGGAAGAGAATTCCGTAAATTGACATCCAAGCTCGGCAAACGGGCAAAATATCCGGTAACCGGTCGCGGCAGGCGGCTTGAGTTTCGGGAGGACACTACCGGTAGCTCACGCGGGCGGCCGAATCAGAGACGCAGGGATGGCGAGATCAGGAAGCTGATCTTGCCATTTTCCTTTTAATTATCCGTAAAACGCCGCGCCGACCCGCATCCAGGCCGGGGCCAGCGGCTTGATCCGCTGAAACACCGGACAGGCCTCGCCATGGGCGCCGGGCAGATAGCCGATGCTCATCAGAAACTCATTGACCACTTCGCCGCCCATGAAGACGAAGGTGGCCTTGAACAGCTTGACCCAGCCGGGCCTGGTCAGGGGATGATGGGCTTCGATCCAGGCGGCGAACGAACCGTGGCTGCGCCGGATGGCCAACAAACGCCTTGCGTTCTCGATCACCGCCAGGATCTTGCGGCGATTGCGGATGATGCCGGCATCGGCCATCAGCCGCCCCAGTTCCGCCTCGCCGTAATGGGCGACCACGGCCGGATCGAAACCCTCGAACGCCGCCACCAGGGCCGGCCGCTTCTTCAGCACGATCAGCCAGGACAGCCCAGCCTGGAAGATCTCCAGGCTCAGGCGTTCGAACAATCCCCGCTCGTCATCCAGCGGGAAACCGTATTCCCGGTCGTGATACGGCCCATGAACCGGATGCCCCGGCGCGCTGTCGCAATACCAGCTCACCCTAAGCCTGCTCCAGTTCCACCAGGGTACCGACGAAGTCCTTGGGATGGAGGAACAGAACCGGCTTGTCGTGGGCGCCGATCCGGGGGTCGCCGTCGCCGAGCACGCGGGCGCCCTTGGCCTTGAGCTGGTCGCGGGCCGCCAGAATGTCCTGCACCTCGAAGCAGATATGATGGATGCCGCCGGCGGGGTTCTTCTGCAGAAAACCGGCGATGGTCGAGGCCTCCCCCAGGGGGTGCAGCAATTCGATCTTGGTGTTGGGTAGTTCGACGAAGACCACGGTCACGCCATGGGCCGGCTGCGGCACCGGCGCGGAAACCTTGGCTCCAAGCGTATCGCGGTAAAGGGCGGTGGCGGCCTGGAGATCCGGCACGGCGATGGCGACATGGTTCAGCTTCCCGATCATAATCGTCCTCTTTCGAAGGGGGTGACGGCAGCTATACCACGGCATGGAAGCAGGGCCAAAGCCGATGGGTGCTTTACAGGGGCGTTTGCGGCGGATAGGACTTCCCCTTTCGCCATGGCGCGGATGGAGGTTTGATCGTGTCGAAGGGAGACGGCCAGGACCAACCGGATTCCTGCCCCATTGCTCACGAGATGGGGGGGCGTGATATGGGGCTGATGGCCAAGATCATCAACTCCGTCCTGCTGGTCGTTGTTCTGGGGATTTCGGTGGCCTGGGTGGTGCTGATGGGCGGCCTGCCCCGCATCGAGGGGCAGATGCCGGTGGCCGGTATCCGCGAGGACACGACCATCACCCGCGATTCCCTGGGCGTGCCGCACATCGCCGCCCGCAGTCGGCGGGATGCCTACTTCGCCCTGGGCTGGGCCCATGCCCAGGACCGCATGTGGCAGATGGAGATGCAGCGGCGCGTCGGGGCCGGCCGCCTGGCTGAAATCCTAGGAGAGCCGGGCTTGGCCAGCGACCGTTTCATGCGTAGCCTGGGCCTCTATGGTCTGGCCGAACGGGCCTTTCCCAAGCTCGACGACGCGACCCGCGATGCCCTGACCGCCTATGCCGGGGGGATCAATGCCTGGATGGCGGAGAATCGCTATCGGCTGCCGCTGGAATATGCCGTGCTGGGATTCCGGCCGGAACCCTGGCGCCCCGCCGATTCCCTGGTCTGGCAGAAGGTGATTGGGCTGCAACTGGCGGGGAACTGGCATGACGACGTGCTGCGGGGGCAACTCGGCCGCATCCTCGCGCCCAAGCGGCTGCAGGAGTTGTTCCCGGCCTATCCCGCGGACGCTCCGGTCACCCTGTCGCCGGATGGCGGCGGTGCCCTGCTCGAAGCCGAGCCGGCCATCGCCAAGCCCATGCCCGCCTCCAATATCTGGGTGGTCGGCGGCAGCCGCACTCAGAGCGGAAAACCCTTGCTGGCCAATGACCCCCATCTGGCGTTCCGCGCCCCCATCTTGTGGTATCTGGCCGAGATCGAGGCACCGGGCCTGACGCTCAGCGGTGCCACGGTGCCGGGGCTGCCCTTCCATCTGGTCGCCCACAACCGGCGGATCGCCTGGGGAATCACCGCGACCCAGGCCGATACCGTCGATCTGTTCGTCGAAAAGCTGGCCGGCCCCGACGATTACAAGACTCCCGACGGCATCAAGCCGTTCCGCCGCCGCGACGAGGTCATCCGGGTCAAGGGCGCTGCCGACGTCACCCTTACGGTACGCGAGAGCCGCCACGGCCCGATCATATCCGATCTGATCGCCAAGGATGTGGCCGAACCTGGCGAGGTGGTCGCCTTGGCCTCCACCGTCCTGACCGAGGGCGATCTCAGCATGCAGGCGCTGTTCCGCCTCAATCTGGCCACGGATTGGAACGGATTCGTCACCGCCTTGAAGACCCTGCAGGCCCCGGTCCTCAACCTGGGCTATGCCGATACCGCCGGCAATATCGGCTTTTACACCGCCGGCCTGATCCCCATCCGCCGGTCCGGCAACGGCACGGTGCCCATGCGGGGATGGACCGGCGAGGGCGATTGGACCGGCTGGGTCCCCTTCGCCAAGCTGCCCCAGAGTTATAATCCCGGCTCCGGCGTGCTGGTCAATGCCAACAACAAGGTCGTCGGCGACAGCTATCCCTATCTGCTGACCGCCACTTGGCCCGACGGCAGCCGGGCCCAGCGCATCCGCGACCTGCTGGAGGCGGCAAAGCCGCTGACCCCGGCCCGAATGTCGGCCATCCAGGGCGACACCCTGTCATTGCGGGCGGTGGAACTGAAGGAACTGCTGACCGGCATCGATTTCAAGTCCAAGCCATCGCGCGATGCCGCCCGCCTGGTGGCGGAATGGGACGGGCGTGCCGACCGGGCCCGGCCGGAACCCCTGATTTTCGCAGCCTGGCTCGACCGGCTCAATCGCGCCATCTTCGCCGATGAACTCAAGGACTTGTTCGGCGCCATGGGGGCGCCGCGCATCCAGACCCTGATGGATGTCCTGACCCGGCGGCGCTATTGGTGCGACGACATCTCCACCCCGGAACCGGAAAGCTGCGAGGATCAGATCGAGCGCAGCCTCGACCTCGCCGTCAAGGATCTGTCCGCGACCTGGGGACCGGATATGAACAAGTGGACGTGGGGAGCGGCCCATCGGGCCAGCTTCGGCAGCGCCATTCTCGGTCAGGTGCCGGTATTGAAGCGTTTCGCCAATCTGGAGATCGCCAGCGATGGCGACGACGACACCATATCGCGCGGCACCTACCGCCCCGACGCCGCGGCCACCAGCTTTCCCCATCTGCACGGCGCCGGGCTGCGGGCGGTGTTCGACCTGGGCAATCTCGCCGACAGCCGCTTCGTCATCGCCACCGGCCAATCCGGCCATCCCTTGTCGCGCCATTACGCCGACATGATGGAAGCCTGGCGCGACAACCGGCTGATCTGGCCGATCCGGGGCGGCGGTACCTCGGTCTTCACCCTGGAATCCGGGAACTGACTACGCCAGATCGGGCATGGCCGGCGGTGGCGGGCCGAGTTCCAGATAGCTGCCCCGGAAATAAATCAGCGGGCTGCCGCCCTCCTGATGCTTGATCCGATCGACCCGGCCGACGAAAATCTGGTGATCGCCGCCATCGATGGTCTGCACCAGCGAGCATTCCAGATTGGTCAGGCAATGGGACAGGATCGGAGCGCCGCTATCCCACTTGTCCCAGGAAACCCCCATCCACTTGTCCTCGGTGCGGCTGGCGAAGCGAATGGACAAGTCGCGCTGGGTCTCAGACAGAATATTGATGGCGAAGTGGCCGAACGTCTTGAAGGTGTCCATGGACGAGGTCGAATTGCCCAGGCAGAACATCACCAGCGGTGGGTCCAGCGACAGCGAGGAGAAGGCGCTGACCGTCACGCCGACCGGAGCCTTGGTCGCCGGATTCAGGGCGGTGACGACCGTGACCCCCGAGGCGAAGCAGCCAAGCGCTTTACGAAATGAACGTGAGTCCAGGGACATGTAGCGACTCATCATGACTGTGAACGGGGGGTAAGATTAATGTCGTTCCCCGCCCGAGGTCAAATGCCGCCTGCATGAGGCCAGGGCTCCGAACTCAGGTTAACGCGGTTTACGTCTTGCGTCGGGCGTGATTCTCTGAGTCTCCCTGATTCGGAGACGCCTGATGCCCCTGACCGCGTTGGCCTTTGGAGAGAA
>Ga0316222_1001407_pt1 | contig 29547 bp, 21 predicted proteins | sample TBH18011metaG_FD_206008 | JGI IMG/M metagenome (GOLD analysis project Ga0316222, IMG submission 206008) | Freshwater microbial communities from Trout Bog Lake, Wisconsin, USA - TBH18011 | ecosystem: Environmental > Aquatic > Freshwater > Lake > Hypolimnion/Profundal zone | place: USA: Wisconsin... | reverse complement strand
TTTTTGGTTTTTGAGATGAAGTGGCCGTGACATCGGTGGTTTGAAGTGACCCAGTCGTCTTCTGTTAATTGTCCCGCAACGGCAACCGCACTGAATTCCTGTCCAACGCAGGTGTGCACGGTGCCATTCATCAGGCCTTTTGAAAACAAATCCAGAAATTTCTGCTCTACCAATCTTATTAGTAAAGCCTCTTCAATATGGCTTACAGGAATCAACGCGTGATCCCTGTCTTTTAATGCCAGATCAACAAAGCCTTCAAACTGCATTTTACTCCCAATCGAAAATTGCGCTTATGGACCCTCTTACATGGACGTCCGCGTTGGTCATTGCTCGGTCATGGGAGCCGCACATCGAGAGTGCTTGTGTGCAAAAAAACAAAATAGCGGCAGCGCATACCGGACTCTAATAAGGATGCTTCCCGAAGATTCTGACCTTTACCAGTTCTGTTTCCAGCATGCACTCATAGCCCCTGGTCTCTGACATCCCACCACCGGCGAAATTCACGACGGCGTGCTCCCCGACCATGACACCTGTCCATTTTTTCAGGTACCGCGCTATCAGCTCATAGTCGGACGCGATCCGGTATCCCAAGTTGAATCCCCCTATGGATTTGCAAAGTTCCACTTTTAACAAGGCCCCCGGATGCGGGCAATTCATGGCTTCATGTATTTGCGTCGGCACCGGTTTTAGCAAGCGCTGATAACCCAGGTGATAGACCGGGAAATAGATGGAGTCCATTTTGAATTTATTATCATTTTCATCAATGGCGGCAAGCATATGATCGACTGCAGCGTCCGCAAGATGATCACCTGCTCCCAGAACCTGAAAATAAACTCCGGTCGCATGATCTAGTGCCTGATTAAGCCCGTCATACAACCCGCCATCAACTTGGGCAACCAGCTTTATATGCTTATTGCTATCCACCAGTCGTTGCAGTTCAGCGCTGGGATTGGTACTGGAGTTTTTTATAAGCCACTCCACCCCATCCTGCAGCTGGGGTAGTACGCTTCCCGCCGTCCCAAATATCTGCTCATCTGAATCCAGCAATGCGGTAATTATCGACAATTTGTTCATGTTGAAATCTATGGAAAACAATCACAATTTCATATGAAATATATTAAAATTCAATAAAGTACGCTCAATGACCCTCAACATGGCTCTGGCGAGGCTGTCGCAGATGGATCGGGTGGGCTGCAAGGCGCCCGAGTCCGGCTGACCACAGACCGCAGGGAGTGGTGCAGAGGGTCCTTAACCGGACGCAGAACTCCCGGCAGCAGTTTCAGGACCATCGTTTCCTACCGCCAGCACTACTGAATTTCAAACTTGATTTCCAGAAGCCTGGCATAAACCAACACATCTCCTGCCATATAACTTTTTGCTGCATATATTCCAAGAAACTCGCGAAACAAATCCGCCTCCCAGCGCTGCACCTGAATGGGTGGCAACGTCCCTTTCGCTGCCAGCAGCTTCAAACGCTGCCCGAGATCCATAAGATTTTTTACGTGCGCCGCCGGATAACCGAGTGCCTCATATTTTTTCTGTAGATTCCGTTGAATTAACGCATCGACATCTTCACCAGCGCTCATTCGCATAGAGTCAATGACCAGGTCCGTACCCTGGGACAACAAGTCCAGGCGTTCTGCGGCCAAATCAAATGTCTTCAAGCGCTCTGGCGCCCAGAAAACATCAGACTCCCCGACCTCCTGCAGATGGTCATATTGCACATGCCAACCGCGCTGCCTTTCTGCTTGACTAAACCGTGCCTTGCGCTCATTCAGTATTTTTCGCCGACCATGACTCAAACTACGCACAGGATAATGTTTATGAATGAATCGGACGGGGTACAGCCGGGCATCGGGTCTTTGAATGACATGACCGCCATAGGAACAGAGGTCCGCCGCCGCATGCGCCTTCCATGCTTTTATTTGATGCTGATTGAATGACTCGCCCGCCGAGTACAGCGGCATATCGCGCTCAAAGTCCCCGGATGCAGCCAGATCCTGTGTCAATCGGAAATTAAACAACTTGAAGTTGATCAAGTTAAATCCGCTGAAGTCCACTTTATCGATCCCTTCCAGCAGAGACAAATGGGGCCACGGGCTGTATCGGATTTCATCTGCATCCACGTGCAAATACCAGTCGTAGCCCAGTTCACGTGATAGTGCTTCTTTCGTCTGCAATATCGCAGACCAGTTGTAGATCTCCCGCCCGTCCTCATAAAAAACCTGCGTTCGGATATCGATGATGCCCCGTCCGACCCAGGGCGCCAGAATTTCCCGCGTACCATCGGTGGACCCGTTATCAAGCACAAACACATCAAGACCGCCGGCGATCAGCTTTTGCACTGCCTCCAGAATAATATCGGCCTCATTGAATGTGGCAAGCAGGGCGCACGCGCGGATCATTGAACCACCTTCTCGGATTGGGAAACAAATTTTTTCCGCAAAATACGGAACGCGTCCATATATTGCGCAAACCCGGTATCCCGGTAGGCCCGCTTCAAGGCATCATTGATATAGCTCTGTTCCGGTTGTTCGCGAAATCTACTCACGGACCAGCCAAAATCAAAAGGATTGGCTACCGCAGTCGCAATTTCCGGATGAAGATACAGCAACAACGAGGCCAAGCGCTCCGACAAAAACACCTTGCGGGGGGCATTAGCGCTGTAAGTGGTTGCATGGTTCAGCCCTGCATACAACGGGTGATTTGGGTCTTCGGCAGCATGAAAAAGTGTTTCGGTCAGCGCAAACCATAGGCGCCAAAAGACAGGTTTGGCAACAAAGTAATTGGAAAACACAATCTGCCTGGAATCCATCACCATCGCAGGCAGTGCGACAGAAATACCCTGCGTGGCCACAAATGCTGCGGCTACCTCGACAAACCCAGGATCAAACGCTTCGGCCTGCTCAAATACGTTGAGGAAATGGGCGCCCATATCCGGTTGCGGCGAAAACAGCGCAACGGAAACAGCGGGATCGGCGCTGCACTGGGTGATGAAGTCACAGACCTGCTGGTGATTCAAGCCGGTCTTGGCGCTGAACTTGGGCGAGAGGAACCCGTACCAGACATCGTCCTCGAGCGTGTTTTCACTGAGGAATTTTCGAATCGGCCAATATTCGTACCAATCCGGCCGAGGATTTTCCAGATTATCAAGCAGCAAAAAGCCACTGCCGTGAACTTGCTTCAGGGTCGCCTGGTCGTATGCAATTTGATAGAGCCTGATCCCTGTCCCCATATCACTCCAAATTATTTGGGTTCCCTCACCGCCTCGTCCAGGCCCTTGGTCAGCGGCCAGGCCAGGTAGGAAATGATGGAATGCTTGCCCACCACGATTTCGGCGTTCAAGGTCATGCCCGGTAACAGGCGTGACGCGTCGATCATATTCCGTAAATCAACGCTGTCGATGGTGACCCGGCTCAGGTAGTAGGTGTCGGCCGGGCCCTTGGATAGGCTGTCGCGCTTGAAGGAATCTTCACTGACGGTGCGTACGGTGCCTTCGATCATGCCGTGGCGCTGAAACGGGAATGCGTCGAGCTTGATGTGGGTGTGTGCGCCGGTTTTGATGTAGCCAACGTCCATGGAGTTGATTTCCACTTCCACTTCCAGTTTGGTATTGAGTGGCACCAGGGTGAAGAAGGTCTGCGCGCCCTGGACGATGGAGCCCGGCGACAGCTTGGCAATCTCCAGCACCACGGAGTCCAGCGGTGCGTACAGCGTGACCAACTTGTTGCGCTTGTCGGCTTTTTGCAATTGCAGCAGGATGCCGTCGCGCTCACGCGTCACGGACAGCAGCTCTTCGAGCCCTTTTTGACGCCAGTTTTTCTCAAATCCGGTTTTTTCAGCTTCCAGCGCCGCCATATCGCGCCGCAGCCCCTGCTCTGCCGCTACCGCCTGCTCCAGGTCGCGTTCGGCCCCTTTGGTGCGCTCTTGCGCCTCTAGCAACTGCAGCGTGGTGCCGTACTTCTGGGCCACCATTTTGTCCTGCATGCCCTCAATTTCCTTGACCGACTTCAGGCGTGCCAGCACCAGTTGCTGGTCGTTGCGGTTGGTGTTGAGTTGCACCTTGAGTTTGGCCATGTTCTCGGACAGACGCTGTTCCTGTGCACGGTAGTTGGCGCGTCGCTCGACCAGCAGGTCGGATTGCAATTTCTGGTCGGAGGTCTCATGGTCGGGCACCGCCATCGGGTCGCCATAGAGTTCCGCTTCCAGGCCCTGGATCTGGGTCACCAGGCTGTCAAGGCGAACTTGCAACTGGGATTCGTCGGACTGGGCAAAGGTGGCATCCAGTGTGGCCAGTTGCTGGCCTTTCTTGACCACCTGGCCGACACGCACGTCCACGGTTTGCACAATGGACGTTTCCAGTGGCTGCACCACCACGTTGGGCAAGGGACTGACCAGACGTCCGGGGGCGGTGACCACTTCGTCGAGTTCGGAGATGCAGGCCCAGACCACAAACACCACCACCGCCAGGGCCAGGATGTGCAGCGTCCACTGGGCATAGCGGGGCACCGGGCTGCGTTCGAGTTCGTCGGCATCGGGCAGATATTCGATCACGGTGCGCGTGGTTTTGCCACGCGCACCAGGCGCTTTTGCCGAACGTTTGAAGGGATTCCAGCTCATAGGTGACTCGTCTGCTGGTTCCAGAGCTGCTGGTAGGTTTCGCTGCGGGTCAGCAACTCGCTATGGGTTCCGCTGTCCACCAGGCGGCCCTGGTGCATCACCAAAATGGCATGCGCGTTGACCAGCGTGGAGAGCCTGTGCGAGATCATGATGACGGTGCGTCCAACCGAAATGCGCGACAGGTTGCGGATAAAGATGGCCTCGCTTTCCGGGTCGAGCGCGCTGGCAGCTTCATCCAGAATCAGGATGCGGGGGCGCGTCAGCAGGGAGCGCGCGATCGACAGGCGCTGCTTCTGACCACCCGACAAATTGGTGGCACCTTCTTCCAGTTGCGTGTTGTAGCCCTGCGGCATGCGTTCAATGAATTCGGAGGCGCCAGCGGCGTCGGCGGCCGCCACGATTTCTTCGAAGGTGGCTTCGGGTCGGGCCATGGAGATATTGTCGCGCACGCTGCCACGGAACAAAAAGTTTTCCTGCAGCACGACGCCGATCTGGCGGCGCAAGTGGGCCAGTTCAATTTCGCGTGCGTCGGTGCGATCAAAGCGCACGATGCCTTCCTGCACCGGATACAGGCCCTGGATCAGCTTGGTCAGCGTGGTTTTGCCAGAGCCGCTGCGCCCCACCACGCCCACCACTTTGCCTGCCGGTATGGTGAAGGTGGCGCGGTCCAGTGCGGCTACGCTGGAGCCGGGATAGCGGAAGGTGACTTCATCAAACGAGATTTCACCGGCAAATTCGGGGCGCAGGCCACCCGCACTGGCCTGCCCTTCCGGCGCCCGGTTCATGACTTCACCCAGCATCTTCACGGACAGCACGGTCTCCTGGTACTCATTGACCAGTGCGACCATGGAAATCAGCGGTGCCGTGACACGCCCGGCCAGCATCTGAAAGCCGATCAGGGCACCGACCGTGAGGGTTTTGTCGAACACTTCCTGGGTGCCCATGATGATGATGATCACCGGCAGCAGTTTGCCCAAAAACTCCGTTACCGCGTTGCCGGAGATCGCCAGGGTTCCGACCCGAAACTGCATGTTGATGGACAGCGCCGAGCGCTGGTCCCACATGCGCCGCTGCGTGGGCTCAATGGCCAGCGCCTTGATGGTGCGCATGCCATGGATGGTTTCCACCATCATGGACTGGCGGCTTCCCTCGGCGTTGTACAGGTCCTTCAGTCGGCGCTGGAAGGTCGGCACCAGGATTGCCACGATGCCGGCGATCATGGCGGTAAAGGCCAGCGTCACCATTGCCAGTTTGACGGAATAGGTAAACAGGATGGGCAGGAAAATCACGAGCGATGTCATGTCCAGGAACGTGAAGAAGATGCGCCCGGTCAGGAAGCCGCGTATTTTTTCCACTTGCTGCATGTGGCGGGTGATCACGCCGGCGGTGGTGGTTTCAAAGTAGTCGATGGGCAGCGACAGCAGGTGCGAGAACGTTTTGCGCGTCAGCCGCATGTCGATTTTGTTGGTCGCGGACATGGTGAGGATCTGGCGCATGTAGGCAAACGTGGCGTCAAACACCAGGGCCATGATGATGCCAATACCCAGCACCCACAGTGTTGCCTGGCTCTGGTGCACCATCACTTTGTCAATCACTAACTGGAAGAAAATGGGTGAGGCCAGCGCCAGGATGTTCATGGCTACAGCGGCCAGGGCAATGTCGCGCAGTGCCGATTTCTGCTGCATGATTTCCGGCATGAACCAGCGAAAGCCGAATGCCTGGGCGTCGGCAGTCTGCGCGATCAGCCGCTTCATCAGGAATACGTCGCCACTCCACAGCGTGCAGAAGGTTTCCTGTCCGATGTGCAAGGGCTCGGCGGTTTTTTCCGCCAGGGGGTTGAGCACCGCCACGGTGCCGCCATTCTTGGCGCTGGCGTCAGCGCCCACCACGATGACGCAATTGCCATCCGTCATGCGCGCGATGAGCGGGAACACGCCGACCTGGGCCAGCAGGCCAGCCCAGCTCATTTTGTCGTGCTTGGCCTTCAACCCGATGTCATTGGCAATGCGCAATACCGTGGCCGGTGCGGGCTCCTCAGCACCCAGCGCATAGTCATCAATCAGCCGATCCGGGTTGACCGGCAGCCGATGGTGTTGTGCAACTGCAGCAATGCACTGAATGGTGGTGTGCGGGAATCGTGTTTCCATGAATGTTAGGCCCGAAGGAAGCCACATTTCACCATGCGTTGCGTTGCTGCTAGAGATGGAAATGGGCGCTCAAAAGCGCCCATTTCTGCGACCGAAACGGCCCCAGGCTCCTGCTGGGACCGCCCTGCCTCCATGCCTTAAGGATCCTCTGCATAACTCCGGCGAGTCTGTGGCAGCCGGATCGGGATGGGCTGCAAGGCGTCTTTTTGAAGCCAATAGCGGGGCTATTGGTGAGAAAAGCAACGCAGCAGAGCGCCCGAGTCCGGCTGATCACAGACCGCAGGGAGTTATGCAGAGGGTCCCTACAGGTGCGCTGTGGCCCATAGCCCCTTTTGCGCAGCCGCTTTGATCAATCCGAATAGTGATCCGCATCTGCCTGCGCCCGCTTGAAAGAGGCGATGCGGGCGGCATGGGCAACGTTACCGTTCAAGTTTGACGTTGGTGCGAAGCAAAGCGGCTCTCAATTCGCGATTGGCAGGTTTTGAAACATCCACCTTTTGCACCGCCAAGACGAACGATGAGCCTGGTCTGATGCTGGTTGGCAGTATCTTTTTTACGGGATTCGCAGCGGGATACGTGCCCTGCCCCGGACACATGCGAACCGAAAACCCGAATTCGTCGAGTACGCCTTTCGCATACAACTCCGCCAATTGTTGAAACGACACAAAGGCTGAGCGTTTAACTTCTTTGCACCCTGGCTCACTGACGTCACGGACGATCTCGAATTTACCAAGCGTATCGCGTTGCGTATTGGTAAACGGATGCAGCAAGAATGTCTGACGAACCCCATCCTTTTTGGACACCCGTGTGTGCTCGACGGCGATGTCAGTTAACAACATATGGTTTTCCTTTTTAAAAGCCACCGCTTGCCCAGCTGCATCAGCCGCATCGGTAGCCCTCCTGTCCAAGACAGCAACGCAGTGATACCGCGCACCGCCACTACATGAAGTTGCGCGTATGCAGGGCCGACAGGTGCTGTGCCAGTTCCCGCTCGAAGCCCAGCCCTTCCAGGCGTGCCTGACGGCCTTCGGCCATGTCGCGCATGAGTTGCTGCACGCACAGGAAGCCTTGGCGGATGGCGTCGGGCGTGCAGGCACCGGCGGCCAGCAGAATCAGGGCGTCGAACACTTCCTCGTTCAGGCCGGAACTGGCGGCCAGGGCGTCGTTGCGCGTCTGCACGGCTTGGGCCAGGCGGTGGCGCAAGTCGGGTTCAGCGTCGAGCCGCGTGCGCAGGTGCAGCATGCCAAATGCCACGTGACGCGCTTCGTCGCGGGCGGCCAGCCGGGATACTTCGCGCGTGATGGGGTCGGGCGCGTGTTCGCGCAGGAAGTGCAGCAGGTTGACGAAGGTTCCCTCGCCCAGTACCGACAGCAAGAATTCGGCGATGGAAAAATCGGGCTCGTCGATCAGGGTTTTGAGTGAGCTTTGACCGCCTGCTGTGGACAGCGCCGGTTCGCGCCCCTTCATGCGCAGGCGGCGCGTGAAGACGTCGATGTGGCGCGCTTCGTCGGCCACTTGAATCGCCAGCAAGGCCTGCACCTCACGGAAGTGCGGGTGCAGCTGACCCAGGAAGCGGGCGGGAACCACCAGGGCCGTGACTTCGTTTTCAATCATGTAGGTCAGTACCTGGACCACGGCGTCTTCCACCAGCGCGGGCAGCTCGAACGGAACATCCCAGTCGATGGCGGTGGCCGGATCCCACTGCGCGGCGCAGGCCTGTCGGTAGAGTTCGTCGGCGCCGTCGGCCCACACTTGCGTTTTTTGGTCGAGCCGGAAGTGCATGGCCGGTGACCCGGCTTCCACCGTCGCGCCGCGCGCGGCCAAGCCCCAGCTGGCTTCGGGTCGGTCGGCCACGGCGCCCGGCAGGGAAGCATCGCTGTGGCCGGTGTGTTGCGCGCCACGCCAGCGCCCGGACTGCACATCGCCACGGGTGACCTGTACCAGCGTGCGTCCATCATCGTGACTGCGCACGCTGCAGGCGTGGCCCTGGCTGCGACACCAGGCCATGACTTGCGCGTCCCAGCCCGGACTAGTGCCAACCACGCCCACCGACGCGCCAGGAGCAACACCTTGCAACCCAAACTTGATCAGCAGGTGCGCACCCGCGTCGAGGCCGAGCGTTTCAATATCGATAATCGGCAGCACGGATGGTCCCTTGGGCGTCATAAAACAGTTCGTCGTCAACGGCGCGTTCCAGTGCCGCATAGCCGGAAGTTCGTCCGGGTAGCCAGGCGGTCAGGCCTTCGAGTTCGAGCAGCGGACGCACCAGCGGATCGTCCCAGCGCATCGCCAGCAGCAACGCCGTGAACTGCGCGATGTGTTGGGCGTCGGCGCCGGGGCTGGTGGTGAAGTTGCAATGGTCAAAGGCCTGGGTCTGCGCCACGATCTGGGTGGCCCCGGCGGGCAGCACGCCTTCGCGCGAGAACGCCAGGTAGTTGCCGGCAATCATCCAGGCTGCATCAACCTCGCCGGCCATCAAGGCCAGCGCAGCGTCGCGTTCGCCGCCGATGTGGTCGCCGTGTTTGCCGCCCAGCACATCGAAGCGCTGCGCCCGGAAGTCACGCCCGGCCAACAGGCCGTTCTGGCGCAGGTGGTCGAGCGGAATCAGGGTGGCCTGGGGCGAGTCAATGGCGCCAAAGCCCACAGTCTTGCCGCGCAGCGCCTGCAGCGCGGCGTCACCCGTTGCGCCACCGACACGGGTCACCAGCACGGAGTGCAGGTCGCAGTCGGTGTCGCGCATGGCCACGGCGTGCACTTGCTGGCCACGGGCGCGTGCCATGCGGTCGGCGCGAATCCAGGCCAATGGCGAATTCCAGGCCAGCGCAATGCGGCCATCGAGCTGGGCTTCGACCTGGCATTCGTAGTTGGAAAACAGCACGTAGTCAAACGCCAGGCCGTGCTGGTAGAAGTGCTCCTTAAAGCCTTCCCAGATGGTTACGACCTTGGGCGCGTAGGCGACTGCGCCCATCATCAGTGGTGCATGCATCGGTGTACTCCGGGTGGCGTTAGAACACGGGCAGGCCGCAGATGGCCTTGCCGATGAAGTCGTACAACACGTCGGAGGTGGGCGCCATGATGGAGGCGGCGCGGGCATCGCGGAAAAAACGCTCGATGCCGACGTCCTTGCGGAACGCGGCACCGCCGCAGACGCGCATGGCAATGTCGGTCACTTCCAGTGCCGCCTCGGCGCCAACGGCCTTGACCTGCATGACACGCAGCATGGTGTCGGCGCGCTGAGTGGCCATGGCGGCCAGTGTGTCGTCGCGCAGGGTGCGTGCCATGTCGAGGCGGATTTTGGCGCGCGCCAGGTAGGCGCGAATGGTTGGCAGATCGGCCAGGGCACTGTTGGCGTGTTCCAGACGCGCCGCGCCCACGTGGGCGCAGGCGGCCTGCAGGGCGGCTTCCATCAGTCCGATGGAGCACGATGCGTTGAGGGTGGCAAACACGGGCAGCACGGTGCCGATCATGACGTCGAAGGCGCCACCGTCGGTGCCCAGCATGGAAGACAGGGGAACGCGCAAGCCGCTGGCGTTTACCGGCGAAGAGCAGTTGCCGCGCAGGCCGAGTCCGTCATACGCCTTGGGTTCGCTCAGGCTGGCGCTGGTGCTGTCAACCAGCCACAAGGTACTCATGCCAGTGCCGCCCACAGGACCGGTGGACCAGACGTAGGAGTTGGCCTGACCAGCCGAGGTCACCATGGTTTTACTGCCGTCGATGATGGCATCGGTGCCATCTTGGCGAATGGTGCCAACCGGCGCCCAGAAATGGCTGCGCGAGCCGACGTCGGACCAGGCCAGGGTGGTCAGGTGGCGCCCGGCAGCGATGTCGCGCCGAACGGCTTCACTGCCGAATTTTTCCAGCACGGTAGTGCCGCAGTAATGCATGCAGACCACCATGGCGGTGGACGGGCAGGCTTTGGCGATGTGTTCAATGACCTGTGCGGCTTCTGGCAAACCATGGCCCATGCCACCCACTTCTGTGGCACTCACCAGTCCGAGCAAGCCGGCAGAACCCAGGGCGGTGATGGCGGCGCGGTTGAAGGCGCTGTCACGGTCGGTGACCTGTGCGGCGGGCGCAATGGTGGAGAGAATGATTTCGTCGAGTGTGTGCAAATAGGACATCGCTTGCCTTTAAAAAATAGAACGCGCCAGCGGACAAGCACCACACGGATTTGTGCCGACCTGCATCACTGCAGCGCTGCAAAAAGAGACGCTGCTGTCGTCACGCCCCGAACAGCCACACGCAAGGCCATCTGAACCGGCGTGGCATCCCAGGGAAGCACGAACGCGGCAGATAGGCGGACCACGCGGGGGCGAATACAGCAGTGCCGGCAGTCTAGCAGAGGGTCCGGCGTGGAGGCCCGGTGCGCCGCCTATTTGGGTTATTGCGGCTACCCGCGGTGTGCGCCGCCCGTGCAGCGGTGCAGCGGGTGGGGCTCAGCAGAACATGAACGCGACAATGGCCGCGTCTTCGCCCAGGTTCATCAGGGCGTAGGCGGCGGCGGCATAGGTCCAGTAATGGGCCAGATGTTTGCATCGATACCAGTTCATGTCGGGGCGGTGAGGCGGTGGGGAGGAGCAGCGCACATTGTAAACAGGCGCTCCACCAGCGGCCCGCCATGGGGCCGGTCCGTGCACGCGGTCCGGCTACTCAGGCGTAGCGCTGCAGTCCCAAACCATCCATGTCAATGTCTGGCGTGCGGCCACTCAGCAGATCGGCCATGACGCGCCCGGTGCCTGCGGCCATGGTCCAGCCGAGGGTGCCGTGCCCGGTGCTCAGGTGCAGATTGGCGTAACCGGCCTGCCCCAGAATCGGTGTGCCATCGGGCGTCATGGGGCGCAGACCGGTCCAGAATTCGGACTGTGCGAGGTCGGCGGCGCCAGGAAACAGATCGTTCAGCACAAATTTCAGCGTCGCCTCGCGGCTGGCCACCAGCCCAAGATCGAAGCCAGACAGTTGCGCTGTGCCGCCCACGCGAATGCGGTCGCCCAACCGGGTGACGGCCACCTTGTGGGTCTCGTCCATGATGGTCGATTCGGGCGCGCGCGCCGCCGCAGTGATAGGCACCGTGATGGAATAGCCTTTGACCGGATAGACCGGAATGCGAATGCCCAGCGGGCGCAGCATGCGCGTCGAATAACTTCCGAGCGCCACCACATAGTGGTCGGCGCGCAGCACACCCTGGTCGGTGCGAACGCCGCTAATTTGTGTGCCGCGGTGTTCCAGCGCTTCAATATTGACACCGAATTTGAACTCCACGCCCAGCGCACGCGCACGCTCCGCCAGCGTCTGGGTGAACTTGAAACAGTCGCCGGTTTCATCGCCCGGTAAGCGCAGTGCGCCCACAAACTTGTCTTGTACCTGCGCCAGCGCCGGCTCGTAGGCCAGGTACGCGGCGCGGTCCAGCAGCTGATAGGGAACGCCGTATTCCTTCAGGATCGCCACGTCGGTCGCGCTGTCGGCCAACTGCTTCTCGGTGCGGAACAGTTGCAACGTGCCCAGGCTGCGCTCGTCGTACTGAATACCAATGTCCTGGCGCAGCTCCTGCAGGCAGTCGCGGCTGTATTCGGCCAGACGCACCATGCGTGACTTGTTGATCCGGTAGCGCGCGTGCGTGCAATTGCGCAGCATCTTCAGGCCCCAGCCCCACATGGCCGGGTCGCGCAGCGGTTTGATCACCAGCGGACTGTGGTGCATCAGCATCCATTTGATGGCCTTCAGCGGCACGCCGGGTGCAGCCCAGGGCGCGGAATAGCCGGGCGAGACTTCACCGGCATTGGCAAAACTGGTTTCCATGGCTGGCGCCGGTTGGCGCTCCAGCACCGTGACCTGGTGGCCGTCACGCGCCAAGTAATACGCGATGGACGTACCGATCACACCACTACCCAGAATCATTACCTTCATGCCTGCTCCTGACTGTTTATTCAGCGGCGCGCCCAGCGCGCGCCCATGCAAGCCTACGCAAACACCGGGCCAGTTTGAATTTATCCAATCAAATCAACGATGTATGACCATCGGATGGGTGTTTAGCCGCAACATTTGTAACGTTATCTTTCCAACCGGCAACACCACCGCTCGGATCTGCGGCCGATTGAATCGTGCGCACAGGCCTTATTTTTTAGAAATTGGCATAAAAATCCATTAAGTATTGAATTCACGCATGTGGATGCGTTAAATAGCAAAAACTGGTTCTATATGAATCTTCCGACACCAAAGAAGCAAAATGTAACGAATTAATTACAATGGAACGCTAACATGACAACCACGATAAAAAGGGACGGCTGTGCGCATCGATGTTTTGTTTATAGACCGCGTGGGAATCGCCCAGGAAATTCTGGGCGCGCTGGCGCGGCGCGATTTCAACGTCACAGCGGTGGAGGTTGAGCCTCCGCATATTTATGTGGAAGCGCCTGATCTGGACGCGCCCAATCTGGTGTTGCTGGAACGTGAACTGGCACTGGTCGGCGGCGTTCAAAGCGTGCAGCCGCTGGGCATGCTGCCTGGCGCGCAGCGCCGCCTGTACCTGGACGCTTTGCTGGTTTCGCAACCAGACCCGGTGTTTGCCATCGACGCTGCAGGCACCATTGTGCTGGCCAACACCGCCGCTGCCACAGCCAGTAAGCGCAGCGTCTCCTCGCTCTGCGGAACGCCCATTCACGACCTGATCGGTCTGTCGGACCTGGCACGCAGCCTGGCCGAGCGCAGCTACCAATTACCGGCCATGGAAGTGCTGCTTTGCGGTGAGCCGTTCATGCTGGAAACGCTGCCACTGTTTGAGCCGGGTGGCCAGCAAATGGCGGGCATGGTGTGCACACTGCACGCACCCACGCGCATGGGCGGGCGCCTGAGCGGATTGCAAAACCTCAACAGCGGCGGCTTCGAGGCGATTTTTGGCGAGTCGGCGGTCATGCTGGAACTGAAGCAGCGTGCGCGCCGCATGGCGCTGGTGGATGCCCCGCTACTCATCACGGGCGAGACCGGCACCGGCAAAGAGCTGCTGGCACACGCCTGCCACGCCACCAGTCACCGCAGCAGCGGTCCGTTTTTTGCGTTGAATTGCGCTGCCATTCCAGAAAGTCTGGCCGAAAGCGAACTGTTCGGCTATGCCGCCGGCGCCTTCACCGGCGCCCTGCGTGGCGGCAAGCCGGGCCTGCTGGAACTGTCGGATGGTGGCACGGTGTTTTTGGACGAGATCGGCGAAATGTCGCCCTACCTGCAGGCCAAGTTGCTGCGTTTTCTCAACGATGGCCGCTTTCGCCGCGTCGGCGCCGAGCGCGACATGCAGGTCAATGTGCGCATCATCAGCGCCACCCACCGACCCCTCGACGAGATGGTGGCACGCGGCGAATTCCGCCAGGATCTGCTGTTCCGGCTCAACGTGCTGAACCTGCGCGTGCCGCCGTTGCGCGAGCGCAGCGGTGACATCATTGCGCTCGCCACGGAACTGCTGGCACGCGCCTGCACCCAGGCCGGGCACCCGCCAATGCGACTGACACCACTGGCCTGCCAGGCACTGCTGGCCAATCCCTGGGCCGGCAACGTGCGTCAGTTGCAAAACGTGCTGTTTCGCGCCGTCACCATGACGGACCGAACGTTCATCGATGTGCGCGATCTGGAGCTGGTGGGCGCACTGCAACAGGCGCCCCTTGGGCTGCAAGGCCCGCCGCAAATCCCGCCGCATGACACCGCAGACACGGACAGCGTGGAGACGCTCGAAGCGGCGGTCATGCGTTTTGAAAAAGCGCTGCTGGAAAAGCTCTGGCACAGCTACCCTTCAACGCGTTTGCTGGCACGGCGTCTGGGCACCTCCCACACCGCCATTGCCAAACGCCTGACGCGCTATGGCATTGCCAAACCGGGCTCCGCAAAGGCGCGCACCAAGGGTTGAGGCGGTCGCGTCGCAGCGCTGTGTTGTGCCCAGGGGAACGCGCGTTGTCGCAGCGGTTCACGCCGGCCCAGTGGAATCGGCGGTTTGTCCCGCAGTAAGCAGAAAGCGGCCGTGGCAGACCCGAAGACCCGATAAATTGGGTGATCCACCCAGGAACTGATCCGTGCGCTGCGGGCAACGACACACACGCATCTGGCTCCTAGTTGCCTTGGCAGACGCATCCAATTGGGGGCCATCGGTATGAATGAACTAAAGATCTCAACACGCATCAGTCTGGGTTATTTGGTCATCACACTGGCTTTCCTGATACTGGCGGGCGTCACCGTGCTGCAAATTCAGGCGGTGTCGGTGTCAGCTGACCGCATGGAACACGAGGCCCGGCTGATGCACCTGGCCGATGTGTGGCAAGCCAACGTGCGCCAGAATTCGGCCCGCGCACTGGCCGTCGCCTACGCTGATGGAAGTTCCATGCTGGGCTTCTTCCAGCCATCCATCAAGGAAACCACCGATCAGACCAACGACGTTCAAAAATTATTCCTCGATCTGGCACGGGACGCCGACACCAGGCGAAACGCCGACGCTGTGATTGCGGTACGAACCCAGTGGGTAAAAATTCGCGACCAAATCAGCGATCTGAAAAAAGGCGGCAATGACACTGCGGCCAGGGCGTTGGTGCAGGACAAACTGGTGGCAGGAACGGTGGACTATGTGCGCACCACACAGGCGATGGTGGACGGCCAGTTTGAACACGTTCAGAGCGCGCACAAGATGATCGAAGCAGGCTTTCAACAGCTGTACTTCTGGGGGCTGCTGCTGCTGCTGGCCTGTATCGCCATTGCGGTGTTTGCCAGCTGGGGACTGTCGCGCGGCATTGCACGCGGCCTGGCCATCACACGCACGGCGGCGGAGCACATCGGCGCGGGTGACTTGAGTTGTACGGTTCCGATACAGGGCAGTGACGAACTGGCGGAAATGGCCAAGGTGCTGGTGGCGATGCGGCAAAACCTGATCACCGTGGTGTCGCATGTGCGCCAGGGTTCGGAGAGCGTCTCCACCGCCAGCGCTGAAATTGCGCAGGGCAATGACGACTTGAGCGCGCGCACCGAGCACCAGGCCAGCGCGCTGGAGGAAACCGCAGCCAGCATGGAAGATCTGCACACCACCGTGCGACAAAACGCGGATTCGGCGCGCCACGCCAACCAGTTGGCTATGGACGCGTCCACCATCGCCGTGCAGGGCGGTGAGGTGGTGAGTCAAGTGGTGGTCACCATGAAGGGCATCAATGAATCGTCGCGCAAGATATCCGACATCATTAGCGTCATTGATGGCATTGCGTTTCAAACCAACATCCTGGCACTGAATGCAGCGGTGGAGGCAGCGCGCGCGGGCGAACAGGGTCGCGGCTTCGCCGTGGTGGCCAGCGAGGTCCGTGCGCTGGCGGGGCGTTCGGCCGACGCCGCCAAAGAAATCAAAAGTCTGATCAGTGACAGCGTGGAACGGGTGGAGCATGGCTCGGCGCTGGTTGATCGAGCGGGCGTGACCATGTCCGATGTGGTGGGTGCCATCAAACGGGTCGCTGACATCATGTCCGAGATCAGTGCCGCCAGTGCCGAACAATCGAACGGCGTGGCCCAGATCGGCGAAGCGATCCAGCAAATGGACCAGGCCACACAGCAAAACTCCGCGCTGGTCGAACAGATGGCCGCCGCCGCCAGCGGTCTCAAGAACCAGGCACGCGATCTGGTGCAGTCCGTCGCAATTTTCCGGATCGGCAGTTAGTTTTCTGCGCGCATGCGTCGCCACTGGGCCTGCCATGAAGCATCTGTTTGACGCCACGTTCGGTCAACCCTTGTGTGAGGCCCTGGCTGTCGAATTGGGACTGGTCGTGAGCCTCATGGGAGAAGACGGCGACACCGTGGCATCGAGCGACATCGAGCGCTGTGGCCGCAACTGCGCCATTGCGGCCCGCATCATGCACCGGGAGCTCGATGCGTATGAAGTCAGCACGGAGGAAGCTGCCCAATCCGCCACGCTGCAAGAAGGTGTCATCCAGGGTGTTGACATCAATCAGCGGCGCGCCATGGTGTTGTCCATTGACGGGCCGCTGGATGTGGTGCGCCCATGGATGAGCGTGGTGGTGCTGAGCACCGCGCTGGCACTGCGTATGCACCTGCAGGCGCGAACCGCCGCGCCTGCGTCGGACACTGGCCACCGCAGCAACCGCGACGGCATGGAATGCATACCCGCACCCTTGCACGAAGCCATCGACTCCATCGAACAAGGCATCGCCGTGGTCGACGCGCAGGGGCGCCTGGTGGTGTGGAACCGGCGCACGCTGGAGTTGATCGGCATGCAGGCACAGGACGCCCGCCGTGGCGTTTTACTGGATGTCACGGCCGCGTTGCTCGGACTGCGCACCCCCGCGCAGGAATCCGGCGCGAACAGCGACATCCGGAACTTTTCCTACACGCGCGGCGATGGCACGGTGGTTGACGTGGTTGGACGGCCACTGCCGAGTGGCGGATTTGTACTGACCTACACCGATGTAACGCGCAGCAGAAATGCCGAAGCGGCACTGCGCGCGGCAGTCGAAAACGCCGAGTACCTCGCCAACCAGCGCACCCGCGACTTGATTGACTTTGCGGAACTGTCCTCGGATTGGTTCTGGGAGCAGGACGCTGACTTCCGCTTCACCCGTTTTTTTGGCCAGTCCACCGAAAAACTGAGCCGTCGGCAAAGTTTTTTCATTGGCAAACGCCGCTGGGACCTGCCGATCCACGGCGTGAGCGAAGAACAACTCGCGCGTCATATTGCAACGCACGAACGCCACGAGTCCTTTCGCAATTTTGAGTACCTCATACCCAGTGAAGATGGCACTTCGCAGCATTTTTTCGTCAGCGGCAAACCGGTGTTTGATACGCAAGGCCGCTTCACCGGATACCGCGGCATCGGCAGCAACATCACGGAATTGCGTCTGGCCGAGCTGGCAACCCGCAACAGCGCGCGACAACTGGCGCAAATTCTGGACGGCACACTGGTGGCGACGTTCGTCCTTGACACCAACCATCGCGTCACCCATTGGAACCGGGCCTGCAGCATTTTGACGGGTGTAAGTGCCTCGGACATCATCGGTCGCGACGACTTCTGGAAAGCGTTCTACCCAACCCAGCGACTCACGCTGGCAGACATGGTGCTGTCCAATTCGGTGCAGGGAGCCGCCATCGAAAATTATCAGAATCTGACCCGATCGAGCACCATTCCCGGCGCCTACGAAGCCGAAGGATTTAACACCCAGGTCGGCACGCGCAGCCTGTGGCTGTTTTTCACCGCTGCCCCGCTGCTGGATGCCAACGGTGTGGTGTGTGGTGCGATTGAGACCTTGCAGGACATTACGGAGCGCCGCCGCGACCAGCAATTGCTGCAAGACCGCACGCAGGCACTGCAAAGCGCCTACCAAAACCTGGAGCGCCTCAACACCGAACTCGGCACGCGCACCCAGGAAGCCGAAAGCGCCAACCAAGCCAAGAGCGAGTTTTTGGCCAACATGAGCCACGAAATTCGCACGCCCATGAATGCCATCATTGGCATGTCCTATCTGGCACTCGGCACCGAGCTCAGCCCACGCCAGCGCGACTACATCGCCAAGGTGCACCGTGCCGCAGAAAATTTGCTGCGCATCCTCAACGACATCCTGGATTTTTCCAAAATAGAAGCAGGCAAGCTGTCGCTGGAAAACACGGTCTTCGAATTGAACGAAGTGCTGGCCGCGTTCTCCGATTTGCTGGGAATGAAGGCCGAAGACAAGGGGCTGGAATACCTGCTGGATGCGCCTGCCGATTTGCCGACGCACCTGATGGGTGACCCGCTGCGCCTGAGTCAGGTGCTGCTGAACCTGGGCAACAATGCCGTCAAATTCACCAAGCGGGGCGAACTGGTGCTGGGCATTCAAACGGTGGAACGCAGTGCCGACAGCACCACGCTGCATTTTTGGATCAAAGACACCGGCATCGGCATGACGCCCGCACAGCAAGGCAAGCTGTTCCAAAGTTTCTCCCAGGCCGAAAGCTCCACCACGCGCCAATATGGCGGTACCGGTTTGGGTCTGGCAATCTCCAAGCGCCTGGTTGAATTGATGAACGGCACCATTTGGCTGGAATCCCAGCCCGATGTGGGCACCACGTTCCATTTTCATGCCCGCTTTGGCTTAGCGCCCCAGCCCCAGCAGACGCTGCCAACACCCAACGCGTTTACCGGCATGCGGATATTGATCGTGGACGACAACGCTTCGGCGCGCGACATCCTGTCGCACATGGGGCGTCACTTTGGTTTCGACGTGGCAACCGCAAACGGCGGGCAGGCGGCACTGGAACAGATGAAAGCGGCACAAGACGCTGGCCGCCAATATGACATCGTTTTGATGGATTGGAGAATGCCGGAACTCGATGGCGTGCAAACCGTCAAACGCATGCACCAGGAACTGACCCTGTCGCTGCCCACCGTGGTGATGGTGACCGCCTACGGGCGCGACCGGGTCATGCGCAGTGCCGCCGCCAGCGGCGTCAGACTGCAATCGGTGTTAACCAAGCCCGTTACGCCCTCGCTGTTGTTCGACGCCATCCATGTCGCGCTGGGGCGCGAACCGGTGGCCCACCAGCCCCTGTCCCAGCGCAGCGGCGCGGTCCAGGAAATCAGTGACAAACTGGCGGGTGCGCGACTGCTGCTGGTGGAAGACAACGAGCTGAATCAAGAACTGGTCATCGAACTGCTGCGCCAGGCGGGGGTGCAATGCGTCGTTGCCAACAATGGACAGGAAGCACTGAACTGCCTGGAACAGGACCCGCACTTTGATGGCGTCCTGATGGACTGTCAAATGCCCGTGATGGACGGCTACACAGCCACCCGCCACCTGCGGCAGAACCCCGCGTTCGAAACCATCCCCATCATCGCCATGACCGCCAACGCCATGCAGGGCGACAAAGAGAAGGTCCTGCGCGCTGGCATGAACGACCACCTGACCAAACCCATCGACGTGCTCGCCATGTTCACCACGCTGACGCGCTGGATCAAACCGCGTGACAGGACCGCCGCACAACCAGCGCCGCTCACCGCACCCATCAACCAAGCCGACTTGCCCGACCTGCCCGATCTGCCCGGCATTGATGTGACGCGCGGCCTGGCAACCGTGGTGGGCAACATGGGGCTCTATCGACGGCTGCTGGTGCGCTTCATGAACGAATATCTCCACTTTGTCGATCGGTTTGCCGCAGCACAGGAAAACACGTCGGACCCTGAAGCGGCACAGCGCTACGCACACACCCTCAAAGGCAACGCCGGCAACATCGGCGCGCTGCGCGTGCAGTCGTGCGCAGCAGCACTGGAACACGCCTGCGCAACGCACGCCTTGGCGCACGAGGTTACCCCGCACATGGTCGAAACCCATGCGGCGCTGCAGCCGGTGTTGCTTGGCTTACAAACGTTGCAAGCGCTGACCGATGCACACGCGGGCCGACCGGCGGGCGCTGCCGATGCCAGCTCCGATCTGGGCCTGACCACCGTGGCCGACCTGTGCGCACGCTTGCACGACCTGCTGCTCAACTCCAACGCGGATGCCCTGACCCTGGCTGAAGATTTGGCGCACCAATTGACTGGCAGCGCCTGGCAAACCACGGGCAAGCGCATTCTTCTGCATGCCGAGCAATGCGAATTCGACGATGCGCTCCAGGCGCTGTCGGAATTGCCGCTGCCGTGAGGCAACGCAGCGCGCAACCGTCCGCATTGCCAGCGGCATCGCACGCCGCTGCGTCACCGTCGCTCCGGTTGCGCATTTGGCTGCTCGCGATCGGGATCAGTGCCAACGGCCTGACGCTGGTGCTTGGCGGCTATTCACTCTGGCACAGCCGCCAGCTCTACGAGCACCATGCGGCCACCCAGGCCGAAAATATTGCCATCGGCGTGGATCAGACGGTTTCCAGAAGCATCGAAAAAATAGATCTGATGCTGGACTTCATGGTGCAGGCACTGGAGCACGAAGCAGCACGCGGCGACATCCGGCCCGCCAGCTTTAGCCCATTCCTGTGGGAAACCCACCGGCGCATTCCTGAAGTCGAGGCGATCCGGGTCAGCGACGAAAACGGCTCCGTTATCCTGGCGCCCCACAGCGCGGGTCAGGCCATCAACATGCGTGACCGCGCCTATTTTCAGCACTTCAAGCAAGGCGCCACGGGCTCCCTGTTTATGTCTGAGCCACTGCTGGAGCGCATGTCACAGCACTTTGTCGTGGTGTTTGCCAAACGATTCAATCACCCGGACGGACGCTTTGCTGGCGTCGTTTGCGCCACCGTGCCATTGGTGCACTTCACACAGTTGCTGAGCCAATTCGACATCGGCGCCCACGGCGCCATCACACTGCGCGACGACAAACTGCGCCTGATCACCCAACTGCCTATCACCCAGGAACCGGGCGACGCCGGCATCAACCTCGCTGCAACTTCGCAGAAAATACACGCCCAGCACGACGCGCGCAACAAGGTCACCACCTTTCACCTCGACCACGCGCCAGACGGCATGGCGCGCACCATCTCGATCCGGACCCTGCAAACTGCACCGGCATACGCCATGGTTGGACTCGCCAGCGCAGACTATTTGGCGCACTGGTGGACCGAGGTCCTTGAAACCAGTGTTTTCCTTATCCTGTTTAGCAGCATGACCGCCGTGGCGCTGCTGGCCATTGCCCAATTGCTCAAGGCTGCGGACCTGCGTGAGGCCACCATCGCCGACCTGGCATTCAAGGACCCGCTTACCGGGCTGCCAACCATCCGGCTGACCGAAGACCGCTTGAATATGGCGATGCACCAGGCTACACGCGACAACAACAAAATGGGCGTTATGTTTCTGGATCTGGACGGATTCAAAACCATCAACGACGACTTTGGCCATGCTGCGGGCGACTTCTTGCTGCGCGAGGTAGCGCACCGTATCCGGGATGCCATCCGCGCCAACGACACGGTGTCACGCATTGGCGGTGACGAATTCATGATCGTGCTCGGCGCCATTACTGATCGCGCTGCTGCTGCGGATATTGCCACCAAGATCATTGCCGTCCTGTCAACACCGATTCGCTACCAGCATCGGCTGCTACGCGCCCCATGCAGCATCGGCATCAGCCTGTTTCCCGACGACGCGCAAGATATCCAGACACTGCGCCACCTGGCCGACGCGGCCATGTATACCGTGAAGCGTTCCGGCAAAAACAATTGGGCCTTTCACCAGCCTGTTCCGAAAAACACCGACTAATACCTTCCGCCTGACAACCAACAGCTGACAACTGACACAGGCACGCGCTACCATGGGCACACCGGTCAACCTACCATTCCTCACACGGGCATTGCCGCGTTCATCCACACCGATAACCAGCGTTTCACACCATGTCCACACTTACTATTCGTGCACGCCTGATTGTGTCGTTCACCACCCTGGTGGTTGCCATCGTGGCGGTGGCTGGCACCAGCATTTACCACTTGCGCGCCTTAAAGGCCAACAACCAGGAACTGGTTGCCATCGAAATGCAGCGGACAACGCTGGCGCACGATTGGGCCTGGCAAATCAATCTGAACTGGGTGCGGGCACTGTCCGCGTTGAAAGCCCACGATCCCAACGACATCGCGACCTTGCAAAAGGAAATGGCCGACACCTCGCGTTCCATCAGCGAGAACCAGAAGCAAGTCGAACAACTGTTCACCGACGACATCAGCCGACAGCGCATGGAGGCCGTGGCCACCACGCGCAGTGCCTACATAGCAACACGCCAGGCCCTGATCAAACGCCAACTAGCGGGTGAAGACGTCAACGCAGCCATCGACCAGCAATTGCGCCCCCTGGCCAACGCCTATCTGGTGGCCCTGAAGGGCGTTACCGAGCACGCCTCCGACACGTTGCAACAGTCGCAAACAGCAGCACAAGCGGCCGCCGCTGGCGGTCTGACTTTAATTTCCGTACTCGCGGTCCTGATTGTTATTGGCAGCATTCTGGTGGCGCGCTGGGCCAGCCACTCCGTCACCACCCCGCTGGGCGCGGCGGTCAACGCAGCCGATGCGTTGCGCGATGGCAAACTGGGGCAATCCATAGACACCCAGGGCGGCGACGAAGTCTCCCATCTGATGCACGCGCTGGCCGATCTGCAGCAAAGCCTGTCCATGGTGGTGCGCAATGTACGCCGTGGTTCCGAGAGCCTGGCAAACGCGTCCGCAGAAATTGCCCAAGGCAACCAGGATCTGTCCACGCGCACCGAAAGCCAGGCCAGTGCACTGGAGCAAACCACCGCCAGCATGGAGCAACTCAGCGCCACCGTCACCAAAAATGCGGACAGCGCGCAGCAGGCCAATCGACTGGCCATGGATGCGTCCACCATTGCGGTGAAAGGCGGTGAGGTGGTGAGCCAGGTGGTGGTCACCATGAAGGGCATCAATGAATCGTCGCGCAAGATTGCCGACATCATCAGCGTCATTGATGGCATTGCGTTTCAAACCAACATCCTGGCACTGAATGCAGCGGTGGAGGCGGCGCGCGCAGGCGAACAAGGGCGTGGCTTTGCTGTGGTGGCGACCGAGGTTCGCAGCCTGGCAGGCCGTTCAGCCGAGGCGGCCAAAGAAATCAAACAACTTATTCACGCCAGTGTGGAGCGCGTCGAGCACGGCACCACCCTGGTGGATCTGGCCGGACAAACCATGTCCCAAGTGGTGAGCGCCATTCAACGCGTCACCACCATCGTCGGTGAAATCAGTTCCGCCAGCCATGAACAGGCGATGGGTGTGTCCCAGGTAGGACAGGCGGTGAGCCACATGGACCAAAGCACACAGCAGAATTCTGCCTTGGTGGAACAAATGGCCGCCGCCGCCAACGGTCTGAAAACACAGGCCCAGGAACTGGTGCAAACCGTCGCCATGTTTGAGCTGTCAGCGCAGGTCACGCTGCAACGCCAGGCACCGGCACCCGCTGCGGCACTCACAACCACGTCGCGCGCGCCCACTCCACGCGCCCCTACACAGCGCGCGCCCACCCAACCCCGGATTGCCACCCTGTCGGCACCCGCCAAAACGCCAGCAGCGTCCACCGACACATGGGATACGTTCTAACCCGCCGTCACGTCAACAGCTTGCGATACTGAACGAAGCCGCTCCTGGTGCCAATGCGGTCATACAGCAGCATGGCGCTGTGGTTGGTTTCCTGTGTGAGCCAGTGCACGCGTGACGCACCGGCTGCGGCAGCGGCTGCATAGACATGCGCAATCAAAGCCCGCCCCGTGCCCTGGGCGCGCACACGGGCATCGACAAACAGGTCCTGCAAATAGCAGTAGTCACCGGGCGTCCAGCAACTGCGGTGATAAAGGAAATGCACCAGCCCGATCAGGCGATCACCGTGCTGCGCCACCGCGCAGTGCATGGGCTCGTTCGGATCAAGAAAGCGCTGCCAGGTGAGGTCGGTGGTGCTCTGCGCAATATCAGCCTGGTAAAACGACTGATAACCGCGCCACAAGTCCAGCCATTGGGCATAGTCGGTGGCCTGAGCCTGACGAATGTTCATTTGCATCTCCGGTCAATGGATCAGGACGTCGGTCAGGACGAATGCCCCGCAGGAATAGACCGCAGCGGGACCGACGGGAACCAGGCCAACGTGGGCTGCAGGCGCACCACGTCGCCCACAATAATCAGACACGGCGACTCCAACCCGGCCTGCGCCACCCGCTGCGGCATGTCGGCCAGGGTGCCGGTCACCACGCGCTGCGTTGCAATGCTGCCGTTTTGCACTACCGCAATCGGCAACGCTGCTGACGCGCCGTGGGCCATCAATTGGCGACAAATATCGGCCAAGCCGCTCAATCCCATATAAATCACCACGGTCTGGTGCGGGCGAACCAGGCTCGGCCAATCCAGGTCAGCGCTGCCGTCTTTCAGGTGGCCCGTGACGAACAGGCAGCTCTGGGCGAAATCGCGGTGCGTGAGCGGAATGCCGGCGTAACTCGCCACGCCCACGGCGGCGGTGACGCCGGGCACCACTTCAAACGGCACGCCCTGGGCCGCCAGGGCCTGCAGTTCCTCACCACCCCGGCCAAAAATAAATGGATCGCCGCCCTTGAGCCGAACGACTTGGCGTCCTTCCTGGCCCAGTTGCACCAGCAAGGCATTGATCTGCTCCTGGCGCATGGTGTGCTCGTTGCGACGCTTGCCGGCATAGATGCGCCGCGCCGCTGGCGCGACAAAGCCCAGCACCGCATCCGACACCAGGTGGTCGTAGACCACCACATCGGCCCGTTGCAACAGGCGCATTGCGCGCACCGTCAACAAATCGGGCGCACCGGGCCCCGCGCCGACCAGGTAGACACAGCCTGGTGCCGCAGTGGCGGACGTTACGCCGGTCATGACTGGGCGGCGGGGACGTAGCCGTCCACCAGCACGGCGTTGTGCTGCGCCAGCCCACGGCTGAACGGTGCGGCATGTCCGGACAAATACAGCGCCAGACGAATCACCACCGAATGGGCTTGAGACGCTGGCAACGTCATGGGGGTCACCACAATCCACGCCACCAGAGCGACCGGCAGCAGCAACCTACCCAGCACTCCGGCCACGCGTTGTTCAGCAGGCCGAAAAACAAAACGCGACACGCCTTCCTGCAACGTCAGGCTACTGACCACCAGGCCGACAATCCAGCCCGCAGCCACTTCAGACCAAGAGTGTGCGCCCACTGCGACGCGGCTCACGCCCACCAGCACCGCGAGCGCGAAACCCAGCAGCACCGCCCGCAGTGCGGCCTGGTCGCTGCGCACACGCGCGAACGTGACCAGCAGCACCGGGTACACGGCGGTGGCAAACATGGTGTGCCCCGAAATACCGGTGAAGTCGAGGGCGTCCCAGCCGAGACCCCAGCCCAGGAAAGCAATTTTGCTCGCCGTAGTCAGGGCAATGGCACCCGACAGCCAGGGCAGCCAGACCCGTGCCACACTGCGCGTTGGCGCACGCAGCAGCAACGCAAGCAGGGTCAGGGCAACCACTGGCAACACAATCTGGGCCTCGCCAAAACGGGTCAGTAGCGTCCAGACAGACGCCGCAGCAGAGATATCGGGAGTAATCATCCGCTGATTTTAGAGAGTGATTGCCACGCCGGCGGCGTGAAGTGACTTTGTGTGTTTGCGTTTTGTCGTATTGCACCGCTGCTCAGTTGCGGGCGTAGCCCAAACTGTATTCGTCGATGCCTTCGAGCTGGCGCAGCGCATGCGACAGCACCGACAACGTGGCACCCTGCTTGCGGGTAATGGCCGACGCAACGAAGCGCCACTCTTCGCGGTCGTTGACGCAATGAATCTGCAACGTGCCGCTGGCGATTTCGTACCCTTGCTCCAGCGCAAACTGCACCAGCACCGCCTTGCTTGGCAGCACCCCAACACAAAAATGGAGTTGCACCGCCACAGCGGGACGCGACGGCAGCCATTGTTCCAGCCTGCTCGCCCACATCATCAGTCCGGCTGACAACACCGCCAGCAATATGGCCGAGGCGTAAAAGCCAACGCCGACCAACACGCCGATGACCGACGAGGACCAGATCGACGCGGCGGTGGTCAGGCCGCTGATGTTCATCCCCTCTTTGAGAATAACGCCCGCGCCCAGAAAGCCGATGCCCGTGACCACGCCCTGAATAACACGCGTCGGGTCCGCCGACACGTGGCTGACCCCCGAGCCCAGCGCGCCTCCGCCATACCAAAACGTTGGATAGCCAGCCACCACCACCAGCGCACACGAAGCCAGACACACCAGGCCATAGGTCCGCATGCCCGCCGCGCGCCCATGGTAGGCGCGTTCATAACCGACCACCAACCCCAGCAACAGGGCTCCGAACAGGTTGGCAAAAATGATCAGATTAACCGACACCTCCTGCACCGACCAATACTCCGCCACCAGTTCAGAAACCGTGATACCCATGTGCGCACGCTCCAAAAAAAACCAACCATACCCTGCGCCCCAGTGTAGGCAGATACCCGACGGCACGCAAGAACGCATACGGCAGGGCACTGACAAAAACTCCAACCAGGCGCCTGGCGTCTCTAAAACATCGCGTCAAACGCTGCCGGTTGAACAAACGCTGAGCGCGCTTGCTGGCGCGCGCAATACCATCCATATATTCGCCACTTACGACGCATCGAATGAAATTCGCCGCTTATAAACCGATCGACTACCGACCGGTACCATTCAGTCGGCGCATAGGGCAAATTTTGAGACTGGCGAATGCTTATTACAAATCCAGGCATTTCAGTAGCGCATTCGCAGGAGAGTGGGATGCGTTGAAGCGTTATCTTGATCTATTGCAAATAACATCCGGCCAAGTGGTTGATGTGGCGGCCAGCGATGGGGTTTCCCAATCGTGCACGCTGCCCTTGTTTCGCAGCGCACAGTGGTCAGGTCTGGCTGTTGAAATGGACCCGGAAAAATTTGCGCGCCTGGCATACATTTATGCAGACCTTGAAAACTGCCGGCTTGCACGGTGCCGCGTCACCCCGGAGAATATTATTCACCTCCTGCGTGGCAACGAAATTGCCACTGATTTTGAGGTGCTGAATCTTGATATTGATTCCTACGATCTGTTTGTTATTGATGAAATCCTGAAGCGGGGGTTCCGTCCGATGATTATTTCCATGGAGATCAATGAAAAATTTCCTCCATCGCTGTATTTCACCGTTCTCTATGAACCATCGCATTCCTGGCAGGGAGATCATTTCTTCGGCTGCTCCGCTGCTGCAGCCATGCAAACCGTGGTGCCGTTTGGATATATTCTTGCATCCATCGAATTCAACAACGCCATTTTCATTCGTTCCGACCTTGCGTTGGGGAAAATCGAGGGCTTGCCACTGGCAACCGCCTATGACCGAGGCTACCGGAATCGACCCAATCGAACCAAACTATTCCCCTGGAACGCCGATGTCGATGCAGCACTGGACATGCGTCCACGCGAGTCACTTTCGTTTTTCTCAAAACACTTTGAAAAATACCAAGGCAAATTTGAATTACACATTCACGACACCATGAATCCGACGTAGGAACGTTCCCTCGGGGAAGGTGTTCCAAGCGCCCATCGCACGCGCAGTGATGCGGGCGATCCTGATCAGTGCAGGCGGAACCACCGAAATGCGCGCCAAAGCGCCAGGTCATACGCTATTTTCAGAACGCCACAGACCAGCAAGGGCGCCGCTGGCCAACCCGACTGGAACAACCAGCCAGCCAGCACCGGGCTCGCGGCCGCAGCCAGGCTGCGCGGCACGGCGGTAAAACTGGCCGCAGCCGCACGCTCCTGCGGCTGCACTACCGACATCACAAAGGCGCTGCGGGCCGGCACATCCATGGAGGACACCATGGCCCGCGCCAGCAACAGGCCCAGTGCCGCCGTGACGTTGCTGCTGCAGGCAGCGGCAATCAAGCACAAACTGGCCGGGATATGGGTGTACACCATGGTGTTGACCAATCCAATCCGGCGCGCCAGTCGGGGTGCCAGCAACTGCGAGGCAGCGCCCAGCAGGCCCGCCGCAAAGAAAAAACTGCCAGCCGCCGCCAACGACAGGCCAAAGGTCTGAAACAGCCACAACGCCAGCAACGCGTTGACCACCAGCCCCCCGGCAAACGAGTCCACCGAAAACAACGCTGCCAGCTTCCACACAAGGGTGCGCGAGGCCCCCAGCGGCGCCGACCGTGCCTGACTTCCGGTCGCGTGGCGCGGCAAGGTTCGGTACAGCATCCAGTCGCCGACGCCCACCAGTCCGTACAGCACAAACATGGAGCGCAAGGCAAACAAGCGCTCCATGCCGAAACGATCCACCATCCGATCGGGCAGCGCCGAGGCCAGTGCCCCGAGCGCCGCACACAGCGCGCCGACCAGCGCATAGCGTGCAAATACGTCGGTGCGTGCGGCGCCCTCGGTGCCTGCCGCCAACTGGCTGTGTTCCAGTGGCAAAAACACGCTGACATCACCGGAACTCGGATTCAGGGTGCCAACAAAAGCGACCAGCAACAAAGGCCAGAACGACGCCAGCGTAGCAAAGCCCAAGCCGGTGGCAACCATCAGCAGGGCCGCAGCCAGCAGCAGGCTGCGCCCGCTGTAGCGATGGCCCCAAACCCCGACCGCCAGTGTTGCCAGCGCAGACCCGGCCAGGGTGGCGCTGGCAATGGCGCCCACCTGCACCGCGTTCAGGCCGATCGCCAGCAGATAGACCGGCAACAGAATGGCAACAAAGCCGTCGGCAAAGCCACGCAGCGCGCGCGTTGCAAACAGCGGGCCCAGCGCGGGGTCCGCGCCACGCGGCAACCAATACGGCAGCCAGGAATACGGTGGATGCTTCATGTGGCTATGATGCCATGCTGGCGTGCACCGGGAACCGTCGCCTGGGTGGGCCATCCTCAATCATCGCAGACCGCCCCTTCCATGACACACCACGCAAGCACCAACACCCCCTCCGCACCCCCTACCAGCGACTCCGACTCACACAACACGGTGCCTTTGCACCGGCGCATTCACCAGGCGGGCATCGTGGTGCTGGTGCTGGGTCTGCTCAGTGCGGTGGTCATTGGTGTGGTGGCACTCAACAACGGCGACAACGGCGACAGCGTGCCCGACTTTTCCGGGGACCGCCGCTTCAATTACGAATTGGAACGCCTGGGCGGCAAATCGGCCATTTACATGGCGGCGCTGAACCGCTGGCTGGGCAGTCTGTGGCACGGCACCCATCTGGCGTGGACCGTGGGCACGCTGGCGTTGCTGGTCGCACTGCTGTGCTTTTGGCTGTCCAACTTTCTATCGTACCCACCACTCACGGAACCTGCTGAGTCGCCTGCGCCCGGATCGCCCGGCTCGCCCGAA
>Ga0316222_1001392_pt1 | contig 29651 bp, 29 predicted proteins | sample TBH18011metaG_FD_206008 | JGI IMG/M metagenome (GOLD analysis project Ga0316222, IMG submission 206008) | Freshwater microbial communities from Trout Bog Lake, Wisconsin, USA - TBH18011 | ecosystem: Environmental > Aquatic > Freshwater > Lake > Hypolimnion/Profundal zone | place: USA: Wisconsin... | reverse complement strand
ATTTTGTCCCTCCCCCCTCCCCCCGGCCAAAACTGTGTATCAGCCGATACAAGGCGGTATAAGCCGGTATCTCGGTGGTCACCCGCAGTCATCGATAACGCCTGCCGATCGCCCAATAGCACCCGGCGCCCCCCTCCCCCTCGCGCCTAAAGCCTCGCGCCTGGAGCCTGGCCGAAGGCTTGCCTCACCTTGACCCGTAAAAAAAATTCCCTGGCCGAACCCTGGTTACGAGCCGATATAAACCGATATGAGCCGATATTGGGTGAAACCCCGGCGATATGACCCATTCTCCGCCCCCGCCTTGACCGCGTTGGACAGGTGGCCCTCACGCAGTCAGCCCCCCTGTAGGCCCGGTGGCCCTCACGCAGTGAGCGACCGCCGGAGCGCGGCTGTGGCCAAGCCCAGCCGCAGCACTCCCGCCAGCCCTGCACCCCTGCGCCTTTCCACCCGCGACCACAACGACTCCCCCCGCTGCCGCCTCGACCCACCTTGACCGGGCCAGCAACGGAGCGCGGAGCATTGCTCCGCAAGCTTCGTCAGACTGACCTTGGACTTTGGACCTTGGACCTTGGACTGGGCTTGCCTCACGCAGTGAGTACCCCTGTAGCGGCGGTCTGCGGCCGCCGTCGTCAGTTCTAACTCCTAACTTCTCGCTCCTAACTTCTCGCCTTAAATTGTCAAAGATCACACCCGCCGCCCCTCGGACGACGGCCAAATCACTCCGGCGACCCCCGTTGGCCCCGGCTGTTAGTATTTTAACATTACATACCGTTCCCGTCAAATTGAATTTGCCCCCGGTATTTTTCCCATCTTGTTTCAGGACCGAAACCGGTTAGATTGGTCCCCATTATGTCCGGTTGGGAAATTTTCGGTCTGGTCCTGTCAGCGGCCGGGGCGGGCGCGATCAACGCCGTGGCCGGCGGTGGCACGTTGCTGACATTTCCCACGCTGCTGGCCTTCGGCACTACCCCGGTGGTGGCGAACGCCACCAGCACGCTGGCACTGGTGCTCGGGACGAGCGGCGGCATGTTCGGCAACCGCCAGCATCTTCCGGCCATCCGTCCCTGGCTGAAAAGCTTTCTCCCGGTGAGCCTGGTCGGCGGCTTGATCGGCAGCGCGCTGCTGACGCATACGAGCAACGCGATGTTCGGCAAGCTGGTGCCGTTCCTCATCCTGTTCGCGACGATCCTCTTTCTGGCGCAGGGCGCGTTCCGGCGGCTGGCCGGTTCCCGGTTGGAGACACCCGGCGCGGTGCGGCCCGTCTCGGTGCGATGGGCGGTTTTCTTCCAATTCCTCGTCTCCATCTACGGCGGCTATTTCGGGGCGGGCATCGGCATCCTGATGCTGGCCACGCTGGGCTTCATCGGCATGCGCAACATCTATGAGATGAACACGCTCAAGACGCTGCTCGGGTCGCTGCTGAACCTGGTGGCGGCGGTGTGGTTCCTCGGCGCGGGGCTGATCGACTGGCCGCGCGCGGCGGTGATGACCGTGGGGGCGGTGGCGGGGTATTATCTGGGCTCGCACTATTCGCAGCGCATTTCGCAGGCGCGGGTGCGGCAGCTCATCACCGTCATCGGCTTCGTCATCGCCGGGGTGACGTTTTACAAGGAGTTTATCCGTTAGAAATGGTTTCCCAAAACCGTCACTGCACCAGCAGCGCGCACTTCGGCGGCTCGGACTCGGCGTTGAGGCATTCGCGGAGGTAGGCCACAATCTGGTCCTGCAGCTGTTCGCAGCGGTGGTTCCAGCGGCGCGCGCCGGCCATCTGCTTCACGCAGCCGCGCAAACCGTGAAAGCGCACCACCTGCGGCGAACGGCTCAGCTGCCCGCGCAATTCCTGCCGCAGGCGCGGGAAAAAGAACAGCTCCAGGTTGTCGCCGGATTCCCGGGCCAGCCGGTCCAGATCCGTGGGGAGACCGCGCGGCTCCAGGTCGCCATGGCTGATGGTGTAGCCCAGATGGGTCAGCACCTTCTCCAGCGCCTGGGAAAATTCGCCCACCGTGACCGCGTCCCGCTGCAACTCGTTCTTGAAATAGTGGAACACGCTCGCGGCCGCGTGCCGCAGCGTCTCCATGTCCAGTTCACTGCGCGATTCCCCCACGATCTCCACCGTGATCATCTCGGCGGAACAGGGAACGCTCTCGCCATTGGCGAGCTGGAACATCAGACAGTCGGAATGCAAAGCGATCATCTTGCGGCCTCCAGTTTTTTGACCTCCTGGACGAAGTCGGTGGCTTCCTGAAAACGGCGGTAAACGCTCGCGTAACGGACATACGCCACGGAGTCCAGCTCCCGCAGGCTGTCCATGACCATGGTGCCGATGAATTCGCCGGGCACCTCGTGCTCATACTTCGCCGTGATCGCCGCCACGATGTGGTCGGTCAGCTCCTCCATCGCCGTGGGCGTCACCGGCCGTTTCTGGCAGGCCTTGCGGATGCCGGAAATCAGCTTGTCCCGGGAAAACTCCTCATGCCGGCCGTCCCGCTTCTGCACCATCAGCCCCTCATGCTCCAGTTCCTCGTAGGTGGTGTACCGATGGGCGCATTGGGTGCATTCACGGCGCCGCCGGATCGTCGCCCCTTCCGAGGAAGAGCGCGAATCTATCACTTTATCGACCTGGCAACCGCACTTGGGACAACGCATAAAACCACATCTAATTGTGGTGCGCCTTTTGTAACATACAAAGTTTTGTGGTGTCAAGGTTCTCCGGCGGAATTCCCGAAAAGCGTCTTGCCTTTGCCCTTTTTGTGCCTATACTGTGAGGCTCATTATTTAACGTAAACGCAAAAACTGTCTAATACCGTCCTTTATGGCTACAGCTAACGACCTCCGCCGCGGCATGGCGATCAACTACAACGGCGACATCTCGGTCGTCCTCGACAGCCAGCACCGCACGCCCGGCAATTTGCGCGCCTTCGTCCAGGCCACCCTGCGCAGCATCCGCACCGGCAAATCCTCCGACGTGCGCTTCAGCTCCACCGAGCGCATCGAGCCCGTGCCCATGATCACCCGCAAGATGGAATTTTCCTACAAGGACGGCGAAGATTATGTTTTCACCGACCCCGAGAACTATGAGACCGTCACCCTCGCCAAGGAGCTGGTCGGCGAATCCAAGGACTATCTCGTCGAGAACGGCGTGGTCACCATCACGTTCGTGGAAGAGAAGGCCGTCATCATTGAACTGCCCTCCAGCGTGTTCCTGACCGTGACCGATTCCCCCGAAGGCATCCGCGGCGACTCCGCCAACAACGTGCAGAAGTCCGCCACGCTCGAGACCGGCATTTCCTGCCAGGTCCCGCTGTTCATCAAGACCGGCGAAAAGATCAAGGTCGACACCCGCACCGGCAAGTACATGGAACGCGCCTGATCCGCCGCCAAACTTTCAAACCCGCACCAACCGGTGCGGGTTTTTTGCTTTCCGGGCCGGCGGTCATTGGTTGGTCAGCACACTGCCCCAGCCGTTGATGGTCAGGATGAAATGGCACGCGGTCACCGCGCTGTCCGTGTTGGTCGGCTGATTGATGACCCAGGTCAGCCATTTCTCCGCGTTCGTGCTGCCGACGTCTCCAAAAGCCAGGTTCGAATAGACCGCTGTCGTGGTCACGTTGGCTGTGAGTGTATTGGTAAAACAAACGTTCCCCCCGCTGCTGCCGGCGGTCGCCCCCGCCAGTTTCCAATTCGTGAAAAAATTGTTCGTGAAGGTGACCGTCGGGCCGGTCAGCAGACAGGTCAGGGTCACATTCGTGGCGTAATTGGGCACGGTCAGCACATATTTCGTGGTGCCGGCCGTGGTCAGGCGCAGGGCCGGCTTGCCGTCCGCATCGATGCCCAGACTGCCGTTCTGGGCATTGATGAACGACCCTTCCGGCACCGGCCAGCGGGCGGGCAGATCGGCAATCTCGGCCTGGGTGATGCGGTTGGACAGCGCCAGGCGGCCCAGCCCCACGATGTTCGTCACCCCGATCGCCCCCACGAAATCCGGTGCCGTCACCGTCGCGGATGAGGCCAGCCCCATCACGTTCATGACCGCGCCCGTGACGGTGAGTCCGCCGCCCAGACAAATATAACCCACTCCCGTGCCGGCATTGTTGGTGTAAGCACCGTATGTGCCGTCATTTACAGCCAGGCATAAGGCGGATGGCTGGCCGAACACAATCCCATAACCCAAGGCGATGTTCGCCATGCCAGCATTCTGGATATCAATCCCGGCCGACAGGTTGTCCGACCCCCCGTAGAATCCGCCCGGACTCAGCTGCGGTGTGGTGTCGCCCACATACAGACTGCCGCTGACCATCAGCGGCAGGCCGCCATTGCCCGCGAGGCCGTTGGCCACCGTCAGCGTGTTGGCGGTCACATTCCCGAAATAACCCTCGCTCGAACTCACGGACCCCAGCGTCGCCTCGCCCGTAACCGACAGATTTGGCAATCCCAGCGTCGCCGTCTGATTTGTCAGCGGCGCATTCAGGAAATAAACGCCAAACGCGCCGTCGAGATTCTGGCCCATCAGCGATCCCGCCTCGGCGCAGCGCACCTGCGTCCAGTTGGTGCCGCGGTTGGTGGAGCAGAAGATATTGCCGGGATCGGCCATGGCCCACCATAGGTTGGTGCGTTGAAAGGTGATGGCGGCATCCGCCATCGGCGTGTTCGTCCAGGCACATTTGACGGTGAAGCCGGCCAGCAGATTGGTTGAAATCAGGATCTCGGGATTGCCCGTGCAGGGCATGCCATAGGTGCCGCTCCCGTTGTAGGCATAGAAGAGCCCCCGGTCTGCGAACACGCTCGTCAGCAGCGGGCCAAAATTGGTGACCGCCGTCACGATGAGCACCGGTGCACCGCAATTCGTGAAGGTCGCATCCAGCACCGGGACGATGTAAAGTCCCTCGTTGTTCCAATCCTGGATCCCGTCGTGATTGAAATTGGTGATGCAGGTCACCGCCAGATAGGCGTAGGCGTTCGTGTCCGAATAAAGCGTGTTGCTGCTCGTCAGCACCGGGCTGGCGTTGTTCAGCACCGCATTGGTCAGCGTGGGAAACAGCCCCACGTTGGCATACGGTGCCCAGTGGATCTGATCGGAGCTTGTCGCCAGCTGAAACTGCGCCGTGCCCGGGCCGGTGTAATACTGGCGCGTGGCGATCTGGAACAGGGTGTTCCCCTGCTGGAAGACGGACGGCGAGCGGGCCGTCGGTCCCAGGGCATTGGTCATTTGCGTGGGGTCCACATACACCGGCTGCGGTTGCACAAACCCGAAATCCGCCGCGCCGTTGGTCGAGTACAGCAGATAGTTGGCCTCGTAGGGGGAGGGGGAATAAAGCTCGGCGAAACAACACATCTGCCAGTACATCACCCCCGGCAGGCCGAGCACGTTGGTACCCGTGACGGCGGCGGCGAACCGGCCGTCCGCCAGCGCCAGCGCCTGCGTCACCGCCAGGGCGGCGGTCGCCGCATTGCTCGCCAGCAGGCCGGCCACGGCCCCGGCCGGGATGTTGGTCAGACCCGCGCCATTGCCCGTGAAGCTGCCGCCCAGATTCACCCCGGCTTCGTTGTTCGTGATCACCGTTGCCGGCAGGCTCGCCGCCGGCAGAATGCCGCTCACCTGGGCCGCCGTGACCGTCCCCAGCAGATTGCTGGCCGTGTTCGCCAGAATCGCATACGGCACGGGCGTCAGCAACTGCCGGGGCGTCAGTTCGGTGAACCCCGCCGCGTCATTCGTGCCCACGGCGATGTCCAGCCAGTTCGTACCGCCCGTGAACACTCCCGCGCCAAAGTCGATCATGACCGTGAACAGTCCGTTCGTCACCGTCACCGCCGGATTGGTCACCGGCCCCGCCAGCATGGTGCCGCCCGTGCCGGTGCCATACAGCGAGAACGCCAGATGGTAACTGCCGTTGGCCGGCTGGCCGCCGTCGGCCAGCCGCCCTTGATAGGTGAAGGCCGTCCCTTGCGCGCGGGCCGGGCAGAGCCCCGGGCCAAGCAGCAGAAACAGGATGAAAAGGGTATTCCCCGGCGACAGGTGTTTCATAATAAAAGACGGCTCGGGCAAGCGGCTTGCAACCGTTTTATGGTATCGGACGGCCCCGGCGGCAATCAAAACAATTGTGCCGCCGCCCCGCCCGTTCCGTCAATTACCGTCAAAAAACCGCATGTAATTGCTTTTCAACCCGCTGCCCGTCGGTTATCACTTGGCAAGAACCTATGTCAGGGCTTTTAAAAGGTGAACGGGTGTTTCATGGCATCGGCGTTTCCGCAGGAGTTTGCCGCGGAAAGGTCATCGTTCTCCGTCGCAACCGCCGGGCCATCACCCGGCGCGAACTCGCCCCGGACATCATTCCCCAGGAGATCAAGCGTTTCGAGCACGTCCTCGTCCGCACCCGCCAGCAGATCACCGAGATCCAGCGCCGCGTCACCCAGACCATGAGCTCCGCCGAGGCGGACATCTTTGATGCCCACCTCCTCATGCTCGAAGATCGCGTTCTCCTCGACGAGGTCTTCAAAATCATCCGCGACGAGCACACCAACGCCGAATACGCCTTTCACACCGCCTCGGACCGCTATATCGCCGTCCTCGAAGCCGTCGAGGACGAATACCTCCGCGAACGCGCCGCCGACCTCCGCGACCTCACCGGCCGCGTCCTCGACAATCTCCTCGAGGTGAAAGATGCTTTCGATCTCAAGAAACTCAGCGAGCCCGTCATCCTCGTCGGCCATGACCTCAGTCCCTCCATGACGGCGACCTTGGACAAGAAATTCGTCCTCGGTTTCGCCACCGATATCGGCGGCCGCACTTCTCACACGGCCATTCTCGCCCGCTCCCTGGACATCCCTGCCGTGGTCGGCACCCAGACCATCAGCGAAGACCTCGAGACCGGCGATTACGTCCTGCTCGACGGCTACAACGGCACTGTCACCGTCAATCCCACCGACCAGACCCTGTTCGAATACGGCCAGCTCGCCAAGATCAAGGCCTCCCTAGACCAAAAGCTCGCCGAGATCCAGCACCAGCCCGCCATCACTCTGGATGGCAAAATCATCCACCTTTCCGCAAATATCGAGGACCGCCACGACGTCGCGGCCGTCCTCCACCATGGCGCCGAGGGCGTGGGCCTGTTCCGCACCGAATTTCTCTACATCAACCGCGACAGCCTCCCCACCGAGGAGGAGCAGGCTTTGGTCTACCGCGAAGTCGCCGCCGCCCTGAAGCCCGCCCCGGTCATCATCCGCACCTTGGACATCGGCGGCGACAAATTCGCCTCCCAGCTCCAGCTCGCGCAGGAACTGAACCCCTTTCTCGGCTGGCGCGCCATCCGTTTTTGCCTCGCCCAGCCGCAACTCTTCCGCGCCCAGCTCCGCGCCATCCTCCGTGCCAGCGTGGAGGGCAACATCCGGCTCATGTACCCCATGATCTCCGGCCTGGACGAATTGAACCAGGCCAACCAGATGCTCGCCCAGTGCCAGGCCGAATTGCGCGCCGAGAACATCCCTTTCAACGAGAATCTCGAAGTCGGCATCATGATCGAGATCCCCTCCGCCGTGCTCATCGCCGATGCGCTGGCGAAAAAAGTGAAGTTCTTCAGCATCGGTTCGAACGATCTCATCCAGTACACGCTGGCCGCCGACCGCACGAACGAGCGCGTCGCCCATCTTTACGAGCCCACCCATCCGGCCATTCTGCGCCTCATCAAGATGACCGTGGAGGCCGCGCATGCGAACGGCATCTGGGTCGGCGTCTGCGGCGAGATCGCCGGCGATCCCGTGCTCACCACCCTCCTGGTCGGCCTCGGCGTGGATGAACTCAGCACCGCCCCCGCCGTGCTGGACGAGGTGAAGTACATGATTCGCCGCCTCAAGATGGACGAAGCCCGCGCCCTGGCCGAATACGCGCTCAAGACGGATTCCCCCTCGCAGATTCTCATGCGCTGCGCCGAGCTGGCCCTGCAAACTGCCCCCAGCCTGTTCGAGAACAAGGCTACGGCGGAAAAGCCGGCTTAAGCTGGCTGCCCGACCTGTCCACTTCCGTTGAACGCGCTTGGCCATGCCCTGTCAAAAACAATGGTCCGGCAGCCGGCCTGACCGCCATGCGAAAATTCAAACCCTGCCTCCTCAGCTTGAAGCTGATGGTACTGGCTTCCCTGCGAGGCCAGGCGCAGGTCTATTCACAGGGGATTTACTCGGGTGGCACCTGTTATCAGGATTTGGTTTCGATCAACTTTCCCTTTCCTCCCTATCATTACCAGGCCACGGAGCGCAGCCGTTATGAAGACACCAACGGCCTGGTCATCATCAACATCGGGCACGAACTGGAGATGGGCGGGATGCAGTGCCGGTATATTGACATCGAGTGCGGCTCGAACGCCTTCACCGTTGCTTTGGACCGCAAGCCACCCAAGCGGGCCAGGGAGTTGGACGCTTGGTGGGTCGAACGGGAGCACCACCAAAAGGAATTGTTGGAATCGGGCAAATATCAGGTGAAGACCTACGTGATGAAATACCGGATACCGCCGGCGGATTATCAGGAAATACTTTACGCTCTCTCTGAACGTGAAACATTTACCGACGGCGAATGTGGGCGGGCGATGGGACCGGAGCCCAACCTCCTGCGCATCACCGCCTCGACCAATGACCTGATAATCTGGGACCGGGTGGTTCAGGAGTTCGACCAGCCATTTGATCCGCCGCCCACGAATAACCCGGTCATCCCGGTTGCCCGACCCGCTGTCACTCCAACTCAAAACTCAGCACTCAAAACTGAAAGACGTCTCCCCCCGATGCAACGATGTGACAATTCAACGATGTAACGCTGGTTTCACGCTGGCACCGGCGACTGCCTGTGCATATCTGGCGTCACCACCCGCCGTGCGGGCCGGCATGTGGTCTGACTCAACAGATCAAAGTCCGCCGGCCGCAATTGATTTCAAATACGCTGCGGTGCGTTGTTTGCCAAACCGCATAATGTTCTTTTGCACATCTTGCATGGCTGCAAAATATCCGTCACTGTAGCCGGCCACCTCGGACATCCATCCATTCGCATAACTGTCTGATGCCTTAGGGACATAATCAATACTCTCAACATACCGGTTGATACAATCCCAATACCCTTCCCGGAACATTTGCAAATAACGTTCATGCTGGCTGGGAGCCCGATCAATCCAACCCGAATCGGCATGAAACATCTTTGGAACATGAATATCCGCCCTGCCGATTTCCGGCTGATTTGGGGTGCTGCAGCCGGCCAGCGCAAGCAAAAGGAGTGGAATCAACTTCCGCATAATACCGGGGAATTGGCTACGCCGGCACTTTCAGCTGCTTCACCACATCGAGCACGACCCCCCGGGCCGTCACGCCGGCGAACCGTGCGGAAGGTTCCAGCACCAGCCGGTGCGCGATCACCGGCACCGCCAGCGCCTGGATCTGCTCCGGCGTCACAAAATCCAGCCCGTCGAACAGTGCCAGCGCCTGCGCCGTCTTCATCAGTGCCAGCGAGGCGCGCGGGCTGGCTCCCAGTTGCACGCCCGGGGCGGTCCGCGTGGCGGCGACCAGGTCCACCACATAGCGTTTCAATTCCGCGCTCATCCGCACTTCCGTGACGGCCTGGCGCAGCACGTGCACCTCGGCCAGCGTCGCCGCCGGGGGCAGTTCTTCGATGGGATGCCGGTGCTCCTGCGCCGTCAGAATCGCCACCTCTTCCTCCGGCGACACGTAGCCCAGCGTGAATTGCATCGCGAACCGGTCCATCTGCGCTTCCGGCAACGGGTAGGTTCCCCGGAATTCGACCGGATTCTGCGTCGCGATCACGAAGAACAGGTCCGAGAGATGCCGCCGGTCGCCATCCACGCTCACCTGTCCCTCCGCCATCGCCTCCAGCAGCGCCGATTGCGTGCGCGGCGAAGCCCGGTTGATCTCATCCGCCAGCAGGATGTCAGTGAACACCGGCCCCTCGTGGAAGCTGAACGACTGGTCGCGCTGGTTGAAGATGGAGACGCCCAGGATGTCCGAGGGCAGCAAGTCCGGCGTGAACTGCACCCGCTTGAAGCGCCCGGCGATGGACCGGGCCAGCGCCTTCGCCAGCGTCGTCTTGCCCGTGCCCGGGAAATCCTCCAGCAACACATGCCCGCCCGCCGCGAAGGCCGCCAGCAACTGCCGCGTGGCCGCCGTCTGTCCGCGCATCACCTGGGCGATGTTCGCGGCGAGATTGCGGCTGATGACCCGGGCGGCGGCGAGCGAATTGGCAGGCATGGCAAAAATGGTTTTTAAGTTGTTTCCGTGATGTTCCGTGTTCCGATCGGCGGCTCCCAGTGTAAGGAGCCGCCCGCCCGATGCAACGATGGAACACGCCGTTCCCTTGCCAAATGGCCGCGCCGGGCCTAAAGTTATTTCATGACTGTCGCCCTTGACCGGGATGCGGAAGGGTTTCTGCCGGAATAGGTTCGCGCCGGCGTCTGCACCGATGCCAGCGAGCTGATCAACGACGTCATCCGCTCCCTGCGCGAGCCGCAGCGCAAACCCTTTGATTTGACCCCGGAACTGGAAGCCTGGTTGCTGGCCGCCGCCAGCCAGCCGACCACCCCGCTGGCCAAAACCGACTTCCCCGCCTTGCGCGCGCGCGTGCAGGCCCGCGCGGTTTCGGTTTTGCCCTTTGCTTGATTCACCTCGGGATTGGCGGCTAGCCGCAGCACTCCGTTTGGCATGGGACTCCGCGTTACCTCGCCGCCGCTTCCCTTCAACCTTAAACCTTTGACCTTAACCCTCGCAACGACTTCCCCCGATGTAACGGTGCAACAATTCAACGCCGTAACGCCCTCCCCGCCCTTGCGACCCCGCCCCGAATCGGTTACTTATGTGGCCATGACGAACAACTATTCCGTTCCGTACGTGATTGAGCAGACCGGGCGCGGTGAGCGGCAGTATGACATTTATTCGCGGTTGTTGATCGACCGCATCCTCTTCCTCGGCACGCCCGTGGACGACGGCGTGGCCAATGTCATCATCGCCCAGCTCCTTTTCCTGCAGATGAGCGATCCCAAGAAGGACATCCATTTCTACATCAATTCCCCCGGCGGCAGCGTCACCGCCGGCCTGGCGATCTACGACACCATGCAGTACCTCACCTGCGATGTGAACACCTACTGCATCGGCCAGGCCGCCAGCATGGGCGCCGTCCTCCTCGCCGCCGGCACGAAGGGCAAACGCTTCGCCCTCCCGAACTCCAACATCATGATCCACCAGGTCCTCGGCGGCGCCGAAGGCCAGGCCTCCGATGTCGAGATCCGCGTCAAGCACATGCTCCGCCTCAAGCAGACCCTGAACGCGATCCTGTCCAAGCACACCGGAAAACCGGTGGAACAGGTTGAAAAAGATTGTGACCGTGATAACTTCATGACCGCCGAGGAGGCCAAGAACTACGGCTTGGTGGACCTGGTCGTCCAGACCCGGAAAGATGTCGTGACGCCGGCGGCCTGACCCCGGCAGCAATTCATGAACCAAAACGCCAGCAGCGACCGGTGCAGCTTTTGCGGTAAATCCGCCGCCGAAGTCCTGCGCCTGCTGCCGGGCCATGGCGCGGCCATCTGCAATGAATGCGTGGCCCGCCTCCAGAATCCCGCCGCGATCCCGGCCGCGGCCCAACCCGCGCCTGCTCCCCAGCCCTTCATCGTCCCGCGCCCGGCGGAGATCAAGGAACAGCTGGACCATTATTGTGTTGGCCAGGAACAGGCCAAGAAGACCCTCGCCGTGGCGGTGCACAACCATTACCGGCGCGTGCAGCAGAACCTCGAGCACCCCGGCGGCGCCGATGTCCAGATCGAGAAGAGCAACATCCTCATGAACGGCCCCACCGGGAGCGGCAAGACGCTGCTCACCCGCACCCTGGCCAAGATTCTGGATGTGCCCTTCGCCATCGTGGATGTCGCCACCCTCAGCGAGCAGGGCGTGGACGCCCTCTCCGCCGAAACCATCCTGCTCGGCCTGCTCCAGAACGCCGATTACCGCCCCGAAGTCGCCCGGCACGGTATCGTCTACATCGACGAGATCGACAAGATCGCCCACCAGACCGCGAGCGGCGATGACGAGCGCAACACCTACGGCAAGCGGCTCCAGCAGTCGTTGCTCAAGCTCATCGAAGGCACCGTCGCCCGCATCACCGTGACGGACGAGGAACGCTTTCCCCAGCCGAAAATCTTCCGCCTGGACACCTCGGACATCCTGTTCATCTGCGGCGGCACGTTCATGGGGCTGGAGAAGATCATCCAGCGCCGCCTCGGCAACTCCACGCTCGGCCGCACCCAGAAGAATGCCATCGCCGCGCGTGACGAACTGCTTCAGCGTGTGGAGCCGGAGGATTTGCAGATGTTCGGCCTCATCCCGGAATTTGTCGGCCGCCTGCCGGTCATCGCCACCCTGCTCCCGCTGGACGAGGCGCAACTGGTCGCCGCCCTGACCGAGCCGAAGAACGCCCTCATCCGCCAATACGTCAAGCTCATGGCCATGGAAGGCGTGGAACTCGAATTCAGCCCGGAAGCCCTCCGCGCCCTCGCCACGCAGGCGCTCATGAAAGAGACCGGCGCGCGCGCCCTGCGCGGCCTCGTCGAGCGCATCATGCTCGACGTCATGTACGAGGCCCCCGAGAGCACCAATCCCATCCACGTCAAGATCACCAAACCCGTCGTGGAAGGCCGCATCAAGCCCGTGGTCGAGCACCATTATTGGGGCGGTTAGGCGCGTGCCTCGTTGAAAAGTCACATCGTTACATCGGGGGGAGACGGCGGGCGCACAGTGTTTCGTCCAGTATCCCGAAACCAGCGTCCAGCATCCAAAGCGGGCTTGCCTTTCCCCTCGCCGCCGAGAATCCTTGCGGGATGAGTCAGAGCGATTTCCGCACCGCCCTCACGGATTACATCCGCGCGCAGGCGAACCCCGTGGACAAGTTCAGCCACCAGCCCCGGCTCTATGAGCTCACCCGCCTCATCGGCGCCGGCCTGGACTACGATGACGATGTCGTGTTCGCCGCCGTGTGGCTGCACGACCTCGGGGTGTTCATCGGCCACCGGCCCGAGGAACCCGCCGCGCTCGCCGCGTGGGATTGCGTGGCCTATGCCATGCGCCAGACGCCGGCGCTGCTGACCCGGTTCGGCTTTCCCGCCGCCAAAATCCCGGCCGTGGTCGAGGCCATCCGCACCCACCAGCCTCATTTTGAACCGCTGACCCCGGAGGGCCAACTCGTGCGCGAAGCCGACCTGCTCGAACAGCTCGGCGCCGCCATCATCCTGCGCACCGCCTGCAAGATCGGCCGCGACACGCGCTTTCAAACCTTTCCCGATGCCCTGCGCTCCCTGCAAAAGAACGCCGACACCCTGCCCGCGCTGCTAAAATTGCCCGTCGCGCAAAAACTGGCGGAACCGCGCCTGCAAGTGCTGCGGGCGTTTCTCGCGGCGGCAGCGGAGGAAGGGTGCGCGTGATAAACCCTGAACGAAAAACCATCTATGGCTGTTGAAAAGAAAGACCCGAGGTTTCCAGCCCGGATGATTGCGCCCCTGTTGGTCGTTTGCTTCGTCGCTTCAGGCACCGCCACCGGGATCCTGTTTTTCAGCGCGCAACCGCTGGCCGGCCGGCCGCTGGAGCTGATCATCGCGGTCATCGTTCTGATGGTGGTGGCGTTACTGGTTCTGAGTCATCTGGTGTTGGGCCGGTACCGTTGCCCGCAATGCGGGGAGCGCCTGTCCCGCTATCAGAAAGAGCCGGAACGCAAAGCCGAATACCGCTACGGCTGCCCGCGCTGCGATATCATCTGGAACACCGGCATCCGCAAAGGCAACGGGGAAGCTAATCACTGATCAGGATTGGCCGGATGAACTTCACACCGCACTACCAAATCGTTTTCGATATCACCGGGGCAACTTATCCGAACCGGTCGGCGGAGCTGGCGCAGGTCATCTTGTTTGGCGTCGTTCCCGTCGGATTCTTTGCCCTGTATCTATATGGGCGGCTGGCTGGCTGGCGATCATTTGTCCGCCCGGGCAATTACATGCTGCGGATCTGCACACTGGTCGCGATTTTTTTTGGCGCCGGGTTGGTGTCCGTTTATTCTGCCATCCATAATCACCACCGCTTTGCGGAACTTCAGGCGGCGGCGAGAACGGGCCAATATCTGTCGGTTAACGGTGTGGTCACCCGCTATTCACCACCTGGCCGGCGGCGGGCGGCCAGTTTTTATGTCAATAACCTGATGTTCCGCCTGCAGGCCGACAGTCTGCAGACCGGCTTCCGCGATCACCGGCTGATCAGCAACGGCTTGCCGGTTTCCATTAATTACGTGGCCTCCAGCTGGTATGACAATGACATCATCCGGCTGGAAATCGCCGAATGACCCCGCAGAACGGTTGGCCGGTAGGGACGCCGCGCTGCGGCGTCCCAGTTTCTGGGGCCAGCGCATCGCATCGTGGATTTTCGTCATATTTTGAAACCGGGACGGCGCCGCGCGCCATCCCTACCCTCCGGTTCCGCCATCTGCCCTGCAAAAAGGGTTTTCATTCGGCGCGGCTGCGACCATCATTTGCCGGTGACGCACGACCAAGCCCAAGCCCGCCACGCCCGCCTCGCCGCCGAGCTCCGGCAGCACGACCACGCCTATTACGTGGCCGGCCGCCAGCTCATCACCGATCGCGAATACGACGCGCTCTTCCAGGAGCTGCTCGACTTGGAGAAAGCCTTTCCCGCGCTCCGGACGCCGGATTCGCCCTCGCAACGCGTCGGCGGCGCGCCCAGCGAGAAGTTCGCCCGGGTGAAACACCTCGTGCCCATGCTCTCGCTGGACAAAATCGCCGCCAGCGACATTCCCGCCACGGCCGAGGAACCCGACCGTGAGAAACGTTCCCGCGCGCAGGATGTGAACACGCTTGCCGAACTGCGGGCCTTCGACAAGACCATCCGCAAGCATCTGGGCCGCGATGAGGTGGAATACGTGATGGAGCCGAAGGTGGACGGCGTGTCCATCAGCCTGCATTACCGGCACGGCCAGCTCGAGCTCGGCGTCACGCGCGGCGACGGCGCGGAGGGCGACGACATCACCGCCAATCTCAAGACCGTCCGGGTGATTCCGCTGACGTTGAATCTCAAAAATCCGCCCGCGCTCCTCGAAGTGCGCGGCGAAGCCTACATGGCGAACGCGGAGTTCGACGCGCTGAACGCGAAGCTTGCCGCCGCCGGCGAAAAGACTTTTCCCAATGCACGCAACGCCACGGCCGGTGCCTTGAAGCAGCTCGATCCCAAACTCGTTTCGCAGCGGCCCATCCGCGCGGTGTTTTACGCCGTGGGCGCGGTGGACGGGATTTCGTTCCAGACACATTCGGAGATGCTGGAGAAACTGGCCGAATACGGCCTGCCCACGCAGAAATGCTGGTGGGTGTGCGCGGGCATCGACGCGGTGCTGAAGACGTACGCGGACAAGGTGGTGGCGCATTACGACGAGGCGCACGATCTGCGGCGGCAGTTGCCGTATGACATCGACGGCATCGTGCTGAAAGTGAACACGCTGGCGGATTGGGCGCGCATTCCGGGTCGCAGCCGTGCGCCCGGCTATGCCATCGTGCACAAGCCGGTGCCGTGGATCACGCCGGCGGAGACGGTGCTGAAAGCCATCACGGTGCAGGTGGGCCGCACGGGCGTGCTCACGCCGGTGGCGGAGCTGGAACCGGTGTTCGTACAGGGCTCCACCGTGGCGCGGGCCACGCTGCACAATGAGGATGAGATCCGCCGCAAAGATATCCGCATCGGCGATACCGTGGTCATCCGCAAAGCGGGCATGGTGATCCCCGAGGTGCAGGAAGTGGTCATCACCAAGCGGCCGGCGGGAACGAAGGAATTTGATTTGATCGCGCATGTCGGCGGGAAATGTCCGGCGTGCGGCGGGCCGATCTCGAAGGAGAAAATCTCGGCGGGAAGTGCGGAAGAAGTGGCGTGGCGTTGCCAGAACATCGCCGGCTGCCCGGCGCAACTGATGCGGCGCGTGGAATATTTCGCGCAGCGCAAGGCGCTGGACGTGGAATCGCTGGGCGGCATCGTGGCGGACAAGCTGGTGGAGCGCGGATTGGTGCGCGATCCGCTGGACCTCTTCCATCTGCAACTCGAGCCGCTGGGCAAATTGAATCTCGGCACGGAGGAGGAGCCGCGCGTTTTCGGCGAGAAGAACGCGACGAAGATTTTGGAAGCGTTGCAGCGGGCGAAGACGGCCCCGCTCTCGCGCTGGATCTTTGCGCTGGCGATTGGTGATGTGGGCGACGCCACGGCCAAGCAACTGGCGGCCACGCATGAATCCCTGGCCGCGCTGGCGGGGTCGGCGCTGCTGCAAGACATCCGCGATCTGGGCGCGAAGGAGTCGGAGCGCGCGGAGATCAGTCCGCGTTCGCGCAAGAATCCGCCCAAGGACGAGGCGGACAAGGCGGCGCGTGAAGACCGCGAGACGGTGCTGAAGGCGGAGATTGCGGCGATCGAAGCGCGACTGGCGGCGGGCGGACTGAAGGCGCGCATGCCGGAAGTCGGCCCGGTGGCGGCGGCGAGCGTGCTGGATTATTTCGCGTCGCCGGCAGGCAAGCGCACGTTGGAACGGGTGACGGAACTGGCTATTCGCCCGGAACCGGAGCTGCAAAAAGCCGTTGCCGTGGCGACGGGGGTTTTCGCAGGCAAGGTCTTCGTGCTCACCGGCACGCTACCCACGCTGTCGCGCGAAGCGGCGACCGCGAAGATCGAGTCGCTGGGCGGCAAGGTGACCGGCAGCGTGAGCAAAAAGACGGATTACGTGCTGGCGGGCGCCGACGCGGGGTCGAAGCTGGAGAAGGCGCAGCAGTTGGGGGTGAAGGTGCTGGACGAGGCGGGATTTTTAAGTCTGTGTGAGGGTTGAGTTAAAACCACAAATGAACACGAAGGGACACGAATAGGGGAGGTGCGGATTCATGGTTGGGCCAACCGGCGCAGGGAGGTCTGACCGTTTTTCTCCAAGTATTGCAGGCTTCGTTTGAAGTAGATGCCGACGTTCATGGCGAGGTGACCGGGCCAGGCGGGTTTGGTCTCGCCGCGCAGCCATGCGTAGACGGCCAACGAATAGCCGAACATCTCCTCGGACAGGTAGCCCAGCCGCGAAGCCCGCCAGCCATGGTGGCGGTGGTCCTGCCACTGGGTGAGTTGAAAGGAGGCGTTGGCGGTGAATATCCCCAGACCCCAGAAAACGGTGAGGAGATCGGTCAGCGGCTCGTGGCCGTCATCCTCCGGGGAAAGTTTGCCGCCGCCCAGCAGGAGGACATGGCCGAGTTCGTGGGCGACGGTGGCGACAAGCTTGGTGGGATTGTTGAGATTGAAGACGCTGAGGGCGATCAGGTGGCGGTTTTCCGGGGTGCGCCGGTTGAAATACAATCCGGCGGCGCCGGAATGTTCGGTTGACCCGGGCAGGCCGTGTCGCTCGGCCGTGTCATCCCGGTTTACCATGAAGCGGACTTCGACCGTGTCCGGGTCCACGCCCATGTGCTGGCAGACACGCCGGACTAGGATGACGGCATCGTCTTCCGTACCGCGGTATTGGTCCGGGAAAAAGGTGGCGTTCGGCAGCACGGTGGGACGCCGCAGGAATTCGGCTTCGCCAAAGGTTTGGAGCAGCCAGAGGAAGGATTTTTCGATCCATTCCTTTTCCGGTGCTTCCACGGGTAATTTCGGAGGGCTCCAAAACATGGCGGCCAGTTTTTCAAAGTGATGTGGTTATTCAATCTATAAATTGCCGGAGCGCCCTTTTTCCACTTGGATAACCGGCCGAATGGGCTTACAAAGGCATCAGCGGGCAGGCCGGGCCTGTAACATAAACACCCCGCCGTCCGTCCAGATATCAGGAACACACTTTATGAAACTCAAGAATTGGACGGTTTCGGCGGTCATGACGGCGGCTTTGGCGGTGGCGTGGCCGGCCGGGCTCCGGGCGGAACCCGTTGTTAAAGAAGGCAAAGTGAATGTCGCCGTCGGCGAGGTGCATCCCAAGGCAGCGGGCGGCGTGGTGGTGGAGTTCAACAATTCGGCGGAGGCCGGCATGCTCCGGCGGGCGTATAAAATTCTGGCGACGGGCGATCATGATTACGACGGGCATCGGGTGAAAGCCATGCATGCCGTGGAAGCCGCCGCGAAGGGGCTCGGCTTCGACCTCTGGGGCGATGACCATGACCGCACCACGCAGGCGCTCTCCGACGACCGGTTGGTGGAGGCGAAGGGGCTCATCGCCCAGGCGCGCGGCGCGGCCAGCCTGAAGGGTCAGAAGAAAGTGGACCGGCATCTGAACGAAGCCATCCGCCAGTTGAACGTGGCGCTCAATATCCGCTAAGCACCGTCCGGAAGACCGTTCATGAAATCACCATTCTTTCCACTCCTGGCCGCAACCGTGGCGCTGACAGTGCTGGCCCCGGCCGGCGGTCAGGCGGCCTTGGCCAAGGAATCGAAGACCGCCGCCACGGTGACGGCGCATCCGGCGCGGGTGCGGTATGCCCTGGTGCATACGCGGGTGCGGTCGGTTTTGAATTTCAACGAATCGGCGGAAGCGGACCTGCTGCGGAACGCGTATCACATACTTGCCACGGGCGACCATGATTACAACGGCCACCGGGCGCGGGCGATGCACGCCATCGAGGCGGCGGCGCGGCTGGTGGGGCTGGATTTGAAGGGCGACGGCCAGGACAAGGTGGTGCAGTCGCTTTCGGACGACCGCTTGCGCGACGCGAAGGCGATGGTGGAGCGGGCGAGCCGGGCGAGCAGTCTCACCGGGCACCGGGACATCCACAAGCATCTGAGCTCCGCCGTGCGCGAACTGGACACGGCGCTGCAGATGCGGTGAGCAGACGGTCAGGCCAAAGTCAAAGGTTGCTCTGTAGAAACCTTCATTTATTGGCAGGATCACGAAGCCGACGTGGGTAGGGACGCCGCAGCGCGCTGTCCCTGCCTCGATTCCGGGTCTGCCAACGCCCCGTCACCAGCGCCGCGCCCGCTTCCTCCGTCCTCGTTCCCCGCGCACCTTACCCATCTGGGTTCCCTCTGAGAAGATCGGCGGCCAAGGCGGCCCGGTGCCCCTGACGCAGTCAGTTTGGACTTTAGACTTGGGACCTTGGACTTTAGACTTCCGGCCACTGATGACCGCCCCTGTGCCAACCGTCCCGGAAACGTCCGCCTCCTTGCTGGTGGAATTGGAAACCATTCTGGAACCGCTCGCCCTCGGCGGGCTGTTCACGGCGGCGCAACCGCTGGAGGTGGAACTGGGGTGCGGGGATGCGTCGTTCCTGCTGGAATATGCGGCGCAGAATCCGGGGCGCAATTTCATCGGGGTGGAACGGCTGCTGGGGCGGCTGCAAAAGCTGGACCGCAAGGGGCGTCGCCGCGGGCTGACGAATCTGCGCGGGGTGCGGATCGAGTCGTCGTATTTTCTCCAATACCTGCTGCCGGCGCACACGGCGGAGGCGGTGCATGTGTATTTCCCCGATCCGTGGCCGAAGAAGAAGCATCGCAAGCACCGGCTCATCAATGAGACGTTCCCCGCGCTCGCGCGGAACACGCTGGTGTCCGGCGGCACGGTTTACCTGCGGACGGATGACGCGGATTATTTCCAGCAGATGAACGAGGTGTTCGACGCGGCGAAGGAATTTGCGCGGGTGGAAACGCCCGCGGCGCTGGCGGCGATCGTGACGGATTTCGAGCAGTTCTTCAATGCGCAGGGGATTTCCACGCTGCGGGCGGCCTTCCGGCGGCGTGATTAGGGCAAGGATGAAGGCGGAAGGATGAAGGTGCGGACGCGCGTGGCGTCGCCCTAACTTGGTTCGGACAGTTTGCTGGCGGTTTGCCTTGGCCTTGCTCGTTTAACTCGCCAAGGTGTGGATTCAAAATAAATCCGGCGGGCAAAATTGGTTTAAACGCTCGCCCTCACCCTGCCCTCTCCCCCGGGAGAGGGTTTTTCACCTCGCACATTTTTATCCATTCGTCCACCCGTCCGACCAATCCAGCGATTGAATGGTTCGAAGCCGCTGGGAACGGTTCTCCCTCTCCCCGGGGGAGAGGGCCGGGGTGAGGGCGAGCAACCAAACCAATTCTGCCTTTCCGCCTTTGGCCCGCGAAAAACAAATCAGACGTCGATGACGGGGCCGCCGCCGGGGCCGTCGTTGCGGTCGCGCGGGGGCGGCGGGTTGTTCTGGCGGCGGACGGTGATGCGACCGCGGCCGCGGCCGTTGCCGGTGAGGACGTTCAGGATGGTGGAGATGGCACTGATGAGCGCCGCGCCGAAGAAGGCGTAGCCGAAAGTGTCCACCTGGAAGGCGGGGTACATCAGATAGCTGATGAAGTAGAGCAGCAGGGCGTTGATGACGAAATAAAACAGGCCGAGGGTGAAGATGACCAGCGGCAGGGCGAGGAGGGTGAGAATGGGACGGACGAAGGCGTTCAGGATGCCGAGCAAGAGGGCGGCGAGCAGCAGGGAACCTTTGGTTTTATACTGGATGTGGCCGTGCAGCAGAAGGGCGGTCAACGCCACGGCGAGGGTGTTGATCAGCCAGCTTGCAAAGAAGCGCAACCATTTCGTACCGGATGAATTCATGTCAGAACTGTAGGGAAAGATGCGCCACGGAAGGCTGAAAAACAAGGCGCTATTTTTGCCGGGTGGAGATTGCGGCGACCGGAATACCGCGTTCCGGAGTAGCGGCAGGCATCCTTGCCTGCCGTGGAGGGCGGCAGCTTGCCGCCCGGGAAAGGCGGACGGATTTACCAAACCGCGAAAAATATCGGGAAGCGTTTGGCGAACGGAGTTTTTTCCGCCGGGCTGGAAGCCCCGGCTCTACGGCAGGCAGGGATGCCTGCCGCTACCGGCAAAAGATACGCTTTTTTGCTCGCGCCGGTCGCGCGGGCGCATCAGTCTGGGGAAAATCGCATGAAAACCTCCTGGCGTACGTATTTCACCCTCTTGTCTCTGCTGTCGGTGTCCGGGTGGGCCGGCAGCGTGGTGGCGCCGGACGCGCAGTTGACGAAACTGGCGGGCGGCTTCCAGTTCACCGAGGGCGCCACGTGCGACGCGGCGGGCAATGTGTTCTTCGTGGACCAGCCGAACAATCGCATCCACGAATGGAGCACGGCCGGGAAACTCTCCATTTTTCTGGAACCGTCCGGCCATGCGAACGGGATGATGTTCGATGCCCGCGGCAATCTCATCGCCTGCGCGGATGAGCGGAATGAATTGTGGTCGATCGCCCCGGACAAGTCGGTGACGGTGCTGGTGACGAATTTCCAGGGCAAGTATCTGAACGGGCCGAACGATGTGTGGATCGCGCCGAACGGGGGGATGTTTCTCACGGACCCGTTTTACCGGCGGACGTGGTGGGATCATCAGGTGACGGCGCTGCCCTCGGAGGCGGTGTTTTATCTGGCGCCGGACCGGCACACGCTCACGCGGGTGGCGGAGGATTTGCGCCGGCCAAACGGCATCACCGGCACGCCGGATGGGAAGACGCTGTATGTCTCGGACATCGGGCGGGGACAGACGTGGCGGTATGACATCCGGCCGGCCGGTTCGCTCAGGAACAAGGCGCTGTTCTGCGCGCTGGGTTCGGATGGCATGACCATCGATGACCAGGGCGATGTGTATCTGACCGGGCACGGGGTTTCCGTGTATGACCGGACGGGCAAACTGGCGGAGCACATCGCGGTGCCGGAGAATTGGGTGGGCAACCTGTGCTTCGGCGGAAAAGACCGGAAGACGCTGTTCATGGCGGCGAGCACGTCGCTGTATTCGCTGCGGATGACGGTGGCGGGCGCGAACGCGGCAAAATAAGTCACTGCGTGATAGCCACCAACTGCGTTGGGGCCTCCATGGGGGCTTCAACGCAGAGACGCAGAGAAAAATGATCGGGCAACCGTTACGGACCGGTTTGCTTGGGAATTTCGACCGGGTCGGCGGGCGGGGGTGCGGACTTCAGACGTTTGAGGTTCTTGAACAGTTGGAACACGTAGAGCGGAGTGATAATAAGGTAACCCAGAACGATGTAATCCAAAATTGAGCGATGCCAAAGGTAATGGCCCATGGCGAAGAACAGGAAGACGGAAAAGGCCAGGGGAATGATCGCGTAACCGGTGAGAGTGAGGAAGTTCACCCGGAAATTGCCGCTGGTTCCATTGCGCAGTACTTCGCCGGCGGAGAAGACATAGACCCAAGGCATGAGATTGTTGTAGGGGCCGGTGGCGGCGCCGCATTTCGGGCAGAAATAATCGCGGGCGGTCTGCTCGGTGAGGCAGTGGGGACAGACTTGCACGGCTTCGGGGGCATCAACCTGCACGGTGAATTCTTTTTCCCACGGATCGGGATGAACGGGGCAGTCACGGATCCAAAGGAAAATCCGCCAGCAGAGGGCCACGCCAAAACCGGCCAAGGCGAGCGCCCCGATAAGCATCGTGGGATCAGAGGTCGATTTCATCCTGAACCAATCTCGCACGCCGGCGCCGGGTGTCAAGGGGGGAGCGGGCGTTACACCGTTGAAATGTTACATCGTTACAGCGGGGGGAAGAAGCGGAGTCCAAGGTCCAAGGTCGGGGGAGGCGGGTTTCAATCGGGCGTTGGCGGGAACGCGGAGGCTGGCCAACGGGCTGGCGGGCTGGCATGCTGTGGCAAAATGACTGGGACACAGAGACCTATGATGGCAAGCGGACGCATGGCAACGTTGAAGGAGCAACTGACGGCGCATCCCGTCTATGCGGCGGTGGCAACGCCGGCGGATTTGCGGTGCTTCATGGAACATCACGTTTACGCGGTCTGGGATTTCATGTCGCTGCTCAAGGCCTTGCAGGGGGCGGTGGCGCCGGCGCAGACGCCATGGCTGCCCTCGCCGCAGCCGGAACTGCGGCGGTTCATCAACGAAATCGTGCTGGGCGAGGAATGCGATGAATACCTGCCGGGCGGGCCGGGCAAATTCATCAGCCATTACGAACTGTATCTGCTGGCCATGGAAGAGGTGGGGGCGGACACCGGACCGGTGCGGCGCTTTGTGGCGGCGGTGGCGGCGGAGGGTTTGGCGGCGGCATTGCTACGGTCCGAGGTGCCGGTGCCGGCGCGGGAGTTCATGCGGTCCACTTTTGCCGTCATCGCCGGCGGGCAGGCGCCGGCCGTGGCGGCGGCGTTCACCTACGGGCGGGAGGATCTGATTCCGGCCATGTTCGGGGCGTTGCTGGAGCGGATGCAGATCACGGAGGCGATGGCGCCGCATTTTCATTATTACCTGAACCGGCACACGGAGCTGGACGGGGAAACGCACGGGCCGCTGGCCTTGCAATTGGTCGGGGCTTTGTGCGCGGGCGAGGCGGCGCGGGAAAAGGCGGCGGTGACGGCGGCGGAACAGGCGCTGGCGGCGCGGATCGAACTGTGGGACGGCGTGGTGGCGGCGATGAGAAAAGGATGAAGGATGAAAGATGGCCGGCCGGTCATTTATGGACGAAGAACGGGTAGATGACACTGAGGCTGACGCTCAGCAGACAGATGGCCAGGAAACCCAGCAGGATGCCCGGCATGTATAAAGTGGAGAACGATCGCACCACCGCTTGGTTCGGGGCGGTGGCCGGATAAAGGACATCGACGGCTTCCCCGACCGCCGGCCGGGGTTTGGTCGAGCCGAAGTTGGAGGTGAAGGTGATGGGGGCGCTGTTGCCGGGCGCGAACCGGATTTGGGCGCGGTACATGGTGTGCCGGTCCCGGGTGAATTCCGCATGGGCGACGATGGTGCCGCGGGCTCTTTGCCAGGTCTGATGCCGCTGCCGGGTCCGGTAAAGCAGGGACGCGGACGCTCCGAAAAGGAACCCCCCGATAACCAGAAAAATGATGGCGACAACCGTTTCCATTCTGAATCAACCCGTGGCAAATCCTTGCCAGCCGATGCCTGCGTCAAAAGGAACGTAGCATGCGGCGGGTTATGGAATCGAGCAGAAATGTGGGGGCGGGATGGTATTGGGCGCGACGTGACACGGTCCCCGGAGCGCGACCTTCAGGTCGCTTCAACGCGCGCAATGACGGGATGGGAAAAATGGTTCACCCGGCTTGGTCTGGCCATGCTGAAGCGGCGTAAACGCCGCGCTCCATCCTTTGGCGATTCGCGGGCGGTGTCAAAATGCGCCCGCTTCCGTCTGCCTTCCCGATTGACTCCCGGGCCGGGTACGGTTCAACTGATGCCTGGCTGTAACACACCTATGGGCAAAATATTAACTGACCTTTCATTTGAGGACTGGGTGCGGCATCTCTTCGACCATCCGGTCAATGCGCCGTCCATGCCGGAATGGTATTGGGACTTGGAAGCGGATAGCGCCGATCTGGAACCCAGGCAAGCCATTGCCCATGCCACGCGGTTGTTTGAAAATGCCCGGGAAGTGCTGGCACCCTACCCGGATGCGCAAGCCGGTCAAGGGTTGTGCTTTCTGGCCAACGCCGGTCATTCCCACTTGGTGGCATTGGCAAACGACACCGTTCCGGTGGCGGATCAGGTGCGTTGTATTCGCGCCATGGTCACGCTGTTTGAAAAGTGTTTTGCGCTCCGGTGCCCGGCGCATCTGTCGCACTTGGATCGGGTTGATTCGCCACCGGCACCGCCACTGAATTCGCCCTGTTACATGTGGTGGGATATTCTTCCCTTGTGTCCCCAGCCGGAAAACGCCGGGCGGCGGGAAATCGATGAAGCCTGCCTGTGGGTCATGGAAAACACGTTGCAGCTTCCTTCCATCGCCTGCCAGGAGAGCGCGCTGCATGGACTGGGGCACTGGGGGCTTTCGTACGAGGTTCGCTGTCGGGAGATTATTCAAATTTATTTGGAGCGGCAACCGGACATTGAACCGGCGTTGCGCCGGTATGCGGAGGCGGCCAGTGTTTCCGGGGTGGAGTGATATGAACCTCGGCATCATCATCTCTCACCGTCGATGAACCCGATTCCGCCAGACATTTATGCGCGTGTCCACGAGCTGGCGTTGCGCCTCACCAATGCGAGCGAGGCCGGGGACACGGTGTTGGAGGAATCCGGTTACGAAAGTTTGCGAGCGTATCATGCCGAATTGCCGCCGGCGGGCCAAGGGTGCCCTTTTCTCACCGAGACGTTGGCCGACTTTACCGCCAATGCGGCCGCCGCCGTGGAATATTACGAACTGGCTTTGGCGCCGGCGCGCACCATGGCCGGTGAGCCGACGCATACCAAGTTGATTTCGCCGGCCGGGCGCCTGTTGGAGCTGGGCCGGCGGGAACAGGCAAAAGCCTGTCTGCGGGACGGGCGCGCCGAAGCGGTCCGGTTGGCGGATGCGGACTGGATCAAGGAAGCCGACCGGCTGGGGCAGACGGCAGTTTGAAATGGGTAAAAGGCAAATCGGGGGTGATGCAACCTTTTCAAGATGGATGCTTTTCAGACCTTCCACCAGGGGTGGCGCTGCGCTCTCCCCCGGGCTGGAAGAGAACAATCCCTTCAGGATGGCCGGCCGGTGGCTTGCCACCGGACGCGAAAGTTTTTTAACGCCCCGTCACGCCCTTGAGATAGGCCAGAATCAATTCGGGCAGGTCGCGGCTGTAGCCGCCTTCGAGGAGGCTGAACATGGGGACGCCGAGCTGGCGCAGGGTGCGGCCGAGCCAGTGGAAATCTTCCGTGAGCAGGCAGCCTTCGGCCACGGGGTCGCGCAGGTAGGCATCAAACCCGGCGGAGACGGCGACGAGGTCGGGACGGTAGCTGCGGAGGTCGTCGAGGGCGCGCATAAGGGTGGCGCGGTAGGTTTCGCGCAGGGCGCCGGGGGCGACGGGATAATTGAAACAGTTGTGCCCGGCGTTCTCGGCGCCGGTGCCGGGGTAATCGGGATACCGGTGGACGGAGAAGAATTCGATGCCGGGCCGGTTCAGCAGGATGTTTTCGGTGCCGTTGCCGTGGTGGACGTCGAAGTCGAGGACGGCGATGCGCTTGGAGCCGGTGGCGGAGGCTTCGAGGGCGGCGATGGCGATGTTGTTCAGGTAGCAGAAGCCCATGGATTTCTCGCGCAGGGCATGGTGGCCCGGCGGGCGCATGAGGCTGAAGACATCCTCGCCCTGGCGCGCGGCGTGGAGGGCATCGAGGGAGGCGGAAACGGAGGCGCGGGCGTAATCGGCGATGTGGTCGAACCACGGGGTGTCGTCATCGATGGGCTCGGGCACGGCGAGGCGGGCGAGCACGGCGGGGGTGTGGGCGCGGAGAATGATCTCGTCCGTGGCGGCGGCGGCCGGGGTGACCCAATGCAGGGGCACTTCGGCCTGGGCTTTCAGGAGTTCCACGGTGCGGGCCACGCGTTCGGGCCGTTCCGGATGGCCGCGCTGGCCGTAGCCGGTGCAGCGTTCATCGGTGATGATTTTCATGGGCGCCCGATTTTCGCGTGAGTGACGGCGGGAAAGCAAAGCAAAATTGACGGAATTGTTGCTGGCAATCGGAGGCGGGTGGATTACGCTGGGCAAGAGTTGCCAAAAAATGGCATGGCTCCGGGGCGGCAAACCGGTACGATATTGTCCAAGGAAAAAATCATCGGCTTATGATCAAAAAACTGTCGGTCACTCTGGTGCTGGGACTGGTCGCGGGGTTGCCCGCGTTCGCATGGGATTACGAAGGCCATCACGCGGTGAATGAACTGGCGCTGGCGGGATTGCCGGCGAATTTCCCCGCCTTTGCCCTCACCCCGGAGGCGCGCACGCGCATCGCGTATCTGGCGGGCGAGCCGGACCGGTGGCGGAACAGCCCGGAGCTGGCGCTGAAGCATGTGAACGGGCCGGATCATTACATCGATCTGGAGGATCTGACCGCCTACGGGCTCACGCCGGCCACGCTGCCGCCGTTGCGCTATGACTTTGTGGCGGCCATCGCGAACGCGCGCACGGCGCATCCGGACCGGTTCCCGGCGATCGACCCGGAGCGCGACACGGATCACACGCGCGAGCTGAGCGGGTTCCTGCCGTGGACGATCGCGGAACAGTTCGCCAAGCTGCAATCCGGTTTCAGCACGCTGAACGCGCTGCAAAGCACGGGCGGCACACCGGAGGAGATCGCGAACGCGCAGCAGAACATCGTCTATGTGATGGGCGTGTTGGGGCATTACGTGGGCGATGCGAGCCAGCCGCTGCACACGACGAAGCATTTCAACGGCTGGGTTGGCGAGAATCCCCACGGCTACACCACGCGCACGTCGTTCCATTCGTGGATTGATGGCGGGTATTTCCACAAGACCGGCGGCATCGAGGTGGGCAAGCTCGCGGGCGGGATCCATCCGGCGATGTTGCTCGCGAAAGCGGCGGGGGAGCCGGACAGGATTTTTCACACGGCGGTGGCTTTTGTGGCGGCGAACAACGCGCTGGTGGAGCCGCTCTATCAGCTGGAGAAGGACGGCAAGCTTTCCGGGCTGGATGCGAAGGGGCATGAAGGCCGGGCGTTGCTGGACGGGCAACTGGTAAAATCGGGGCAATTACTGGCGGACCTGTGGTACACGGCGTGGCAGAACGCGCCGGAAGACCTGTTTCTGATGCGGACGCTGCACCAGCGGGCGGCGGCGGCGGACAAATGATCCGGCCGGACACAGCGCGGCGGGTGGCGGCGGTTTTCGGCGTGCTCGGCGTGGCGCTGGGGGCGTTCGGGGCGCATGCGCTGAAAGCGCGGCTGGCGCTGAACGGCACGGCGGCGATCTGGGACAAGGCGGTGCTGTATCATTTCATTCACACGATCATGCTGTATGTGCTGGCGGGTCGGCCGGCGGCGGCGTGGTGGTGCTTTCTGGCGGGCATCGTGATCTTCTCGGGTTCGCTCTATTTATTGGCGGCCACAAATGGGCTGTGGCTGGGGGCGATCACACCGGTGGGGGGCGTGGGGTTTATTGCAGGGTGGTGTCTTCTGGCGGGGCGGCGGAAGGGCGGAAGCGAGGATTGAGGATGGAAAAGGGAGGATGGCGAAGCGGGGGTTCGTTGCGGACGGGCGTGGGTGGGCGGAGAGGCGTTGGCCTGGCCATATCGCTGCGCCCGGGGACGGGCGCGCTCCGCAGGCGGGGGAAAATTGATGCAATTGTGACAATTTTTGGCTTTTTTAATGCGGCTAATGCTGCTACTTTCACCAGACCAAGTGCCGGTCCGGCCGGCTTAACCGCACTCAGTTTAAAATCATGGAAAAAAAACGTATTGTGGAAAAGGATGCGCCCCTGAAGAAGGATGACCTGATCGTCATCACCGGGGCCGGTGGCTTTATCGGCGGCAACCTGGCGCTTTATTTCAAGAAAAAGGGGTTCACGAACATCCGCACGGTGGACAAGAAGCCGCTCTATGAGTGGTATCTCCACGTGCCCGGCGTGCAGAATCTCTGCCTGGATGTGAGCAACGAGGACAACTGCAAGCGCGTGTGCGAAGGCGCCGTGGAAGTCTACAATCTCGCCGCGGACATGGGCGGGATGGGCTTCATCGAACGTTTCCGCGTGGAATGCCTGCGCTCGATCCTCATCAACACCCACATGGTGGAAGCCGCCTATCGCGCGGGCACCCGCCGCTATTTTTACTCCAGCTCCGCGTGCGCCTACAACACGCTGCTGCAGAAGGACCCGAAGGTCCGCGCGCTGAAGGAATCGGACGCGTATCCGGCGATGGCCGAGCGCGGCTACGGCTGGGAGAAGCTGGTGTCCGAGATGTTCTGCGAGGAATACTGGCACGAACGCGGGATGAAGACGTTCATCGCGCGCTTCCACAATGTGTACGGACCGCACGGCACCTGGGAAGGCGGCCGCGAAAAAGCGCCGGCGGCGCTGTGCCGCAAGGTGATCGATGCGATCGCCACCGGCAAGAAGGACATCACGATCTGGGGCGATGGCAGCCAGACGCGGAGTTTCATGTACATCGACGATTGCGTGAAGGGCATCGATACCATCACGCACACGGACGAGCTGATCGCGACGCCGATCAACCTGGGTTCGAGCGAGCTGGTCTCCATCAATGAATTGCTGACGAAGATCGAGAAGATCGCCGGCGTGAAGATGACCCGGCATTATGACCTGAACGCGCCCAAGGGCGTGGCGGGCCGCAATTCGGACAACACCTTCATCAAGCAGGTGCTGGGCTGGGAACCGGACACCACGCTCAACAAGGGGCTGGCGGCCACTTACAAGTGGATCGGCCAGCAGTATGCGCTCCGCAAAGAAGGCAAGCGCATCGGCATCGGCTAAGGCCGCCGGTCACTGCGTGACGGCCACCATTGGGGAGGCTGATTTAAAATTCGAACCGCCGGCTGCGAGGCCGGCGGTTTTTTTATTGGCTGAACGCAGCGCTGAGAAACGCGGAGGGCTTGGGAAACGAGGATGGCGAATTGAAGATGGAGGGTGGAAAGCGGGGGGCGTGGGGAACATCCAGCAGCGAACAGCCAACGCCCAACATCCAGTGCGGAGGCTCGCAACGGGCAGGGCAGGACGACGGGAGGTAGGGCGCGTCACTCCGTGCGCGCCGCGCGCGGCACCGTGGCGAGCGAATCACGGGAATCGTCCCTGGCGTTCCCCAAGCCCTCAGACACCCTGCTTTTGGGGGCAAACGTCCATGGTGTTCGAATTCCGCAAGACGTCCGGCGGTGCGCACGGAGTGACGCGCCCCACCTCCCCGTTTCTGTCAG
>Ga0316222_1001380_pt1 | contig 29778 bp, 29 predicted proteins | sample TBH18011metaG_FD_206008 | JGI IMG/M metagenome (GOLD analysis project Ga0316222, IMG submission 206008) | Freshwater microbial communities from Trout Bog Lake, Wisconsin, USA - TBH18011 | ecosystem: Environmental > Aquatic > Freshwater > Lake > Hypolimnion/Profundal zone | place: USA: Wisconsin... | reverse complement strand
TTTAGAGCAAGGTGAAATCGGACGGCATGAAATTCAGATGACGGGGCGCCCCTCTTGATTTCAGCGCCAATGTTTCCCGGTCTTTGGTTGCGCAATTCGGAGCCGTGTGATTAACCTGTATGCGACGGCGGAATCGATGTGGGCAACATCGTTGCAGGGGATCCGATAAACTGGGCCAGGATTTAGACCAAGACAGTATCGGGACCGCCACGGAAGCGGCCGGTCAGCCTGCGCGCGCGGTCAAGACGAAGCCCTATATCGTCGCGGTGTTCAATCAGAAGGGTGGCATCTCCAAGACCACCACCTCCACCAATCTGGCCATTTGCCTGGCAGCGTTCGGCAAATCGGTGGTGTTGGTGGATCTCGATTCCCAGGGAGATTCGACCAAGAGCTTAGGGATCGACCCCGCCGTCAAGAAGGGCATCTTCGACATCTTCGTCGGCGCGGCCGACGTGGCCGACGTGCTGATTCCCACCGATTTCGCCAATGTCAGCATCCTGCCCTCGACCTACAGCCTGGCTGGTATCGAGATCAAGCTGTCGGAACTCAAGGATTCTCAGCGAACCATGGTGGCCATCCTCGGCCGCGGCGGGCTGGATTGTGATTACGTGATCATCGATTGCCCGCCAGCCTTGGGCATCCTTCCCATCAACGCCCTGGCCGCCGCCAATGCGGTAATCATCCCGGTCACCGCGACTCCCTACGCCAATGATGGATTGCTGCGTACCCTGCCGTCGATCAAGTACGTCCAGGAGGGCCTCAACAAGGGGCTGCTGCTGCAAGGCGTGCTGTTCACCATCAATGACCGCAACAAAACCACCCGCAAGATCAACCAGTTGATCCGCTCCCGCCTGGGCGGCACCGTCTACCGCGCCGAGATTCCGCGTGATACCGCGGTGATCGAGGCGGCCAGCGCACGGCTGCCGGTCTGCGCCTACGCGCCACGCAGCCCGGCAGCGCTGGCCCATCTCGATTTCGCCGAGGAATTTCTCGACCGGCACTACAAGACGGTGGCCAAGGTCGGGGTTCAGCTTCCGCCATTGATCGGCCGTGACCAAGCGCTAGAGGCATTGACTCACTGGCAAGGCGAGCACATGGCCCGTGTCGCCAAGCCGATCGGCGACGGAATCCGCCAGCGCAAGGACCAACTTGACCGCATGCTTTACGGCAACCATCGCGGTTTGGAGCGGATTCATCTTAATCTGGTCCACTTCTTCATTGATAACCGTCTATGGCTGGCTGCCTTCATCCTGGTGGCGCTCTCGGCCGCAGCCATGCTGGTGGTCGGTGGCCTGTCCGGCCTGCGCATGATCGCCACCGCGATCGGGCTGATCTAATTCGGCGGGCGACCGAGCGCCCTTAGCCTTCCAACCCGCATTGCCCCCCAGCCCCACTATTGGCTATAAGATGGAGCGAAAGGGGAAGTTTTGGTGAGCGCCGCAATCCCATCCATTCCGCAAACCCTGGTGACCTTCCGGCTCGGCGGCGAGGGCTTCGCGTTGCCAGTGGACGACGTGCGCGAGGTGGTGCCGATCGCCCTGCTGGCCCGTCCGCCGCACCTGCCCCCGATGATTGAAGGCATCCTTAACCTGCGTGGCGTGGCGGTCCCCGTGTTGCGACTGGACCGGCTGCTGGGCCGAGCCGATATCGCGTTCGGATTGGAGGCTTCGATCCTGATCATGCGCGACCAGCCGCCGCTCGGGCTGCTGGTCGGCCCGGTCGATGCGGTGAGCGGCGCCGAGCGCTTCCAATTGATGCCGCTGGAAGCCGATCAGTCCTTCAACGGCCTGCTGGCCGGCGAACTGATTTCCCCCAATACCTCGGCCCATCTGCTGTCGTGGCCGAACCTGTTGCTGGAGGCGGAACGCGCCCGCCTCGCCGAGTTTTGCGCCCGCGCCCAAACCCGGTTGGCCGAACCATGGGAAGCCTAGGCCTCGAGTCCGTGTCGCCCAAGGTCCAGGCGGTCGTCGAAGACCCCCAATTCAACCGACTCAAGGCGTTGGTGATCGAGGCCACCGGCATGGCCTTTTACACCGACAAGAACGAGGAATTGGCCCGCATCATCCAGTCCCGCCTGAGCGAGACCGGGATTGGGGATTGCGCCGCCTATATCGACCACCTGGGCGGCGACGAGATGGACCTCCTGGTGGCGGAATTGACCATCGGCGAGACCTATTTCTTCCGCCACAAGGAACAATTCGACGCTTTTCGCGACGTCATTCTGCCCGGCCTGTTGGAGCGCAACCAGGACACCCGCCGACTGCGCATCTGGAGCGCCGGCTGCGCCACCGGACCAGAACCATATTCCCTGGCGATCCTGCTGAAGCGAGAATTTGGACCCCGCCTCGCTGGCTGGCAGGTTTCCATCGTCGCCACCGACATCAACCAAAAATTCCTCAGCCGCGCCCGCGAGGGCCGCTATGACGAATGGGCTTTTCGCACCATTCCGGACGACGTTCTGCGCGATTGTTTCGACAAGTCCGGCCGGCAATGGGTCATCAAGCCAGAATACAAGCGGGTCGTCACCTTCCAGCACCATAACCTGATCAAGAATCGGTTTCCGTCGCTCATCGACAACATTGCCGGCTTCGACATTATCATCTGCCGCAACGTCATCATCTATTTCAGTCGAGAGACCATCGAAGCGCTGATCCCCTGCTTCCGCGACAGCCTCAATGACGGCGGCTGGCTAGTGATGGGTCATGCCGAACCCAACATGGAGCTGTTCCGCAACTTCCGCACCGTGACCTGTCCTGGGGCAATTCTCTACCAGAAGGCCGATATCGCGCCCGTCGAACAGCGCCCGCCACCGCAATCGGCCGCCCCCATTCGGACGGTGGCACCGCTGGTTCCGGCCCGAAAGCCGGCGGCGCCGCGTCCTCCGGTAAGCCGCCAACCATCGCCCCCCACGCCCACCAGCGGACGTTCCACTAGCCTGGACGCCGCCCGCGCCCTGGCCGATTCCGGACGCTGGCAAGAGTCCATCGACGCCACCAACGCACTCTTGGCCAGCACTCCCCTTGATCCCGCCATCCACTTTTTCCGTGCCCTGGTGCTGGAGCAGATGGGGAATTCGGACGAGTGCGAAAAGGCCCTGCGGCGCGCCATTTACCTCGACCGCCGCATGGTTCTGCCCCATTATCATTTGGGCCTGTTCCTGTGGCGTCGTAACGATTCCCAAGGAGCGGCGCGGTCATTTCGCAACGTGCTGGGGCTGCTGGACGATCTTGCCGACAATGCCACCTTCCCGGACGGTGACGACATGACCGCCGGGCAACTCCGCGAGACTGTCCTGATGCAGTTGAAGCTGATCGGTGCGGCATGACCGACACCCTCACCGTGCTGGAATTGCGAGCCCGCCGCTTGGCTGCCGCCCGTAGCGACGAGGAGGACGCGGCGGTCGGCACCGCTGCGCTCTGTTTCAGCATCGCCAACGAGACCTACGCGCTACCGCTGGCCGATTTGATCGAAACCATGCCCTTGGGCGCCTGGACTCCAGTGCCGGGCGTGTCACGCCATCTGCTGGGTGTCGTCAATTTGCGCGGCGAAATTCGTCCGGTGCTCAACCTCCACGCCATGCTCGGCCTGCCCGAGCCGACCGCCGAGGCTCCCGCCCTGTTGTTGTTCCTGCGCGGCGGCGCGGGAGAAATCGGGGTTCGCGTCGAAGCCCTGGACCGCATTCGCGCAATCGACCCCGACACTCTGACGCTTCCCCATCAATCCGGCAACGGTCTGCCGCAGCGTTTCATTGCCGGCATCTCGCCCGACACCGTCATTTTGCTCGATTCTAGCCAAATTCTCGCCGTCGAGCCGCTCCAGGACCACAGTGCCACCATCAACGCCGGTTTCGGGGCCTGATCGCCCAAACTGGGAACGCTAAGACAAGGACAGCCAGATGACCACCCCCCCCCAATTCTCGTTGTGGAAGTCGATCAAGCTTCGCCACAAGCTCAGTCTGATGGCGGTGGCCTTTATCGGGCTGCTGGCCGGACTGATCGGCTTCAACGTGGTGGCCAATGAGAGCCAGAAGGTCGGCACCGACCTCACCAGTCTGGCCAACCGCCAGGCCATGCTGTCGCAGAAATACATCGCCGACCTGTTGAGCGTCGGGTTGGGCAATGGCGCCGACCCTGCCGGCACCTTGGACGCCCTGAAGGACACCCTCAACACCCTGACCAATGGCGGTTCGGCGGTGATCAACGCCGATACCGGCGAGCGAGCGGTGGTTCCCGCCGCGACCATCCCGGAACTTCGCTCCAAGCTGGTGGAACAAGCCCAGTTGGTGCGCGAGATGGAATCCGAGGCGCAACGTCTGCAGAGCGTCGGGATTGCCGATTCCAAGCGACCGGAACTGCTGAAAGGCCTGTTGGCGACCCAAGCCCGGCTGGTCAAGGATTCCGAGCAGGTGGCCACCCTTTATGACCACCAGGCCTTGCGTGATCTGGAGATCGTCAAGTGGCTGCAAATCGCCGTCGGGATTTTCTCGGCCATGGTCAGCGTCTCCCTCAGCCTGATGATCAGCCGCCAAATCGCCGACCCGCTTCAGGCCTGCGCCGAGGCCGCCCATCAAATCGCCCAGGGCAATCTCCGGATCGAGCCGCAGAAGGTCACTTCGGGCGACGAACTGGGCCAATTGCTGTCGTCATTCAATGAAATGCTATTTGGCCTCAGGGACATCGCCACCCAAACCAGAACTGTGTGCGATAATTTGACCGTGGCGGCGGCGCAAATCCTGACCTCGACCCAGCAACAGGCGGCCGGCACCAAGCAGCAGGCGGCGGCGGTTCAGGAAATCACCAGCACGGTCGAGGAAATCTCGCTGTCGGGCAAGCAGGTGGCCGAGCGCGCCCGCCAGGTGGCCGGCAGCGCCGAGGCGGTCTCGGCCTCGGGCAATGCCGGCTTGCAGGCGGTCAGCGACGCCTCGGCCGGCATGGAGGCCATCCGCGAGCAGGCCGAGACGGTGGCCGAGAACATCATCACCCTGTCCGAGCGCACCCAGGCGGTGGGCGAGATCATCGCCACCGTCAATGACATTGCCGAACAATCCAATCTGGTGGCCCTCAACGCCGCCATCGAGGCCGCCGACGCCCGCGAGCAGGGACGCCGCTTCTCGGTGGTGGCCAACGAAATCAAGAACTTGGCCGATCAGGCCAAGGGCGCCACCGCCCAGGTGCGTGGCATCCTTGAGCAAACCCAAAAGGGCATCAACACCTCGGTGATGCTGACCGAGGAGGCGCTGAAGCGCGTCGAGATCGGCCGCGACCGCACCAGCATCTCGGAACAGGCCATCCGCCAAATGGCCGGCAACATCCAGGAAAGCGTCCACGCCTTCCAGCAGATCGTCGGCGCCACCAACCAACAGCAGATTGGCCTGGAGCAGGTCACCCAAGCACTGCATGAAATCCGCCACGCCAGCCAGCAAACCGCCTCGACCACCGCCCAGCTTGAAAAGGCTTCGTTCGAGCTGACCCAATTGGGCGGTCAATTGTCCAAGACCCTGGAGAAGTATCGGCTCTGATGATGGATATCCGCGAAAAGCTGCTCGCGGCCTTTGATATCGAATACCGCGAGCACCTGGAGGCCATCCGGGCGCTGATGGTAGGATTCGCCCTGCGCCGGGAAGGCGGCAGCAGCGGCAGCGGTATTGCCCAACTGGACGAAATCTTTCGCCGCGCCCATTCCCTGAAAGGCGCCGCCCGCGCCGTCGATCTGATGCCGATCGAAAAGATCGCCCATCGCCTGGAATCCCTGTTCTCCCGCGTCCGCGCCGGCCAAACCAAATTCGACCGTGATGTGGTCGCCTTGGTCTCCCGCGTGCTTGATTCCATCGAGGATTGGGTTGCCGCCAACGCCGCCAATCAATCACCCCCTCCCATCGAACCGATCGTCGCCGAGCTGGATGGGGTTCTGGCCGGCGAGCCGGTGGCCGCTGCCCCGGCCGTGATTGAAACTCCGCCTCCCCCCCCCGCCCCCGATCCCGTCACGCCGCCCGAGCCAGCGCCCGTTCGCACCAGCGAGGACAGTGTGCGGGTCAAGGCGGTACACCTTGATCGCCTGCTTAGAACCTCGAATGAATTGCTGACGGAAACCCTCAATCAGCGGGGCGTCACCGACCATCTGATCGAGATCGACCGTGGCCTGGTCGAATTGGAACGGCGCTGGCGGCGGGTGCGCAAGGCGGTGGTCGGCTCTGACGAACACGCCGCCGGCTTTGACCGTCATCTTGATTCCATCGACCAGCTCTTACGCGAGGTGACGCGCCAGGCGCGATCCTCGCGGCGGATGCAGCAACGCACTGGCTGGACGTTGCGCCGGTTAGGCGGTGAGTTGCAGGCCGAGGTGCGCGACGCCCGCATGGTGCCGGCCGAGTCGGTATTCGCCGGCTTTCGCAAGATGGTCCGCGACATCGCCCGCGATTCGGGCAAGCAAGTCGAAGTCGGGGTGAGCGGACTCGAGGTCGAGGCCGACCGGGTGGTCTTGCAAAACCTCAAGGACCCGGTGATGCACCTGCTGCGCAATGCCCTGGCCCACGGCGTCGAAGCGCCAGAGGAGCGTAGTGCTGCCGGCAAGCCCCCCGCCGCCACAATCGCCTTGACCTTCCAGGTCACCGAGGGCCGACTGGCGGTGCTGGTTGAGGATGACGGACGCGGGCTCGACTATGCCGCCATCCGCGCCAAGGCGGTGGAATCCGGCCTGTTCAACGGGGAAGAGGCAGAAGCGCTGGAACGCCAATCGCTGCTTGATCTGATCTTCGACGCCGGCTTCTCGACCCGGGGCGGCGTCGATGACCTCGCCGGCCGGGGCATGGGGCTGTCGGTGGTGCGCGAAGCGGCGGCGATGATGAACGGCACCGTCGAGGTGGAACAACGCCAACCCGGCACCCGGTTCCGCCTGTCGGTCCCGCTGACCGTCTCGACCCAGCGTCTGTTCCTGGTGGGCTGCCACGGCCATGTCTATGGCTTCCCCACCGAAGGTATCGACCGCCTGTATCGGGTGGCGGCGGACTCGGTCAAGACCGTCGAGGGTAAGTCGGTGGTGTTCCTTGACGACCAGCAATTGCCGCTGTTGTCCCTGGCCCATCTGCTGGCGCTGGGCGAGACCTCGGTCAAGGTCAAAAGCAATGTCGTTCCCTTGCTGGTCCTGAAGAACGGTGACCGCCGCGTCGGCGTCGCGGTCGATGACTTCCTGTCGATCCGCGAGGGCCTGGTCAAGGATATCGGCGTCCCCGCCACCCGCGGCACCATGGTGGCCGGCGGCATGCTGTTGGAAGACGGCTCGGTCGCCCTGGTGCTGAATCCCTTCGAGATCGTCGAGACCTTCCGCAAATCGGGCTCGATTCGGGTGCTGACCACGGTTGAGAAGCCCGCTGAGCGCCACGTTCCCCTGATCCTGGTGGTCGATGATTCGCTGACCACCCGCACCCTTGAGAAAAGCATTCTGGAAGCCCACGGCTATCAGGTCCGGCTGGCTTTCGACGGCATCGAAGCCTTGACCCGGATGCGCAGCGAGCATTTCGATCTGGTGATTTCCGACATCCAAATGCCCCGCCTTGATGGCTTTGGCCTTCTCCAGGCGGTCAAGGCCGATCCGGCCTTGGCCAAGGTGCCGGTGGTCCTAGTCACCTCGCTTGAGGCGCGCGAGGATCGCGAACGCGGGCTGGCACTGGGCGCCGACGCTTATGTGGTCAAGCGCAAGTTCGACCAAAAGGAATTGCTGGAAACGATCGGACAGATCCTATGAGCAAGATCCGCGTCCTGATCGTCGAGGATTCCCTGGTGGTGCGTGAATTGCTTAAGCACATCATCGGCTCGGATTCCCGCTTCGACATTGTCGGCGCGGTGGAAAGCGCCGAGGAGGCTTTGTCATTGCTCGACGTTGTCAGTCCCGACGTCATCTCGCTCGACATCCGCCTCCCCGGCATGAATGGCTTGGACTTCACCTTGAAGGTGATGAACCGCCGTCCCACCCCGATCGTGGTCGTCGCCGCCAATGTCGATGACGACGAATTGGGCATCGCCATGAACGCCCTGCGAGCCGGGGCGTTGAGCGTGGTGGAAAAGCCGGTGGGTGTCAGCAATGCCGCCTTCCAGACCATGGCCGAGCGGCTGACCACCCAGTTGGCAATCATGAGCGAGGTCAAGGTGGTGCGTCAGGGCCTTGGCCGCGGCCTCAGCTTCGGCGCGGTCGATGCGCCGCCGCCGCCACGTCCCCGCCGTGGCCAAGGTTACGCCATGCTCGGCATCGTCTCCTCCACCGGCGGGCCACAGGCGTTGGTCCAATTACTGGGCGGGCTGCCGCCCAACTTTCCACTGCCGATCCTGTTGGTGCAGCACATCACCCCCAGCTTCCTCGACGGCTTCGTGTCCTGGCTGGCCGGCATTACCCCTTTCGCCGTCAAGATCGCCGCCAAGGGCGAGGTTCCGGTGGCTGGCACCGTCTACGTGCCCCCAGCCGAGCGCCATCTCGGCCTTGAACGGGGCCAGTTGGTGATACGCGACACCCCGCCGGTGTCCAGCCAGCGCCCCTCGGGTTCGGTATTGCTGGCGGACATGGCCCGCGACGTGGGCCGGCTCGGCATCGGCGTCATTCTGACCGGAATGGGCGCGGATGGCGCCGAGGGCCTGGCCGCCATGAGGAAAGCCGGGGCCTATACCATCGCCCAGGACGAAGCCAGCTCGGTGGTGTTCGGCATGCCCTTAGCCGCCAAAAACCTGGACGCGGTCATCGAAACTCTGCCGCTTTCGGCCATCGCTGGACGCCTGCGCGAACTTGCCGGGGGAGACGGCAAATGACATCCGACAAGAAACTCGTTCTGATCGTCGAGGACTCGTTCACTCAGGCCCTCAAGCTCCAGCACGTTCTGGAAAGCGAAGGCTTCGATACGCTGTGCGCCTATTCGGGCGAAGAGGCGCTGCATCGAATCAATTCCTGCCAGCCCCACTTGATTGTCGTCGATTATCACCTGCCCGGCATCCAGGGCGACGAGCTGTGCCGGCAGATTCACATGAACCTGTCCACCCGCTCGATTCCCATCCTGATCCTCACCGCCGACGAGACCCAGGCAGCCGAACTGCACGGACTGGAAAGCGGCGCCGACGATTTCGTCGCCAAGTCGGAAGACGTGGAAATCCTGCTGCTGCGCGTCCACACCCTGCTGCGCAAATCCAGCCGCGACGCCTCGGTGCTGGATGTGGCCCGCTCGCTATTCCGTCGCGCCCGCGTGCTGATCATCGACGACAGCCCGACCTATAGCCAAAACCTGTCCAATGAATTGCGCGAGGACGGCTGCGACGTTACCTGGGTCAGCGGCGCCACCGAAGGTCTGAAGGCGCTGGCCGAATCGGTTTACGACTGCATTTTGGTCGATATGGTGATGCCCGAGATGGACGGCATCGCCTTCTGCCAGGAGCTGAATCGCGGGCACGCCGATGGCCAGACGCCAATGGTGGTGCTGATGCTGTCCGCCTTCGAGACCAAGGACAACGTCGCCCGCGCCCTTGAGGCCGGCGCCGACGACTTCGTCGGAAAATCGACCGAGATGAGCGTGCTGCGCGCCCGGCTGCGCGCGCTGTTGCGGCGCAAGTTCCTGCTGGAACAGAACGACCGCATCATCGAGGAATTCCGCGTCCGCGAGATGGAGACGCTACGAGCCAAGGCCGAAGCCGAAGCGGCGGAAGCCCGCGCCGCCTTGGCCGAGGGCTTAAAGCGGGCCAACCAAGACCTTGAAGAGGCCAACCGCATGCTGCGTGAGACCCAGGTGCAGTTGGTCCAGTCGGAAAAGATGGCCTCGCTCGGCCAATTGGTGGCCGGCATCGCCCATGAAATCAACAACCCGCTATCCTTCGCTTTGTCCAACGTGTTCTCGATCGAGACCTGGCTGGCCGAGTTAGGCGAGGACGAGCCGCGTATCGTCAAATCCCGCCGCCGTATCGCCGACACCCGCGAAGGCCTGGAGCGGGTGCGCGAGCTGGTGGTCAAGCTGCGAACCTTCTCGCGGCTCGACGAAGGCGATTTCAAGGTGGTCGATATCAGGGATGCCGTCGAATCCGTATTAATGTTCCTTCGTCATAAAATGGCTGATCGCATTGATGTTATTCGTAATTATGCGGACGACAACATGCTCGGCTGCTTTGCCGGCCAACTCAATCAGGTCATCATGAACGTGGTGGCCAACGCCGTCGATGCCGTCGAAGGCAAGGGCTCGATCACCGTGCGCACCGCCAATACCGCCGATGGAATGTTTGAAATTGCGGTCAAAGACAGTGGGCGCGGCATCCCCAAGGAGAACCTTGATCGGATTTTCGATCCCTTTTTCACCACCAAGGCGGTGGGCCAGGGCACCGGACTGGGATTGGCGATTTCCTACAAGATCGTTCAGGCGCATAACGGACGGATCGAGATCAATAGCGAGTTGGATCGGGGCACCGAAGTGCGGGTGTTGATCCCACGAACTCTGGTTGGATGATGGGGGAAGTGTTGATGGCCGATACGTCGCGGCGGGAAAACGTGCTGGTCGTCGATGACGAACCACAAATCCTGTCCGCCATCACCGATCTGCTGGAAGACGATTTCGTGGTATGGACGGCCGGCGACGCCGAGGCCGCCCTGGCCATCCTGGGCCGCCAAGATGTTGCCGTCATCCTGTCAGACCAGCGCATGCCAGGCATCAGCGGCGCGGAATTCCTGAGCCGCGCCCGCGACATCTCGGACGCCACCCGCGTGTTGATCACCGGCTATTCCGATCTCGACGCCCTGGTGACGGCAGTCAATCTGGGCCAAATCCACGCTTATCTGTCCAAGCCTTGGAATCCGCTGGAACTCAGGGTCGTCATCCGTACCGCCGCAGATCGCTGGCGACTTGAACGCACCTTGCAGCAGGAGCGGACCCTGCTGCATTCGCTGATGAACAACATCCCCGACGCCATCTTTTTCAAGGACCGGGCGCTGAACTTCACCCGCGTCAACACCACCCAGGCGGCGCTGTTGGGACTCAAATTGCCGGGTGAGTTGATCGGCCATTGCTTAAGCGACATGCGCCCCGGCGAGCATGCCACCGCCGTGGAGGAGCGCGAGCGCGCCCTGCTGGCCAAGGGCGAGCCGCAGATCGACAAGGAAGAAGCGACAAAAGATCCCTTCTCCGATCAGGTGATCTGGCATTCGATCACCAAGGTGCCGATCCGCCAAGGCGAAGAGATCACCGGCCTGGTCGGCATCGCCCGCGACATCACCAAGCGCAAGCAGGCCGAGGATTACCTTCGTCGCGGTCACGAGGAATTGCAAAAGGCGGTGGAAGAGCGCACCCACTGGCTCAGGGAGGAAATCCGCCGCCGCACCGCCGCCGAGGAACAGGCCCGCGCCGCCCTGGAATCCGCCGAGGCGGCGAGCCGGGCCAAAACCATCTTCCTGGCCAATATGAGCCACGAATTGCGCACGCCCTTGAACGCCATCATCGGCTTCTCCGAGCTGGCCGCCACCATGATGGACGCGCCGGAACTGGAGAAATACGGGGCCTTTCTTGGCAATATCGGCGAATCCGCCCATCATCTGCTGCGCGTCATCAACGATATCCTCGACGTATCGCGCATCGAAGTCGGCCGAGTGACCCTCCACGAAAGCGAGGTCGATATCGGCGAAGTCATCCAGTGCTCGCTCCGCCTGGTCGGCCACGTCGCCGCCTCCAAAGGGCAAACCCTGGCCTTTTCCATCGCCGACAATTTCCCCCGACTGAGGGGCGACGAGCGACTCTTGAAGCAAGCCCTACTCAACATCGTCTCCAACGCCACCAAGTTCACCCCCGAGGCTGGCCATATTTCGGTTAAGGCGGAGCAAGGCGATCGCGGCATCACCATCATCGTCGAGGATGACGGCGTCGGCATCGCCGCCTCCGACATCCCGGTGGTGCTGCTCCCCTTTGGCCAAGTCGAGAACGCCATGCAGCGCCGGTATGACGGCACCGGCCTGGGTCTGCCCTTGACCAAGGGCTTCATGGAATTGCACGGCGGCCGCCTGTCGCTGGAATCGGAAATCGGTAAGGGGACCCGGGTGACGCTGACCTTCCCACCCGAGCGAACCCTCGCCCCGCCAATTTCCGCTTGACGGGCCAGCAGGAACGGGAATAGAACAAAAACTGAAGTTTTGTATTTGTTCCCGGTGGGGCCGGCGGGGGAGTGGTCGATATGCTGACACGCAAGCAATACGAATTGCTGATTTTCATTGAGCAGCGATTGCGGACTTCGGGGATTTCGCCGTCCTTCGACGAAATGAAGGACGCCCTCGACCTCAAATCGAAATCCGGCATCCATCGCCTGATCACCGGGCTAGAGGAACGCGGCTTCATCCGCCGCCTCGCCCACCGCGCCCGCGCCCTGGAAGTATTGCGCCTGCCGGAAAATTCCGGCGATTTGCCGGCGGCGACGCCGCAGCGTTTCTCGCCGACCGTGATCAAGGGCGACTTCGCCCAGAACGCCCTGGCCGGGGCCGCCCCGGTGGCAGCAATGGCCGACGCGGTAACCCTGCCGCTCTATGGCAAGATTGCCGCCGGCACCCCAATCGAGGCCCTGCTCGATCATTCCACCACAATTGAAGTCCCGGCCTCAATGCTTGGCTCGGGTGAGCATTACGCCCTGATGGTGGAAGGCGATTCGATGATCGATGCCGGCATCTTCGACGGCGACACCGTGATCATCCGCCGCTGCGACACCGCCGATGCCGGCACCATCGTCGTCGCCCTGGTCGATGACCAGGAGGCCACCTTGAAGCGGCTGCGCCGCAAGGGCGGCTCGATTGCCTTGGAAGCCGCCAACAAGAAATACGAAACCCGCATCTTCCCGCCCGACCGCGTCAAGGTCCAAGGCCGGTTGATCGGCTTGATGAGGGCCTACTGACATGCCCTGGATCCGCCTCCGCTTCGCCTTCACCGATGACGGCCGCCCCGCTTGCGGCCCCGCCGAGATGAGCGTCACCTATGTCGGCCATTACAGCCGCCGCAAGGCCGAAGCCGACGCCCGGCGTCGCTTCGAGGAATGGCGCCAATTGTCCAACCCGGTAGCTAGGCGCTTCGCCGCCGATCAGGTAGTTGTGGGGTAAGGAAACCTTGTACGTCACCACCGTACACATTATGTGTACTGGGTAGCGTTCCGCCCCTTACGCGTCACCCCCGATCTTGATCCGGGAATCCATGGATTGCCGGGTCAAGTCCGGCAATGACGAAAGGGAGGTGGAGAGTTGCCGTCTTGACCATGGAGGGCTTCTCGAATGAACAAAGTTTGGCAGGCCACCGAGGCGAGAGCGAATTTCGCCACGCTGCTTGACGATGCGAAGGCGTCTCCGCAGGTCGTTCGTCGGTCTGGCGAGGAGTTCGTCGTGTTGAGCCGCCAGGACTACGAGGCGTCAAAGCCGACGCTCAAGCAATTCCTGCTGGGCGGCGGATTGCGACCGGAACTGCCTGTGTCGGATTCCGAGATCGATGAGATGTTTGGCCGCTCGATGCCTCCCTTGATGGCTCCCCGTGACGTTGATCTGGGCGAGGGTTGAGCCGTCGATGCCGCGCTTTCTCCTCGACACCGATGTCCTCAGCGTCTTCGCCAAACGCGGCAAACCTCATCCGGCAGTTGTCACTTGGCTTGATGGCGTCGATGACGCGGACCTAGCAGTTTGTGTCATGACCATCACCGAAATAGTCGCCGGCGTTGCCCGGAAGCGGCGAGAGAATGCCGCGATTGGCGATGAGATGGCTGTCAGGGTTGGCCGGCTTCTGAGAGCGTATCGAACAGCCTTTTTGCCGATTGGTGCGGACGCTGCCGAATTGCTGGGAGAGATGCACGCTTGTCCGCCGTTGCGCACATTCATCACGGGTGGCACGGGCAGCAAGCCGCAGACCGGCGCCGACCTCATCATTGCTGCCTGCGCCATTGCCAATGGCCTGGTTGTGGTAACCCGTAACACGCCGCATTTCGCGCTGATCCATGACCAGTTCCCCCTGCCGGGTCTGTTCAATCCGTTCGACGGGAAATGGGTGGTGCGGACTCCTCCGGCCGCAACCGCGTCACACTGACCACCGCCGCGCCGATGGCAAAGGCGCAGGCTACACTCAGAGCCACATGGGTGCCCAGCCCTTGGCGGGGAAACCAGCCGAAGGCCACCGCCACCAAAGCGGCGCCAGAGGTCTGTCCCAACAGGCGGCCCATCCCCAGCATGCCGCTGGCGGCGCCGCTGCGCTGCTTCGGCGCGGCCAGGATCATCGAGCGGCTGTTGGGGGTCATGAACAGGCTGAAGCCCATGCCGCAGGTGGCCATCCGCCAGGCGACATCGATCGCAGCCACCTCGGCCGGCAGAAATGTCAGCGCGGCCAGACCGGCGGCGAAGATGGACAGGCCGATCACGCCCAGCAAGGGGGCGGGAAAGCGATCAGACAGCCGACCGGCAAAAGGCGATACCAAAGCTACCGCCAGCGGCCAGGGGGTCATCAGCAGGCCGGTCTCGACCTGGCTCAGTCCGCAGACATTCTGTAGATAGAACGGCAGCGACACGAAGGTCAGCATCTGGGCGACGAAGGCGCAGATCGAGGTGGAAATTGCCAGCCGGAACCGCCGCAGCCGCAGCAAATCGATCGGCAGCATCGGTGTCGCCAGGGTGCCTTCCCGGCGCACCAGCAGCACCCCCAGCACGATCGCGGTGACGAATTCGGCGGCCACCACAGAGAGCGGTGCGCCATGCCCCAAGCCATCGACGGACAGAATGAACAAGCCAAAGGCCCCGGCATTCCACAGCGCCCCTTTGACGTCGAAGGGGAGCCGCGTCCGGATCGTCTTGGGCAGGCTGATCGACGCCAGCAGGGCGGCCAGACCGAATGGCAGATTGACCGCGAATAGCCAAGGCCAAGTCGCCTGTGACAGCACCGCCGAGGCCACGCTCGGTCCCGCCGCCGCCGACAGCGCCACCACCAGGGTGTTGATGCCGATGCCACGCCCCAACAAGGCGCGGGGATAGATGTAACGCACCAGAGCCAAGCTGACACTCATCATGCCGGCGGCGCCGAAACCCTGAAGGATACGGGCGGCGACAAGCTGCGGCAGCGAATCCGATAAAGCGCAGCCCAGTGAGGCCAGGGTGAAAACCGCCAGGCCGGATCGATAGACCCGGCGATAGCCGACGATCTCGCCCAGCGAGGCCAGCGGCAGCAGACAGATGGTAATAACCAATTGATAGGCATTGACCACCCAGATCGAGGTGACCGGGTCGGTGTGAAGCTGGCGGACGATGGTCGGCAATGCAACATTGGCGATGGCCCCGTCCAGCACGGCCATCAGAATGCCCAGGGCGACGCAGAGCACCGCCCAATTTCGCCGCGGCAACGGCAATCCATCCGCGCTATCCATGCGGCAGCAACCCTAATTAATGTCTAGCTAGCATATAGCACAGCTGGACTACCCCCTGTCGATCTCCAACTTGAGGAAATGGGTGGCGCAGGAGATGCAGGGGTCGTAGTTGCGAATCGCCTGCTCGGCCCGTTGCTTGATTGCCTCGTCCGGCTTGGACAACAGAGATTCCACCACCCGCGCCAAATCCAGCTCGATCACCCTTTGGTTCTGGGCGGTAGGCGGCACGATACGGGCGTCCATCACCGCTCCGTCTTGGTCGATGCGATAGCGATGATAGCAGATGCCCCGCGGCGCCTCGGTGCAGCCATGCCCCTCGCCGGCCTTGATCGCGCCTTCGACGAAGGGCTTGTCGGGCGGCTCGTAGCCATCGATTAGCGCCAGCGCGTCGCCACAGACCTGAACCAGTTCGACCGCGCGGACCACGATCGAACGGAACGGGTTGCGCACCACCGGCCCCAGCCCCGCCTCCTTGGCAGCCCCCTTGGCGGTGTCGGACAGCGCGTCATAATTGAGGTTATAGCGGGCCAGCGGGCCGACATGGTGGTTGCTGCCGTCACGTGCAAATCCTGACAGGGCGTTGGACCAGGGCACATGCTCCTCATCGACATGGTCGAGGAACTTGGCCACCTCGAAATCCAGCCCGTGCGAGGTCACCAGCCGCCCCTCGTGAATGGCGTATTCGTCGGGATGGCGCAGCGCCATGAAATTGTAATCCTGCTCCAGATCGGGAAAGGTGAACCCACCCACCAGCTTGACGGTGGCCAGCGAGGTTTCCAGCGCCCATTCCAACTGGGGACGCAGCGCCAGCATCTCGGCCCGAGACGGCGTCTTGTAGAATCCGCCAATCCTCAGATTGACCGGATGGATGGCGCGCCCGCCGATGGTCTCGATGATCTCATTGCCGATCTTCTTCAGCCGCAGCGCCTTTTCCACCAGCGACCGATCGACGCGGGCCAATTCCAGCGCGTCGTCAAGGCCGAGGAAATCTGGGGCGTGCAACAGGTAGACATGGAGCGCGTGGCTTTCGATCCACTCGCCGCAATAGATCAGCCGGCGCAAATCGCGGATCGGCCGGGTTACGCTTATCCCCAGCGCGTCCTCCATCGCCTGGGACGCCCCCATCATGTAGGCGATCGGGCAGATGCCGCAGATGCGCGCGGTAATGTCGGGCACCTCGCGGAAGTCGCGGCCCTTCAGGAAAGCCTCGAAGAAGCGCGGCGGCTCGAAGATGCCGAAGCGCAGTTCTTTGATCTTGCCGTCGCGGACCTTGATCGACAGCGAACCCTCGCCCTCGACCCGAGCCAGCGCCTCGACCTTGATGGTACGGGTGTCAGCCATGGGAGTCGCTCTCTTTACGGAAGGCCTCGGCATTGGCATTGAAATTGCGGAACAGCCGGAGCACTTCTGGCCGTGACAGACCACATTCCTGGCGGAAATGAGCGGCCAGCGCAGCGGTGTTCGGCGTTTCCATCGGCCCGAAGCAGCCATAGCAACCGCGATCGTGGCCGGGACAGAGCGTGCCGCAGCCGGCCTGGGTCACCGGCCCCATGCAGGCGGTTCCGGTGGCGACCATCCGGCAAACGATGCCGTTCAGCTTGCACTCGACGCATTCGGAATGGCGTGGGACGGTGGGCTTGCGGCCGTTGAGGGTGGCGTTCAACACCTCCAGCAATTGGTATTTATTGATCGGGCAGCCGCGCAATTCGAAATCCACCGCCACATGGTCGGCGATGGCGGTCGAGGTGGTCAGGGTGTCGATGTATTCGGGATGGGCATAGACGCAACGGACGAATTCCTTGACGCTTTTGAAGTTGCGCAGCGCCTGGATGCCCCCTGCGGTGGCGCATGCGCCGATGGTCACCAGCAGCTTGGACATCTTGCGCACCTCGCGGATGCGGATGACGTCGTGGGGGGTGGTGATCGACCCTTCGACCAGCGAAACGTCGTAGGGTCCCTTCTCGACCTTGCGGCTGGCTTCGAGGAAGTAGGACACCCGCACCTCGTCGGTCAGGGCCAGCAACTCGTCCTCGCAATCGAGCAGGGTCAATTGGCAGCCGTCGCAGGAGGAGAACTTCCATACCGCCAGCTTCGGTTTCTTCCTTGGGGCCATGATCAAAGCTCCCGGACGGTCAGCAAATCGGCGATGCGGTCGTAGCGGAACACCGGGCCATCCTTGCAGACGAAATGCGGTCCCCATTGGCAATGGCCGCACAGGCCGCAGCCGCATTTCATGTTGCGCTCCATCGACAGATGGATGGCGTCGCGCGCCACCCCGACTTTTTCCAAGGCGATGGCCGAATAGCGCATCATGCCCTCGGGGCCGCAGACGAAGGCGGTGGTGCGGGCCGGCTCGAAGCCGCGCTTGGCCACCAGATTGGTCACCACCCCGACATTGCCGCCCCAGCGCTGGGTGGCGCGATCGACGGTGACGCTGACATCCATATCGAAGCGCGAGCGCCAGCGCTCCAATTCCTTCTTGAACAGAATGTCATCGGGGGTGCGGGCGCCGTACAGCACCACCACGCGGCTGAAGCGGTCGCGATGGGTCATGGCCATGGTGATGGCCGGGCGCAATGGCGCCAGTCCGACGCCTCCGGCGACGAAGACCAGATCGCGGCCGAAGGCGGCCTCGACCGGCCAGGGCGTGCCATAGGGGCCGCGCACCCCCAGCACGTCGCCGACCCTGAGGCGGTTCATGGCATTGGTCACCGCCCCCACCGCTCGGGTGGTGTGGATCAGGCGCGAGCGATCAGCGGGATCGCCCGAGATCGAGATGGGCACTTCGCCGATGCCAAACACGTACAGCATATTGAACTGGCCGGGGTCGAAGGCGAAATCGCCGCCTTCGACCGGAACCAGTTCAACAGTGAAAGTGTCCGACAATTCGCGCCGCACCTTTTCGATGCGAAACGGCCGCGGCAGCATCGGATCTTTGGGCTCGGCGCTCATCACCCGGCCTTCCCCTTGGCTTTCTTGACTTTCTTGGCCTTCTTGACCTTGTCCGCCCCAATCGGCGGGACGGCGGGGCCGTAAAGATCGAGCAATTGCATCCGGGTGGTGGCCAGACGATGGGTAATCACCGGCAGGAAGCGGCGCAGCACTTCGTAACCAAGCAAGTGATCCTTGGCCATCTTGGCGCGCAGGCAGGTGCCGTCGAACGACACCGCCCGCACGGGCGTGACTGCTCGGGCGTCGAAGGTGGCGAGATAGGGTTCGACCACCCACGACCAGCCCAGCACCTCGTCCTCACCCACCGTTTCCAGGATGATCGGCTGGCGGCCGGGCAGCGCCGCCTCGACCGCGACATGGCCGGAGCGGACCAGATAGAACTTGTCTGCCGGACGGCCCTCGCGGGTAAGCATCTCTCCCGGTTCAAAGCGCTCATTGGCGGCGCAGCCGACCAGGAGCGCCCGCAATTCGCCGTCGATGCCCTGGAAGAAGGGGTGGGCATCAATAATGGGGCCAAGATCGTGGGGTTGGGCCATGGCTAACTCCCCTTCTGGCTGGATTTGATCGCTTCGACTTCGGCGGTAATGTCGATGCCCACCGGGCACCAGGTGATACAGCGGCCACAGCCGACACAGCCCGAGCGACCGAATTGCTGGTGCCAGGCCGACAGCTTGTGGGTGATCCATTGGCGATAGCGCGAGCGCGCCTCGGTGCGGACGGCGCCACCGTGGATATAGCTGAAATCGACGGTGAAGCAGGAATCCCAGCGCCGCCAGCGCTCGGCATGATCCCCCACCAGATCGGTAACGTCCTCCACCGTCGAACAGAAGCAGGTGGGACAGACCAGGGTGCAATTGCCGCAAGTCAGGCAGCGTGTGGCCACCTCGTCCCAGCGCGGATGCTCGGCGAAATCCGCCAGAAGCCGCGCCGTCCCGGTATCCATCACCCGGCCCATGCTCTTGGCCGCATGTTCCCGGCGGCGAAGGACGGCCTTCTGGTCCGAGGCGGAGGCTGGCGCAGACGGGATTTCGGCCAGCAGCGACGCGCCCTTTTCGGTGCCGATTATGGCCAGGAAGACGTGCCGGTCATCGCCCGCCAATTCCACCAGCTTGAGGTCGAACCCAGCGGTGATTTCCGGCCCGCTGTCCATCGACGCGCAAAAGCAGGTCCCGCCGGCCTCGCCACACTCGACCGCGACGATAAAGGCCTCGGCCAGGCGAATCTGGTAGCCTGGGTCGTCGCCGCCCTCTGGGCCGAACACCCGCTTCTGGGTGGCAATCGCCGCCAACTCGCAGGCGCGCGGACCGATCAGGGCCAGTGGTGGCTCGGCGGGCGGAGGCGGGTCCAGGGTGAAACCCGCGCCATCGCGGCGGGCGGAAAACAACGTTTGGCGCGGCGGGAACAGAAAGCGCTTCCACCCCTGCGCCGCCACGGTATAGCCGAACAAGGCGCCGTCGGGGCGGGAACGCAGGCGATAGCGACCGCCTGATTGCACGTCGCCCAGCCCGGCCGGCAGATCGGCGATCCCGGCGATGTCGTCATAGCTCACGGCGTCATCGGCCACTTTGGGGCCAATCACTCGAAACCCTCGCCTCGCCAAGGCCGCGATCAGTGCGTCAAGGCCGGCAAGCTCCAGCACGACAAGATCGGTTCTGGTCCCCGTAGCCTTCGGCATCGGCGCACCCCCGCTGGCTGTCGTTCAGCCTGCCCGAGTCTACACCCTTGGTGCTAAGAGGCAATGGCGCAACCCACGCCTTGGGCGAACGTCACCTATGCTTCGGCGGACAGCCCAACCAATTCCAGCAATGGGCGCCATTCCGGGGCATAGTCACGGGCGCGGCGCTGGGCGCTGTCCAGCACGGTCGATCCGGTCGCGGCCAAAGTCGGGTAGATCTGGCTATCGCGCAGCCGCGCCACCACCGGAAAACCCAGGCCCCCAAAGAAGGTGTCGAGATGGGCCGACGCTTTGGTCCCCGGCCGCAGCCGGTTGCCGACCACCGCCACCACCCGCTTGTTCTTACGCACCACCTTGACCTCGGCCAGCTTGGCCAGGAAATGGGCGCTGGCGTCTTCGTCGAAGGCCGAGGGCAGCACCGGCACCACAATCACGTCGGCGATGTCGATCAAGTCCTCGACCGCCTTGTGGCGCATGGCCGCCGGTGCGTCGATCACCAGCCGCTCGATTCCGGCCGGCGCCGCCTCGACCGCGCGCGACCAATCCAGTCCCACGATTGGCGCACCATGCTTGCCGCGCCGCCGCAGCCAGTTGAGGCTGGAGCGCTGCCTGTCGCAATCGCCAATCGCGGTGGCCAAGCCGGCGACGGCAAAGGCGGCGGCCAGATGGGTGGCGATGGTGGTCTTGCCGCATCCGCCTTTGATATTGCCCACCAGCACCGTCAGCATGACCACTTCCTCCCCCACGAAAGCGTCCACCATAATGGATCAGGGCGGCGACGGCCATGGCGACATGGAAAGTTCATGTGGATTGCCGAGGCGCTTGACAGGGTGGCGGCCGGACGCAATTGTAGTGATTAATACTACACCGTGAGTCCGCTATGCGCCGTGTTACCGCCGCCGATGCCAATCGTGAATTCTCGAAGCTGCTACGCCAAGTTCGAGATGGCGAAACAATCACCGTCACGTCTCACGGTGAGCCGGTGGCAGTGATCTCGCCGGTGGGGGACTTGCCTCCGCCCGGTCAGGCGAAGGCCAAACAAGCGCTGCTGTCCCGGCTGCGCGCCCAGATTCCAGCGGGCGTTACCTGGACCCGCGACGAACTCTACGAGCGCGGATGATGGTCGCACTGGATACCAACGTGCTGGCCTACGCCGAAGGCGTGAAAGACGCTCGGCACCAGGCCCGCGCCGCCGAGGTGATCGCCAATCTTCCAGCCGGCGACGCCATCGTCCCGGTCCAAGTTCTGGGCGAGTTGTTCCGGGTACTGACCGGCAAAGCCAAGCGCAGCCCCGCCGAGGCCCGCGAAGCGGTTTTGTCCTGGCGCGACGCCTTGGCCTCCCGCGACACCAGCGCCGCCGCCCTGCTGGCCGCCATGGATCTGGTTGCCGATCACCGCTTGTCGATTTGGGACGCACTGGTCCTCGCGGTAGCGGCGGAGGCCGGTTGCCGTCTGCTGCTCTCCGAAGATTTGCAGGAAGGCTTCACTTGGCGAGGCGTCACTGTTGTCAACCCGTTCGCCGCCGAGCCGCACCCATTGCTCGCTGCGTTGCTGTCAGGCGGGACCGTGCATTAGCCCCCCCTCACATCCGCCTGATCCACCGTGGCCGCAATCCCACCTCGCCCTCCAGCGCGGCATCGATCTGGGCCAGCAATTTCGGTTTATCCTTGGGCAAGGTGCCGGCCAATGCCAGGGCATTGCTGGCGTGGTTGGAGCGGAAGATTACCGGGCTGGGAGGGGCCAGGGATTCGATCAGGCGCCGCAATTCCACCAGCACGCCGTGATCGTCCTGCCACTGGAATCCGGGGAAGCGGGCAAAGAAATCCTCGGCGACATTGGGGGCCAAATCCAGTTGCAGGGTCGATAGATAGGTCGGCGGCGCCCGGTTGACTAAAAGGGCGGTGGCATCGATGTGCTCTTGCCAATCGGCCTGACCGCCCAGGCCCAGGATCACCGTCGCCGAAACCTTGAGTCCCGCCTCGCCCGCCCGCAGCAGCGCCCGTTCCATCTGCCCGGCCGAACCCTTGGCGATAGCCTTCAGCAGCCGGTCGCTGCCGGATTCGATGCCGAGATAGACCAGCGACAGCTTCTTGGCCTTCAGCAGGCGAATTTCCTCGGCCGATTTGCGCAGCAGATTGAACGGCGTGGCATAGGCCGAGACACGTTGCAGATTGGAAAACGCCGCCCCCATGCGGTCGCACAGGGCGGCCAGATGGTCGGTCGGCATGCCATAGGCGTCGCCATCGGCCAGGAACACCCGATGCGCCTCGGGCCACATCCGCGCCGCCCGTTGGATATCGGCCCCAACCTCGTCCAAGGGCCGCACCCGGTAGGCCTTGGTTTTATACATCGAACAAAACGCACAGTGATTGTACCCGCAGCCAAGACTGGCCTGGATGATCAAATTGTCGCCCTCGGAGGGTGGGCGCCAAAGTGGGGCCTCATATTTCAACATATTGATTTGCCAATAGTTTTGCGGGCTGGTTTGGAAACATAAGGATGCTGGTGAAAATGTACGCCTCGATCGAGGGGTGAGGATAGGCAAAATGGCAACGTATGTTGTTCCAAGAGTCGGATCAAAGCTGGGCTCGATCATATCCAAGCGGAGGTGCGCAGGACCGGGTTCACTTTAGGGGGCGGTGAAAAGGACAGAACCGGCGATGACGGTGGCGAAAGCTGCCAGGCCCAGCGCCGCGCCGCGCCAAATCCGCTGGGGCGTCGCCAGCGCGCCGACGGACTCGGCAATGACCCGTCCAATGACGATCCATCCGATCCCCACCAGCAAGACCAGGCAGGAAAAAGCGGCCAGCCACGGCGCCAGATCGGCCAGCGGCACCGGCGGGAAGATGGCCAGGGCGAAGATCAGCCCCTTGGGGTTGACGAGGGTGGTGACGAACACCTGCCCGAACGAAATGGGCCTCGGCGCCGCGCGGAACCCCTCCCCGGCATCCCGCCACAATCGCACCGCACAATGGGCCAACCATAGGCTGGCCGCCAGCTTCACCACCATGACCGCCCAGGAATGCCCGGCCATCAGGGGAACGACCATCAGGTCAAGAGCAAGAATGGCGACCAGATAGCCGCCAATTTCAGCTGGCAACAGCTTAAGCGAACCGCGCACCCCGATGGACGCGCCCGAGGCGGCCAACAACGTGTTGGTTGGCCCGGGCAGCGCCAGCAGGGTGAGCACAGCCAAGACAAAGGCGGTCACATTCATTGACATTTGTGCTCCGGAGGGACCGAGCGGAGGGCCGTATCTTGCTTTCTACCACGACCCGGCCAGGCCTAGTAGGGACAACGCCTGGCGCCGCAACTCAGCCAACACCGGGTCGCCGCGATGGCGGGGATAGGGGCGGTAATTGGGGAAGTCCGCGACGATGCGGGCAGGACGCTCGCTGAAGATGATGATCCGGGTGGCAAGGAACATCGCCTCCTCGACGTCGTGGGTCACCAAGAGGGTGGTAAAGCCAGAGCGCCGCCACAGCTCGACCAACTCGGATTGCATGGTCAGCCGGGTCAGCGAGTCGAGCTTGCCGAACGGCTCGTCGAGGATCAGCAGCCGCGGATCGTTGACCAGGGCGCGGGCCAGTGCCGCCCGCTGGGCCATGCCGCCCGATAATTGGTGAGGATAGGCTTGGGCGAAACCCGACAGTCCGACCCGCGCCAATGCCCCATCGACCCGGCCGCGCCGGGCCTTAAGCAGGCCCTGGGCTTCCAGACCAAGGGCGGCGTTGTCCCACACCGTTCGCCACGGATACAGCGTCGGGTCCTGGAACACCACCACCCGCGACGGGTCGGTGCCCTCGATGGGCAAGCCATCGACCAGTAGACGGCCGGCGCTGGGCGGCTCCAGGCCGGCGACCAGGCGCAGCAACGACGATTTGCCGCAACCGCTGGGGCCGAGCAGGGCGACGAACTCGCCCGGCTCGACGCGGAAATCAAGGCCGTCCAACACCGGCAACGGCTGCCCATTCAGTTCGAAGCCGTGGTGTTCGATCTGGACGTCAAGCGCCATCCCCACGACGGCCTCCGGCGCTGTCGCCGCAGCGGTGGCTACCATCTGACCATTCCCTTCTGCCAAGAGAGCAAATGATCGCGCAGACGGAACAACAACGTGACCAGCGATGAGCACAGCACCGCCATCAGCAGCAGCGCGGCGTACATGTTGGCGTAGGCGCCCCAGCCCTGGGCCCATTGCAGGTACCAGCCGAGTCCGGCCTTGACCCCCATCATCTCGGCCACCACCAGCACCGCGAACGAAGCGCACAGGCCCATGAACAGACCGACGAAGACGTGGGGCATCGCCGCCGGCACCGCCACCTTGACCACCAGAAAGCGTCGGCTGGCCCCCAGGGTGCGGGCAATATCGTAATAGGCGCTGCTGACCCCAGATATCCCCGACCAGGTCAGCACCGCCACCGGAATGGCGGTGGACAGGGCGATCAGGAAGACGCTGGCGCTCCAGCTAGAGGGAAAGGCGAAGAAGGCGATCGGCAGCCAAGCGGTGGCCGGCAGCGGGCCGATCAGCCGCAGCACCGGCTGGCCCCAATAGGCGGCGAGGCGTGACCAACCCAACGTCACCCCGGTGACGAACCCGGCGGCGGCGCCAAGAACGTAACCGCTGGCCAGCAGCCCCAGCGAGTGATACAGGCACTGCCAAAGCTTGGGCCAATCGTCGGCATAGACCTCGACAAAAGCCTGCGGCGGCGCGAAGAACGGGCGCGGCAGCCAGTTGAGTTTGGCGGTAGACAGCTCCCAGCCGATCGCTACCAGCGCCAGTGCCACCAGCCAGGGGCCGCGCCGGCCCAATTGGTCGAAAGCGGGCCCCAGCAGACGGCGGCCGACGACGCCGCCGGCCAGCAGCAGGCCCCCGAAGACCGCCATCAGGGCGGCGGTATCCGCCGCATAGGTGTAATCATCGACATCCGGCCACAACGCGGTGATGGCCGCCGCGCCCAGCCATAACGCGCCGGCCAACAAACCGCCAAACCACCAGGAATGAACGGCGCCCGCATCTGCGGGCGCCTGGGCGAGTCCGGCCTCGGCTGCCTCAGCTGAGCACATCGACATAGATTTTCTCGGCAAACTTGACCGCGTCGGTGCTGGGCTTGATGACCTGAACCAGCTTCAATTCGTTAATGTAAAGGGCGAGTTGATCCTTGAACGGCTGGCCGACCGGATGCTCGCCATGGGTGTGGCTTTTCAGGATCGAGCAAATGTCTTCTTTGCTGGTGTTGGCCACAAACTGGGCATAAGCGTCAGCGGTGGTTTCCGGACTGGCGGCAGTAATGTCCTGGGCCTCGATCAAGGCGCGGGTCAATGCGCCGGCCGTGGCCCGATCCTCACGCGCCAAGCTGCCGCGCACGCCGATGACGCAGCAGACGCGGTGAGCGTACTCGTCCGACAGGTTGGTAGCGATTTCCACCAGATTGGGCTTCTTCAGGAAGCGGAAGGTCTCGGGATCCTGGTGGGCGATGGCTTGGGCCTCGCCCTTTTCCACCGCCAGCGGCAGCAGGTCGGACGGATAGGCGCGCCACTCGACATCCTTGGCCGGGTCGAAACCGCGCTTGGCCAGCACAATGGAAAAGAAGTTCTTGGCCGGGCTGCCCAGATCGGTAACCGCGACGGTCTTGCCCTTCAGATCGTTGACGGTGGCGATACCGGCCCCCTTGGCCCCCAGCAGGCGCAGGCAGCCGCCATGGGTGCCGCCGGTCAGCTTGACGTCGAAGCCTTGCTCCAGCGGCTTCAGCCACCGCAGCGCCATGCCGACGCTGGCATCGGCCTTGCCGGTCGATAGCGCTTCCAGCAATTGGTCGGTGGTGCCGGCGAAATTGATCAGTTCGACCGACAATCCGTGCTTGGCGAAGATGCCGCCGTACTGGGCCAGCGCCACCGGCGACAAGCAGGCGGCATTGGGGAACCAGCCCAGTTTCAGCGGCTTCAGGCCTGGCTTCGGATCCGCCCCAAGGATGATGCTTGAATTGGCACCGACCAACGGCAAGGTGGCGCTGGCGACGGCTGCGCCCTTCAACACCGAGCGCCGCGAAAATCGGCTAGCAAAGGAAAGGTCGGTCATCGTGGCGTCTCCTGTGGTGGTCCGCATCCTCCATCGAAGGGGCATGATAACCACACATGACGGTCCAAAAGCAATATCCTACATTCTATTAGACTGCTGCGCGCAGCATGGCCAACCCGCGTTCAACTGGGTTGACGGATTCCAATCAGACTGGCATAGGCGATGTGCCCGAAGAACTCCCCGGCCGCGGCCCGGCGCCTCGCTTCCGCGCGCAGCGCCACCGCCAGTTCAGCTCCGATGCGGCCGTCGCGCTCCAGCGCCTCGGCACCCCGATCGATGATGGTCAACAGGTAGGTGGGGTCGAGCACACCGTCATAGGCATGGCTGCGAAAGTGGCGGACATCGAACCTGGCGCGCCGGGCCAATCCAGCCAATCGGCGCACGATGTGCGGGTCGTGGACGATGGCGCCCACCGCAGCCTCGGCACAGCCCTGGAGTGGATCGCCGGGGCCGGTGGCCACCGAGGTGGTGGAATAATCCGCGTCGAAAATGGCCAATTGCCCGCCGGGCCGCAGCACCCGATAGGCCTCGGCCAGCGCCTCTTCGGGACCCGGAATGTGGCAGAGCGTGGTGTGGTAGACCACCACATCGAATTCCTCGGCGGCGAAAGGCAATGAGCGCGCGTCACCTTCGCGGAACTCAAGATTGGCAAAGGCTCCACTGAGCTGGCGGGCGCGTTCGAGCATGGTCGGCGACGGGTCCAACCCCACCACCCGGAGCCGGCGATTCTCGGCCAAAGCGCGGGAAATTGGCCCGGTGCCGCAACCGATCTCCAGCACTCGCGCCCCTTCGACGAAGGTCAACTGAGACAGATAGGCCATCCGAAGATCCCGCTGCTGCGGGTCGTTGGCACGAAGTTCCAGCACCTCGGCAAGGCGCGCGACGACATCGGGATCGGCTTCGGTGATGGCGGCGTAAACATCGGGCATCGGGGCGTCGCTCCGCCGTGTGAAAGGCCTAGCGATAGCGGCAGCCACACCCCCTGTCAACATTAACTCTGTTTTCTACTAGACTTCTGTTGCATGATCGCCGAAGCACCCCTAAAATGGGCGAACTCAACAGCGGGCCGCCGATCCGGCGGGAGGAAGAGACCATCTCCATGACCCATACCCATTCCAACCAGGATCGCCCCTATTGGGATGCGGAGCTGGAAACCCAAAGCCGCGCGGACTGGCAAGCGCTGCAATTGTCCCTGCTCAAGGACCATCTGGCCCACGCCTATGCCAACTCGCCCCATTACCGGGCCAGCTTCGACGCAGCCAAGGCCTATCCCGACCAGGTGAAGACCCTCGACGACCTGCGCCGCTTCCCCTTTATCGAAAAGAAGGTTATCCGCGAGCGCCAGGAGGCGGTACCGCCCTGGGGCGACCTGACCGCCGTGCCCGAACGCGACATCGTCTATATCTCGGCCTCGTCCGGTTCGACCGGGATGCCGACCGCCTCGCCCTTCACCGCCCAGGATTTCGACGACTGGATCGACTACGAGGCGCGCCAATTCTGGTCGAGCGGCCTGCGCCCCGATGATCGCTACTGCCATTCCCTCAATTTCTCGCTATTCATCGGCGGCCCCTGCGTGCTGGGCGCCCAGAAGCTTGGCGCCCTGACCATCCACGCCGGCACGGTGCCATCCGAGCGCCTGTTGACCATCATTCGCCAATTTCAGGCCACCGCCATCTGGACCACGCCTTCCTATGCCTGGTACCTGGGCGAGACGGCGATCAAGGAGGGCATCGACCTCAGGAAGGATCTCGCCATCAAGCGCATCCTGGTGGCGGGCGAACCAGGCGGATCGATCCCCGAAACCAGAAGCCGCATCGAGGAGCTGTGGGGCGCCTCGGTCTATGATTATTACGGCTTGTCCGACATCTTCGGCTCCTGCGCGGGCATGTGCGAGGAGAAGGACGGCCTGCACTGGGCCGACGACCACATCCTGGTCGAGGTGCTCGACCCCGTCACCGGCGAGCCGGTCAAGGAGGGCGACCGTGGCGAATTGGTGCTGACCACGCTGAAGAAACGGGCGCGGCCGATGATCCGTTTCCGCACCGGCGACATCGTCAGCTTCACCTCGGAACCCTGCGGTTGCGGCCGTACCACCCAGCGCATGCAGGGCGTCAGCGGCCGGCTTGACGACATGCTGATCATTAAGGGCGTCAACATCTTCCCCAGCGATGTGGAAACCGTGGTGCGTCGCGACCACGACCTTACCGGCGAGTACCGGCTGGTGGTGGACCGCATCGAGCATCTCGACCAATTGACCGTCGAGGTCGAGCGGCGCCACGGAATCAACATCCCGATCGAGGATTTGGGCCACCGCATCGGCCGCCAGATCAAGGCGGTGACCGGGGTTTCGGCGACCATCGCGGTGCTGGACGATGGCACCTTGCCACGCGCCACCCACAAGGCCAAAAGGGTCGAAGACCGGCGCCAGCACGTCTGGTCGTGACCGACAACATTCGGAGCTTGCCATGACGCGTGAAATCAATTCGGTGGCCGTCATCGGCGGCGGCACCATGGGCAACGGTATCGCCGCCGCCAGCGCCGCCGCCGGCCGCCGGGTGCTGCTGCTCGACATCGATGCCCAGGAGGCGGCCAAGGCGCTGGAGCGGGCGCTGGCCACCGCCCAGACACCCGAAGAGCGCGAACGTTTGGCCGAGCGCATCGTCACCGGCACCATCGAGGCCGACCTGTCCCGGATCGCCGATTACGACTGGATCTGTGAGGCCATCATCGAAGATCTGGCGGCCAAGCGGGCGCTGTTCGCCCGACTCGAGCCGCTGCGCCGCGACGGCTCGGTGGTCAGCACCAACACCTCGGGCATTCCGCTGCGCGACATCACCGAAGGCCTGCCCCAGCGGCTGCGCCAGGACATCGTCGTCACCCATTTCTTCAACCCGGTGCGGGTGATGCGGCTGCTGGAGATCGTCGCCGGGGCTGAAACCAAGCCGGAGGTGGTGGCATCTCTGGCCGCCTTCTGCCGTGACGCCTTGGGCAAGGGCGTGGTCCACGCCAAGGACACCGTCAATTTTATCGGCAACCGCATCGGCTGCTTCTGGATGCTGTCGGGATTGCACAAGGCCAAGCCGTATCTGGATGCCGGCCTGTCGCCCGAGCGCATCGACGCGCTGATGGGGACGCCGGTGGGACTGCCCTCGACCGGGCTTTATGGCCTGATCGACCTGATCGGCCTCGACGTAATGGACTTCGTCGGCAAAAACCTGGCGGCCAACCTGCCCGCCGCCGATATCGGCCGCGCCTACACCGCCTTCCCCGCCACCGAACAGGCGCTGCTGGCGCGCGGTCAGTTGGGCCGCAAATCCGGCGGTGGTTTTTACCGGGTCACCAAACAGCCCGATGGCGCGAAATTGAAGGAAACCTACGATCCCATCGCCGGGGCCTGGCGTCCCCACCAGCCGGCCACCCTGGCCCCGCCCCACGACCGCGCCGAAACCCTGCTGTTCGCCGAGGATGCCGAAGGGCGCTTCAGTTGGGATCTGTTGGGCGGCACCCTGCTTTACGCCGCCGACCTGATCCCCGAGATCGCCGACGACATCGTCAGCATCGACCGCGCCCTTCGCTGGGGTTTCGCCTGGCAGCGTGGCCCGTTCGAACTGCTTGATGCCATCGGCCCGGCCAACGTGATCGCCCGGCTGGAAGCCGAGGCCAAGCCCCTGCCCCATTTGCTGGCGGTACTAAAGCGA
>Ga0316222_1001375_pt1 | contig 29892 bp, 22 predicted proteins | sample TBH18011metaG_FD_206008 | JGI IMG/M metagenome (GOLD analysis project Ga0316222, IMG submission 206008) | Freshwater microbial communities from Trout Bog Lake, Wisconsin, USA - TBH18011 | ecosystem: Environmental > Aquatic > Freshwater > Lake > Hypolimnion/Profundal zone | place: USA: Wisconsin... | reverse complement strand
AGAAACGAATGACTATAAAACTTATGCGTAAAGCTGCTGGCTGGGATGACTCTGTATTGAATAGCATCCTGGCTCAGGTTTTTTTAATGAGGTAGCCCTAGGGTTCTGATAAGAGGTGCTATGTTAAATCGGATGACAGCAACAATTATTCACTGCGCAAGACAGTGTGACGGCGGCATTGAGCCAGCTTGATGAGATTGAACAACAAACAACCCGATTAGCCGAAGTTAGGCCGGGTCGGTCGAAAAAAAGGAACACGAGAGCTCGTGATTAACCGAACACCGTTTATTGCGGTGTATTGCATCAATGGCGATATGGTTCAAATCTTGCGGTTTCTGCACGGTGCGCAGAAGTGGTCATAAATGCAGCGCAGAATCGTCATACCCGCAGTAAAACCGGCATCCAATGTCACGGATAGCGAGCCATCCCTGGAGCCTGGATTCGCTACGCAGCCTTACGGCTCCGGCATTCCCTGCCGGAATGACAGCTTTAGCCGAGGTTCTTTGTAATCTTATCCCGCCGATACATAATTAAGTAAATACTGACTCAACAACGGCACTGGCCGGCCAGTAGCGCCCTTATTGGTGCCGGTGCGCCAGGCGGTGCCGGCTATGTCAAGATGGGCCCAACGGAAATCTTCGGCAAAGCGCGACAAGAAACAGGCGGCGGTAATGCTGCCACCGTCTGGGCCGCCGATATTGGCTAGGTCGGCAAAGTTGGATTTGAGTTGCTCCAGATACTCTTCCCAGATCGGCATACGCCACAGACTATCGCAAGCGGTATCTCCGGCGCGCAATAACTCTTCGCATAATGGATCGTCATTGCCGAACAAGCCGCTAGGCACCCGGCCCAACGCCACCACGCAAGCACCTGTCAAGGTAGCCAGATCAATCACCACTTCTGGATTAAATTTTTTCGCATAAGTTAAGGTGTCGCAAAGGATCAGGCGTCCTTCAGCATCAGTATTGAGAACTTCTATGGTTTTACCGGACATGCTGGTCAGAATATCGCCGGGTTTATTGGCGTCGCCATCCGGCAAATTTTCCGAAGAGGGAACCAAGCCGATAATATTAAGCTTAAGATTCAGCAGGCTGGCCACACGCAACACACCCAATACGGCGGCACCGCCACACATATCGTATTTCATTTCATCCATACCTAGGCCGGGTTTTAATGAAATGCCGCCGGCATCAAAGGTTAAACCTTTACCGATAAACACAATGGGTTTGCTGCTGGGCAACCCACCTTGATAAAACAGGCCGATCAATTTTGCCGGTTGGCGACTGCCGCGCGATACCGATAGAAAAGCGCCCATGCCCAAAGCTTGCATGTCTTTTTCTTCCAGAATTTCGCAATTGAGCTTTTCATGTTGCCCGGCCAAGATCATGGCCTGTTCCGCCAGATAGCTTGGCGTACAAATATTACCCGGCAAATCGGCCAATTGTTTGCTTAGTTCTACACCTTGTGCAATGGCTATGCCTTGTTGCAAGCCGATTTCAACTTGCGGCTGGTTTTGCGGGTTTGCCAGGATAGCTAATTGTTGCAGCGGCAATTTCTCGTCACATTGCTTTGTGGCAGTGTATTGATAAAGGCCATCATTAAAAACTTCGATAATTTGCCGAGTTTGCCATTGGATATCGGCGTCTGCCACCTGAATATCCAGTAATGCGCAACAACCAGCTTTGACTTTACTGTCCTTGACTGTTTTAATCGCCGCAGCCAAGGCCTTGCGATACGACTTGCGGGTTACTTTGCCGGACTCGCCGAAGCCCACTAGGATTATGCGTTCAATATTGGCGTGAGGCACATTATTGATCAACAAAGTATCGGCATTTTTACCCTTGATATCGCCGCGGGAGACCAGTTTACGGAGCAAGCCATTGCAAATGGCGTCCAGCGCGGTTGCGAGCGGGGAAAATAACTGGTTTTCGTACATGCCAACCAGCAGACAGTCGCTTTGTAGTTTGTCTAAGGGTAAGCTTTCTATAGAATAGTCCATGGTGGCGTTGGCCTTTAATATCGCGAAGTTTAAATTATTGCCGGGTGCGGGTCGTGGCCTTCAATTATACATTAGAAAATTGGGAGTGAGTTGTTGAGCATTGAACGAACTATACACGGCGCTGGCCGCCCTTTCAGATTATTGGCAGTGCTGGACAAAATGATTTTGGTCGATTTAATGAAAACCGTCAGCGCCATCCTGTTGGTGCTGGTGATTATTATTGTTAGCCAGAAGTTTATCAAGATGCTGGCCCAGGCAATTGAAGGTAACATCGCCAATGACACGGTGTTTCTGTTACTGGGATTAAAAATTGTGATTGTCACAACCTCATTTTTACCAGCGGCTATTTTTATGGCGGTGCTGATAGTGTTGGGGCGTATGCATCAGGAACAGGAAATCGCGGCCATCAGCTCAGCCGGCGGCGGGCCATTTTTGCTTTATCGCGGCATATTTTTATTGATGCTGCCTTTAACCCTATTATCGATAGGCTTATCCATGTACGCTGCCCCTTGGGCAGAGGAAAAAACTCAAGAGCTGATGCATCATGATCGGGAAAACGCTGATATACGGGGGATTTCCGCCGGTCGTTTTAGTGAATACAGTAACGGCGAACTGATTTTTTACACCGAAAAAATTGATGCCGATGGGCGAATGCAAAAAGTTTTTTTACAAAACCGCGAAGGAGACAAAACCGGCGTGGTTAATGCTGAATTTGCGCGACTAAAAATATTGCCGGGCGGCATGTATCTGGTTTTGGAAAATGGTGAACGCGTGATGGGGGCTGCGGGGCAAAAAGACTTTACCCTGGAAACTTTTCGTGAATATGCTGTGTTGATTGAAAAAAACGCTACCACCTTAAGTTTAAATAGTCAGGCGGTACCAACTGCGGTGTTATGGGCATCAACCGAGTTACGGGATATAGCGGAAATTCAGAATCGCTTGAATACACCGGTAGGCGCATTGTTGTTGGCGTTTTTAGCGTTGCCTTTGGCTAAGTCATCTCCGCGCGGCGGGATTTACGGCAGTCTGCTGATAGCATTTGGTATTTATTTTGCCTATGGCAATCTGCAAAGACTGAATTTCAGCTGGGTAATTGCCGGCACTATCCCCTCCTGGTTGGGCTATTTCTGGTTGAATGGTTTATTGTTAATCATTGGTGTTTTATTGCTGATGCATACTTACGGTTGGCGATGGCTGCTGCAAAATATCAAAGAGGGTTGGCAGCGATGAATGTATTAACATGGTATATCGTTAGAGAGATTCTAAAAGGTTCGTTCATTGCTATGCTGGTCTTGGTGACGCTATTTGATCTGTTTACCTTTACTGATGAATTGAAAAACTTGGGCCGTGGCCACTATGGCATGAAAGAAATTTTTCAGTTTTTGGCGCTAGGTACGCCGACCTTGTTTTATGAAGTGATTCCATCTAGTGCTTTGCTGGGCAGTTTGGCGGTGGTGGGTTCCATGGCCAACAATCGGGAGATTGTCGCAATGCGTTCCGCCGGCTTATCTACTTTTTGGATTATCCGCAGCATTTTGCTGGCTGGTTTGTTGTTGACGGGAATTTCGATTGTAGTTGGCGAGTTTATTGCGCCATCCTGTGAACGCTCTGCGCAACTGCTTAAAAGCACCGCCCAAAATGATAGCGTGGCAATGCGTTCCCGATTTGGCATGTGGCTTAGGGAAGGAAATAGCTTTATTAATGTCCGTAAAATTCTGGATGACGGCTCGCTGGCCGATGTGCGAATTTACGAAGTGGACAATCAACATCGACTAAGCCAATTTAGCCATGCTGAACATGCTTTATATTTAGGCAGCCAGCATTGGCGACTGGAAAATGTTAATAATTCAATTTTCAAGCAAGCTCAAATTGACGCTAATACCCAACCTGAGCAGGAATGGAAATCCGGTATAGATTCGGATTTGTTGAAAGTAGCCGTGGTTTCTGCCGACAACCAGTCTTTGTATGATTTATATACGTATATCGATTTTTTAAAACAAAATAATCAGAAATCACAGCGCTATGAGGTCGCCTTCTGGAGCCGGCTATTCAATCCACTGGTAACCTTTGTGATGCTGATGGTTTCTGCGCCGTTAGTGATAGGCATAGGCAGAGGCAGCAGCACGGGCACCCGTATTCTGGTGGGCATAGTGATTGGTGAAATGTTTGATGCTTTCGACAAAATGGTAGGCCATGCCGGATTGATATACGATCTCAATCCCGTGCTGGTGGCGGTAATGCCCAGTGCCGTGGTATTTTGCGGGGCATTGTATGCATTAAAACGCGCCGGATAGTGGCATATTACTTAATCTGCGCAGCCTGCAAAAATCCGGCTATATAATTAGCCGGTAGATCGATTTGTTCATAATCTGTTTCCGCTGAACCCAAGATCAGCTGCAAACCGGTTTGTTGAGCGGCTGCCAGCACAGCCGGGTTTAATTCTATTTCCGCCCTATCCCGATACAAACAAGCAGAAGTCATGGTACCGAAGATCTGACAACGTACTGTGTCTAATTGCCGATGCTCGGTGGTTAAAATCGAACCATCTGCGAATTTGGCTTGATCATAATGCCGGATTTTTGCCCCTAGAACAGTGCCGAAATTGGCATCTATGATTAACCGGTAATGGCCGGCATCGCCGACAAGCGGATTTTTTAAGGTTTCTAATCTGTAATACACCGTATCATAACCATAGAATGACAGCCGAAATTTGCGTTGTTCCAATTCCGGGGCCGACCATATCTGACTGCTATCAACCCCGGTTTTTTGCGTGGTTAGCTTTTGAATGTCGAAAGCAGACGCGGCACGGATATTTTCGGCGCATCCGCCGGAAACCAGCAGATAGATAAGCAAACTGACAATATAGACAAAACCTGTACCGGATTTGCTGTAATGAATAGACATGGTGCCACCTATCTTTTATGGGTTGTCCGACATATTAGCCAGAAATTTTGCAAGGTTCAAACCTAAATCACCTAACCTTAATTGAGTTGTCGCATTTTAATGGTAAAACTGCGCTTAATTTTTTGTGAGCCTGCCATGCTGATTCCTTTCAAACGTTTTGCTTATGGCCTAGCTTTTTCGCTTGTCTGTCTAATATTGCTTAGCTGCTTTCTTCGCTTTCAGTTTATTCAGTATTTGGCGGCCTATACCGGCCCAGGGTTTGCCAAGCCTTTACCGACGCTAACCGACAGCCAGTTAAAAGATCTAAGCCGAACTGAGGCCTGTCAAAGCCAACCCATTAATGTATTAACCTACAATGTGCGCTATGGTTCCGATTTTATCGAAGCACTACGCAAGCCGTTGGGCAAACATGCGCCGGGCGACTATTTGCCCTGGTCAGAGCGTTATCCAGAAATTCAAAACCGTATCGTCAACTATGCACCGGATTTGATCGGTTTGCAGGAAATGCATACCGACAACGATATCAGCCATATTGTAGAACTGCAGCACTATTTTCTGGTCAGTTATCATCTGAGCGATGATTTTCATTATGGCGATGCGGCTCTGCTGTTTAAAAAAGATCGTTTTGAGATGGTGGATTCCGGGCAGCTTTGGCTGGGGCCGGATGCAGGATTGCCATTTAGCCTGGGATTCAGCCCGGTGGCAATGATACGGTATGCTAATTGGGTATTATTAAAAGAAAAAACCAGTGGTTTTACTTTTATTTTTGTTAACACCCATTTTGATAATAATGCCGTGAACAAGGAAAAAAGCTCGGATCTGTTTTATAAACACTTTGCGAGCCTGGCTACAGGATATCCGCTGATTGTGGTTGGCGACTTCAACAGCAAAGCGGTTACCGAGCGCTATCAACGCCTGATCGGCGCAAGTACGGCATCGCCACTGCTGACAAATGCCTACGATCTGGCGTTTGCGTCAAATTCGGGAACTAGTGCGCATCCCAATGAACTGATAGATCACATTCTAGTAGGTGGTCCATGCTCAACACTGGTCAGCGATTGGCAGGTTGATAAAAGACCATTGGCCAACGGCGCAACCTTATCGGATCACGATCCTATCATTTCAAGAATGCAGTTTGCCGGTCTAAAACAGAAAACATGAGGCTTATTAAGCCCCGGCTATGTGAGGCTTAATCTTGACAGTGATTTATTTGCGAATTAGAAAGGTGTAAATACCTTTGCATTTTAGAGTCATATCGTGATCGCTTAATTCAATCACTGAGCAATCTTCATATTTTTCACGGCCTGGTGTCGACTGTTTTTTAATAAAGCCGTTTTCAACGCTGTATTTGATGGGAATCACCATTTCACTGGTTCTACCTAGGGTGTCTTCGCCTATGGTAACTAGTGTGCCGTTGCTTTGAAACTCCCAGGTGACATTCAAGGCTTTCTTTTCTTTATCCAGACCTAACGATTCGGCAGTAACTTTCCATTTACCGAGAATTTTTGAATTATCCTGCAACTTGACATCGGCATGGGCTGAAGAGCCAATAAGCGCGGCAAAAATGGATAGAATTATAATTGTTTTTTTCATGATGTTCTCCCGACTGAGCGATAGAATGAATTAGCGCGGGAATATATCACATCCGCTTTTAGTGGCTGTTGTTTTCTTGGTCCAGCAAACAAAGACGGGTTTTTGAGAGATAATCGTGCCAGCACAGCCGGTTTTTGTCAATCAGGCACCAAATGAAGCCAAGCCCCAAAGCCGCCCAGGATAGACCGGCCGCCGCAAAGCGCCACCCTGCCTGGCGCCAAGTGACTGGGCCGCCGTCAAAGCGACAAACTTTAATCTTCCATGCTTTCAGGCCCAAGGTTTGGCCGCCATGCGTCCAAAACCAGCCATAAAAAATAAAGCTGATGGTTAATAAATAAAGCGGGTAAAAATATTGACCATAACTGAATGCCTGGCCGGCATTAAACGGTAATGCTATGGCCGTAGCGAAGAACAACACCGCCAGCAACAATAGACCGTCGTAACAGATTACCGCTATTCGACGTAAAAACCCTGGCCCGGTGATAATGGCTGCACCAGGGTTTTTGAGGCTTTTTTTACCGGAAGACTGCAATTATTTACTGAACAGTTCGAGCTTTTGACCCAGATACATACTCATGGCTACCAAGCCGCCTATCATCAGCACTGAAAATAAAAAAGGCGGTCTATGAAACAACAGTACAAAAAAATCGGCAGCATACAGGCTGGTAAAAAAAGGTTGATCGATAAAGCCCTGTAACAGTTTTTTAAACATAAAATTCCCCCAAGCATTTTTAGAATTAATCGCCCCTGGTCTTGCTGGAGACTGTAGCGGTTTCTTAAGGGCGACTTTAAAAACTCAACGTTGTTTACCATAATGCGTGACAAGCAAATAACTACCTGCATATCAAGCATATATCACACTGCGAACTTCCGTTTGTGCCTAGTTGGCTTAATCGTTGAATTTTTAGAGGCGCCCTTAATTTCAATATAGCCGTAACTACTTGGCTTAGCCGAAAGACGCAAAGCGTTATCTCGGTGTTGGCCTTAAAGCCCATTCCAACAAGGTATAAAAGTCTGTTTGTGGTGATTAACAGCGCTTTTGCTCAATGCCGGGGGCTTGGTGTACAGTTACATTTAGATTTTATAGCAGCAGCATGTATGATTCTACTATATCGCCGATGAATGTAAAGGTAGGGTTGATTGAGCTGAAATCTGGCAAGATGGTATGATAGCAGAATAGTTTAATTTAAAAGGTTTTCCGATGTGTCACATGCAGCACAAAAACCTGATAACAAACAACAAAAAGGAATAGTGTCATTTTAAATTTCTTCAAAAAAATCTTTTCCCCTTCTGAGCATTCGGAATCAGTAGTGACTACGGTCAAGATTTATCCACGCGCTGAACATTGTATTTCGCGTTCGCAAATCAGCGAAAATGCGTTGAAGGTTCTATTGCGGCTGAAAAAGGCAGATTTTGATGCCTATTTGGTAGGCGGCTGTGTAAGGGATTTACTGCTGGGCCGAGAACCAAAAGATTTTGATGTGGCGACTAACGCCAGCCCGGAACAAATCAAACAAATTTTTCGTAATTGCCGGATTATTGGTCGTCGTTTTCGGTTAGCGCATGTGTTTTTTGGACGGGAAATTATCGAAGTTGCGACCTTTCGCGGCTCTGAACCTGAGGAATCGGATCAACAAGTCGTGCATGAAGATGGCCGCCTGCTGCGCGACAATGTTTTCGGCACCCTTGAAGAAGATGTCTGGCGTCGCGATTTTACCGTTAACGCGCTGTACTACAACATCCGTGATTTTTCGGTAGTGGATTACACCGGTGGGATGCAGGATCACTCCGCCGGCGTGTTGCGGCTGATTGGCGACCCAGCTGTTCGCTATCGTGAAGACCCGGTGCGAATGCTGCGGGCGATTCGCTTCGCCGTCAAACTCAGCTTCTCCTTGCATCCAGATACAGAACGGCCTATCCACGAGTTGGCGGACTTATTGAAAAGCATACCGGCTGCCCGTCTTTACGATGAGATGCTTAAGCTGTTTTTGGCCGGATACGGCTTGCAAACTTTTGAGTTACTTAGACATTATGGTTTATTTGCCATCCTGTTTCCAGCAGCCGATAAATGCCTGGAAACACAGGAACATGATTTTCCACGGCTGTTTTTAATTAAAGCTTTAGAAAACTCGGATCGGCGTTTTGCCGGCGGTAAAAGCCTGACGCCTTATTTTCTACTGGCAGCCGTACTTTGGGAACCCTTACAGCTGGCAGTACAAAAACGTATCAAACATGGCGAAAATGAAACCATTGCCTACCAAAACGCCGCCAATGAAGTATTGAGCGCCCAAATCAAAATTACCGCTATGCCTAGGCATATCACGCAAGCCATGCGTGATGTCTGGTTTTTGCAAAATAAATTTACCAGAACGGTGGGCAGTCGACCTTATCGTTTGCTGGAGCAACCAAAATTTAGGGCGGCTTACGATTTTCTGCAGCTCCGCGCTGAAACCGGTGGAGCAGAACCCGAGCTGGTGGATTGGTGGACGCGCTTTCAAGATGCCGATGAAGAACTACGCCAGCAAATGACTGCCCCCCCCAAAAACGGCATAGGAAAACCACGGCGTAAATCCGGCCGTTTTCGGCCCAAACCCAAACAGGCTGCTCCAGAATGAGTTTGTTTGCTTATTGGATTGAAGTCTTTATCGGCTTAGGCAGCAATCTCGGCAACCCCGTACACCAGCTCACCAGCGCCCGTCAGGACATTGCCGGGTTGACGGAGGTTGAGGAAATTGCCTTCTCGCCGCTGTATAGCAGTAGCCCGGTTGGGCCGCAGGATCAACCTGATTATGTCAATGCCGTGATGAAGATCCGCACTCGTTTGTCTGCGCAAGCGCTATTAAACTTGCTGCAACAAATTGAAAACGCTCACGGCAGAGTACGAACCCAGCGCTGGGGTGCCAGAACCCTTGATTTAGATATTTTGCTTTATGATCAGCAACTCATCAACGAGCCAAATCTGATCGTGCCGCATCCAGAAATGCTCAAGCGGGCTTTTGTGTTATATCCACTGGCTGATATTGCCGGCAGCAATTTGCATATCGTCGGACGCGGTTGTTTAGCAGATCTGCTTGCCGGCTGTTCTGCCGAAGGCTTACAACGATTAGCGTCATGAACTTATATACTGAAACAATAAAAACCCTGACCATTAGTGATCTGGCGGCCATGAAACAGGCCGGCGAAAAAATCAGTTGCCTAACGGCTTATGATGCCAGCTTTGCGGCATTGTTGGATGGGGTTGGCATTGATGTGATACTGGTGGGCGACTCCCTGGGGATGGTGATTCAAGGCCATAGCACCACCGTACCGGTCACCATTGATGATATGGTTTATCACAGCCGCAATGTTGCCGGCGCACGAAAACGGGCTTTTATTGTGACTGATATGCCGTTTGCCAGTTATGCAACATCGGCACAGGCAATACGCTCGGCAGCCCGATTGATGCAGTTTGGCGCGGCGCAGATGGTTAAGCTGGAAGGCGCCAAAATAGAGATTATTAGTCAGTTGGTTGAACAAGGCATTCCGGTATGCAGCCATTTGGGCTTGCTGCCGCAATCGGTCAACTGTATCGGCGGTTACAAAGTTCAGGGTAGAGACAGCAAACAGGCCAGAAGCATTATTGATGATGCGCTGAAAATTGAACAAGCGGGTGCCGCGATGCTGGTATTGGAATGTATCCCAGCCCGGCTGGCTACCGAAATTACCAACCGCTTGCGGATTCCGGTAATAGGTATTGGCGCGGGTGCAGCTTGCGATGGGCAGGTATTGGTGCTATACGATATGCTTGATATAAGTGTGGGAACTAAGCCACGATTTTCCAAAAATTTTATGATGGGGGCTGAAAATATTGAAGACGCCGTGAGACGTTATCATCAGGCAGTTAAATCCATACAATTTCCAGGTCTCGAACACAATTATTAAGTCTATGCAAACAACCACAACCATTCTGGCTTTACGCAGTTGCATTCGCCAATGGCGGCAGGCAGGGCAAAGCATTGCCTTTGTGCCAACCATGGGTAATCTGCATGCCGGACACATTCAGTTACTCACCACCGCCAAACAAAAAGCCGACAAAGTCGTTGTCAGCTTATTTGTTAACCCTGCCCAATTTGGCCCTGAGGAAGATTTTGCCAATTATCCGCGCACCGAGAAACAGGATCAGGCTGAGCTACAGGAGCATGGCGCAGATCTACTATTTTTACCGACGGTAGCAGAAATTTATCCTCAGGCACCGCAAACAGGTATCTCTGTCAAAGATTTGTCGACATTGCTGTGCGGCGCCAGCCGGCCTGGGCATTTCGACGGCGTAGCGCTGGTGGTCTTGAAACTTTTGAATATGATACAGCCTGATCTGCTGTTATTAGGTGAAAAGGACTTTCAGCAATTGACCATCATTCGACGGCTGATTGCCGATCTTAATATCCCAGTTGAAATTCATAGCGTGGCGACCGTCAGAGAGGCCGACGGCTTGGCGATGAGTTCCCGTAATACGTATTTGTCAGCCGCGGAAAGATTGTTGGCGCCCATGCTTTATCAAGCTTTGTGCGCAGTGCGTGATGAGATTTTAGCCGGAAACAAGAATTTTCCGGCATTGACGGCAGCGCAAAGCCAACTATTGCAACAGGCCGGTTTTACACTGGATTATTTCACCGTTTGTCGCCGCACCGATCTGTTGCCGGCAAATCAGGATGATCAGCAGCTGGTGATTTTGATTGCCGCAAAATTGGGAACAACACGCCTGATTGATAACATTTCTTTGCAAACAAGCGCCTGATCACCCCTAAGTTTCTGACTATATCCCAAATGCTTAAATTTGATAGCCAGTACAATTTAAGGCATAATCTCCGACCCTAGTAGTTAACGTTGTTTACCATGCACATAAATATGCTTAAAGCCAAGTTACACCGAGCGCGTGTAACTCATTCCGAACTGAATTATGAAGGATCCTGTGCTATTGACAGTAAAATATTGGATTTTTCAGGGATAAGGGAATATGAGCAAATCCATATATATAACGTCAATAACGGTCAGCGTTTTACGACTTATGCGATTCGCGCAGAGGAAAATTCAGGTGTTTTTTCAATTAACGGCGCAGCGGCGCGCCTGGCTTGTCCAGGCGATTTGATCATAATCTGCGCCTTTGCCAGTTTGGACGAGCAGGAGCTAAAAGACTACAAGCCAACACTGGTGTATTTTGACGGCAATAACAATATCAGCCATTCCAGCCATTCCATTCCGGTTCAGGCTGCGTAGGGCTAACAGATAATACCCACGCGTTTAGGCCGTTAAGCCCGCGTGGGTATTATAAAAAGCATATCTCTCCGCTTGTATCGCTTAAATTAAGCCACACTGATCTGGCTGAACAATCAGCCCTTAAGTAATTATTCAGCGTAGATAGATAAACTGTATAGGATGTGCCGACGTCAGGTAAGCGCATCAATCGCGAAAGATGCGCTTCACGCTGTTCAGCACATTCTATAACACTGAACAATCTTGCTAAGCACTTAAGTTTTTTGAATAAGCAATCAGCGCCTGCAATTTCGTTTTCGCCGCGCCGTTTTCAAGATAATACAAAGCTTTTTTTACGCCGTCTGCTAAAGACTCGGCTAAATCCGCTGCATAAATTGCCGCCCCGGCATTCAGCGCCACTATATCCCGCGCCGGGCCGGGTTGGTTATCCAGTACATGATTGATAATGGCAAGACTAGCGAATGCATTATCTACAGCTAAGTCATCCAGAGATTGACGTGATAAACCAAATTGTTCCGGCGTCAGCATGTAAGTGTGGATTTCGTTATTTTTCAATTCGGCGATATAGGTTGGCGCGGCGATACTGATTTCGTCCAAACCATCTTCGGCATGAACCACCAGCACATGACGACTACCCAGTTTTTTCAGCACTTGCGCCACAGGTGTCAGCCATTGGCGGTCAAATACGCCGATCAACTGATGAGCAGCTTGAGCCGGATTGGCCATAGGGCCGATCAGATTAAACAACGTTCTTACCCCCATTTCTTTACGTGGCCCAACGGTATGTCTTACCGCACTATGATGTTTAGCGGCAAATAGAAAGCCGACGCCGACCTCGTTGATGCATTCCGCCACCTGTGCGGCAGACATATCCAGATTTATCCCGGCGGCTTCCAGCACATCGGCACTGCCGCAGCGGCTGGATACCGAACGATTGCCGTGCTTGGCTACTTTACCGCCGGCAGCCGCCACCACAAACGCCGCCGCAGTGGAAATATTAAAAGTATTGGCGCCATCGCCACCGGTGCCACAAGTATCAATAACATGCTCTCCCGGCACTACAACCCGTTGTACCAGTTCTCGCAATACGCTAACTGCCGCCGCAATTTCCGTTACGGTTTCGCCTTTGCAGCGTAGTGCAATCAAAAAGCCGGCAATTTGAGCGTCGGTTAATTCACCATGCATCATGGCGCGCATGACCGCACGCATTTCCTCGGTAGTAAGATCCTGGTTATTTAATAGATTGTGTAGCGTAGTTTGGATATGCATGAGCGTTGGTTCAAGGTGGTTTTATTCAAATTACTGTGCGCAGTATACAGAAATCATTGGGAATGGCCTAAGCCCAGAAAGAAGCGCCAGCGCGCAGTCATAAGTCTCAAGCTTTCCTCGGTACAGCCATTGATTAACTATTAACACTCTTGCTAAAAAAGCGCTTTAAATACGCCCCAGTATGCGATTTGGCGTGTTTGGCGATCTGGCGCGGCGTACCTTCCGCCACCAGCTTACCGCCGCCACTGCCGCCTTCTGGCCCCATATCGATAACCCAGTCGGCAGTTTTGATCACATCCAGATTATGTTCGATGATAATCACGGTATTGCCGTGGTCTCGCAAGGTATGCAGCACAGTTAGCAGTTGCTTGATGTCGTGAAAATGCAAACCTGTGGTGGGTTCGTCTAAAATGTACAAGGTATCGCCGGTATCACGTTTTGATAATTCTTTAGCCAGCTTGACTCGTTGCGCTTCACCGCCGGACAGGGTAATCGCATTCTGGCCCAGCGTGATGTAGCTCAAGCCAACATCTATCAGGGTTTGCAGTTTGCGGGCCAACATCGGTACGGCAGAGAAAAATTGCGCCGCATCTTCCACCGTCATATTCAATACTTCGTGGATGGTCTTGCCTTTGTAACGGATTTCCAGAGTTTCCCGGTTATAACGCTTGCTGTGGCAAATATCGCAAGGCACAAAAATATCGGCCAGAAAATGCATTTCAACCTTGATGACGCCATCGCCGGCGCAGGCTTCACAACGTCCGCCCTTTACGTTAAAGCTAAAACGACCCGGCGTGTAACCGCGCGAGCGGGCTTCTGGCGTGGCGGCAAACAATTCTCGCACTGGGGTAAAAATGCCGGTGTAAGTCGCCGGGTTGGAGCGCGGGGTGCGGCCTATCGGGCTTTGATCTATGTCCACCACTTTGTCAAAATGATTCAGACCTTCAATAGCATCACACGGCGCCGGGATGCAGGAAGCGCCGTTGATGAGCCGGGTCGCTTGGCTGTACAGCGTATCATTGACCAATGTCGATTTCCCAGAACCGGAAACACCGGTGATGCAGGTCAATAAGCCCACCGGGAAACTGACGTCAACATTTCTCAAATTATTGCCGTGAGCATTACGAATGGTAATCAACCGATCAGGATTGTAAGGCGTGGTGTGTTTGGGAACGTCTATCCGTAATGCCCCGGACAAATATTGTCCGGTCAATGAATTAGGATTAGCCAGAATCTGCTCCGGCGTACCCTGGGCGACAATTTGGCCGCCGTGGACACCCGCACCGGGGCCGATGTCAACGATATGCTGAGCGGCGCGAATCGCATCTTCATCGTGTTCTACCACAATCACGGTGTTGCCCAAATCGCGTAATCGGAACAAGGTGTTAAGCAGCCGTTGATTATCGCGTTGATGCAAACCAATAGAGGGCTCATCCAGTACATACATCACCCCGACCAGACCCGCGCCGATTTGGCTGGCTAAACGAATCCGTTGCGCTTCGCCGCCGGACAGAGTGTCGGCGCTACGATCCAGGGTCAAATAATCCAGGCCGACGTTAACCAAAAACTCCAGCCTTTCTTGAATTTCCTTGTTGATTTTTGCGGCAATTTCGCCGCGCTGACCGGGAATTTGTAACTGCTGAAAAAACGCCAGACTTTGTTTGATCGGCAAGCCGGTCAGATAATGCAAGGGCTGATTTTCCACAAATACATGGCGGGCGCTTTCATTTAAGCGTGCGCCATGACAAGCGCTGCACGTTTGCTGCGCCAGATATTTAGATAATTCGTCGCGCACCATTTGCGAATCGGTTTCGTGATAGCGGCGCTCCATATTGGCAATCACGCCTTCAAACGGATGATGACTGGTTTTGGCTTTGCCGCTGCCCATTTGGAATTGAAACCGGATGCGTTCTTCACCGCTGCCGTACAGAATGATAGCCTGAAGTTCTTTAGGTAGGCTGCTGAATGGCGCTTCCGGGTCAAAACCGTAATGTTCGGCCAGCGCACAAATAATTTGATAATAATAGGCGTTGCGCTTATCCCAGCCACGCACCGCACCGCCAGCCAAGCTGATGTCGGGATTATGCACCACCAGTTGCGGATCGAAGTGTTGCCGTACTCCCAGGCCATCGCAACTAGGGCAAGCGCCTTTGGGGTTGTTGAAAGAAAATATCCGTGGTTCCAATTCACTTAAGCTGTATCCGCAATGCGGGCAGGCATAGCGTTCAGAAAACAGCAGTTGCTGGGAATTTTCCATGCCGGCGGCAATTGCCAATCCATCCGCCAATCGTAACGCGGTTTCAAAAGACTCGGCCAGCCGCAAGCCGATGTCATCGCGGATTTTAAAGCGATCCACGATGACTTCTATGGTGTGTTTCTTTTTTAAATCCAGTGTCGGCGGTTCGTCCAGTTCATACACCTCGCCGTCTATCCGCGCCCGCAGAAATCCTTGGGCACGTAAATCTTCCAGCAGCAATACGTGCTCACCTTTGCGGGCGTTCACCACCGGGGCCAGCAACATCCAGCGTTCACCTTCCGGCTGCGCTAAAACTTGATCCACCATCTGGCTGACGGTTTGCGCCTGCAAGGAAACCCCATGCGTTGGACAACGCGGAATACCGACTCTGGCATACAGCAAGCGCAGGTAATCGTAAATCTCAGTAATGGTGCCGACGGTGGAGCGCGGATTATGGGAGGTGGATTTTTGTTCTATGGAAATCGCCGGCGACAAGCCTTCTATATGATCGACATCCGGCTTTTCCATCATCGATAAAAACTGCCTGGCATAAGCAGACAGCGATTCCACATAGCGGCGCTGGCCTTCGGCATAAATGGTATCAAACGCCAGCGAGGATTTGCCGGAGCCGGATAGACCGGTAATGACAATCAGGCTGTCTCTAGGCAGGTCGAGATCAATGTTTTTAAGATTGTGAGTGCGGGCGCCTCGAATGCTGATGGTGTCCAATGGGCTGTATCCTTAACTGAGAGAAGCGATACTATACGAGGCTTTGGGTATGCAAGGCAAAGTGAAATTGCCCGGTGTTTAGCTTACCGGGAACGCTGAGCTCCGGCTCCGCATTTAAGCCGTGATGAACGCCGATACCCTAAAGACTAAGAGCCAGCCGCATTTGGCAACATCTAGGCTGGTAAGTTCACCAAACTTACAATGACGGTTAATAGCGACCCATCTGATGCCGGGGTATGCTGACAGAGGACGCCCGCGAATACATCCTTGTAGGCTTAAGTCGGCATCCATGCCTCCTAAACCTCTGACAGCAGACCCCGGCATCAGATCAGACCCGTTAAAAATAGCTTGGTGGACTAGCGTTTAAACTTGTGTCACCACCTAAAATATGCCATAAAATACTGACGAATTAAAATCAACCCTGATGACCATCACTATGCGTTTTTTGGATGTTAAAACCGATTTTGCCTTCAAAAAAGTTTTCGGCAGCGAAAACAGCACCGCTATCCTGCGCGACTTTTTGAACGCCGTGCTGGAATACCCGCCGGAACGAGCGATACTGGAACTGACCATCGTCGATCCCTATCAGCTGCCGATGATCAAAGGCATGAAAGATACTTATGTCGATGTCAAAGCCAAACTGGCCGATGGCCGACAGGTGATTATCGAAATGCAGGTGCTGAATGTGCAAGGCTTTGAGCAACGCATTCTGTACAACGCCGCCAAATCGTATTCGTTGCAATTACAAAAAGGCGAAGACTATACCCTGCTGAATCCGGTAATTGCACTGACTCTAACGGATTTTACCTTATTTGATACGCCAGAGATTACCAGCCGCTTTAAGCTGATAGAGAAACAGCAATTACTGGAATATGGCGATGATATTGAGCTGATCTTTATCGAACTACCCAAATTCAATCTAACAGAAACCGATTTACAAACCGCCAAGGATCGCTGGTTATATTTTGTAAAAAACGCCGGCTCCTTAAAGTTTATACCCGATAGTCTGGCAAAAGAACCGCTGATGCATCAGGCGTTTGACATTGCCAATGAGGCCGGCATGACGGATGAGGAATTAGAAGCCCAGGAAAAACGCTATGATTTTATTCGGTTACAGCGCGGTTCAATTGACAAAGCCTTGAAGGATGGCTTGGCACAAGGCCGCGAAGCGGGGTTAGTAGAAGGTTGGGTCAAAGGTCAAGCAGAAGGCTTAGCGCAAGGCGAACAGCGCAGGACAATAAAAATTGCCAAGGAATTATTAGAGATACTGGATGACGCAACCATCGCCGCCAAAACCGGCTTGACTGAAGCTGATGTGGCGCGGTTGCGATTGTGAAGCTGCTTTGCTTTATGCGTGTAAAGCACTGATGGTGCAAGGTTGGCGAGATTCTTAGTTTTCATCGAAAAAAGGCGCCGCCTATCAATTACCTACACATTGATTATGCATCTATAGATATATCATTTTTGACTCGGCCATTATGAATTCTCCAATGTCAGCATCACTTTACCCACCAGAAATCGATTTTGATCAAAGCGAACGCATCACTGACCGGCTTCAGCAATTCCCAATTTAAAACCCAGTTATACTTAAGGTAATTTCAAGTTCCTTCAGGTAAGCCGCTATTAATACTCAAGCCCACACAGAAGCCCAACCAAAATTTTCATTTAATGCGATCATTTCAAGTATTGCAACAGCGTTTAGCGAGCTGCCGGATTTTCGCAAAAATGGGAATCATCAAAAATACCAGATAAGCGATGCGGCGATGAGCGCCTTCTCAGTCTTTTTTACGCAGTGTCCATCGTTTTTAGATTTTCAAGAACGTATGCAAAAAAAGCATAATAAAAACAATGCTCAATCGATTTTTGGTGTCCACAAACCGCCTTCGACGAGCCAAATCAGTAATCTACTGGTAAGGTATTCGCTATTCCCCAAAAAACACCCCTTCCAACACCCGAATCACCTTTTCCTCCGGCAAGTCAGCAAACACCGCATGTCCAGGTAAATCCACCCGCATCCCCCGCACAAACAAATACTTAGCACCACCAAAATGCCGGCTATATTGATAATCCGGCAGGCGTTGTTGTAAATAACGATCCAACACTAAACTATATAACCAATATTGCAAACCATAATTATGTTGGCGCATGGCTTGCAGTAGGGTTTCCGGCTGATAGTTAGGCAGGCTGTTGGTTTTATAGTCCATGACATAATATTTGCCCTGGTATTCGCAAATCAAGTCGATAAAACCGGTTAGGTAGCCGCACATTTGTTTGCTGGATAAGGGCTGGCAGGCGGGGCTGTGTTGTAGAATGCGGTTGATATTGGCTACATCCATAGACTGCATGGATAAATAAAAAGGCATTTCTTTTAGGCAGTGCTTATCCGGCAGGTGTTGTAATTGAAAGCCTGGATCAGCCGCCAGCGGAGTGGTGACGATGGTTTGCAGCAAACCGTCTATCAGCGCCGGATTGTCAAGGTTTAGGCCGTGGCGTCTGATCGCTTGGTCGCGGGCTTGGCTGATATTGGCCCCGGCTGCCAGTTGTTTAAAGCTGATGGTTTCCAGCAGGCTATGGATGGCATTGCCGGTTTGCGGGCCTCTTGGCAACTCGTCGGCGAGCGGCGTTTGGCTGTCGCCGGTTTCCGGCTGATGTTCATCGGCGACAACATCGGCGGGTTCAACGGCTTTGTCTTGTGGTAATTCCGGGGCATCGTGCAGACTTAAGGCGGATAGTGCGGTATAGCTGCTCATTTGCCAGTGGGTTTGTAGCGAGCGATGTTTTTGTCTAACCGAGAGTACGTTATTGTTCGCGGCGGCTTGGTAATGGGCTGTTATCTGGGTTTCTGCCGGAATCACTTGCCATTGAAAAGCTTGCGGCAGTGCCTGCACCAGACTCGCCAGTTTTTGCTGTTGGCCGGCAAAATCAGCATCGGCAAATTCCAGTAGATAGGCCATTGCCGAATCGTTGGCTTTATCTTTGCTGCGGACATCCGCCCAAGCCAGATAGCAGCGGTATTTGGCGCGGGTAATTGCGACATAAAACAGCCGCAGATCTTCGGCCAGTTCTTCGTATAGTGCCTGTGCACGACGATCATTAAAGTGTTCCGAGCCTAAATCGGCAATCATTTCGCCGTTTTCATGACATTGCAACAGCTGTTGTTCGGATTTTAAGCGGTCGTTGCGTTGCCAAAGATTAGGGCAGAATACTACCGGGTATTCCAAACCCTTGGAACTGTGCAGGGTGACGATTTGTACAGTATCTTCATCACTTTCCAGGCGTAATTGCCGGTCTTCGCTGTTGTCTTGCGGCGCTTGCAGTATTGCCCGGCGCAGCCAGTCTAAGGTTTTGTTAATAGCTAGATGCTCATCAATGGCGGCTTGCTGCAAGCGCTCGATAATATGATGTAAATTGGTCAGCACTCGTTCGGCTTGGGTTTGCAAGCACAAATGCTGTTCCACTTGTTCCTGTTCCAGCAGACGCTGCATCATGCAGAGCAAGCCTTGTGTTTGCCAAAGCAGCAGATAATCCTGAAAGCGATTCAACCAGGCGTCCAGGCGACTTTCGTCGTCAAACAGTTGGTAAAGTTGCTGTCCATTCAGATTAAACCAATTGATGGTTAAAGCCTGTTTCAGCGCCGGCAGGTGGCCGGGCTGAGCTATAGCTTGCAATACCGTATGCAGTTCCAAGGCTTGCGGTGCGGCAAATACCGATTGCTTGCTGTTTAACACCGCCGGAATGCCGACCACGTTTAAAGCCAGTTGATAGTCGGCGGCTTGAGCATTGCTGCGCACCAGTATGGCAATGTCTCTGGGTTGTAAGACCCTAGTTTGTTGACTATTGATTTGGCTGTTGCCAGTCAGTAACTGCAGAATTTCGGCGATAACGGCTTCGCGAATGGCGGCAGCGGCTTTACCGGCAGTCCAGTGCTCTTGCTTGCCTGGATTTTTTGTCAATTGCCATAATATGATCGGTGGGGTTTCGCCGATACGGCCATCGGCGACGCTACGACCGGCATTTACCGGATAATAGGACAGTTCCGGTAATAAAAACGGCGCGGTGCGCTTAAATAACTGGTTGACGCCGGCCACCAGATCAGGGTGCGAGCGCCAGTTATGTTGCAGGGTGTAGCGCCGGTCGGCTTGTTGCTGTGCTTTGAAATAAGAATAAATATCTGCGCCGCGAAATTTGTATATTGCTTGTTTAGGATCGCCGATTAGATAGAGGTAATGACGCTCCGTGGCGAAAATCTGCGAGAAGATTTGCCATTGCTTATGATCGGTATCCTGAAATTCGTCGATTAGCGCGGCATCAAAACGTTGTTGCAGTTCGTTGACCAAATGAGAGGCTTGCGGGGCGGACAAGGCCTGGTAAAGTCGGGTAATCAGGTCGTCAAAGGACAGCACATTATTTTGTTGCAGGGCTTTATCCAGGGTTTCGGATAAATAGTCCAGCAAAGCGCGACGCAAAACCACTTGCAGTTGTTGTAAGGCGGTTGCTAAAGCGTCAAAGGGTTGGCAATCCAGCTTTAGGCTGCCGAGGTAATCCTGTTTTTGCTGGTCGCTGGGTTGTGGCTTGCTTTTACTGACTAAAAATTTGCGCCCGTTCAAGCCGGCCTGCAAACCGGCGCTGGTTAGCCAGCTGACATCGGCCATCCGAGTTTCAGGCTGATTTAGCCAAGTTTTCAGCGCAGTATATTTCTCAGGCACTGCCTTGGTATAAGAGTCATTGAACATGCCCTGCTGAAACGCTTGCGTTAAAGTCTGCATGGTTGCCGGTAAACTTGCCGCGGCATTGGCCAGCAGTTTATTTAAGTTATCCAGCGCTTGCTCCAAATCGCTGTCAGCCGGGTAAATGGTTTGTTGCAAATCAATGCTGTAGATACTGGTTAATAGTTCTGCCGGACTGTTGAACGCTGTCATCAGCAGCGCCGCTTGCCAGGTTGGTCGTTGGTAGAGCTGTTTGCGCCAGAAATCATCGGCACAATTTTGTTTGATCGCGGCGATATCGCCACTGAGTTCACAATCGAACATTTGCCCGCTTTCCAGGGCATGCTCGGTCAGCACCCGTTGACAAAAACCGTGGATAGTAAAAATCGCCGCCTGATCTATGTCCAGCAAGGCTTTATGCAGACGTTGGCGGATGCAGTCTGGCGATAGCGGCAAACGATCCAGCCATTGTTGCAGATTGGGATCAAGATCAGTATCGGTCGTTAAGGCTTGTTTGGTTTCCGCCAGCCGCTGCCGAATCCGCTCTTTTAGTTCTTCGGTGGCGGCTTTGGTAAAGGTCACTACCAGCAGCCGTTTGACGTCAACCTCATGTTCAACGACAAAGCGCAATACCAGCATGGCTATCGCATACGTTTTACCGGTGCCGGCGGCGGCTTCAATCAAATTAATACCGGGCTGTAGTTCGCTGCCGGTGGTATGGAAAATAGACTCGTCGCAGATCAAATTTTGACGCGGGGGAGTTCCGTCAGAGGACGCCGTGAATACATCCAGGTAGGCTTTAGTCGGCATCCATGCCTCCTAAACCTCTGACGGAACTCCCCCGCGTCAAAATTAAGTGCGCAGAAATTTGAAGTGCAATGAGTATATTATTCGCCATCGACCCCACTCCAGGCTGGTCGCAACAAGGTTTCACACTGGCGAGCAAAACTGTCATTAAAGATAGTCGTTAAATCACGGTTAAGTAAGAGTTGGGCGATTTCCGGTTCGTAATCATTTGCCATGCTTTCCGATAAGCGTTTGATCACGGCGTCAACGGCGTTCTCCGGTTTTTTCTGTTGTAAATAGCAAAAGGCCGCTTCGGTAAAAAATGCATCCGGCTGTTGTTTGCCCTGCAAAAAAACAGCGATCAGTTGTTGCAGGATGTCGCTGTCGGTAATGTCCGGCGGAAACAACAATGTTTGGTCTTTGGCCAGCAAATGGGTGGTTTGCGGCTCAATCAGATTACTCAATAAGTGTTGGAGCCAGGCAGCCATAAAGTCTTTGCCTTTTAAATGGCTATAACGATACAACAGGTTGCCGTTGCGGTAACGTTGACTTATTTTGCCGACTATTCGATAAGGCCCCAGGCACTGATCGATAGCCAAAGTGGGTAGAGCCGACCCCAGATTTAATGCTTGAATGGCTGCAACAAATTGCGCTATGCCCGGTTGTTGCCGTTGCCATTCAACATCGCCTACCGCCCCGACAGGCCATAACCCCAAGGCCTGCAAGCGAGCCAGCGGCGGCTCATGGCCGGTTAAAGCTTCAGCAACCCAGTGTTGTTGAATGCCGTAGCTGCTGAGGGTGTCCAGCACGAAGGGTTCGCTTTCTTCCGGTTCGGCGCTCAATTGCGGCAAACTGACACCAAGTTGCTGTCTGAGAAAAAAACGTTGCGGGTGTTGATAAAAGCGGCGTAATTCATCCAGGTCTATCAGTTCGCTGTCTTCAATCGCTATTTTGCCTTGCCACCAGGGGCTGGGTTGCGGCTTTTCCGTACTGAGTCGTTGGGCGGTGGCAAGCGCGCTGGTTTCGTAACTAAAAAGCGCTGGTTGGCGATTATCGAAATAGCGAGGACTAAACGGATGCAACGGATGCTTGACCACCTGATGATCCAGCTGGTAACAATCACGCAACACTTCCTGCAATTCGCTGATAATAATGGAAGGTGGTATCTCGCTATTATCGCGCTGAGACTGGCCGATATAAGTGATGATTAATTGACGGCGGGCCGACAGCAATATCTCCAGAAATTGATAGCGATCATCGGCGCGGCGGGAGCGGTCGCCCAAGCGAGGTTGGTGGGCAATCAGGTCAAAACTTGGGTTGCGTTCGATTTTGGGAAATTCGCCGTCGTTCATGCCCAGTAACGCAATCATCTGAAAAGGAATAGAGCGCATCGGCAGCATGGAGCAAAACGTCAGTTGTCCACGTAAAAAGCCATTGCTGGATTTGCTTTCGTCCATGCGCCCTTCCAGCCAGGCCAACACCACGGCCAGATTCAGCGGATGTTGGTGGATGGCGGCCAGTTCTGTCATTTCTGCCAGTAGCTCATTGAGCGGTTGGCGTTCCAGCGGCTCGGCCTTGGCTAATAGTTTATCGGCGTAACGGCTGAGTAAGGTTTGCCAGTCGCTGAGTGGTCTAGCCTGCTGTAGATCTTCGCCGGCTTTAAACAATAATTGCAGAAAATCATTTAAACCGCCCAAAGCCTGACTGGAGGAGCCTTCAATATCCAAATATGGCAGTACTGCGCCAACAAATGCTTCGTCGCTGCCCATCGCATAGCCCATAAATAAGCGTTCCAGCGTGGCTTGCCAGGTGTTCTGATTAATTGCCGGCAAACCCAAGGCTTGTTTATGGTCGGCTGATTTGCCCCAACGGACATGGGTATCGGCTATCCAGTGGCGTATTAATTCCATGTCGGTTTCCAGCAAACCAAAATTGCCATAAACCAGCGGTTGTTCCAATAAATCCAGCACGGCTTGCCAGCCTAACCGGCTTTGCGACAGATTTAAAAACACCAGCAATGCGTTTAATGCGTTATTGCTGATGCGTAGGCTGCGATCGGCAATGGCGTGTTGAATATCGGCAAATACTGCATTGATAAATGGCGCATACAATTGTATGTCCGGCGCCATCACCACGATATCGCGCAACTCAAGGTCAGGTTGGCTTTCCAGCGTTGCCAGCAATTGGTTTTTTAACACCTGCACTTCCCGCAAGCGAGAATGGCAGGCGTGGATGCTGATGGAATCATCACGCGGCAAAACAGTGCGCGGGGTGATGTTGGCTAGAATATCGTTTTGTAATATCTCTAAGTTACTATCGCCCAGGCCAACCTCGAAACTGCTGGGTTCAAATTGAAACTCCACCTGCTCCAGCAGCAATTGTTGAAACTCCCGGCCTTGCTGGCCCAGCCCTACCAGCAAGGGATGGCCGTCGAATTCCGTTAGTTGCGCCTGTAAGCGCTTGCCGGGCAAATCTGCCCAGTAACCTTGTACCGGATTCAGTAGATACAGATGAACATCGCAGTGTAAAGATAGAGCTTGCAGATAAGTTAATAATAACGGCGGCGAGCTGTTAATGCCGAATACGGAAATCCGTTCCGGTAATAGCGGCGTCAATGTTCCAGGTTCAGTCTGTTGCAGATAAGTAATAATTTGCCGCCAGCTTTCGCCACGATGTTGTTGGCCTAACCGCTTACTGATGCCTTGCCACAAGGCGCGCTGCCAAGCTTCGCTTTCGATTTGATAAACAGAGAAGTTTTGTCGCCAGGCATCCAGCAGATCCAGGCGCAATAACTGATATTGATCAAAAATTCGCGCCAGTTGTTGGGCCAACTGATAACGTTTCAGATCAATATGTTCGCCATTTAAATAATGTTGTAGCGGTTTAAAAACATCATCATCCACATTGCGTAGCAAGGCTTCAAATTGCCATAGCATTAAATCGCGGTCGAACGCAGCATCACGATAGTTTTGCTGCAGGCGGCCGGTAATTTCACTAAAAAATTTGGTCGGAAAAAGATAGCGAAAATTCCCCCAGACTTTAAAATGCTCAGCCAATTGCTGGGATAGCCAGCGCTCCATGCCCTGGCTTTGAATCAGAAAAAGCTCTTCTGCAAACGGCGAGCTTAGCGGGGCGGATTTAAGCACTATAGCCAGATGTTCGACTAGGTTTTCAGTTTTGTTGGAGCTGTGCAAAATGAACATGAGGGAATCAAAACCTGTTTACTGTGTCGATAAGCATTGGCGTAGCAATGCACTACAATGCCATTTGCTGGATCTTTTTATACTGGACAGGATTTAAACATAATGACAAGCGTTAAAACAATTTTTATTACCGGTTGTTCATCCGGAATAGGCTACACCACGGCAGTAGAGGTAAAAAAACGTGGACATAGGGTGATTTGTTCGGCGCGCAAAGCTGAAGATGTCGCTCGTCTGCAAAGTGAAGGCTTTGAATGTCTGCAGCTGGATTTGGCTGATTCGGCCAGCATTCAGCAAGCGGTACAGAATTTGATCGGCTTAACGGATGGTCAGGTGGACGCCGTGTTTAATAACGGCGCCTTTGGTCAGCCCGGCGCAGTTGAAGATTTAAGCCGGGAAGCCTTGAAAAATCAATTTGAGACTAATTTCTTCGGTGTTCATGAGTTAACTAATTTATTGATCCCCTTGATGCGGCGGCAAGGTCAGGGGCGTATTATTTATAACAGTTCGGTACTGGGTTTTGTGGCGATGAAGTTTCGTGGCGCTTATAACGCCAGTAAATTTGCTTTAGAAGGTTTGGCGGATACGTTGCGGCTGGAATTGCGCGGTTCCGGCATTCATATTGTGTTGATAGAGCCGGGGCCGATAGAAAGTCTTTTCCGTCAAAACGCCTTTGCGATGTACCAAGCGCATATCAATCCTAACCTGAGTTTTCATAAAGATACTTATCTAGCTATGGAGGCTCGCTTACAAAAGCCCGGCCCTGCCGCGCCATTTACGTTGCCGGCGACAGCGGTAGCGGAAAAAGTGATCCATGCGTTGGAGTCGCGAAAACCGAAAAGCCGTTATCTTGTCACTTTCCCGACATATCTGTTTGCCTGGCTAAAACGGTTGCTGCCGACTGCTTGGCTGGATAATATTGTAGCGCGTGTCGATTGATCTTTTAAAAAACACCGTTAAATATCTTCTGATAATACGAAATGGCTGTTTTAGCTTGATTCTAAACGAGGATTTTTAGTTTCGACTGAAAAATGTCACAAACACGCAACAAACATGCTTTCAAACCTTATGATCTGTGCTATTATCGCGGCTGCATGTAGCCGGTTAAAGCAGTTAGGTTATCAGCTATATGTTTTTAATAAAAATAACTGTGAGGTTTTATACATGAAAATTTTAAAAAGCGCTGTAATTGCATTTTCTTTGGCTATCGCCATGGGTTCTTTCTCAACTGCTGCTGTTGCTGAAGCAGGCAGAACCCACTTTAAGCCTCAAGATGCAGCTAAAGCGGTTGGGGATCATATTGCTGCCGCTGAAACAGCGATCAATAACGGCGCACCTGGAACCGAAGTGGCTGCTCATATCAAAAAAGCAGCTGATACTTGCGAAGAGATCAATGCCAACGACAAAGTTTCCAGAGAAAACTCTAAAGTTATCAAACACCTGAAAGCTGCCCTGGCTTCAGCTAAAGCTGATAACTTCCAAGAATCTAAAGAACACTTAGCTAAAGCTAAAGAAGTTCTGGAAAATTTGAAAAAACTGATCTAAGGATAGTTTTACGGGGTGTAATACACCCCGTTTTCTTCTTCCGGCCGCTTACCCTCCTCTGGCAAGCAGCCTCATAAATAAAAATCATTCTGCTGCAATTGCCGTTCTAATTGCGCGATTAAATCCTTGCCGTTTTTAGCATTAAATGCTTGCAGATCAAACTCGGCTGGTGCGTTTAATACCTGCCATCGTTGTAACAATCCCTTGAGTTTTATCGTATTACTACTGGTAAAATGAAATTGCCTAGTCAATAGCTGCAGAAGGCTGTCGTCGCTTGCCGGCAAATGCTGCACCAGTTTCAGCAAAGCGCTAATTACTTTTTCAATTGCTTCCAGTTGCTGCGTTAACCAATCCACCACCAGGGCTTCGTTAATCTGGGCCGGCGATGACTGCGCATTGTCTGAGACTATCTTCAGACTATGAATGAGTTCATTAGAGCTGAACTTACCGGCAATTTCATAGAACGCTGATGCCTCCATATCGCATAAATAATCTTCATGGTAATCAGTCAGCGGTTTCGATAGGGTTTGAATCGCGGCAGTTTGGCAAGACACTTTAAAAGGAAGTTGCGGATAAAAACTTTTGCCGCTGTCTTTATCGATAATTTTATCGGCTAAAAACAGTGAGCCTAAAGGATGTCGGCGATGTCCGGCAATGCCGATATTTAACAGTATCGCTTGCGGATCGCCTGAAAATAGCGATAAGGCATAACCAACAGCACCGGCCATGGCAACTTTACCGATACCGGTAATAACCACAACTCGCTGCTGATTGGCGTAAATTCCGAAAGGATGTTTTCCTGGGTATTTGGTTAATTGCTGTTGCTGAATCAGTGGTTTTACTTCGCAGAGCAAGGCGGCGAAAATGAACAAGGATGGTGTCGAAGCTATTTTCATTTCTCGTGTTGCCGCCGCTGTGCTTTCAGGTAAAAACTATCAATATCGACAATAATTTCACAGTTTTTCGGCAGTGTTTGTTGCTGCTCGTGCCAAAAAACCGCGCCGCTACCGCCTAGCCATATATCGATTTTTGGAATAGCCGCGTTGGCAAGGTAATCCAAATCGCTTAGCGTTTCCGGGCTGGGCGGCGATTTTAACAGGCTCAACACAATAAGCTCGCATTTTAATTTGCCGGCGGCTTCCAGCAAATCAGCGGCAGGTACATCGGTTCCCAGATAGTAACAATTATATTGTTGTTCTGCGGCCAGCAGGCAGCACATCAAAATTCCAAATTCATGCGGTTCGCCTTGCGGAGTGGCAAATAATATATTACGTCTGTTACTGGATAGGTTATATACATTGTTGACCATGCCAAGCAAAATGCGCTTAACACAGCCGGAAAACAAATGCTCCTGAGCAATGCTCAATTTTTCATCATGCCATAATTGCCCGATTTGGCACAGCACCGGCGTGAGAATATCTCTAACATAAGCTAGCGGTTCGTGAATCAGCAACCCTCTTTTCAGTAATTGTTCGCAACGATCTAACCGATAATCCAGTAATGCTTCGGCAATCTGGTCGATAAACTGGGCTAGACTATCAGTTACACCTTGTTCGGTATTCGATAGCTGGTGCAATTCTGTCACAGCTAATCCGGCAATTTTGCTAATACTATGGCCTTGCCGAGTCAGATTTGCCAGTAACATTAATTTTTCCAGATCCTCGGAGGAATAGCTACGGCGGCCACTGTCATCCCGTTTGGGAATGATGGCTTGATAACGGCGCTCCCAGGCCCTTAAAGTTTCCGCACCAAGACCGGTTAATGCGGCAATTGCTTTTATTGAATACACTTGTTTATTTTTTGTTTATTAAAATGATTGACAATAATTGTACAATAAGATAATTTCTTCGCCAGCTTTTTTAAGATTCGTTGGAGCGGTCATGGCATTACGAGACTTTTATCCCTTTAACGCATTTGTCATTTCCCCGGCAGATGAACAGTCTGAGCCGCTTCATCCGGCATCAGAATCGCCTTTGCAGCATTCGCTGGATGTGATCGGCGAACCTACGACGCCCGCTTCTGTTGCTATGACGCTGCAAACGCTGGCTAAAGAAATGGAGCAAGCCAGACAGGGGCTACAGGCATTGCTGATAACTTATCCATCGGCAGTTAAGCTGTTAATTACTCATTTAGCAAACCCTGCGATCAACGGCAGCGATTTTTCAGCATGCCGTATAACTCAAACACTGGATGACGATATTGTACAAGATAATCACTTTGTACAACCTGTTATGCAGATGATTGTTGGTATAGATGAATTGGAAATAACGCCGGATCGTGCGATTGTTGTTTATCGTGATGATCAACTAGATCAGGTTCGCTTATTGCCTACGCTATTAATTCGCGTTGTCGAGCAACTAACAAATCGTCATGCGGCGCCAAGCCTTTCTGATTCGTCTGCCAGCAAACTAATATCGGCTAGCCGTCGTTTGCAGTTGCTTAGGCAACAAATGATCACCAGCAACACCGGCTTGGTGAACTATGTTGCCTACAAATACAAAGCCAGCAGTTTGGGTTTTGATGATTTAGTCCAAGAAGGCATAGTCGGTCTTATTCGCGCTGTCGATAGATTTGATCCCAATCGGGGTATTCGGTTTTCAACGTATGGCATTTTCTGGATAAAACAGGCTATTTCCAGATTGATTATCAAGCAGGAAAAAGTGGTGCGTTTACCCGTTGCCCTGGCAGAAAAAGCCGCTGTGGTCTATGAGATCATGAGAGATTCTTATTTGCAAAATAATCGCTGGCCAAGTTTTACTGAACTACAAAACCGATGTAATTTGCCGGCTGATGAAATAAAAATTATTTGTAATCACTATCAGGCCACTCATTCACTGGATGCATCTTTATCGGAAGAAAACGATGGCCATTCGTTAATGGATAACTTACATCAACAGCAGTTTGCCTTACCCTTAAATGAACTAATCAATAAAAGTTTAAGCCTATATCTAACCAAGGTGGTCGATACGCTTCCAGAAAAAGAAGCGGCAATCTTAAATATGCGGTTTGGCTTAAAAAATCACACGGAAATGACGCTACAAGCCATTGCCGACCAATTACACATCACTCGGGAGCGTGTCCGGCAAATACAGAATCAGGCATTACAAAAAATAAACCAGCAGTTCGGTGACGATCTGCTGCCGTTTCTTGAACCTAACGACAGCTAACATTGCCAAAGTCAGATAAAAATAACAACAGGAGCGATTATGTCGACAGAAAATCAAAATACCAGCAAACCCACCCCGCCGCCCGACTGGAAAGCCGAGATAGACCGGCAGTGGCAAAAATTCAGCCAGTGTAGTACGGCGTTCTATTTACAACACAAACAACAGCTTTCCTTACCAAAAATCAGCGCGTTGCTGGGCGGCGCAGCCGTACTGGGCTGGCTGGGCAGTGGTCTGTATATCGTCGATCAAGGTAGTCGTGGCGTGGTCACTCGCTTTGGCGCTTACCACGAAACCACCCAGCCTGGCCTGAATTGGCATTTACCGCTGCCGCTGGAAAGTGCCAAAATTGTCAATGTTGAACAGCAACGTTTTATCGAAGTCGGTTATCGGGACTCCAGCCGCTACACCAAATCGGCGACCATTCCTCAGGAATCGCTGATGCTCACCGCTGATGAAAACATCATCAACGTGCGGCTGGCGGTGCAGTATCAAATCAATAACGCCAAAG
>Ga0316222_1001371_pt1 | contig 29943 bp, 22 predicted proteins | sample TBH18011metaG_FD_206008 | JGI IMG/M metagenome (GOLD analysis project Ga0316222, IMG submission 206008) | Freshwater microbial communities from Trout Bog Lake, Wisconsin, USA - TBH18011 | ecosystem: Environmental > Aquatic > Freshwater > Lake > Hypolimnion/Profundal zone | place: USA: Wisconsin... | reverse complement strand
ACCGGCAAGTGACCATTGTAATAGATGACCTTGCCGTCCTTGGACTCGAAAGCGATTTCATCGGTAATCCGGGTGACCCCATCGGGAAAAATCGGCAGTTGAACTTGTGGCATTTTTTTATCCTGCCAGAAATCATCCTCGAAATCACGCGTTTTCGGGATCAATCAACTTCCCCGCCTTCCTTCCGGTCACCTGGGAAGGGTCAGGAGGTCTGAGGCTCCTGCCTGGGAATGCAGTATTCCCGGAGGCTCCAGCCTCCTGCCTGGCCTCCAAAAGCACGGCGCACCGGAGAGGAACGGGAGGCTGGAGCCTCCAAGACAGGGGCGTTCCCCGGAACTCGCATTCCGACGCGATCAGCCGCGAAGATGCCTTTGGCGAGGGCGCCAAAGGCCGCACGCGAGGGCGCGTGCGCTCCCCGGAAGCTGGCGCGACGCAGGTTCATGCCCAACAATCACCCTCGCGCTTTGGCGAGGTTAGCTCCTCAGGATGACAGCGTTTTGGGCTCCGTTCTCACTGATGCACCGGGGTTGCAACTTTGTGCGTAATGATTGGGGCGGGTTCTCCTGTCGTTGGAAAACCGTTGCGCCTGTTGCGCCCGCCCTATAGTCTTTCGCGATGTCTCACGATTACGTGCTGCTATCGCTTTTCCTCGGAATTGCGATTGTTTTCCCGCTCGGTCCCATTGCGATAGCTTGGGTGTGGGCGCGGCTGTTTTCGCCGCCCAAGCCCGGTCACGATAAGCAGAGCGTGTACGAGTGCGGTCTGGAGTCCTCGGGCCAGGCGCAGATTCAGTTTCGCTCCCAGTATTACCTCTACGGGCTGATTTTTCTCATTTTCGATGTCGAAACCGTGTTTCTTTTGCCGTTTGCCGTCGTATTTCTCAAAATCCCCTTCGGCGCGTTCGTTGCCATGCTTGTTTTCGTGCTGCTCCTGGTGGAGGGACTGGCCTGGGCGTGGATGAAAGGCTTGCTGGAGTGGAGATGACAACGCCATGACCGATTCCGCGCTCACCGACGAACTCGCCAAACAAGGCGTCTTCGTGACGACTTTCCAGGGCTTGCTGGATTGGGGCTACAACTGGAGCCGTAAGAATTCGCTCTGGCCGCTTCAGTTCGGCCTGGCGTGTTGCGCTATCGAGATGATCGCCGCCGCCGCCTCCCGCTTCGACATGGCGCGTTTCGGGGCCGAGGTATTCCGCCCGTCCCCCAGGCAGGCGGATTTGATGATCATCGCCGGGACGGTGACCAAGAAGATGGCGCCGCTGATCGTTCGTCTCTACAATCAGATGCCGGAGCCGAAATACGTGATCGCCATGGGCGCCTGCGCGATTTCCGGCGGCCCGTTCCGGGACGGCTACAATGTGCTTCAGGGGATCGACCGCTACATTCCTGTGGACATCACGATTCCCGGGTGCCCGCCGCGCCCGGAGGCGCTGCTGCACGGGTTGATCGAATTGCAGAAGAAGATCGAGGGCCAGCACCTGTTCGGCCCGAAACGCGCTCGGCACGCGGACCCTAACGCGCCCGCCGAATACCCGGTGCCTCAGTACGGGCCGAACGGCCTGGTGCCCGAATTCAACCCGGAGGTCTTCCCGCCCAAACAATGAAGAACCTCCGCGCCGACGAAGTCCTGCAACGAATCCGCGAGGCGCTGCCTGAGGCGCGCGTGGAGTCGATTGCCAATGGCGCCTCGTGCGGTCAGGACTCGCTGCTGGTTCACCGCGACGACTTGCTTGCGGTGGTTCGGGTCGTGAAAGAGCACGGGGATCTGCGGCTCGATTACGCGTCGAATGTTACCGGGGTCGACTGGCCCGGCAAGGACGGCGGCGGCTATCTGGAGGTGGTCTATCACCTCTATTCGGTTGCCCGCCGGCACGGCCCGGTGGTGCTGCGCGTGCGCACGGGCGACCGCGATCGGGACGTCGCCGTGCCCTCCCTGACGCCGGTGTACCGAAGCGCCGAATTCCAGGAGTGTGAGATTTACGATCTTTTCGGCGTTCGCTTCGAGGGCCATCCGCATCTCCGGCGCCTGCTGATGTGGGACGGGTTCGATGGCCACCCCATGCGCAAGGATTTCCAAGTGCGGGACGCGGAAAGCGGGATGCGGAATGGGGAAGCCGCGCGGGTTAGTTTCAGTTCTGAAAGCCGCGTTGCGAGTTCCGAATTGGAGGAGACGGAGGTGCGGACGCTCGATGTCTCCCTGGGGCCGCAGCATCCGTCCACGCACGGCGTGTTTCGGATGAACGTGAAGCTCGACGGGGAGACGGTGGTAAAACTGGAGCCGGTGTTCGGCTATCTGCACCGCAACCACGAGAAGCTGGCGGAGAAAATGTCGTGGCTCGCTTCCATGCCGTTCACCGACCGGCTCGACTACCTTTGCCCGCTGACCAACAATTGGGGATACGCGCTCGCCGTCGAGAAGCTGATGGGGATCGAAGTGCCGGAGCGCGCCGAATACATCCGCATTATCCTGGCGGAGTTGACGCGCCTGCAAAACCACACGGCGTTCCTCGGGTTCCTGCTCGGGGACATGGGCGCGTGGGGGTCCGCGCTGATGTACGCCTTCCGCGAACGCGAGAAGATTCTCGATCTCTTTGAGGCGCTCACCGGCGCGCGGATGATGGGCAACTACATGCGCTTCGGCGGGTGCCGGGTCGATCTCCCTCCCGGTTGGCTGGAGGCGGCTCGCAAAGTGGTGGACAACTACCCGGCGTTTCTCGACGAGATGGAGATGTTCCTCACGGGCAACGAGATTTTGATGGCGCGGTTGCAGGGGATCGGCGTGATCGGCGCGGAAGCAGCCATCGACGCCGGCTTGAGCGGGCCGGTGCTGCGCGCGTCGAACGTCGATTACGACATCCGCAAGGTGGACGGATACGGGCTCTACAACCGGTTCAAGTTCCGCGTGCCGCGCGGCGAGAAGGGCGACTGCTTCGACCGTTTCATGATTCGCATCCTGGAAATGCGCGAATCGCTCGCCATTCTCAAGCAGGCTCTCGACGGCATCCCGGGCGGCCCGGTGCAAAATCCGAAGGTGAAGACGCGCGGCTTGCGTCCGCCGGCGGGCGAGGCGTACGGGCGAATCGAATCGCCCAAGGGCGAGCTTGGATTTTACCTGGTCAGCGGCGGGGCGGACAAACCGTATCGCTACCGCGTGCGCCCGCCGAGTCTGATCAATCTCACGTTGCTTGAACAGATGAGCGTGGGCCAGAAAACCGCGGACCTGATGGTGTCCCTCGGCACCATCGATATCGTCATGGGGGAGGTGGACCGGTAACCGATGAAAAATAAGGGGGCCAAAACGTGTTTGAACCGCTTGGGACTTTCGATGAACGCGACAGCGTCTTGGAGTACGGCAGTCATCTGCCGCTTTCGCAAGCCGGACACGGAAGCCGGAGCGGCCCTCATTATTGGTCATCCTGAGCTTGCGAAGGATCTCACGCCACGCCAGCCTGCGTTATGCCACCCTTCACCGTTCTCGAAGCTGACAGCCCCGCCCGATGAGCCGTCAGTCCCGATTCCGTGCGGACTGAAACGAACGTCTGGACCGCCTCGTGAGATCCTTCGCAGGCTCAGGATGACAGCATTCGAGGCTCCGTTTTTACTCGCGTATCCGGTTGGCAAACTGGTGGGTAATGGAAAGAGAGGACTATTGCTCCAAGACGCTGTAGCGATCGGCGAGCCTCAGCGGATTTTCAACGCGCTCGTTCCCAATCTCCAGATTGGGAACGCAAGTGTCTGCGAATCTCTGATTCGAGCGGTATCGGTTGTAGGACAGGCGTTACGAGTTTCTGAGCGGTCCTTTACGAGAGACGAGTTGATGAGGCGGTTACTACGTCTGTCGGCAAAGAACGGTTCACGAATCGGAGATTCGCAGACAAGTGCGTTCCCAATCAGAGATTGGGAACGAGCGCGCGCTATCGGATCCTCGTGCCTTAACTTAACGGCAGTGAAGCGTTGTTCAAGGCTGCATTGTGGCTGGGCCGTTGGCCCGGAAAGGCGTCAGGCGATGTTAGGTGGCTTGCCAAACAACACCCGCAATGGAAAGGCGGTCGGCCAATGATTAACCCGCTTCGTTCCCTCAACCTTCCCGGCGCGGGCATTGTGAAAGGCCTGTGGGTCACGTTGTGGAACATGCTCGCCAGCTATTTCACGCGGGAACGGATGACTACCGAACAGTACCCGGAGGAACGCCCCGTCCTGCCGGAAGCGAGCCGGACCTTTCCGTTCCTGGTCTTCGACGGGAGCGATCCCGAAGCGGGAATGCGCTGTGTGGCATGCCGGATTTGCGAGAAAGAGTGCCCGCCGCAGTGCATCGCCATCGAGCCGGACCGCGACGCCAATGGCAAGGCGGTGAAGCGCCCGAGGGTGTTCGATATCGACATTTCCGTCTGCATGAGCTGTCAGATTTGCGTCGAGGTCTGCCCGTTCGACTCGATTCGAATGGATCGAATTTACGAATTGAGCGGCTCAGGCAACCGTTTCACGACGCTGGTGTTGCACAAGGAACAGCTCCTCAAGTCGAATCAGTATTACCACAGCATACACCCGGCGGAAGCCGCGGAGACCGATGCACGGCTTGAGGCCGAGCGCCTCAAGAAAGAGGCCGCCGCCGCCGCGAAGGCCGCAAAAGCCGCTGTTGCCCAATCGGAGGAGAAACCGGCGTGAACACCGCGGAACTATTCAAACAATTTCTTACTGGTCTGAGCGCTGAAACGCTTCCCGTCGCGCTTAAGAAGTTGCTGATCGACGCCGTCGCCGCGGTGTTCGCTTCCGCCGGGTTGCCTTTGCCGGAATGGGCGCTGGCGGTGCTCTCGGCCTTTATCACGATCGTTACGATCATGATGCTCTTCCTCGGCCTGTTTGCCCTGACTTCCGTGCTGGAGCGCAAAATTCTGGCCCGCATGCAGAACCGGCTGGGACCGAACCGCGTGGGCCCGTGGGGTTTGTTCCAGTTTGTGGCGGACGGCATCAAGATGCTGACCAAGGAGGATATCGTTCCGCGCGAAGCCGATCATGTCGTCCACTTCCTTGCGCCGGTGGTGATGGTGGTGCCTGCGTTGCTGGGCTGCGCCATCCTTCCTTATGGGCGGGGCATGGCACCGGTGGATTTGCAGTCCGGCGTGCTCTTTTTCTTTGCCATGAGCGCGGGGACGGAGATCGCGCTTTTCATGGCGGGGTGGTCCAGTAACAACAAATATTCGGTGCTCGGCGCCATGCGGGCTATTGCGCAGATGATCAGCTACGAGGGGCCGCTGGTGGTCTCCGCCGTGGCGGTGGCGATGATCTCGGGATCGCTCTCGCCGGTGGCCATCGCCGAGGCGCAGGGGGGCTGGACGCTCGGCGTGTTGCCCCACTGGTACGCGCTCACGCCGTGGGGATTCGCCGGTTGCGTGCTCTTCTACATGGGCGCGCTGGCCGAGTCCAAGCGCAGTCCGTTCGACCTGCCCGAAGGGGAATCCGAACTGGTGGCAGGGCATCTTACTGAGTATTCCGGGTTCAAGTACGCCACGTTCTTCATGGCCGAATATGTCGGCCTGTTTGTCATCAACGGCCTGCTGGTGACGCTCTTCCTGGGCGGATGGCAGGCGCCGTGCGAGTTTTTGCAGTTTATCCCGTCGTGGTGCTGGTTTATGGCGAAGCTGGTGCTGGTGGCGTATTCGATGATCTGGGTGCGCGCGACGGTTCCCCGATTCCGCATCGACCATATGATGCAGTTCGCCTGGAAATTCATGCTGCCGATGAGCTTCGCGTCGATGCTCTCCGCCGCGTTTTGGCACTACGCTGGGCGCGGATTCCCGGCATGGACGCTGTCGGCCGTGCTGGTTGTCGCACCGTATTTCACCCTGGGTAACATGTTTGGCGGCCCCGCCGACGCTCGCCGGCGCAACTATCGGTATTCGGAATGAAACGACGTTTCTGTCATTTTGAGCTTGCGAAGGATCTCGCGCGATGCCAAACAGCGGCATCCTTCCGGTTACCGTTCTCGAAGCTGACGGCGCCGGGCGAGAGGCCGTTAGCTCCGAAAACGCGCACTGAAAAGAGAACGTCTATCCGGCCACGTGAGATCCTTCGCAAGCTCAGGATGACAGCTGATAACGTTTCGTCCCCGCTCGATTGATATGCAGCCCTTCCTGAGTTTATTCTCCCATCTTCGCGCATTGTCGGTCTGGCAGGTCCTGGCGCTGCTTCCCGCGGCGGTGCTGATTCTCAGCGCGGTCGCGGCAGTCGTCATGCGCAACCTGTTTCATTGCGCGTTAAGTCTCACGCTCAGCTTTGTCGCGCTGGGCGTGCTCTTTATGGCGCTCGGGGCGGAATTCATCGGGTTGGTGCAGATCACGGTATGTGTTGGCGCGGTCGCCGTGCTGATCGTCTTCGCCATCCTGCTGACGCACCCGGAACAGGTGAAGACCGGGGTGACATCGTTCGCAAGCTGGCACGCCATTCAGGGCGGCCTGGCGGCCTACGCGGTGCTTCTCGCGCTGTTGTGCTGCATCTTCTTCAGCCCGTTCGCTCGGTTGAGGCCCGGCGTGCAGCGGCTCAACGACAGGTCCGCCGCGCGCCTTCTGCCGCTATCGTCCTACTCTGAAATATCCAGCAACCGCGACCAGGAATCGGTCTCCGCGCCCGTCGCCGCAATCGGTCGCAATCTGATGGGGCCCTACATGGTGCCGCTTCAGGCGACGGGAGTGCTTCTTACTGTCGCGCTAGTCGGCGCGGCGCTGCTGGCAAGAGGGAAGACAACGTTATGAACCTGCAAATCGTTCTCGCAACCTCCGCGGTTCTCTTCAGCCTTGGCCTCATGGCGGCGATGGTGCGCAGGAACGCCATCATGGTGCTGGTCGGCATCGAGCTGATGATGGGCGCGGCGGATCTCAATTTCATCGGCTTCTGGCGCTTCGGCGAGCATCCCGAAGCCCTGACCGGCGTGATGTTCGCCATGTTTTCCATCGCCGTCGCCGCCGCCGAAGCGGCGGTCGGCCTCGCCATCGTGATCTTGCTGTTCAGGCAGTTCAAGTGTGTGGAAGTGGATGAGGCTAATCAGTTGAAAGGGTAGAATATGCCAGGCGAAAGAACCGATATTGAATTGAAAATGTGCGGGATTCGCTTTGAGCTTTCGATGAACGCGCCAGCGTCTTGGAGTGCGGCAGTCCTCTGCCGCTTTCGCAAGCCGGACAGTCCCATATTCCACAGGAAAACTTGTCTGCCACAATTTCCATTGCCCACAAATTCGAAGCCGGGCATGGAGACTAAAGCGGCCCTCATTATCTGTCATCCTGAGCTTGCGAAGGATCTCACAGCATGCCAACTGGCGTTATGCCACCCTTTACCGTTCTCGAAGCTGACAGCGCCGCACGATGAGTCGTCAGTTCTGATCGCGGGCCGGCCGAAAAGAACGTCTGGATCGCCTCGTGAGATTCCTTCGACAGACTCAGGACAGGCTCTTCGCAGGCTCAGGATGACAGCATTCGGGGATCCGTTCTTGCTCGTGCGTCCGGTTTTCAAACTTGTGGGTAATGGAAAGAGAGGGCTACCGCAGTCCAAGACGCTGGCGCGACTGACGAGCCCCTGCCGATTCAAGAGCGCTGTCCTTAATCAGTTGAAATATTAGATATGCCGCCGCCGTTAATGCTTCTGATTCCCTTGTTGCCGCTGATTGCAGCAGGCTTTTCCGCGCTGCTGAAACGGGAGCGCCGCGTCCTTGCGGCGTCGGTGGTCATCGGGGCGCAGGCTGTGGCGATGCTGATCAGCCTGTTTTGTCTCTTTCAATTCTGCCAATGGGCTAAAGCGACCAGGGGTGGCATATGGCTCGATGTGGTCCCACGTTTGCCTGTGGTGCCCGAGTGGTTTAGCAATTTCACGTGGGTGACGTGTGGAACCTTCGAGCTTCGCCTGGGTTTGTTGTCGGATCCGTTGAGCGTTTCCATGGCCGTAATGGTAACCGTGGTCGGCCTGCTCATTTTCGTCTTCAGCCTCGGCTACATGAAGGAAGACCGGAACTTCACCCGGTTCTTTACGTTCCTGTCTCTCTTCTCCGGCGCGATGCTGGGCGTGGTTCTCTCCAACAGCCTGCTGCTTACCTTTATTTGTTGGGAACTGGTCGGCCTTGCGTCGTATTTGCTCATCGGGTTCTGGTATCACAAACCGGAGGCTGCCGCCGCGGCGAAGAAGGCGTTCCTGACCACGCGGGTAGGGGACATCGGTTTCCTCATCGGCATGCTCTGGCTCTCGCGTAGCGCTGGGACGTTGCTGTTTTACGATGGCGGCGCGGGCTGCCTGGAAACGCCGGCGCTTGCGGCGATGGCGAAGACGATGTGCGGCGGGCTTGCAGTGTCCAACTTCATCGCTCTGCTGATCTTCTGCGGCGCGGCTGGGAAGTCCGGCCAATTTCCGCTTCACGTCTGGCTTCCGGACGCGATGGAAGGGCCGACTCCCGTCAGCGCGCTCATTCATGCGGCGACGATGGTGGCCGCGGGCGTTTATTTGGTGGCGCGTGTATTTCCGATTTTCACCGCTGCCGGGGCCGATTCGGTCTCCCTCGCTGCGGTCGCCTGGATCGGCGCGTTCACGGCGCTCTTTGCCGCGCTGATTGCCGTCGCGCAGACGGACATCAAGCGTATTCTTGCATACTCCACGGTATCGCAGCTCGGGTTCATGATGCTGGCTCTCGGTGTTGGCAGCGTGGCGGTCGCCATGCTGCATCTCATCGCGCATGCGTTCTTCAAGGCGCTGTTGTTTCTCGGCGCGGGTTCGGTGATTCACGGCGTCCATGAAGAACAAGACATCCGGCGCATGGGCGGTCTGCGGAAATCGATGCCGGTGACTTTTGCGACGTACGCCATCGGCATGATGGCGCTTTCCGGCGTGCCGTTCCTCTTCTCCGGATTCTGGAGCAAGGACGCCATCCTGCACGCCGCGCTCGATTGGAAGATTTCCCGCGGCCCGTTTATCCTCGCCGCCGCCGCGGCTTTTCTGACGGCCTTCTACATGACGCGCCAGATGGCGTATGTGTTTTTCGGCAAATATCGCGGGCGCGCTCATCCGCATGAGAGCCCGCGGGTGATGACCGTCCCGCTGATCTTTCTCGCCGCCGCCGCCGTGTTGCTGTCGATTCCCGCGACGCCCGCCTGGCCATGGTTTGAGACGTTCATCGCCGGTCAGCGCAATGCTCACTTCGACCTCGCCGCGCTGTTTGAAGCGAAGTTTGCCGGCGTTGCCGCGCTGTCGATCGTGCTTGTAACATGCGGCATCGGCCTTGGATGCCGGATTTACGGGAAGCGCGAGCTTGCTCCCGAAGCGCCCGATCCGCTCGAAGCCGCCGCGCCTCGGCTGTTTCGCGCGCTGGCGAACCGCCTGTACGTCGACGAGTTCTACAACGCCACGCTGGTGCGCGGACTTGCCGCGCTGGCCGTGGCGGCGGCGTGGATCGACCGCTGGATTTTCAGCGCAGCGGTTCGCGCGGTCGGGTCGGTCTCCGAGGGCTGCTCCAGGATCGGCAGCGCCATTGACCGCTGGTTGCTGAACTCCGGCTTCGACAACTCCTGCAATGCGCTCCAGGAGACCGGCGGCGAGTTCGCCTCGTGGCACACCGGGCGCGTGCAAGGCTACCTGCGCATCATCAGCCTGAGCGTGGTCGTCTTGATCGTAATTGTCGGATGGTTGCTGGCATGAACACGTTACACCTTCTCTCGATGCTAGTTTCGATCCCGCTGCTCGGCGCGGTGCTTGTCGCTTTGCTCCCCGCAAGCCGGCCCGCGCTGATTCGTGGCCTGGGACTCGCAGTCACAGCCGTTGCGGCCATCTGCACGGGGTGGATTATTAGCAGGTTCGACGTCAACAACGGCGCGCCGCAGTTCGTCGAGCATCACGCTTGGATTCCGACGCTAAGTATCGACTATTTCACCGGCGCCGACGGCCTCGGCCTTCTTCTTCTGCTGCTTACCGCCCTTGTGACGCCGTTTGCGTTGCTGGCGCTCGACGCTCGCACACCCAGTATGAAGGCGTATGTTTGCATGATCCTTCTGCTGCAAACGACGCTCTTTGGCACGTTCACCGCGCTCAACTTCATCCACTGGTTCCTCTTCTACGAACTGAGCCTGGTGCCGGCCTTTCTGCTGATCCGGATGGGCGGCGGCAAACGCGCCACCGCCGCCGCGTTGCAATTCTTCATCTATACCCTGTTCGGCGGGCTGGCGATGCTGCTCTCATTCCTGGCGATCTACCACGCCACCGGTGTTTTCAACCTGGTTGCTGCTAACGGGACGCCCGGTCTTGCCGAGCTCGCCCGTTCCGGCAAACTCGCCGCAAGCCTCGGGGCCGCGTTTGCGTGGAGCGGGCTGCGCCCCGACACGGTCTCCCTGGTGGTCTTCGCCGGGGTGTTCCTCGGGCTGGCGGTCAAGGTCCCAGTCGTTCCGTTCCATACATGGCTGCCGGACGCCTACGCCGAAGCGCCCACGCCCGTCTCGATGCTAATGACGGGAGTGCTCTCGAAGATGGGCGTGTACGGCTTTCTCCGTCTGCTGCTGCCGCTCTTTCCGGGCACGCTGCGGCATCTTCAGACGCCGCTGCTCGCGCTGGCCGTTCTCACGATCGTCTTTTCCGCGCTGGCGGCCCTGGCGCAGACGGACCTGAAGCGAATCGTCGCCTATTCTTCCATCAATCATCTCGGGTATTGCCTGCTCGGTCTGTTCGCGGCAAGCGCCGCCACGGGCGCGGCGAACGATCGCGCGGCGGCGATCGACGGCGTCCTGCTTCAGGTCTTCAACCACGGAATCACCGCCGCGGCGCTTTTCTGTTTTATCGGCTTCCTCGAACGGCGCGGCGGCGGATTGCGCGGACTGACCGACTTCGGCGGGATTCGCGCCGTCGCGCCCGTCTTCTGCGGCCTGATGGGCATTGGCATTTTCTCGTCGCTCGGCCTGCCGGGCCTGAACGGTTTCGTGGGCGAGTTCCTGATTTTCAAGGGGACCTTCGCGCTCGTCCCGTGGGCGGCGGCGGCGGCGACCGCCGGTCTCTTCATCACGGCGGTCTTTCTCCTCAAGACGATCGAATCGGTGTTCACCGGCCCGCTGAACCCGCGCTGGGCCGCCTTGCCGGACCTGACTAATGGCGAGCGCCTCATCGTTGCGCCGTTCATCGCGCTCATGTTTATCCTGGGCATCTGCCCGCAGCCATTCATCGTGTTATTCAATAACACAGTGCTCCACCTTTTCCCATGAACCTGTTGACCGCCACTTTTCTTTCGGCTTTCGCCGGCGCGGCGATTCTGCCGCTATTGCCCTCGCGGTTCGAGAAATGCGCCAAATGGATCGCGCTTTTGGCATCCTCCATCGGTTTTGCTTGTGCGCTGGCCGCTTTTACGGGCTACGACCTGGCGCCGGGACGGAGTGCGATTCAGGATGTCATCGATCAGCCGTGGATCGATGCGCTGCACATTCGCTTCCACACCGGCGCCGACGGGATCAGCCTGGTGCTGATCTTGCTCACCGGCATCATCGCCATCACGGGCGTGCTCTTTTCCTGGAATGTCGAAAAGCAGCCGCGCGCGTTTTTCTCGCTGTTTCTGGTGATTATCGGCGGCGTTTACGGCGTGTTTCAGAGCTTCGACCTCTTCCTTCTCTTTGTTTTCTACGAGATCGTGATCGTGCCGAAGTATTTCCTGATCGCCAAATGGGGTTCGACGAACCGGGAATACGGCGCGATGAAACTGACGATCTATTCGGTCGCCGGCAGCGCGCTGGTGCTTATCGCGATGTTGGCAACCTATGGACAACCGGACGCGCAGACCTTCGATTTGATGCGCCTGGCCGAGACCGGTTTTTCTCGGGCGTTTCAGGCGTGGGCGTTTCCAACAATGTTTCTCGGGTTCGCCATACTCGCGGGTATCTGGCCTTTTCACACGTGGGCGCCGACGGGGCATGTTGCCGCGCCGACGGCGGTTTCCATGCTGCTGGCGGGTGTGGTGATGAAGCTCGGTTCCTACTCGGCGCTGCGTGTTGCAATGATGCTTTTTCCGCAGGGCCTGGAGCAATGGCGCATGGTCATCGCAGTGCTTGCGGCCATCGGTATTCTATATGGGGCGCTGGTTGCCCTCGCACAGCGCGATCTGAAATTCGTGGTCGGCTATTCAAGCATCAGCCACATGGGGTTTGTGTTGCTCGGGCTCGCAACGCTGAACACCATCGGAGTGACGGGCGCGGTTTTCCAGATGTTCTCGCACGGGATCATTGGCGGGCTGCTGTTCGCCATCGTCGGGCGCGTCCTTTACGATCGGACGCACACGCGCGAGATCGGGGAACTGGGGGCAATGCACCTCGGACGCGAGCTGCCGTTTGCGTGCGTGGCGTTTGTTGTGGCGTCGGTTGCGTCGATGGGGTTGCCCTTATTCAGCGGGTTTGTCGGCGAGTTCACCATCCTTGCCGGAACGCTAAAGGCATTTCCTGTAATCCTCATTCCCGCTGGACTCGGAGTGGTGGTGACGGTCGCGTTTACCCTGCGCGCAATGCAACGGACGTTCTTTGCTGCCGACGCGGATATTGCCATCCCGGTGGAAACCCACGAGTTGCCGCCGATAACATGGCCTGAACGGATCGGCGTTATCATTCTGGTGTGCGTAACGCTGGGCGCGGGTTTGTATCCCAAGGTATTACTGGACCCGATTTCTCGCAGTCTTAGAGCTTGTGAAAAAAGTGGGGAGGGGTCGCGTTGCAGGCTATTTTGGCGTTGGCCAAGGCGCGAGGAGGGCGCATATCCCTCGATCTGTAACCGACGAGCAACGCCGGCCAGCGCCAAAAGAGACGCAACCCTCCGGGCGAGAGCAAAAAATGGCCTCTGGCGGCGTTGCGGCTCGGTTACAGCCCGCAGCGGGGATGCGCCCTCGCCGCGCCTTGCCATAGGCCATTTCTTGCTCTCGCGCGACCCCTCCCTACTTTTTTCACAAGCTCTTAGAAGCCTTGCCCTGTGGGCGCCGGTTCCAGTTGGTTTGCTGCTGGGTCCCCTGGCGAATGCCGCCGTGGAACCGGTGAAACCCAACATCGTCCTGATTTTGATAGACGATATGGGCTACGGTGACATTCAGCCATTTGGCTGCACCAGTTGCCAGACTCCTGCACTAAACCAGATGGCTAGCGTGGGCATGACTCTGACCAGCTTTTATGCAGCGCCGGTTTGTTCCGCCTCGCGCGCGCAAGTTCTGACTGGCTGTTACGCGCCGCGGGTTTCCATTCCCGGCGTGCTCGGGCCCGATTCCCCGGTGGGCTTGAACCCGAAGGAACACACGGTGGCGGAGTTGCTCAAGGTGCAAGGCTACACAACCATGTGCATCGGCAAATGGCATCTGGGCGATCAACCGGAATTTTTTCCGATGCGGTTTGGTTTCTATCACTATTTCGGTCTACCCTATTCCAACGACATGCTGCGGCCGGAAGCGGAAAGCGGCAAACGGGTGATTCCGCTGATGCGCGACAACAAAGTGATCTCTTTGTGGAGCGAAGACGATGAGGACCAAATGACCCGTCTTTATACTGAGGAAGCTGTAAAGTTCATTCGGGGAAATCGAAAGCAACCCTTTTTCCTCTATCTGGCGCACAACGCGGTGCATTTTCCCATCCATCCCGGCCCGGAGTTTCGCGGCAAATCGGGACATGGCCGCTATTACGACTGGGTGGAGGAGATCGACTGGAGCGTGGGACAGGTGCTGGACACGCTTGGAAAATTGCAACTGGATTCCAATACGCTCGTTGTCTTTACCAGTGACAACGGCCCGTGGCTGGAGCATGGCAAGGACGCCGGATCGGCCGGGCCGTTGCGTGGCGGCAAGGGCAGCACGTGGGAGGGCGGCCTGCGGGAGTCCACGCTTGCCTGGTGGCCGGGCCATATTCCGGCGGGCCGCATATCCGACGCGGTGATCGGCGAGATCGATTTGCTGCCGACGTTTGTGCATCTGGCCGGGGGCGCCGTGCCAACGGATCGACCGATTGACGGAAAGGACGCCAGCGAACTGCTGATGGGCCGGACTGATATCTCCCCCCGGGAGGCGCATTTTTACTATAACGACTACCGCATCGAAGCGGTTCGATCCGGGCCGTGGAAGCTGGCGATCAAGCCGCAACGATTCGCCATGGGCTATAACAAAGATTTGGAGCGGCAGGGCGTGCATGAGCCGGGCCTGCGGCTTTACAACTTGCAACGGGATGTCGGCGAACAGACGAATGTGGCCGCTGAAAATCCCGAGGTGGTCCAAAAACTGAAGCTGCTTGCGGACCGGGAGGCGGTCGCGCTTTGCGACGGTCCCGCGCGCGCCGGAGTTCGTCTACCGGGAAAGGTGAAAGATCCAAAGCCGCTTTATCCCATGAGATTGCCCCAGCGGCCCAAAGGCTCGCCCGCCGGAAAGAATGAAAACCCACCTTCGTCACAATATTGAAAGAAAATTACAATGAAAGATAATCGATGGATTTTAACAGTGCTGCTCGTCTCGCTGCTCTCGCTCACCGCCCGTGCTGCGATTGAGGAATTGATCCCGCAGGTAACGGTTGTGGCCCCGGGCGTCTATCGCCTGCGTGCCGGCGAACCGGAAGCGATCGTGCCGTCGATCGTGCGCGCCCCGGCCGCTGTTGAGGCGATGTCGGCGATGCCCAAAATCAGCGAACCGCCATTGCCGGTTGCATCCGTCAAATTCTGGCGAATGGATCGCGGGTGCCGCATTGAGTTGCCGTTCAACAACAACGAGAGAATTTATGGCCTGGGTCTGCAATGCAAAAGCTTGATCCAAAACGGCTGGCGCAAGACATTGCTATGTGCCCCGAGCGATGCCGATTCCAAAGGTAAAGGGCACGCGCCGGTGCCATTTTATGCAAGCACCGCCGGGTACGGTGTTTTAGTGGACAGCGCGCGTTACCTGACCTTTTCCATTGGCGATATCCAGCGGCTCTCCGATGTCTCTGCACTGGCGGCACGGAAGACCGAAAGCAAAACTGTCACCGATATCGAGGCGCTCTACGGCGCCGAGCATCGCGAGGTCGCGTCCGTGTACGTGGATGTGCCGGTCGCGCGCGGCGTGGATGTCTACCTGTTTGCGGGACCCAATACAGGGCAGGCCGTGGCGCGCTATAATTTGTTCTCGGGCGGAGGCTGCATGCCTGCGTTGTCCGGAATGGGGCCGTATTACATTTTTGGAACCATGCTGGATTCAAAAGCCGTGCAGTCTATGTGCGAGCAGTTGAAGACAGATCGAATTGCCGTGACCACCATCGGGTTGGAGCCGGGATGGCAAACGCACGCTTACGCAAGTTCCTATATGTTTAAACCCGCCAAGTTTCCGCCGGACTTCGGGGCCATCATGCGAAATCAAGGATACGATCTTAACCTCTGGACTCAGATGTATATCGATTCCTCATCGCCGCTCATTAGTCTCCTGGGCAAGAACATCGGCGATTTCGAATGCATGAAAGGCGTGGTGCCGGATGTTGCATCCACCGAAGTAAGAAGCCTTTTTTGTGACTTTCTGGCACAAGGGCTTCTTAGGCAAGGCGTCGCGGGATTCAAGCTGGATGAAGCCGACGGATCGGGTAATCGGAGCAGCGCCTACAAGGAGTGGCAGTTTCCCGAAATCACGTCATTCCCCAGCGGAGCAGACGGCGAAACGATGCACAACCTGCTGGGGCGGTTGGGAATCCAATGCATCGGCGAGGCTTTCCGCAAAGTCAACCGGCGCACCTTCAGTCTGGTGCGTGCAAGCCAGGCCTGGGCCGCACCCCTGCCGTTCTCGCTCTATAGTGACGAATACAACTTTGCCGATTATATGCGCTACAATCTAAGCGCCGGCGTCCAAGGCCTGCTCTGGGCTCCGGAAGTGCGGGATGCAAAGAACGAAAGGGAATGGGCGTTGCGAGTTGGAGCCGCCGCATTTTCCGCGCGAATGCTTTACAACGGCTGGCAGTTCCCAAACCTTGAGTGGCGGCAGCCGAACCTCGCCGCTAATCAGAATAATCGACTGCTTCCGGACGACAACGCATTCAAGAAAATCGCGCGTCGCTTCAACAATCTGCGCATGGCCCTGATTCCCTATCTCTATCAGGCGTACGGGGATTACCACCATCAGGGCATTTCGCCGGTGCGCCCGCTGATTTGCGATTGGCCGCAAGACACTAACACGCACATGATCGACGACGAGTGGATGCTCGGGCCGGATCTGCTTGTTGCACCTCTGACGGATGAGAATTCGTTTGGCGAGGGCGGCAAAGGCGAACTGAACAACACCAAAACATCGAAACTGAAAACCGGCGAATCCACCCAGCGTCCGCGGCGCATCAATGCAGCCACCGCATGGAACAGGGAGGTTTATCTTCCAGACGGCAACTGGCGTGATTTCTGGACGGGAGCGATGCTGAAGGGAGGAGAACGCCGGACACTGACCGCCACACCGGAGCGTCCGTTGGTATTCGTGCGCGACGGTACATTACTGGCGCTGGCCGAACCGGTGGTGACGATGGATAGCAACACCGTATTCAAGGTCCATCTGGCCGTTTATGGCGACAGCCCGCGCCCGTGCCAGTTGCGCGAGGACGACGGCACGACCTTCGACTTTGAAAAAGGCAAGTGGGCCACGCTTACCGTGAAGCCCGACGGCACGATGGATCGGCCAGACCACGGCCAGCCGCTACGCTACCGGATTGCCGGCAAAGCGGAAGCCCCGGAGAGTGTCTTGCGGAACCTCATTGAAGTTGCGCAGTAGTGGAATCGGCAACGAACGGCCATGACTACTCACCCACTTACCCGATTCTCCGGTCTCTCCGTTGGTCTCGCCCTAACCTTGGTGCGCCTTAGCCCAGCCTTCGCCGAGTCCAGTCCAAAACCAAACATCGTCTTCATCCTAGCCGATGACCTCGGCTGGGCCGATACCACCCTTTACGGGCACACGAAGTATTACAAAACGCCCAACCTCGAACGACTCGCCAGGCGCGGGATGTTGTTTACGCGCGCCTACGCAGCCAGCCCGATCTGCTCGCCCACGCGTGCCAGCATTATGACCGGACAGAGTCCCGCCCGTATCGGAATCACCCTTCCAATTTGCCATCTGCCTGAGGTAAGATTGGAGGAGACAGTGCAACCCAAGGCTCCGTCGTTCCAGAAATCGTTGCCGTGCGTTAGCGCGACACGGCTGGACACCAATCATTTCACTCTTGCGAAAGCCTTGAAGGAGGCTGGCTATGCCACCGGGCACTTTGGCAAATGGCATCTTGGGCCCGAGCCGTATTCGCCGCTGCAACAGGGCTTCGATGTGGATTTGCCGCACTGGTCCGGAGCCAGCCCGGCGCGCAGCTATGTGGCTCCGTGGCACTTTCCGGCAAAACTAAAATTCACGCCACGCACGCCGGATGAACACCTCGAGGATCGGATGGCTAGCGAGGCCGTGGCCTGGATGGAGAAGAATAAGGATCACCCCTTCTTCCTGAACTACTGGCAATTCTCGGTGCATGCACCTTTCAACGCCAAGCCGGCGCTCATCGAGAAATACCGCAAAACGGCCGATCCCGGCGACCCGCAGCACAGCCCGACCTACGCCGCGATGGTGGAATCCATGGACGATGCAGTTGGCACGCTGCTCAATGCGATCGATCGGCTGGGCATCGCCGACAATACCATCATCGTGTTCTTTTCCGATAACGGGGGAAACATGTATGACACGGTGGACGACACCACGCCGACCAGCAACGCTCCGCTGCGGGGCGGCAAAGCCACCGTTTATGAAGGAGGCACGCGCGAGCCGTGCATTGTGGCCTGGCCCCGGCTAACGAAGCCGGGCAGCCGCAACGATACCGTCATTCAAAGCACGGATTTCTATCCCACCTTTGTCCAACTTCTCGGGCTGAAAACGCAACCGGGCCAAATTTTCGACGGAGTTAGTATTGCCAATACGTTTGCAGGCAAGCCGCTGGAACGGAAGGCGATCTTTACCTACTTTCCGCACAGCCCGCGCATCGTTCCTGACGTGCTGCCGCCTGCTGTCGCCGCGATTGCCGGGGATTGGAAACTTATCCGGCTCTTTTACGAAGGTGAAAACGGAGCGCACGCTTACCGCCTCTACAATCTCAAGCAGGACGTGGGCGAGATGCACGACCTCGCCGCCGCGCAGCCTGAGCGGGTAAAGGAACTCGACGCTCTCATCGAAAAATTCCTCACCGACACCAAGGCGGTCACTCCGAAACCGAACCCGAATTATAACCCAAACGCAAAAGTGCCGCCCATGACACGAAAGCACAAACCCGCTCAGAAGGCCGCGGCGCGAGGCGACGAACGAATGAAGCTTGAAGCCGATGGGGATGCAGGGGTTTAAAATGGACAGACAGAATTTCAGAATAGTCGCAAGCGTGGCGGCGATGGCGGCGGCGCTGCCGGTTTGTTCCGGGTCGGCGGCGGAAGCCAAACGACCGAATGTAATCGTGATGATTGCCGACGATCTCGGTTACGGCGATGTGAGTTGCCTCATGCGCAGTGTTGTGGCCACGCCGAATCTCGATCGACTGGCGAAGGATGGCGTGAAGTTCACCGCCGGCTATGCCTCGTGCCCCTTGTGCGCGCCGTCGCGAAATGGCTTTCTGACCGGGCGGTATCAGGAACGGTTCGGTTCCATGAATAACGCCACGTTCACGATTCCGCGCGAAGTGCCGGTCTTTTCGGAAATTTTTCGCAAGGCCGGTTACACAACCGGCCTGCTGGGCAAGTGGCACAGCGGCGACAAGCCCGGCTTTCGTCCCTTCGAGCGGGGCTTTCAGGAATTCTACGGATACTACGGCCCATTCCTGAATTACCGGGAGCCGCGGCTTTATCGCAACGATGCGGCGAAACCGGTCGCGGAGCGCGAGTATAGCACCGACGCGTTTGCACGTGAGGCGGAAGAGTTCATCGAGCGCCACAAAGGCGAGCCATTTTTCCTCAACGTGGCGTTTAACGCGCCTCATATCCCGCGCGTGATTAAGCATGCAGGGGAAGTGTTAAAGATGTTTGAGGAGCATCCGGAGGAGTTCAAACGCAAAGGTCCGCGGGAACTCAAGGATTACATGTCCCGTCCGGGCGAGGACCAAAAATACCTTGCGCAATTCGACAACGATTGGGGGCGGGCCGACACGGTGGCTTGCATCACGGCGCTGGACCAGGCAGTGGGCCGGATCCTGGACAAACTGCACCAGACCGCGCTCGACCGCCGAACTATTGTATTCTTCTTTAGCGACAACGGCGGGCACCCGGAAAACCGCAGCGAGAACCTGCCGCTCTATGGGTACAAATGGAGCACGTATGAGGGGGGGATTCGTGTGCCGTTCTTCGCCTCGTATCCGGGCGTTCTCCCCTCTGGACTAAGGTATCGAGAGCCGGTCATGACCATCGATATCCTGCCTACTTGTGCGGCGTTGACGGGAACGCGCCTCCCCGGTCCGACGGACGGCGTTGACCTGACATCCTATTTATGCGGCCAGAATAAAACGGCGCCACATCAAACGCTGTATTGGAGAATCGACGCCGGCGGACGGCATCAAGCAATCCGTCAGGGTCCATGGAAACTGGTGATGAACGGCAACCAGCCGCCGCGCTTGTTCGCCATCGACACCGACTTCGAGGAAAAGCACGACATGGCAGCCGGGCAATTAAAAGTTGTCGAGGAACTGCAAGCCGCCTGGCAAAGGTGGAACGCGAGCATGTGTCCGGCGCGTTTAGACGACGGTAGGATAGCTCCCGAGCCCAACAACGGTTTTTGACAGAATACACGAATGAAAACTTGGAACACGTTCCGTTGGGCTGCGTCGCTTGCGTTGGCCGTAACGACCCTGCCCGTAAGGACCCGAGGCGCGGACGCCGAAGATGCGGAGGCAAAGCGGCCCAATCTCCTCTTCTTCCTGACCGACGATCTCGGCTGGAGCGATACCACGCTCTATGGCACCACGCGATTCTATGAAACTCCAAACATCGAGCGGTTGGCTAAACGAGGCATTCGCTTCACGCAGGCATACGCGCACCCCATGTGTACGCCATCTCGCGCGAGCATTATGACCGGCCTCTGGCCCGCGCGCCTCGGATTGACCGAGGCGGCCGGTCACGTTGATCGGGTCGATCTGTGTGCCGTGCCGAAGGCCGCCGGCGCGCCCTGGCAAAAGGCCGCGTGTCCGTGGGGAGGCAGCCGTTTGGATACCAAGTATCCCACGCTCGCCAAATCGCTCAAGGCGGCGGGCTACGCCACGGGCCACTTTGGCAAATGGCACCTGGGCCGCGAACCCTATGACCCGCTTCATAACGGCTTCGATGTGGACGTTCCCCACACCTACGGACCCGCGCAACCTGGTTGCTATTATGCGCCATGGAAATGGCCCGAGGGCGTGAAGTACGACACCGGCAGGCCGGGCGAATTCGTCGATGACCGCATGGCGGACGAGGCGATCCGTTTCATGAAGGCCCACCGCGCCGAGCCGTTTTACTGTAACTTCTGGATGTTCTCACCACACGGCGGGCCGCAGGGCAAGCCGGGCCTTGTGGAAAAATACACGCGCAAGCTCGACACCCTCCCGGCGGATTACCCGCAGCGGAACCCCGACACCGCAAGCCTGATCGAGGAAATGGACCGGGTGGTGGGCCGGATGGCGGATGCCTTGGACGAGATGGGGATTGCCGACCGCACACTCATTGTCTTCACCTCCGACAACGGCGGATGGAGTTGGCCTTCCGGGCGGCTAAAGAACGTCGCCATGACTAGCAACGCGCCGCTTCGGAGTGGCAAGTCGGCGCTTTACGAAGGCGGCGTTCGGATTCCCCTGGTTTTTGTCTGGCCCGGCCACATCCCATCCGGCGCCCAAGGCAACGCTATCTTCAGCAGTGTCGATTTCTACCCCACGCTGCTGACGGCGCTGAATGTAGCTCCGCCGCCGGGCTCAACCCTTGACGGCTTGAACGAGCTTCCGGCCCTTCTCGGGAAAGGTCCGGTTGCGGATCGCACGCTCTGCTTCTTTCCGCACTATGATCGCGATCTCGACGCCCCGGGTGCGAGTGTGCGCCAGGGCGACTGGAAACTCATCCGCCGCTTCTTCGGCAATCTCGACCACACGAAGGACCAGTCCGACGCCTATGAACTTTACAACCTGCATGACGATATCGGTGAAACACATAACATGGCAGCGGTAAGGCCCGCCAAGGTCCGGGAACTCGACGCCGCGCTGACCCGCTATCTGCACGACACCGGCGCGGTCCTGCCGGTAAAGAACTCCGGATACGATTTCGAAGCCCCGGAGCCAGGCCAGGAACACCGATGATCCTACAATTCGGCGTGAACCAAACCACCATACATGCCAACATCTAATCCGATCATGAAAAACCGACGCGGTCTCATTCTTTTTGCTCTCTATTCCTTGCTACTGCCCTTCGGCTTGCAAGCTAAAGATGCTGACTTCCCGACACACAAGACCTTCGGCACGGCCGGCAAGCAGCAGTCCTCTTTGAGTGCGGATAAGGAAGCCGAACTGTTCCGTTACACAGGCAAGGGATGCCTGACACACATGTGGTTTGGCGGGGCGTGGAAGGGTTGTGAAAAGACGCGCTTGCGCATCTATGTGGATGGCGAGCAGAATGCCTCGATCGACATGGAACTCTTTCTCGGCCACGGCATCGGCTTTGGCGATGGCTTTTCACCGTGGGGAATCGCCCGTTTCGGCAAGACCGGTTCGGGCACCACCGTGTACAACACCTATCGCATTCCGTTTGGTAAAAGCGTCCGGGTGACTGCACAACTGGGCGATGGTGTGACTGGACATCCTCCTTTCTGGTGGATTATTCGTGGCACGGAGAATCTTCCTTTGGAGGTCGGCGGCGTCACCCTGCCGAATACGGCGCGGCTCAAACTGATTCGCTTGGAGGATCATCTGGCCAAGCCCTATGAAGAATTTGCCCTGTGCGATGTCCCCGGCTCCGGCGCCTTGTACCAGGTTACCATGGCAGCTCACAGCGATCGTGAAACGGGTAGCTGGACAGACCTCAGCTATATGGAGGGGTGCATGCGCGCCTACCTCAACGGGAGCAAGGAACCGCTCATGCTTTCCTCGGGGTTGGAGGACTACTTTCTAGGAACCTACTATTTTGACAAAGGCCGCTACGCCAATGACATTGCCGGGCTCACGCATTTCGACAAAGCCAGGCATGAATTCTCGGCCTACCGTTTTCATGATCGAGATCCGGTATTTTTCCAAAGCGGTTTACGATTGACCGCCCGGTGTGGAGAATATGTCGGTGACAAGCCGTTTGCCAATCCTCCCCCCACGCATTACACCACCTATGTCTGGCTTTATCAATGGTAGCACGTCTCATCGCGGCACAATCTCATCTTGGCTCTTTTGTCACAGAACCCTGGATAAAGAAAGATGACACCTGCCGCGGATAGAATAATTTATAACACAACAACTAAATATAGATATGAACAAAGTTAAACGACCTATCCTCGCCGCCCTGTTGCTGGCGCCGTTGTCTCCCTTGGCCACCACGCATGCCGCCGATTCGCCGCCGGCAAGCAAGCCCAATATCGTCTTCGTGCTCACGGACGATCTGGGGTGGACCGATGGCGGCTGTTTCGGCAGCAAGTTCTACGAAACCCCGAATATTGACCGGCTTGCCACGCAGGGGATGCGCTTTACCGACAATTATGCCGCCTGCGCGGTTTGCTCGCCTTCGCGCGCCGCCATCCTCACCGGCCAATACCCGGCGCGGCTCCATCTTACCGACTGGCTGGTGGGCGGTCCGCCGCCGAATATGAAGTTCAACATCCCTGCTTGGACGACCCACCTCTCCCTGGAGGCTCCTAATCTGGCAAGGTCCCTCAAGGCGGCCGGTTATGTCAGCGCCAGTATCGGCAAATGGCATCTGGGCAAAAAGGAATACTGGCCCGAGAAGCAGGGATTCGATCTTAATGTTGGCGGATGCGATATGGGACAGCCACCGACTTATTTCTCGCCCTACAGAATCCCGACATTGACGGATGGACCCAAGGGCGAGTTCCTTAGCGACCGGCTGACCGATGAGGCCCTTAAATTCATTGAGCAAAACAAAGACAAACCGTTCTTCCTCTATCTTCCCCATTACGCCGTGCACCGTCCGATCATGGCCAAACCCGGGGTTATTGCCAAATACAAGGCGAAGGCCAATCCCCAAAACCCGCACCACAATCCGGTCTACGCCGGCCTGGTTGAAAGCGTGGACGATAGCGTTGGGCGTGTGATGGCCAAACTGGAGGAGCTCAAGCTCGCCGACAACACCATAGTGATCTTCACCTCTGACAATGGTGCGGTGCCAGGCGACACCTCCAACCTGCCGCTGCGCAAGGGCAAGGGCTCGCCCTATGAGGGTGGAGATCGCGTCCCATTAATTGTCAAATGGCCTGGCGTTACCAAACCCGGCAGCGTCTGCAATGCCCCGGTCAACGGCGTTGACTTTTACCCGACCCTGCTAGCATTGGCAGGCGTGACGCCTCCTCCCGGCCCGGTGGATGGCGAAAGCATGGTGCCGTTGCTCCGAGGCACCGGCGCCATGAAACGGGAAGACATCTTCTGGCACTTCCCGCATTACCGCGGAAAAATCACGCCCTACAGTATCATTCGTGAAGGTGATTGGAAACTCATTGAATTTTTGGAAGATATGCGCGTCGAGCTGTATAACCTCAAGGAAGATATCGGCGAAGCCAGGGATCTGGCCACGACGATGCCCGACAAGGTCAACGCGCTTCGCAAAAAACTGCACGACTGGCGCGCCAAAGTCGGCGCCCAGATGATCACACCCAACCCCAATTACGACCCCAACTACAAGGAAGATCCGAGAAAGCCCCGCGCAAAAGATCCCCATTTCGTGCCGGGAGAGTCATGAGATAGTCTCTCCGAAAGTCCACGTTCGACTGCAAAACGAAAACGGTTAAGTTTAAATTCAGCAATGGGAGCTCCGAGAAACGCGGCAGCGTCTTGGACTGCGGTAGTCCTCTACCGCTTTGGGGTAGGGCGGGATCACGGCTGGCGCGTTCATTACCGCTCTCCGCATTTCGATTGTGCTTTCTGAAAGGAACCGTTAGGTGAAGGTTTTTCCTAGCGGATACGCTTTGCGCTGGCAGCAGGTTTCACTGGCTCGCGAAAGCGGCAGAGGACTGCCGCAGTCCAAGACGCTGCCGCGACTGTCAAGCGCCCACCGCTTCGGAGACCGCCGCCTATCCGAACGGTTTTGCGGCGGGAAGCCTCGGCCAGAACGCGAGACGCTGCGAGACGCGTGCGCTCTTTGGGTCTCGCGTTCAACGCCTTTGCGCTTCACCCGCAAGGTGAGTGTGTCAATCGCCCCAACAACCTCATTTTCAGTTCACTGCTTTATCGATGGTCATTCGTTCGATTCTTGAGACTCTCGAAAATCAAACGCCGCCAACGGGGAAATCAGCTACTCTGAAATTCTCGATTCTGTGAACAACCAGGTGCAGCCAACTCCCAATGCCGGCGGGCGCGTGACGCTCCGCGAGATGCTCGCGTACGGCAGCGGCGGGCTGACGGATTTCTTTTTCCTGAACGTTGTGCTGAGCCTGGCCACCCAGATCTACGTGACCGGCATGGGCATGAACATGGCGCTGCTCGGCGTCGCGCTGGCGATCGCAAAGACAGTGAGTGCGGCTTGCGCGCCGCTTTTCGGAGCGTGGTCCGACAACACGCGCGGCAGGTGGGGCCGGCGCCGCCCGTACATTCTGCTGGCGGGGATTGCGGGCGCGGTGTTGCTCCCATTTTTGTGGTGTGTTCCGCACGGCTCCCACTGGCTGCGCTTCGTCTATATCGCCGGCATGTTCACGGTGTTCAGTGTTCTATTTACGGCATTCTCAGTCCCGTACGGAGCGCTCGGTTTCGAGATGACCACCGACTACGACGAGCGGACGCGGGTGTTCGCGTGGAAGGGATACCTGGGGGCGTTTGGCGCGCTGGCGGCGGCCTGGTTCTACAAATTTTGCACGCTGCGCATCTTTCCGAACGAGGTGGCCGGGGCGCGGTGGCTGAGCGTGATCGTGGGCGTGCTGATGTGCGGCGGCGCACTGGCGACGTTCTTCTTCTGCCGCGAGCGTACGCTGCGGCACGAGCAGCCGCCGGTGCCGATCGGCGAAGCGTTGCGGCTGACGGTGCGGAACAAGCCATTCATGCTCCTGCAGGCCGCGAACCAGATTCTGATGCTGGCGCTAGCGATCACCAGTTCCATGGGCTGGTATGTTTTTCTCTATTACGTCTGCGGCGGCGACAAGCAGCGCGTGGCCGACATCAGCGCTTTTGGCGGCTCCATTGCCTTCGCCACGTCGCTCGGTGCGAACGCGCTGGGCGTGGCGGTCTCGGCGCGCCTCGGGAAACGCCGCGCGGGCGTGACCGGCTTTGCTCTCGTCGTGCTTAGCATCGTGATCCTGCCGTGGACATTGACGGCGGCACACCCGTGGTGGAATGTCGCCGCCTGGGTGATCGCGGGGCTCGGCGTGCCGATGATTTCGCTGATGGCGGCCTCGATGACAGCGGACGTGTGCGATGAGGACGAACTGGAGACAGGGCTGCGCCGTGAAGGAGCGTTTAGCGCCGTGAACAGCCTGTTCGGGCGCATTATGCAACTCTTGATCGTGCTGGTCGGCAACGTCCTGCCCTGGCTCGTCGGCTTCCGGGAAATTTCACAAGGAACAGGCCAGATCGCTCCTCCATCGCTCGATCTGCTGGTGCGGATGAAATGGCTGTTGATCGGCGTGCAACTGGCCGGCGTTCTCTTGGCGTTCGGCTTCTTCCGGCTTTTCCCAATCACCCGCCGGCGGTCCGAGGAAACCCGCCGCATCCTTGACGAACGCAACCGCGGGTCAGCCAACTCAAGTGGCGAACTTCAGCCAGTCCAGATTCCATGAACCGAACCAATTCAATGCCGCCGTCCGTGTGTGTCACACTTCTTTCCACCCTGCGCCGCGAGAACTCGCCGGAAAGTGGAAAGCTTACGTTTCAAGGCGTGGACGGTCATGACGTTTACAACATCACCGCGCCCTTCGAAATCGACGGCGAGACGGTGATCGCCGGACGGGTCGAGCGGCGCGAGGTCGAGTTGTCGGAGATCGTTTTTTTTGTCGAATGCGACGGAGTGTGGACTCCGCATCCCACTGCACAACGGTTGCGGGATTTGCAGGATCCTTGCGTGACTTTTGTGGACGACGAACTCGTCCTCGGCGGCGTTCGGTTTCCGGTTGAACGGCCCAACGGCGAGAAGATCTGGCTGATGGAATTTTACCGGGGCCGCTCGTTGACTGCGCTGCGGCTGTTCCTCCAAGGCCCGGACAAAATGAAGGACATCCGGCTCAAGCAGCTTCCCGACGGTCGCATTGCCGTGCTGACCCGGCCTCAAGGCGCAAAAGGCGGGCGCGGCCAGATTGGGTTCTTCATCGCGGAGCGGCTCGATGCAATCACCGCCGGCGCCATCGAAGCCGCGCCGGTGTTAACGGGCATGTTCCGCGCCGAGGAATGGGGCGGCGCCAATGAGGCGCATCTGTTGCCGGACGGACGGCTCGGCGTCCTCGGTCACATCGCCTATTTTGACGATGCCGAATGCCGGCATTACTATCCGATGATCTTCACGCTCGACCCGACAACCGGGCAAGCCGGCGCGCCGCAAATCATTGCCCGGCGCGATGAGTTTCCGTCAGGCCCGGCAAAACGGCCAGACCTCGCAGATGTGATTTTCAGCGGTGGATTGGTCCGGCACGAAGATGGGACTGCCATGCTGTATGCCGGTCTGAGCGATGCCGAGGCTGGTTGGATTCGCGTGCCGGATCCGTTCCTCTCGCATGGAGACCACGGGCTCGCGCCGATGGGAGCGCGCCTTCGCAACGGGGCGGCGATCGCGCTGGCAACTCTGATGCTGGCGGTGGGAACGAGCTTCGGGTGGGCGGCAACTTCGGCGGCCCCGTCCGCCGATCGCGGCGATGTGCCGCCCGCGCTGCCGCCCTACACACTCCATCACCTGCAAACGCTGACCGATGGCACCAGCGTCCACGAATTTGCGGCGGGAACTGGCGTGGCCCCGCGAAGCGACTACTGCGCCGAGGACACGGCGCGGGCGCTTGCCGCCGTGACGCTCCACGAACAGGTGACAGGCAAACCGGACGGACGCGCTCTGGCCGCCGTGTATCTCCAATACCTGCAACATAGCCTCCAATCCGATGGCCGCCTGCTGAACCGACTTTCCGGTATGGAAGCCACGGGCGATAGCTATGGACGTGTATTGTGGGGGTTGGGGTACGCCAGCCGGTTTAGTCCCGATTCGGCCATCGCCGCGGAGTCCCGGCGGCTCTTCGACACGATTCTGCCCGGGCATGAAACCAAACTAGGCGGCCATCTGCTTGCCCGAGCCTACGCTCTGCAGGGACTGGCATACTGCCTCCTGTTGGATCCCTCCGATAAGGCGTTGCGTTCCGCTCTCATCGCGCAAGCGGATGCGTTGACAGCCGCTTACCAACAACACCGGACCCCAAAGTGGGAGTGGTATTGCGACCGGATAACCTACGACAGCGGACGGGTGCCGCTGGCCTTGTTTCTGGCCTATCGGGCGACGAACGATGGGCGGTACCTGGCGACGGCGAAAGCGACGCTGGACTTTCTGCTGGATGTCAGCTTTCCGGCGCCGGGGGACGTGCTGTCGCTGGTGGGCAATCACGGATGGTATTCGCGCGGCGGCGAACCGGCCCGCTTCGACCAGCAACCGATCGATGCCGCCGCGATGGTCGAAGCTTGCGTCACAGCCTGGCGCGTGACGAGCGATGCGCGTTACGCCCAGGCGGCCAGACGCTCCTTCGACTGGTTCCTCGGATGCAACATTTCACACGCCTCTTTGTACGACCCGGCCACTGGAGGTTGTCGGGACGGCTTGGGGGCAAATGGGGCAAGTTATAATGAGGGTGGCGAATCCACCATTATGTACCTGATCGCCCGCGGAACGGTGCAAGAGACGCTCGAAAACCGCGACCAGCGATAGTCTTAATCTCCAACAGGAAATCCCCCGGTTCTGCCGGGGAGACTCTCAGAGTTTGACTTATCGTGGGGTCTGTGGGGTTGGGTTGGCGAAAGCGGTTTTGGAGCTTCGCGCGAGCGTCTTGGAGTGCGGCAGTCCTGTGCCGCCTTCGGATGCCGGACGGTCGCTCGTCCAATGGCAAAGCTCACTTGCCATGACCGGACGCGGCATTTCCCCGGGGAACACGCAATCTTGGCGCCGGCGCGCCATCCCAAGGCGGCACAGGACTGCCGCACTCCAAGACGCTGTCGCGCCTCCAAACGCACCACGGCAAAAAGAATCTGGGAATTACAGCCAGCCGCTTTGAGCGGCTCCAACTGCAAGCCACCGGTTTTACCGGTGGTATCTGACATTGCTCTGCGTCCCGTCCCGGATTTACCTGCCCGCATCGTTGGCTTGATGCTCGTCCCGGTACTCCGTCGGAGACAACCCGATGTGCTTGCGAAAAACCGACGCGAAGTATTGGGCCGACGAAAAAAACAGGCTGTGGGCAATCGTGGTGATGTCCTCGGTGGTTTCCGTTAACCGTTGGCGCGCGTCCTCGATTCGCAGGCGCAGCACGTATTCGTGGAGCGTGCGTCCGGTCTCCTTTTTGAATCGGGCATTCAAGGCCGACGGAGACAGCTTTACCGCAGCCGCGAGCGCGGCCTTGTCCACATCCTGCTCGTTCCTGTTCCGTTCAAGCCACTCAACCGTTTTGCGCACGGCCCACGAAACGATCGCCGGCTGCCGGGCGGCGGCGGCGTGACGGTCGTGGTCGCGCAGAATCGTGAGCAGCAGGATATTCAGGAGGGAACGTGCGGCCAAAGCAGCATTGGGGGCGTCGCGATGGCGATGCTCTTGCAATAACCGCTTGAAAAACGCCTCCACGTCCGACGATGCGGCAAAGTTGCGGAACCGCAGCGTGTCGAACCCATCCCGGAGTTCGTGGGTTGCCGCCCGCGACATGCCCGGCAAAGCGCCAGGAGCATCGGGAAACTTCACGCGTAGCCAATAGTGCTCGCAGGGCTGAATCGCGCCGTGTTCGCCGCCGTGCCATTCGCCGGGTTTGACGATGAACACGTTTCCAGCGCAAAAATCATGCTCTTCCGCGCCAACCCACCACTTCACCTGACCCCGCCGCATGTAGAAGATTTCGTAGCCGTGATGGCGGTCCCGCTGCAGCGCACCCGGCAGTGTTTCATAGAATCGCAACCAGCCGAAAATGGGCATTTCGGGCAACAATTGCGACGGACCTTCGAACGTTTCGCGCGCGAATCCGTGCTGCCCAGTGGACAGCGCCCAAGGCCCCGGCGACCTCTCCCAATTCTTTAGCATGGCACGATAACGAGAACGGCAGAGGGTTTCATCTCCGCCAGCAATTTGAATGCTAGATGCAGCCGTCAATGTCAACCCCAAAGTCGGGGCCGGGCGGCGCCTCGCCGGGTTTGGGTTTCTGCTTCTGGGCGGCGCGCTCGGTGGCGCTTTGCTGAAGGCGGTAGCTGCGGCCGGTGATCGGAATCACCTCGGCGTGGTGCAGCAGCCGGTCGAGTGGCTGGCGGGGTCAGGCATTACTTCTTAACCGGAATCCGCCGCCGCAAAGCGATAATCGCGGCGTTGATTGTTGGGCAAGAACCTGCGGCGCGCCGGTTTCCGGGGAGCGCACGCGTCCCGGGTGTTGGCCGAGGAGTCTCGCCTCGGCGAACTTTGTGCGTGGAGTCGCCGGAATACGCGGCAGAGACCGGAATTTTGCGTCGGCGGGACGCCCAATACTGTTTGGATAAGCAGCGGCTTTGAAATCAGAGGGAGATTGGCGTTCGCGCCAGCGTCGTGGAGTGCGGCAGTCCTGTCTTTCCATTACCCACAGATCGAAAGCCGAGCGAGGAAACCGGAGCGGCTCATA
>Ga0316222_1001370_pt1 | contig 29954 bp, 13 predicted proteins | sample TBH18011metaG_FD_206008 | JGI IMG/M metagenome (GOLD analysis project Ga0316222, IMG submission 206008) | Freshwater microbial communities from Trout Bog Lake, Wisconsin, USA - TBH18011 | ecosystem: Environmental > Aquatic > Freshwater > Lake > Hypolimnion/Profundal zone | place: USA: Wisconsin... | reverse complement strand
CTAGAGTTAATTTATTTAGGTTGTTAATGGGAACTTTCCTCTTTAATTCATCAGGCATCTTATTTACCCACTTCTCAAATTGTAGTAAACTCCAATATGGATTGCTATCGGGTCCAAAGTTGATCCAGGTCTCAGCAGCAAATCTCTGCTGTGGTCTTACTTGGTCACGCTCCACAACCTCGACATCATTGTCAACATGCACCTTTAGCCAATCTTTACCTAAGGTGTTATACCCGAGATAAACTTCGCCCCATCTGAGTTGCGGTGTTACCCAGATTTTATCAGATTCGTGTATAGGATAGTGAAACTCTTGTGGATAATAATCGTACAACAGAGCCATATTAGGCCACGTAGAAGTTTTACTCTTTAGGACATCTTCGTGTAAGTGAATGAGTTCATTCAACTGCAAGAAATCTTCATGCATGTCTCTTGTCCAGTTAGTATTACCTGCGATCAATTCTTCCATCCGATCTCCGTAACGCTCAAACTCTTCATGTAGATAGTTAAGCTCTTTGGTGTCTAACTCACTGAGACCTTGATATATAGGCAATGGTTGATCATAAACTTTATTGATCCTGCCTAAGCATTTGTTTAATTTTTCCCGTACAAGATCAATGTCTTTGTATGTAGTATTCGTGAATCTAGCATTGAGTTGCTTGCTGTGTTCTTGGTTCAACTTAGTAATCTTGACCCAACGGTTAGCAAGATTACTGTCATAGATATGAAAATAAAGCCGGTGATTTACTTTTTCACTATCAAGAAATATTAATTTTAAGGTACTCATTTCTCATCCTTTATTATTTTATACCAATCACTGTAAACATCACCGAATTTTATAGGTCTGATAGAATCTAATTTTTCAATGTAGTCTAGTAGGGCAGGGAATCGTTGACCGTCATCTAGATTATTCATGTAGTCTAATTGAGGTGCTATTCTACTAGACCAGATAGAATTACTGGTCAATTCAGAAAAACTGTTCCAGTGATCGATTACTTTTTGCTTTGCTTTTTCAGGTAATACACGGGTAGACATATATTGCGGCCAATGGGTCGTGCCGACATAGAAGAGTCCGTTATGAGTCTTGCAAATCTTTTTCCAACCATGCTGCATGATCTCAGTTGCAAAATCAGGTAGATTATAGATATTCATGGCATGGACTGTTGTCAGGAAATTAACCATGATATTGTCACTCGTCTTATCTAACCTATCTAAATGTCGTGAGATGACGCTCCAGTTTGCTGGATACCTGATATAATCATTTCGTGGACCCCAGTCATCTATGCTCAACATGAGAGAAACACCCTTGAAGTTGCTCCACAATTCAATAAACTTCTCGTTGAGCATCGTACCATTAGTGTGATACCTGAGTTCAATATTTTTTGATGCGCCAGATTCGACTAGTCGTGTGATGAATCGTTGATGATCCTTTATCAGTAGCGGTTCACCTCCACCGAAAATGATGTGGCGAATGTCCCCGATAAATTCATTCAGTGAGTCTTGCGTCTCTAATCGTTCAAACCAATCGAAGCAGTCAGTATTAGAGATGCTACCTGCTTTATAATGCCAGTCATTCTTAGCTTCACTGTTCTCTAGAATATCTGCTAGTTTCTTTGCGTCACCTAACCACTTGCTGCTATCTCTAGGGCGACACATGACACATTGTAGATTACAGGTATTTCCAAGGCGTAGGTCAAGCGTGATAGGATTATGGTTCACCGACCCATCTGGATTCGTAGATTTCACTAGATCATCTAGAAATTCAACACCTAGCTTATTTTGCCAAAGATCATTTTCAATGATACGATGACTCTTTATGCCGCTCGCTTCTTCTTTCCAGCAACTATTGCATTGCGGAATTTTTTCACCTTTGAGAAATGCCAACCGAGCAGACTTAAACTGTTCGCTATTCCATGCTTGTTTAGGGGTGATTTGATTTAGATTCAACCCTTCTTCGGGGGATGCTATACAGCATAGAGGAACTTGACCATCGTTCCATGTGGCTAGATGAATCCAAGGTTCAACGCAGAAGTTTTTCTTATCAGTGATCACGCTAGCAATTCCATCAACCTAGGATCTAAGTCTTCTAATCTTTGCTTTCTATGCTTATCTAGAGACAGAGTGAATACCTTGAATCGTGCTATCTCTTCTTCATAGTTGGGCGATCTCGGTTGTTGTAGCAAGCCGATAATACCATTCAGGCTGTTGATCGTCATCTCCAGATGTTCTTTCATCTCAAGATTTTTGAATGCTACTAACTTCCTTAGTGCCTGTTCTCTAAGATTGTCAGATAGTATATTGATATTCAAATGATATGGGTGAACATTTATCAGGAAATCAATAAAGACTTGTTTGTTATATTTTTCGTTAAGGTATTCTACCCACTTAATAGTATCGACTATATTAAAGATGTTGTATACTTGTACCGTAGGAGTTATTCCTAAGTTAACATTAGGTAGCTGTGCTAATAGTTCAACATTACTGCTGATATGCGGCCAAGAACTTGGTGCCCTGATGTATTCATTTACGATACCTACTCCATCAATACTTCCGTTGATGTTTACTGTGTCAAATTGTTTGATTAGTTCTAGAAAGTTTCTATTGACATTTGTACAATTTGTGTTAAAGAACAGCAATATATCTTTTCTATCTTCCTCAATACACTTTTCCATAAATCTAAAGTTGTTCTTGATAAGTGTAGGTTCTCCGCCGGTCATGTAGACTTTCTTTAGCTTTGGAATAAGCCCGATGACTTGATCCCACATGACATCGCTATCAAACCAAGATTGCTTCTCAGATGCATCAGTGGGAAACTTACCAAATGTCTTCTTCCAGACTACTTCATATTCCGGCGACTCTGCGATCAATGCAGGATGTTCTTTTTCTATCTGACTGCTGTTCCATGGGTTGCACATTCTGCATTTCAGATTACATAGATTGCCTAATCTTAGATCAAGATATACAGGATCATCAAATACGATACCGTCGTTATCAGCAGCCTGTTGAAATCTCTTTTGTAGTTCGTTGCTACCTAAACGCCAGTTCCATTCATCCAATGAATGTTGTCTATTACTTGTACGACCGCTATCTTCTTGAAGATAACAGACAGAGCATCCTTCAATCTTTTCCCCATTGAGCATTGACTTGCGAATATCACGCATGTCTTTACTGTTCCAGGCTTCGTGAGCAAAATCATCTTGACAAGTATAGACGGTGCCGTCTTCTTTTTTTACTTTATTGAATGCACCCTTGACCATACAACAATACCTGACGGTCGCGTCAGTATTGATCATCGTACTTACGAACGGAACGGCACATAAACTCTTATTTTCTTTATCCATTTACCATCCTTCAATGCGGCGGATCACATCCATCTCCCGGACGAGTGGACCCGTATTGTACTTATCAGCGTTGTAGTGGCGCTTGAAGAACTTTGACTGTTCCGGATCTAGCATACACATCGGTAGACCTAGTTTATCCTTCAATGTCTCGCCTATTCTATTAGCTTGTGCTTTGGGATCAAAGTTCTTGCTCTCTTCCCACATCTCAGGGAAGTTGTCAAACCACATGACATTCTTATGATCCCAGTTAGATAGCATAGTCAAGTATGTACCAAGCCTTGAGCCATACATAGCCCAATAACCATTCTCTACGTCTGCTCCGACATTATGCCAGATAGTGAGGTTGTTTAGATTGCGTCCGGCTACTCGTTCCTTGAAGTCATCAATATCGGGCTTTGTGCCGCGATCAAGCACCATCTTTACACCTTCACGGAATCCTGCCCTCCACGCTTGGAAGGGAGTATAGTTCGGATATGTAGTTGAGTAACAATCGTGCATAGCCCAATAAAGATTGTCCGAACTATCCATACAGAAGTCTACCGCAGTTGCGTCATTATCGTCGCTAGTCTCATGAGTCTTCATATTTGCGACATAGGTCTTTGTCCAAGAAGACATGCCACCATTACCATAACGCAATCCGTTGATCGCATTGACTGCACGCCAGCGATACTGTGCTAGTTTATAGTTTGGATCCTTATCAGTAAAGTCTAACTGTAGATTAAAGAATTCTTCATCAGGCAGGTTGTCACCATCAATTAAAAAAAATCTGGGAGTGTCGCTTGCCTCGCCGGCGGCTTTATGTGCTGCATCACTACCCTTGACACCGTCTACCCTAACTGCCCAAGGACACATATTTTTAATCCTAAGCCAAAATTCCTCTTTTTGTGGTTCATCATACGATAGATAAATCACCGAACAATCCGCTACATCCAATATATCTTTCATTTAGTGTCCTTAAATTTACAATTATTATTATGATAACGAGTAATTAAACTTGCCCCTCCAATTTTACTGCAATATACACATTCCGTAATTTTTTGTGGACCTTTTGGTCTTTTATTTTTTAGCAACACATCGGGGCGGCGGTGAGCTAATCTCATGTTATTTTTTGTTTCATCGGATCGGGTTTTTCCAATTGTGGCAATATATTTTTTAAGTTTTGCCTCGGGATTATTAACTCCTGTTTTAATGTTTGCACACTGTTCAGGTGTTCTTTTAGATCCGGTGAGTGAGCGAGAACGCTTAGCTTTGGTCTCCTCTGACTGAACAATGCCCGTTAGAGCAATTACTTGTTTGGCTATTCTCTCTGCTGTTTGTGTTCTGCCTTTTAGGCTAGCTGAAAGGGCTGCACAATGAGCAGCCGTTCGTATAATACCTGTGGTTCCTTCGCCGCCGTCAGTTTTATTGCGGAGTATTCCCGCTTCTTCTTTGTTTACTCTTCCGTACCATCGGATCATCCTACGCTCAATAGCCTGAGCACCCAGATTGCTCATATTAGCTTCCAGGATGATTATCTTGCTATGATCCTTAGGAGTTTTAACTGATTCTTTTTTACCGTGTTTCCAAGCTCGGGGCCCTGTGCCCTGTCCTATATAATACGGTGTATCGGCCTTTGCAATATCAGAATCGGTGCTGCGAATATACGCATACACATATGATCCTGAGGGCGGATTTTTTCTAGAATAAATAGTCATGCTGATGCTCTCCCAAGCGTTAGAGTAGTTAGAGACGCCAATCTCGTGAACTACATCTTTATTTATGCTAGGGATTGGTATATCATAAGACATGATTTTTTACTTCCCAGTATTGTCCGGCTGTATCAATGATCACGCTGATATCTTCTTTTTCGCACAAAAACCCTTCAAAATGTGAATGATAATAACGAGAGATAACTGATCCCGTGTTTATTTTTACTAATTTACCATCAACAACTCGTACATCAGGTCTTCCTTCTGCATAGGTCATATCATCAACGACGATATACTTGCCTTCAGGTTTCTCGCAGGTATAGAACAACACATAACCGTTATCATCATAATACAGCCGGCGTTCTACTTCTGCTAACGCCGGCTGTTCCCATACAATAACAAATTTTTCTTCCTCGCTCATTTAAGTTCCTTTAATATTGTATCAGCAAATGACTTGATATGATAATGCACCGGGTATATTTGTGGGATCGTATTAATCCTGAAGGTGTGGGGGAAGAGTTCAGGGATAAAGGTCTCAGTCCAATTTTCAGTAGGAGTACCATTTATAAACTGCTTCATATGAACCATGCTGAAATCTTTAAATTGTGGCAGGGTCGTATTTTCAGCCCCCAAGATATGACAAGCAATCGCATATACCCAATCAGTCGTTGCTTCTTCTTTTACGTTACATTTCAGTATGCTGCGGAAATCATCCCAATTTTCCCAGATATGTTTTGTAGTCGCGAAGAATAGTTCAGCTAATGGTGATTTCCTGAAGTAAGTAATGCCATTGTAAGTATCAGGTAACTCGTTATCAACTATAAACTTGCGATATGCTTTGCTATCTGATATATCTTGCCTGAAATCTCGGATAACGGTCGATACAACTACATCGCGTTGCTTTAATATATCCCACCAATAGTCTATAGAACGCGGAATATACATGTCTGATTCTAGCTTGATCGTATACTCATACGGGCTTGCTTCATAGACTTGCCAATCATTTCGTAACTTCCAATATATATCGGGAGCCTGATCGCCGTGAGGGAGCATATCAGTCGTGATGACGGTGACATTGGCATCGGGCATAACATTCTTGATGCTTTTTTCTAGAGCAAGGGCGCACTTCTCATAGTCTTCACCCTGAGCCATAATGACAAATCCTTTATCTAATGCCATTAATCATCTCCACAAATAGTTCTTTGTCTAGGACATGAAAATCCATGTCCTTTATAGTAATGTATTCTTTTTTGGTCTTATTTCTTGCCCAAGCATCAAACATGATAGTGTAGTTGGTGTTGAACTCATCTGTGTTGTCAGCATACACGAAGGTTTTCTTACCCACATGAACTAGATTCCATGGAATGTAATCTTCTTTACGCTCGCAATGACCATTTACAATACGAAGAGCTAAAGTAAGAGCGTAATCATTACGATATATACTTCCTATAAAGTTATGAATATTCTCGTAGTGTTTGTAGTTTTTCTGTACCATTTCCATACAGCGGAAGATTTGCTCAGTCCTCTTCGTCTTTTTAAAGACCATCACTGTAGCCCATACTGAGTTGTAACTATAAGTTGAGAGTGTTTCTTGAGGAGTATCGGGAGCCATCAGGAAGTCAGCCCGGTTATGGCAGCAGAAGTCATCATATAAGTCAAATACCCTGAGTAGATTATCAGAATTCACGACGTAATCAACATCTAATACTATAGTCTCATCGTATGGTGTTAGATCGTAAGCCATGAAACGACCTTTATTGATCCATTGGCCCCATTCTCTGAAGTTATTTTTATCCGGAATCACCTTTATAACGTTATCCCAGTCGTAATCAGTATCCGGAAAAGATTCTTCGTCAGTAACAAGTGTGACCGGAAGGTTTAAAAAATGATTGATTCTTTTAGCTGTAAACTCTGCGATATCGTAGTAATTGAACTTCTCAGAATTGAAGGCAAATAAGATTACACCTCGGGTCATCTTTTGCTTTCTAGTTCTTTCCACTCTTCATGCCAGTGATTCATGACTTCAGTATAAGTGTTTTGGAGTATCTGTAGTAGGGAGGCACGAACAACCTTTACTGGATTGTTGAATGTATCAATCGCAACAAGATCGTCGCTGGTGAAGGAATTTAAAAATCCAATAGTCTGTGCATCGGCTTTCCATAGACCACCTTGATCTGCCACCAGTAGCTTATTACTATATTTTTCAGTGAGATACGCTTTAGCTGAATTGTGATTAAACCTGGCTTTGGCATCAGCGATTAAAGTTTTTGTATCCATCATGTACTCCTTGACAGTATTTAGATGGTTAACCAGTGCCTTAAAAAATTATGATCCGGTTACTGTTCCAGACAAGGTGATTGCGCCCCAAGTATTGGCAATGTAGGAAGTTTCGGGTGATTTTAATGTGAGCGTAGTAGTTGATCCCGAAGTCAGCGTAACTCCAGTAGGAACTTCAGACCAGATACAGTATACAGTGACAACGCTTCCTGCATCACCGTTAGAACCTTGAGTACCATTTGATTTCACTAAGAATTGAATATTAGTTCCTAGGTAGCTAACATAACTTCCACCTGATGCAGTCTGAGTAAAAACATTAGCATTTGCAGTAGTTAATGAGAAATAACCGTTGTTTGTAAGATAGGGGCTCGGTGCATTTCCGCCGCCGCCGACCTTAGCAATTCCTGAATATAATATACCACCGATATTTGCTGTTCCTGAAGTAGGAGCACTCATCACTACAGTACCGATATTGGATGCCAGTTGGCTTACTACAACATTGAATCCTGATCCAGAGGGATGAGAGCAAGTAAATGCTAGTTGTCCGCCTGAATTAAAGAAGTACCTGGCAGCATCTCCATTAGCAAATGTAGTAGTGAACGTAAATGTCAGAGAATTAGACCAGGTAGATCCGAATACTGCTGTATTAGCAGAAGTAGATCCTTGAGTAGCAGCATTTAATCTATTAGAATAGATGGTTGATAGGTTGGTTGGAATAGCTGAAGTATACGCGATCTGTTGTCCTACTGTAGGAACTGATACTGAAGTTATGCTACTACCTTGATGTAATGCTGCATTTGACGTTTTTGTGATAAGATTAGCCCAATTAGATGCATATACTTCGTCGCCTACAGCAACAGTAGGGACAGCAGTTTGACCGTATCCAGCTGCACTTCCGCCGGTAGCCCATACTGTGTTTAATACATTAGCTGTTGTGGTTGGATTGCTACCGATAAAGGTATTCAAATCACTTGCTAGTATTTCATTTCCCTGCGCGTATGACATACATTAGTTCCTAATCTTATGATCCAGTTAGAGTGCTAACAACAGTAATTGCGCCCCACGTATTAGCAATATAAGTTGTTTCCGGAGGTGATACAGTCAATGTCATACTTGAGCCAGAGTTTGCAGTAGTTCCTTGCGGGAGATCAGTCCAGATACCTTGAAGAGTGATAACGTTGCCGTTGTCACCGTTGCCAGAAACATTCGCAGTACTGGTATTTGCTAATATTTTAATATTTGTATTTATGTATGTACCGGATGCATTTGTTACTTGGAATACGTTTGTTGCAGATCCGGTCAGACCATAATAACCTGCTGTAGTAACATAAGGAGATGGAGTGATTGATAATGATCCTACTCGCCGAAGACCTGTATATACAGTACCTGCAATGTTTGCGTTGCCTGATGCTACCGAACTCATAACTAGCGTACCGACATTAGCAGCTAATTGGTTGAAAATGTTGGTCACGGAAGTTCCTGTCGGGTTTGACGCTGTGATCTTTAATTGTCCACCTGAATTGAAGAAATATCTTGCGGCGTCTCCGTTTGCAAAGCTCACTGTGAAGGTAAAGTTTAGTGAAGTAGTGAAAGTGGTTGCTCTTGTGTTTGAAGTTGCTACAGTAGAACCTTGACTCACTGCATTAATTCTGTTACCATAGATGTTAGCTAGATTGGTTGGAATATTTGCTTGATAATTGATTAATCCGCCTGATACTGGAGTAACTACCGTACCGATGACTGTGGCTGATCCTTGATGAGAAGCCGCGTTTGCGGTATTAGCAACGAGTGCAGCCCATTGTGCTGGAGCCACGATTGATTGCCCGATAGCAACGTTGGCAACAGAAGTCTGCCCGTAACCCGAAATATTACTACCTGTTGCCCATACTGCGTTCAATGTGTTTGCAGTAGATGTAGGATTACCGCCGACAAATGTGTTAAAGTCTGCTGCCTGTATTGATCCAAATTGTGCGTAACTCATCTTTTCTTTTTCCTATTATTTAATAGTCACGAAGGCTTCTACGAAACCTGTACCTGCATCAGTCTTATCTTCTAGTGATCTTCCGATTACATTAAAATGTGTTGCTTCGCCTGAGGTTGCAGCACGGGCTACCCCGTCGCCGGCACTTACAAGGCGATCACCCTTCTTTACTGCGCCAATGACTTTAACTGGTACACGACCTGAAACTGCAACTGCTGGGTGCGTCTCATCACTGCCAGCCATGCCATTCATTAAATACGCAGCAGTATTAGAGATGACCCCGAATACATCTTCTGATAGTTCAAACTGTACCGCAGTGATTTCTGCATTTCCGCCAAGAGAAACGACAGTACCTGCATCATACACATCATCAGCAGCGAAGCGTTCAGCTAAGTCAGCATAAGTAGCGATGATTCTTGAACCAGCAGTCAATGACCAGTTTCCAGTGATGCTACCAGCATTAGCAGAACTTCCAGTAGTCAGGGCAGTCGCGGTAACTGTGCTAGCAAAGATTGGTATATTAGCAGTGAGTAGATAACTAGCAACATCTGAATTGCCATATGTACCTGAGAACGAGATAGGGCTACCGTTAGCAAAGTAATAACCATCTGTTCTAATTCCTAGTGGACTTCCTATTCCACCTACTACTAAGTTACCACCCGTGATCCATGTAGATGTTCCGTTGATTCCGTTAGCGATACCTGTACCATTGACAGTCCATACGCCGGTAAGTGTTCCTGAATTTGCAGTAGATCCTGTAGTAATATTATTTGTTAATAGATTACCAATATTAGCATTAGCCGCAGTCAGATTAGCGATAGCTGCATTTGAACTGACTGTAAGATATCCCAATGTCCCAGAATTTGCTGTGACTGCTCCAGTAATATTGATACTAGCTGCTTGTATTCCGCCGGTAATAGTAACATTTCCGAATGATGTATTACCAGTAGATGAGGTTGATGCTAATGTGACCCAAAGAGTAGGATCAGTTGTTCCGTCTGCTGGACATACATTTAGAGTACCGTTATTAGTATTATACCATAGTTGACCTGTCAAGGGATATGCAGGTGGAGTCGCACGAGCAAAGTTTTCTACGAGATATACAAAGTTTTCGTCTGTTGCTTGTCCGTATCCTGCAAAGTTTCTTCCCGGCAACCCTAATGAGGTACTAGTAGTATTGATCGTACCATCAGGAATGGTCGTTAGTACTGTACCGTTGCTTTTTAGAATCGTATATGCCATCTTTGAATCGCCTCGTTGTACTTATTTATCTTATAGTCTACCGATAGCTACTTCTATCATACCTTCACCCGAATGACCTTGGAGGGCTTTTCCAATAACTGTACCCATCTTAGGATCGGCTGACGCTTTTGCATATCCGTCTCCGGCACTGACAAGCATATCGCCCTTCTTGATGTCCCCGCATACTTTGCACGGTACTCGTCCCTGCAGGGCAATCGCTACCTTGATACCAGAACAAGATGCATTCATTATGTAAGCAGGATTAGTAGATATGACGCCGGCTACCTTATTAGTGGAATCTTCTGCCAGCGTGACTTCTTTTTCTCCACCAAACTCTACGACTGTTCCTGATTCGTATTCCGCATCTGCTTCGTAAAATTCTGCTAAGTCAGCATATGTTGCGATGAGGGTTGATCCAGTCGTCAATGACCAAGTTCCTGTGATAGTACCCGGTGTAGTACTTCCGCCCGTGCTTATTGTAGTGATCCGATTCAGAGTTGTTATATTTGGTTGGCTATTTGCTGTCACCGTGATCGCAGTAGATGAATACACAGCGTTCCCTGCACTCGTTGCATATGTCGCATTCGCTACGATGCCCGAAACTGCACTCGCAGTACCAGCGAGTGTTGCATATGCTGCATTACCTGCACTCGTCGCATATGCCGCATTCGCTACCGTACCTGTGACATTAGCACCTGCAATCGTAGTTGCAGTACCGGAGAGTGTTGCATATGCCGCATTCGCTACCGTACCTGTGACATTGGCACCTGCAACTGTATTTGCCGTAGCAGCGACATTGGCTGATGCGACGATTCCCAAGACATTGGCACCATTCAAGTTAGTTAGGTTAGCCCCTGATCCTGCAAGTAGTGCGGCAGTAGCGGTTCCGTCAACATTGATGCTACCAGTGATAGTCACATTGCTTAGTGTGAAGTTACCATCGTTTCCTGAGACCGGTATCGCTAGCCACTGCCCAGCATTTGTTATTCCATCTGATGGACATATGTGTAGAGTGCTGTCAGTAGTATTGTACCATAGTTGACCTACGATTGGATTGACCGGCGGAGTACTATTTGAAAAGTTTTCCAGTTGATGAACAAAGTTGGTATCCACGACTAGACCGTATCCTGGGTAACTCCTACCTGGTAATGTTAATGAAGTGCTAGTGGTGTTGGCGGTGCCGTCAGGGATAGTCGTTAGTAGAGTACCATTTGTTCTATAGATTTGATATGACACTTCTACACTCTCACTAAGGTTAAATAGTCACTAGATTGGTAAGGCTTTGGATTCGGACAGTATAGTCTATCTGGATCTGTCTGTTCAATGACTTCTGCACAGGGTGGAATACCACATGCGTCAACAATCTTGTGATAGGATTACCGTTAACATCTAAGCCGTAGTTGGCCAAAAGACCTAACTCATCAAAGATGTATGATGAATCCGTTGATGTGCTGTTATCAAATGCCATCTGTCCAGGTGGTTCACCGTAATCTAACAAGCATTGCACTACGATATCTGTATATAAATTTCCAGATGTGTGTAAAACTGTCATCTTATTCCTAGTTGGGTCTAGATTGAATACACTCGTATCATCTACAATCTTTGCATAGGTTTGATTATAGAGCGCGGCATTTTGACCTGTTGTGTTTGGAGGAAGATATGTGATGACACCAGTTTCATCAATAGAAGATGCACCATTACCAAATGCCATCTGATAAATATAACCATAGCCACGGTCACTTATCGTATCGGCTAATGCTTCAGAAAAATTTTCATAGTTTATAGCATTTTTCTTTTCTACAAAAATTTCACCAGAATTGGGATCAAATATCTTTATCCGGCCCTCAACCTTAAGCGACAGGTTAATAATAGACATCAGTCGTCCCCTCTTTTTTGGACCAAAATTTCTTTTGTGTTTGGATCAAAAATCTTTACGCCAGAAGAAAAATAAATACCGCTAGTTTCATTTGGTTTAGCATTTGAATAACTATTGGTTTTTTGTTTGTTAAATTCTTGTTTCATTTCTTTATTTATCATTTAGGTTACGTCCGTCTGTAAGAATTTAGCAGGAACAGTTACGCTTATCTGTAGCGGATCGCCATCTGTGGTGTTATAAACATATGAATTCCATGTTTCATCATAGTAAGTATCTGACAATCTATTTGTTGGCAATAGTCCATACACTTCAGTATATTCTGGTATTATTGGTTGAATGCCAGTACCATTAACTCCGCGTGTTAGATTAGTTAGATAATTACCTGATAATACTGCTGTACCAAATTTAATTTCTTCACCATTAATATAGATTGTATTGCCTTCAAGTATATTAATAGTAAGTGAATCATTTTGAGCAACAGGAGCCGATGAACTTATCTTTACAAACGGAGCCGAATCCAATATAACGATACTGTAATAAGAAGAATCTATTAGAGAGGTATTATTATATATTGTCAGCGATGTTATTGTATTTTTATCTGCATCAAGTCCAATATAGTAATAAGTGTCATCGCTTATTGCTGGAACAAGCGATTGTTGAACGATAGTTGTTGTTAATGTGGCAACATCATTTACATAGATATTTGCATCTGCTGCATTAAGAGGTCGCGTTAGCCAAGTCGCGGTATTTGCATTAGCACGATACACATCAAAAATACCCGATTTATTTACAAAATTAAAGTATGTCTCTTCATTTGGTGTTGCACTAGGTACCATGCTTGTTATTATGACTTCTTGTCCAGCTGTTATCTGTGACAAGATGCCTACATCATTGACTGCGGAAAGCCTAATGCTGGAAGAAGGGACACGCAGTCCATCAATAGTGACCCATAGGCGATCTACATTAGTCTGGGCCCACTGTGACACATTTACATTATTAGTGTCTGCGCTAAGGACTACATCAGGTCCATATCTTACACTAGAGACAGTGAATTTATGAATATCTATTATTATGCTTACATAGTATTCTGTTCCCTGAATCAATCCACCTAGTACATTGTCTCCATTGGCACGACCGGGCACAGAGAAGTATACTGGTGTACCAACGACTAGATCGGCAGTTGAATCCACTACGATCTCATTGCCGCCTGATATAGACTGGCTAGCAGTGGTCGTTATTAGGCTATATGTACCTTGTTTCCAGACGAATCCACCACTAACATATCCCGTAACATCAGTTACCGGATAGTTAGGCCCGCCTATTACATATGGCTGCGTATAGATTCCGAAAGTAAAACCGTCAATAATATGAACATAGTAACTATTTCCGTTAAGCTGGGTAGTACCAACCACGCCATCAATATTTACTAGATCATTTTCTGAGAAGTTGTTTAGTATTGCAGTCTGTATTGTTGTTGTAGGATTATCGTCAGTGATCGTGGTATTAATAATAGCTATTCCTGCAACAGTGTTTCCAGTCAGACCGTATTGAGTATTGAGATACTGTTGATCAGTATTGTTGTACGTAGTTACCGTTACAGTTGCACCAGAATCCGGAGCGCTTCCGAAAGTAATAACATTGGTTACGGTATCAATAGAATATGATGAAGATGTCTGTCTTACCCCATTGACTTCTACTATAGCGTTGATTGCATCCTGAGTATTCACATAGTTAGTTAATGTGAATGTAGGGGAGCCCGTACTAATAAATGTCTGTGTTTCTGGAATAGTGTAACCATATTGAACTGGCGTTGTTTCTCCAAATGCAGAATATACTAGGTAGTCATCAGAATTGTTGTATGTATTGGTAGGGAAGATGATCGTCGCGTAGATACCTCCAGGTTGGGTGCCAAATGCATAATCATTAGTCACGAAGTACGCAGTACCAGATCCAGTATTTAAAGTTAGAGTTGGACCAGATATTGTTGCAGATATAGTAAATGATATTCCATCTAAGGATATAGTATTCACATAATATGTAGTAAATGCGACAATGTTAGAGTTAAACGCAGTGATACCGTCATTAAATACGATAGCATCTCCTACATTCATACCGAAGGTTGAATTTGTTTGCACAGTGTTGTCTGCTGAACTTGTTTGTGTCACCGTGTTTGTCACGCCGAAATTCAACTTCATACCGTTATGATAAGCGATAGGTGCAGTCCAGACTTCGCCGTTTAGGCCTGGCTGAACAACACAACTACCGTCGTTTGAACTGTATGCACAATCTAGATATATCTCATTAAACCCAGTTATTGCACTTGTTCTAATAGGAGAAGTATCACTGTTTGACTTCACGAGTTGATTACCGTTTCCAACTTCGTACACATCAAGTCTTACGCCTTGCGTTGTTGCAGTATCAAGAGTTACCGTTTTTGTGATCCAATCGACCGTGTAGTCATTGACAGAGAGCGTTGTGCCTAGGTCATTGACGGGATCGACCAATTGAACAAACACTTCTGCTGGGCATTGGCTGATACCTGCAAAACTATAATCAGATTGACCTGCTAACTCACCTGCAAACTCAATAGAGATAACATTGTATCCGGTATTAGCATATCCCGGAGCGTCCCATGACGATCCAGGACGTGTATTCACGATCAATGCTAAGTTGTCTGTGATCACTCCGGGCACCAATTCTTCTGGGCCGTATCCATATTGAAATGGTGCACCTTGCACATCATATCGTGCAGGAACTGTGGCAGTGAAGGGCAGATCCTGTAATAATGTGTCTAATGTATACTGGTCTGATGGTTGGAATTGATTACCATAATATACTGGATTAGGATAGGTCACACCCTCAAACAACTGAGTAAGGTCTACGCCTGGCATATTGATAGTTGGTTGATAGTAGCCAATAGTTCTATCCATAGCATTCAATCTATTGTCACCAGAATCTAGTAGTTCCCATTTACCAAACACAAATGTTGGGTCATTGTTAGAGATCAAGCAACTCCATACCCTGTTGTTGTACTTCACGATAGATTGATTGAAGAAGAATGGTTCAGGTAATAGTGCGAAACTACCTGGTTTAGCCATTGTCATTGAGCCTGAACTATCAGTTACAATATTCAATGTAGTGCCGTTTGGTTCTGCGCTTAAAGTTACAGTTGTGCTAGTTGGAATGCTCTTGATATAATAAGTTTGACCTAATGTTATCTCGCTAGCAAAGATGTTTCCAGTAAAGACTACTGGGTCATTTAGATTAAACAATGCGCTATTTCCAACAGTGATTCTGTCGTTACTTGCTGTTGCTGCTGTAGCAGTAGTTGTTGTAAAGCCGACATACGGGAAATCTATGCCACTTACCGGAACAGTCATCAGAGGATTAGAATACACTTCAAACTGATTAGGTGAATATACCTTTAAGTAGTAGCTCAGGTCAACTCCGAATGGTTTTCCTGAAGCGGAAACAGTCTTGATCCCACCACTAGAGTCAATTCCGGTAACGGTCACTGTCACATCATTAGCAGGAGAAGTTCCTCCAACTTCTGTTCCGCTGATTGTAAAGGTGTTGTTGACAGCAAAGCCAGAACCCGGATCTGCTATGATTATTGCATATCCGCCCAATATATAGGATATATCAAAAGCAGCCGGAGCAGTCACATATTGGGTTACTTCGGTTTCTTGTACAGCATCGTCTGTCACTGGTTCTTCGGATCCACCCGAAGATGTAGACACCGTTATATATTGATCGCCTGTTCCTGTCATCGTACCATTATCCTCTTGAAGAGGCAGTTGAGTTATGCCGTCCACAGAGATAGAGAATTGAGTAGAACTTGCGATAGAATAGATGTAATATGTCTGCCCAATGACGATGCCACCTAATTGAACGCCAGAGAATACTATAGGCATGCCTACAAATAGAGAATCAGTATTACCGCATGTCATCAAGTTGCTTGTTGATGAGGTACTAGTTACAGTGGTAGTAATAACCCCCGATGTTAAGACATAGTAAGTTGTACTCGTAGATAATCCACCGATTGAATTATTGAACCTGATAGGCATATTTACATATAATCCAGCAGTGCTTCCCATCGCTATTCTGTTTACTGTAGAGATCGTAGCTGCAACCGATTGAGATACTAGATTATTTGGGGATCCTGCAGGAATATCAGTATACGGAGAAGAGGTATTGTACATAGTAAACAACTGACCGTTAACTTGTCCTGGACTTACCGGAAGAAGAACATTTATTGTCATTGAACCGGTTGCTGTAGTTAGGGTCAATGTATCTTTTTGATTAGTAAGAACGGCTGATGTATCTGATGCTGCGACTACAGTAGAAAGAACAAATTCATTTCCATTAATCTCAGTTGAGATAATCATCTCAGTTGTACTTAGAATCTGACGGATATAATATGTTGTACCAGAAACTATATTACCGAATGTATTCGCGTTATTTCCTGCAATAATCATTGTATTGATTATGATAGGATCGTTAACCGAGAATCCAGCAGTAGAATCTACCGTCAGAATGTTAGTAACAGATGTGGTAGCAAGGACCGTAGTTGTCAATGCATTCTCAGTCAATGACATAGTGAAGTTTTGATCATCAATTACTGATGTAACATAATAGTTATGATTTTCTATGACACCACCGAAGACATCTCCGGTAAAGAATACTGGAAGATTAGGATAAAATCCAATAGTACCACCGGTACCTATTGCACTTAGTGGAATAGTGATCGCATTGGTGTTTGCTGTAGTAGCTGTAGCCTGCATGATTCCTGGATAATTCACAGACACAATAGCAGTATCAACAACTTCACCAGAGATACATTGCAGCCCTGATAAAGAAACAGTAGCATCAGTTAGAGCCAAGACCGGTCCACCAATCGTTTCGGATATAGTGAAATTTAGTTCATCAATGACATCTAACACATAATATTCTACGCCATCTACTAATCCACCAATCGCTGCACCGGTAAACTTCACAGGCATACCAACATAGAAACCGATTGTCGTACCAGAAGCGTTTGGTTCTGGGCTCATCGGATTATTATTTCCGTCTTGCGGAATAAGAGTGATAGAGTTATCAGCACTCTGAGTGCTTGCAACATATCGGATGAACGAAGACCAAATTAACTGTCTATTATTCTCAACATCGGTTACCTCAAGTACAAAACCCTGTGCACTAGCAAGGATAGTGTTGATGTTAGGATTTATGTTTTCAAGCGTATACTGTGAACTCGCAATCGCATTGGAGTTGTTGTAGTTCCCAGCAAAGTATGACCCATAGTATTCAGCTTCTACCCAGTCTTGGACTTGCGACGTATAAGAGGTACGATCAAACTTGATCGTTATGTTGTTCTCTCTTGTAGGTGTAGAGGAAGTAACAGCAAACGCTCTTGCGCCTAGATTCAATGACATCAATTGGGGAGAAACGATACCAGTCTTAAGAATAGGAACCCTGTCATAATCATTAATAGCATTGTTATAGGTAGAATATAGGGCTACAATAATATTAGGAGATGTCGCCACGACGCCCACATAATACCATTGACCATTGATTAGATTTCCGGTATTTGACTGCGCGGTGTTGACATATTGAATCATAGATCCAGTTTTAAGATTAGGTGCGTAGATAGTAATAGTATGTAAAACGGGATCTATCTCATCATTAGTGAAATACAGTATTTCTGATGGTTCAACAATTATTTCAGGAGTAACAACATATCCTTGTCCCGGATCAATCAAGTTAATTTGCAACACTGAATCCAGATACATCACTGGTTCAAACTGGGCAATCTTTGTTGGTGATGGATACTTGCTAGTATCTATGTAAGCAGTTACCTTAGGTGGATTTGCATATCCAGTTCCGCCATTGAGAACTAACACAGGAGGAAGATCAATATAAATCTTTTCTCCAGGAATATGATCACTCACCGGAGTGCCATCTACCCCGCGTTCTAATCCACTCAGTGTGTTAGTTCCGCGATCTACTGCTGAGTACCCTATTTTCTCAGTTCCGATAGTGATGACACCATTAATAGGGAAACCCGAACTATTATCAACAACGATCTCTTGGGTACCGTGCGTCAAATATGTCTCAAGTGTAGATACAGGGTAGTTCGCAGAACCAGCAAGCGAGACACCATAGTTGTTAAACCATTGATTGTAAGGTTGAGTCTGCCAGATAGGATCGTTCAATGTATATTCATATCGGCTGCTAGGATAAGTTGCATCAGTAAGTTGAGGTGAGATGAATTGCTGGTATGTGCTGTTCCATTCTGCCGGAACATCAAAGTCAGTAATGTCTCCTTGATACATATCATTACCAGTATAGGTGAACACAAAGTCTTTTATCACGACATGATATGGCTTTGTCTCGTTGATGTAACCTTCTAGGAATACTTCATCGTCCGTCCTGAATGTCTCATACGGAAGCAACTCGCGAACGGTATGAAAGACATCAAGCAGTGAGGTCTTGTTTAACCAAGGCAAGAAGTTCTGAGATTCAGAAGTTTCGCTTTGGATATATTCAAATAATAGGATCAGACTCTCGTTTCTATATATCAACAGGTCATTGATATAGATTTGTTCGTTCAACGCCCGTATGATATTCCTTGTCTCTTCGCTCGGATACAGATCAAAAGGAGTCGTGTCATAGAAATTACCGCTCCATCCTAGATGTCCAGCAGCATAATCCCATAGATAACTACTGAACTCAATAGTGCCGTTCTCTAAACCAATCCTACTCCAGTTTCCATTACCATTATAGTTATAGATTTCCCATTTACCGGCGCCGTTCTGTAGGACCTTTGCTAGCGTATTTACCGGAGGATTGAGAGCGGACAGGTCAGCATAGAACGCGACTTGTATAGTCGCTCTCGTGCTATTGCCATAACCAGGTGCCCACCAGTCTATGTAACTCCAGTACTGGGTCGTGTCGTAATAAGGAAGACCATTGCTTGGATTTATAGGCCCTATTAGGAACAAGAAGGATAGTTCTTCTCTGAGTTCAAAGATAGGATACTGTGCGAGTGTAGTATTCGCATATGTTAGATAGTTTTTAAGTGCCAAGAATCTATCATAGAAGAAACTCTGTTTTGGTCTTGATTGAACACCGGATTGTACTGCGAGCGGCAGCGCTGGATCCGGAACAATCTCACCGGAAGGATCGCACCCTGATAGCGAGTCAAGCATCCTAGCATACAGTGATGTAGGTGTGCCATACTGATTATACACGTTGCCATGCGAGATTTTAGGAAATCCTGGCAAGAAGTCATCAGGATAGTTCTCTCTGATAAGGGCGAACTCTTGGTGATATGCGTCATCAGTAGTACCATTCGCGAATCCTATATGGAACACAGTATCAGTATTATTGAAATAGCTCAACGCATTGTATAGCGCGAATGTATTTGGAAGCAACGGTGCCATAAATGAGATACCCGATGCTATTGGATTTTGGATGTAGGATGCGACAACGCTATCTGATAGCGTCTTGTTAGTCTTACTAAAGATGATATTAGTATTGCGAACCCAGAAATAGTATACAGGTGAGATTATATTTGAAGCATTCAAGGTATTGTTAACTGAATATGTATTCACATCATAGGGTACACCAGGACCCTGATAGTTTACAGGAGGAACGAAACTTGCGATCCAGCTATAGACTGCTACATCTGATCCCGGAAAGACGGCACCCCAATATTGGCTGTTGTAAACAGCGTCATCGTTTTGGTGATAATTCACAAACCTGATGTTAGTCGTATCTAACCATAGCCTGCCCACATGTTCGGCGCCCCAAATCATACCCGATTGGCCAGAAGCATCAACATTGTATTTTGCAGGGTCAGTACCAGTTATAAAGTCAAGGTTCTCTCTTGCTGCACCTAATAGTTTACCTTGCAGAGGATCTATATAATCCAGATTTACAAGTGTGTTATTAGTAGTGGCGCTGTATAACTGTGTATTCTGAATAAGATTGATATCTACTACTGGAGCAGAATTTCTGTATACTGCCCAGTCTGAAATACCCGTTTCATTTAAATATGATATGACTTGTCCGCCTTGAGTTGAAGGCATGAAGTTAGGCGTACCTATAACAACTACATTATCGTTGAAGTCTAATGCAGTGCCATATCTTGGTTCGTATCCATAATCAAGTGATTTGTCATTCACGCTCTGTGCATATACATATGCACCTGGATCAGATATATTCTCGTTGTAGTTTGCAAGATAGTCAAACATGTAGACAGCACCTGCATTCGGATACGCATCAACAAACTGTGTAGCATTATTGTCAAATACAGTGTCATTGTCTAGATTAAATTGGTCCACAAAATCAAACACAGTGCCTTCATATCTTGTACCTACTGGCGCAGAGATTACCACACTATTGCCGCTGATTTTGATAGTAGAACCGAACTCAGTCGGACCTGTACCATGTGGGCATTTGATTATTTGCGTCTCTGTATATAGGGTAATTCCTAGTTCTGACAGAACAGTATCATCAAACGCACTGATAACCAATTTGTTATTGACCGGAGCAATGGTTGTATTGATAAGTTGAATGATCAACTTATTGTCGTCTGTTGCCGCTGCTTGGACATTTATGATTTTGCTATGATTTATGATGTTAGCTATGCTAGCTGCATCGCCTGCATTTAGATTTACTGTATAACCATTTATCAATACAGTTTTATTACCAGTGACATTGCATTCAGCAGTACCTATAACCATGCCGTATCTTGCACCACCATTTATATAACTGTATACAGCACCTTCTTCACCGTTAGTGTCAATCTCGTATGGTGAACCGACAAGAATATTTGTACCAAAGGTATTCATATCTGTAGCGTATCCGAACTCAACATCAGGTCTATTCGTGTAGATTGAAGTGAGTTCTTGTGCTAGGGTGAACTGGCTATCATTTACAGAGATGATATCTCCTGCTAATAGTGGCGCCGTATAATAGAATGTGGTACCGATCACAGCATAGTTGTTGTCAGTTACTGATACACCATTACGAGAAACATATAGCGGAGCGATCTGGTCGTATACATTGCAAGTCAGTCCGGTGCAGTCTGCTAGATTAATAGGGGTATTCGTTGAACGGGATGTTTTAATCGTGAAGGTATCACTAACGATCTCGCAGACATAGTAGACAGTCAGGGGTTGAATACCAGAGATGCCTAATGAACCACCACTAAAGATTACTGGATCATTTACGCTAAGTCCGGCAGCACTAGAGACCGCTATGAAGTTACTGCTAACTCCGGTTATTGGTCTAGTTATCTGATCTGGAGTCCATGCCAATGTGAACTGTTGCGGACTCCCTGTGACCGAAGTATAGTTAGCTATGAAGTTTTGCAGGGTTCTCTGGTATGTATAAGCAGTACCCCAGTTGCTAATTGTCGGACTATAGTCTTTGAATGGTGCACCTACGACAAGCGTATCTCCATTGTAGTTCGTTGAGAGCGAGAAACCAAACTTATCACCTGAAACGATTCCCACATCACTTCCAACAATCGTGTTTGCCAACTCATATGTGACCTGTGTCGCAGTACCAGTTCCTGTGCCTATTCCAGTTGCAACAAAAGTGATGCCAATCTGATTATCAGCCGCTCCGATAGCAGTGAAGTCAGTGTCACCTACGCTAGTGATAACATATGTTTGACCTAATGTGAAATACCCTGCATTAAGATTTATGTTACCTTTACGATATACATAGACCAGATTGCTGGTGACATCAGAAACATAGATCCAGTTTCCATCACCTGAGATAGCAACCTTATCTGCTGCTGCTGGAACGATTGTCTGTGCTAGAATAAGATCATTGTAGGTAATATTCGTGTTGTTTAATACATAGACATACACCGAAGCAGTATTCTCAGGCTGAGTGATTACATAAGTATTTCCTGCATATACGATATTGGAACCAAAAGATGCACCTTGTGTAAATGTCTGACCTAATGCATATGATTCAGTTAATGCATTGTAAGAATAAATGTATACTTTACCTTCACCGGCGTCGCTTATCATATAACCGATATCAGGTGTATAAGCAACCGCAGTGCCTAATGTGGTTGATTCAAGTTTTTCTAGCGCATTTTGATAGAGGTAGTTTATAGTCTTGCGATAGACTGCCCAACTGCCGTCATTGTTTTCATCTACCCAGAAGGTATTGGCTATGAATTCATTTTCAGTAAGATCATAGCTAATGAGTTCTGATGGGGTTGCGACCCGATGCGATTCAAAGGACATACCCAATCCTCCACCCTGAATGATAACAGGAGATGAAGTAGGCAACGAGATGTTAATAATTACTTGATAAAGATTTACAGACTGAACCACTAGATAATAACCATCTATCTGTGTTGAGAAGTTGACGATTGCCATAGGATCTAATGCCTGCAATCCATGAGGTTGAGAGAAGGTAATAGTAGCAGTCTGATTAAGATTATTCTGAACGGCAGTTATTTCACCGATAGTTTTCCATCTATAGACTGCCCACTTCTCCTTGAAGTTAGCCAGCCAAAGATATTCACCTACATAGAAGTTCTGAATAGGAATTATAGTTCCAGTTTTATCTACTGCGGTTGGTAAGCCAGAATAGAAATAAGAAGACATCTTGATATCATTGAAGTTGACATATCCTGCACTAGGGAATAGGAATGATGTAGGTTCGGTGCTAGTAGTGTTCAAAATGTTTTCATTAGTAATCTGTCTACTATAGTTGAACAAATTATATATAGGGATGACTTGCAGTGATCCTGGGGTTGATGGACCAGTACCATCAGTCAAGCTGATGATTGAAGGGTCTCCGGTCATGTATTTTTGATCAGTCCTGAAGTCAATGAAGTTCTGATTTAATACTCCACCGTAATCACCTATCTTAATAGACCAATTCTCAAATGTCTGGTATTGAATTCCTCCTTGTGGGAGGTTGGCGCCATTAAATGCATTGATAGCATTTAGCGTGCCCTTATTGATGATCATGTTCTGATATATTTGAACTTGTGCAATGTCGGTAAGATCAATAAGTGCGAGATAATCTCTAGGACGATAACCGATCAAGGAGAACGCGAGTAGATCAGCATCCTGCTGCAGGTTTGCTTGATAGATGTCATAATAAAGCGTACTCTCATATGCACGGGTAGATGGGTTCGCCAACAATCCTTGCTTTGATGTGTCATATGTGATCTCTTGCCATGCCAGTTGGTCAAAGGTCATTGCCGGCTCTATTACTTTTTGTGAAGCCCAATACTTATTCTTGTAGATAACAATCTCGCCTTTGGTGTACTTTAGATTTCCGTTCCATTGCTGAATGTTATTCTGATTGAAGATGAAGCCTAGAGCATTTACAGTACCGTTCCATTCAGCAGACTTCGCGCCTCGGACACTGATGCGATTCTGGCGCAGACCAGTAACTAGGTTATATATCACATCGTTAAACAGGGTCGTGTTATTAAATACGATACCATGTTCAAAGTTGCTTATGTTAAACTGGGCATATGCCATAGCATCGCCATTGTTCAACGTATGGACATTAAACGCAGTTCCGTCACGATTGATGCATAGGTCCTTCAGATTGATAGGATATAGATTTTGATTCAGTATGAAGTTATGCTCTTGGACGGTCAGCGGCTGAACCAATGCAGTTGCTGGATCAATAGACATGTCTGTCGCAGCAGGATTTAACGTGATGAGGCTACCGTTAGTCCAACCAGTCTGGGTCCAATATAGGAATTCATAGACCATTTGCTTCCAGTCTATTACCATACCATTCTGGGTATTGTTAAAAATCATTCCTTTAGATTCTAGGTTGGCCCCATATGCTAATATAAATTGTGACAGTTCTTGTGTATTATAAAATGCAGTGCCATAAGGAATCAGGGTTTTTGTTTTATAATAGGAAGTTGTGATTTTAATCGTCTGTTTTAATATGGTTATTGTTTCTGTCTGACCGCTGTACATAGGATCAAGGATTTCAAAGTATGCGAGGTCTTGTGAATTACCAAATACAGTCCAATATCCTTCATTCTGCTGCACAATAATGCCGCTGAACATGATACTATCAAATGGTTGATTCTCATATAACAGAACAGAATAGCTCTCGTCAGGAATTAATAATGAAGAATTAATGTTGGTTGGAGATGGTTTCTCAACAAAGAACTGCAACTGATCTTTATCGCTGTATCCAGCTAGTCTATAAACTAATCTTACATCTAGATTGTTTAATAAAGTAGTGATAGTGTTAGTGGCATCTACTCCTTGTTGCTTTTGGTAATCAACAATCCAATTAATATAGCTAGTTTTTGCGATACCATTACCGTACACTTGAATATTTGAGATGACAAGATGGCTTCTATCGTTGACCAAATACTGATCAAACTCTGCGTTATACTTGTAATTGTCTAAATCAACTCCTAAATTATAGAATTCGGCTGGCTTCGTTAACGCAAATATCCTCATGAGGTCGAAAGGATATGTAGAACTGCGACGATAACTTAGTTCTGTAGGGCCATCATCTCCTACTACCCAATCTTTCTGGAAAGTATTAGGATTGTAATTTCCTACGATTGAATTGAGAGGTGAGAGCAATTGTCCAGCAGAGTCTACTGGAATGATTCTATTCAATCCGGGACGGGCACATTCTGGTCTTACATAAGAGTTGCCGTTATTCCAAACATAACCTGCTTCCAAATCTCCCCAAAGAACACCGTTGTCACTGGTGTAAGGAGCAGGACCATATCTAGTTTCCCACCAAATAGGCTGATCAGTGAAGCCCAACATCTCCCATGGAGTTTCGTTAGGTGTAGTGGTGTCATAGAAATATTCATAGACACCTCTCCAATATCCTTGTTGTATAGGAGCACCATTTAACTTGTTGCCTGAGTTTGTGTAGTTGTACCCGAATTCATAATTTTTAGTATAATACTGTGTCTTATAATTCAGGCGATTCTGACCGATCCAGTTCAGGAATGCTGGACTATAAATGTCTAGGAATTCGCTCCAAGTATAACCAGTGTTTCTAAAGAAGCCCGGAACGACCTCAAACTTTGAGATAGGAACAGTAGTACTCAACTTGAGGTTATTATAAATCCTTAATTCAAATTCTAATAATGCTTGGTCTCTGAAGTCAACGAGTATTCCTAATTCTGCATTATAGTCACCATAGAGTTTAGTAAATGATCCGTCATGTCCCCTGATAAAGTATGTTGGTATCAAGTAGTCACTATCAAGAACGACTCCTGGTTGGAATGAAGGATATAACCCCAATTTGGTTGGAGTATTTGGAACATAAGAACCGTATGTTTGGTTATATTCGTTAATCGTGATTCGGTCTTGATCCTGCAAAGGAATAATGATTGACAATGACGGGGTTGTAGTACTGACAATATAATCTACGCCAGTCGTCAATTGCTTTTCGACCGTGACCCCATCAATTATTCTATAGAGATATACTAAAACGCCGTTATAGTTAGCACTGCTGAAATTGTATACTTGCGTTAGGGGATATATAGAAACATCTAGCCCATTATTAAAGACATATGTGTTTGAGACATAGGTAGTTTTTGATGGTAGCATATCCGACCAAAAGAATGAGTTGACCTCACTCATTGAAGCGGTGATCTGGGCTAGAGCAGAGTCTAAAATCTGTGAAGGGGTATAACGCTGGACAAAATCAGTGTTTTGGACGGTATCTACTATAAGCTGCTTGTAATTGATATAGGATCTGCTATTATAAAGCAACGAGTCAAACAAGTTGGTACTCAGCGAACGCAAGAATGCACCAGGTAGAACTAATGATGAAGAGTTCTGGATCAGTTTAGTACCGTATGGCACGAGATTTCCTAAATCTCTGAAGTTGTTTGCACCGTAAATATCACCAGTAGTGCCAGGAGCATTGATAAAGATGTCGCGATATTGATTGCTGATGTCTCCGTAATTGACGACCGTCAAGTCTTCGTTGAACGGATTGTTGTTAAGATTGATCGGAATACTATAATATGCCGCCGTGCTTACTTGGTCGCTTATAACTAATACTTGAATCACTGTGCTGGTTAAGATATAATTTGTGATGTTAGTAGATAAACTGATATTAGTCGTAGTAGATCCGATAGTAACAGTATAATTAGCCGGATCCTGATACACGTTGTTTACGTAGACTTGAACTGTTGGCCAACCGACACTATTCGCGATACCAGTACCAGCGCTTGCACCTGACACTGTTCCGGCACCAATCACAGCAGTGCCGTTATATGTAAATGTGCCACCTACAACAGGAGTACCTACATAACCTATAGCGTTCCAATTAGTAGCGCCTAAAGATACGATAGTGTATTCGTATTCGCTCAACATAGCATTGACAGAGATTGGGTTTGTCAGATTCGCAACAAACTTTTCTCCTATTATATTTGCAGCAGCACCAAACGAGGTGAAGTCAGTTGTTCCTGGGAACGATATAGTATATGTGCCGCCGTTGACAAATCCGCCAGCAACCGTAGTTCCTGTTGGTTCTGGTGTAGCAGCGATGTCACACAATAAATTATAAGTAGGATTAACAGGGTCATAGTTGAAACTAAAGATTTGATACTGTTCGCTAGGAGCAACAGCAGTCTGCCATCCTAGCTGTCTTTCATAAACAGTGGATGATGTATAGTTGTATACGTATCCAATATTGATATTTTCAGTGATAGGGGAACTTCCGCTGACATACGTAAACGTGTCTGTATTGAGCGATACGTCAAAGCTTATGTCTCCGGAATTTGCGATTGAACTGTATCTTACTGGGAATCCTAACACTGAGTCAGGAGATCCGCTGCCGATACCATATGCAAACAGTTTGCTACCGACAAACGATGAGCTTGGATATACTGCCACATCGCTCAGGCCGATTCCATTTGAGTCAAAGATATCAAACAACGGTGCCTGATTTACGGTGATCTTTTGTTGAGATTCGATCCATTTAATACCATCATACCAGAAACTGACACCTTGATAATTGTAGCCACGCACTGCGACTGTTTGTGTTTCGGGAACGCAGACACCATCCTCAGCAACAGTAAGCGTGAGCACCGGCCGGGTATCAGGTACGATGGTGGAGAACTCAGAAACATATATCTTGTTTCTTACATTTGGATCAGGAATACTAGCAGTGCCGGTACCTGTGCCGACGCTAGTAGCAATGAACTTTGTACCAACTGTCGGGACACCGATAACACCGATAGCATTCCAGTTCGTATCACCCAAAGTCACGATAGTGTATTCTTGTCCGACCGTGAACTCGCTGGCAGCAAACACATCGCCGGCAGCAGCAAAGATGATGCGGGCACCTGAGAATAGAGCATAATCATTTAAGGTATTAGCAGATGCGACAAATGAGATATCACTTCCGCCTGCAAAAGTTGCGGGGCTTGCCCATGACACAGTGATCGTTAATGTGTCAGTTCCGGTAATATCAGTGATCTGAGCGTTTGTTGGCAGTTCACCAAGAGAATCAGAAATATACATAAGATTCTGAATCTCTCCGGTAACCGAAGTTGCAGGAACTGTGATAGTAGTTGTCGTCGCACTTGCTGCTGCTGATAGCGTAGCAGTCGCATTTGTGTAGACTTGAACATCTGGATAATAGTTTAATGCACCTGCAACATCAACTAAAGGACTCACTGTCCTAGTATCAACGAAGTCTACTGGGCTTTTGCCATCAATACCAGTATTGAATAGTTTTAGATTTGGATAGAACTCAATGATAGGACGGGCCGCCTTATTGGTTGCCGTCGCATATGCTGTAAGTATATCAGGATTATTATTGTATACCGCAGTGGCATTGATGACATCAATATGGAACCATCTATTACTCCTAGACCATGGGTTTCTGCTTATTGAGTTTCTTGCAATAGTCAAGTAATCTGGTAACACAGGAATGTATAATTCTGCGTCCCAATTCGTAGTATCAAACGGAGTTGAGTCATAAGGAACATAGTTACCTTGAGTGAAATTTTCTGGGCATACTAGCTCACTGACTGCGACTAATTCAATCGCAGTTCCTACACCTTGAACATAATATTGACCCGTTAAATAACTTGAAGGAACAATATTTCCGTTAAACTGAACCTTTAGACCATTAGTAAATTTTACTCCATTAGGAGAAGTATAATTTTTTCTACCTAAAATCTGCGTAGCTACATCTATGCCGTTGCTGGCGCTGTTATCAATGAGTTTGATGATACCTACCTTATCCGCGTAAGTCCCGTCTTGATAATAAAGCGTATCAAGCGGTGCAGTTATGGCAGGAATTTCCTGTAGGTCGCCGAGGGCATCACGATAGAAAGGTATGCTCCTATATTGTTGTCCTAATTGGGGAATGATACGTTCATTGATTGGAATAGCTCCGGCTGGATAGAGCCTGACTACAGGATCAGAAGGATCCCCTACGTATTCAATCTGATAAAAATTGTCTCTTACCGTAGTCGTAAATCCATCTTCAAGTTGACCCTGATTGATCACGACTCCCATATTACATGTGCCAACAGTCAAATTTAGAGGTGTCCCATCAGCGATACTGGATACAGAAAAAGTTACAGAATCTTTGATTTCACCGATGTAGTAAACTTGACCATCAGTGATGCCGCCGAACACATTATTAAATGTGACCGTCGTGTTAACGACCATATTATTTGTGTTACCAGAAGATAGGATGAGATAATCAGTGCCGCTTATGTTCGCGATGCTTCCTACGGTTAAAGTTTGTTCTGATCTAGGAACATTATCAAAATTGATTGGCATGGCACCGGCACCTGGTATCAATGCAAGATCAGAGCCGCCGGGCGTAGCAGAGATAGTAAAATCAACTGAGTTCAATATTGAACTGATATAGTAGAACTGTCCTGCATTAATGCCACCAAATGTGGGAGCGTCAAATGTGATCAAGCTCCCTACAGTGAACATGTTCGTATCGCCGGTACTTAGTGTAAAGTTAGTGGCACTAGAACTTCCGACAGTCAGGGTCAGAGGAGTGACTGACTGTATTAAAGTGCTGTTAGTGTCATATGGAACTCCATCCTCACTGAAATAAGAAGAGACATATCCAGTAGGATTGCCCGGATCAATTCCAGTACCATAGAACATCACTGTCAGACCTTCTAGCGATGTCACACCATCTATATTCTCAAATGATGACAAGAGTTGACCGTTGATGCTCTCAAATGGAGTCGTGCTAACTAGATCAACTGTAAGATTACCAGGAATTATGTATTCATTCTGTGCATCAGCAGCAGGAACATTGAAGGTCACAGTTCCTTGTTCGGCGCCGTTGTTGGTTACTCCGAAAACATTTCTTGTGTAGATATTTTGATTAGGGGGAGGCTCATAGCCTGACGTTCCAGGAAGGGTCTGAATCCAAAATTGAGAAGCTTGATTTACAGTGAATGTATATGTTCCTCCCCTTATTAGAGTGAGGGTAGGATTGATGCTGCTGCCGACTTGATTCTGTATTGAAACTTCATAACCATTAGGTAGGTCAGTTATCACATACTGTTC
>Ga0316222_1001368_pt1 | contig 29969 bp, 34 predicted proteins | sample TBH18011metaG_FD_206008 | JGI IMG/M metagenome (GOLD analysis project Ga0316222, IMG submission 206008) | Freshwater microbial communities from Trout Bog Lake, Wisconsin, USA - TBH18011 | ecosystem: Environmental > Aquatic > Freshwater > Lake > Hypolimnion/Profundal zone | place: USA: Wisconsin... | reverse complement strand
TCTACTGAAAGAGCTTCAAATGGAAACTTGGGAAGAGATATGGGGAAGAGTGGCCGCACGGCCATAGCAATTAAAATATTTATGTCGCCGCCTTGGCCTTTATTAAATACGGCCTTATTATGCATTAAATGTTAATGCATGGAGGTTGTCATGTTGAACTTGAAGTTTTCGTCCGAAAAGAAGGTTCTCGTTTCCGAGGCCCGCAAGAAGACCCCCCGACAGGTCGTGCTGGATGGGATCGGCTTTCAGGTGGAATTGCTGAAAAATCCGAATTTCACCGTTGAGCGGGTTCGCTACCGCAAGAATGCCGAGGACGGCAACACGCGGCAGAGCATCAGTCGTCCCCCGCAGCCCTGGTTCTGGAAGTCGGCCAACGGCGACAACCTGCTCATGGAAATTCGCTACGGTCGGACGGTGGTCGAGATTCAGGGTGAAGGTAAGCCCAGCACCATCGTCGCCGGAAAAACCCCGGCGGATGCCATCAAGCTGTTGGAGCAGGTGTCCGCCGCCGTCAACGCCGGTGAACTCGATGGCCCCCTGGCAGCGGCCAAGGCCAAGGCGAAGCACCGTCGCGGCAAGACCGAATAGCTGGTCATCGCCGGATCGTGTATCGGGGCAGGTTGATCGCCAACCTGCCCCGAATGATTCTGCTCACGCCGCATCGGAAAAATCAGGAACGCTACAGTTTCGACGCCGGTGAAGCGTGTTGTTGTCTTCATCGCACAATTTTATTGATGGGATTAGCTCGCGAATTTTATCGCTAAAAACAGCTTGCCACCCACGGTGATATTCGTAGGTCTTGCGATGCTCTCTCCGAAATGCATTTACATGCTCAACGACCTGAAGCAACTCGTCGTATGGCAATACGGTCACCAATTCAGCCTGATCATTTTTTGATTGGGCAAACTTGAGCCTTATGTATGTGATACTGCTGCTCGTAGCTTCGGCGACAACAAAGTGCAGTTTTGCCTTTCTATATGTGTCGGTTTTTCGCGAATTCTTTATTCCATATGTCCAGCCAAGCCCAGTGGCAATGATTTTGCCGTTGGCAAAATACGATGTGGCTCCGCCGAGGTTGTCTTGGACAAACGCTCTTGCTGTTCGTAGCGTAACTGATCTAATAACAACAACTATCTTCATATTGCATCCTGTCGCAAAATGCTGCATTGGCAGCGTTGGGCGTTAGGATTGCTCATTTGCTTAATTGAATGCAATAAATTGATTTACTTTGTTGGCGTCAATAAAACGCTCTAGCTTCGCTACTTAATAATGGCCTCGATAAAGTAGTAGCTTTAATAATTGAAATTAAATCAGGTTGACCAGCTTCCGCTTGGCATCGCTGTCGCCCTCAATGTATTTGGCCGTCATCGCCAAGCTGGCGTGGCCGACCAATTGCTGGACATCACGCAAACTACCCCCAGCCATACCGACCTTCTTCGCCGCCGTAGTGACAAACGTCCTTCTTCCCGAATGCGATGAACACCCCAAAAACCCGAGCCGCTCGTAGAGCCGCCCAAACCACGCGACGACCGTGTTCGCCGTCATACCGATCCCACGCTCGCTGAAAATCACGGGATGGTCTGTACCGCGAAGTCCCCGGCCATGCAGATCGACCAGGGCGGCCCGAAGCTCCTTGTTCATGGGGATGGTACGTCCTGACGCCCGCTTGGTGGCTTTGTCCTCCAAATGAATGACATCCCCAACCTGTCCTTCGGCGTTCAGCACCATCGACCATGTGATGCTGGCGATCTCCTTGGCCCGCATTCCCGCCTTGATGCTCAGCAGGAACATCACCCGATCACGAACGCCATGCCGCGTTGAACCGAGGTGAAGCAGAACCGTCGAGATTTGGGTCGCTGTGAGAACCTTCGCCTGCTTGCCAGCCATGACCTTCAACTCACCATGAAATTAAAGCCGTATATAACTTCAAAATGAGTATAGCAGCCGCATATAAATCGGCCAAGGCCATGGCCTTGAAAAATATGTCACTATTAGTGACTGGCCCTAAAATACCTATTTCATGACGAGTTCGTTATTATGGGGTGGAACGACGTTACGTGTGGAGGCGATATCATCATATTTGTCAGCGGGGCTGCGGGTGCAATGAAACGCGATCTCGGTGGAGACACGGAAAACTCCCGTGGTTGCGAGTGAAGAATGGACGAGGAGCATTCCTCTTCGTTGACCGAACCGATTGGACTATCCTGCCCGTCCACGAGGATCGTCGTGGACACCGTTTTGTGCCGCTGCTGTTTGGGGGGGGGATGATGTCGTTTGAACGTCCGATAACGATTAAGGAAGCCATCGACAGCATCCAGGAGAAGAGGTTTCTCCTTCCCGCGATACAAAGGGAGTTTGTGTGGTCGGCTGACCAAATTGAATTGCTGTTTGATTCATTAATGCGGGGGTATCCAGTTGGATCTTTTCTGTTCTGGAAAATAGACAATGACAGCCAAAAGCAATTTCAATTCTATGAATTTCTCCGCACCTACCATGAAAGGGATCAGTTTCACAACCCAAAAGCCGACATAAAAGGCGTCGGCGACATAACGGCCATTTTAGATGGGCAGCAGCGGTTGACATCATTGCTTATCGGCCTCAAGGGAACATATGCACACAAGTTGCCGAGAAAGAGGTGGAACAATGATGCCGCATTTCCGACCCGCCGCCTGTTCCTCAATCTTCTCTCTCCAGCGGATAACAATGATAGGGAGTATGACTTTAGATTCCTGACGAAGGAAGAGGCTTCTGAATCTGACGAAAAAACGCACTGGTTTGCCGTTGGCGATGTTCTGGACTTTTTAGAGCCGCACAAAGTTAATGAATACCTAATAGAACATGATTTGATGTCAAGGCCAAAGGTTGCGGCGACATTTGCAAATAAGTCCTTATTTAATTTGCAGAAGCTTGTTCACGACAAGGAGATAATAAATTACTTTCTTGAACGGGGCGAATCGCTCGATAAAGTGTTGAATATTTTTATTCGCGTTAACAGCGGCGGCACGAAGCTAAGCTACTCTGATCTGTTGCTGTCAATAGCGACTGCTCAATGGAACAAGCGAGACGCCCGTGAGGAGCTTAATGATTTTGTCACGGAGATAAACCGCTCTGGCGGAGTGTTTAACTTCGACAAAGACTTTGTGCTAAAGTCGTGCCTTGTCGTTTCTGGGTTTAAGGACATTGCCTTTAAGGTGGATAACTTTAAAGACGAAAATATGAAAAAAATTGAGGACGACTGGGATAACATAACCGCGTCGATTCGCACTACTGTAAACCTCGCCGAGAGCTTTGGATATGACAGGGAGACGCTAACATCTAGTAACGCCCTTATTCCGGTTGCTTACTATCTTCATCAGAATGGCACCCCTAAAAACTTTGTTGAATCCGGCAAATTCTCTGAAGATAGGGCGGAAATCAGAAAGTGGCTATCTATCACGCTCTTAAAAAGGACATTTGGAGGCCAGCCTGACAACGTTCTGCGTCCAGTGCGTCAGGTTCTTCAAAAGCATGTCGGTGAGCCATTTCCTTTATCGGAGATTGCCAAGGAACTGAAGTCCACAACGCGACCAATCGTATTCGATGACGGTGAAATATCTGATTTGCTGTATAATGAATATGGTTGGAGCTACACATTTTCTGTGCTTGCCTTGCTGTATAAGCACTTGGATTTTAGGAACAAGTTTCATCAGGACCACATTTTTCCGAGGAAACTATTTACAGAAGCACGTTTAAAACGGCGAGGGATAAAATCCGATAAGATTGATTTTTTCCTTGAGCACTACAACAGAATCGGCAACCTCCAGCTAATTGAGGGATTGCCAAATCAGGAAAAGTCCGCAAAGGAGTTTGATGTTTGGTTTGGCGAAACATTTAAGTCAAAAGCCGATAAGGCGGCTTATAGGGAGCGTCACTATATCCCTGATGTCGAATTCTCTCTTGAGAACTTTCAAACATTTATCGAAGCGAGGGAGGCGATTCTGGTCGCTCAGCTTTCCAAGGAACTACTTATAGAGAGAACGCCGTAGAAGTTAAATGCACAGGGTCGGATGATCGCCATTCGTCCCCATGCACCACTTCAACGCCTCCTATCTGTCAGGCGACCTGGATCATCCGTTCGCCGTTGCGATGCCAGGGATTGGCGAACCGACGACCGAGCGGCGTCAGGCCGACTGCATCTGCAAGCTCATGTGAGAAGACCAACAGTTCGGCCCCATCCTTGCCGCCGCCGTATTTCCAACTGGTCGCTACCATCGAAAATCCCGCATAGAGCCGCCGCACCCGTTCGGCATTGTTGTAGGACATGAGCCAGCATCCCAGCCGGGAACGAAGAACCTCAGCCAACCGACCATGGTCGAAGTTCCGGTGGGCATCGCCTTTGTAGCCATAAAGGGTCGCCTTTTCCGGGGGCAAGAAGTATGGCGGATCGAGGTAGGCGAAGGTGTCAGGGTGTCGGGAAAGGCTGGTTTCAAAGTCGGCCTGGCCGACACTGATGGTGGGAATTCTGACCCCAGCCAGCTTGTCGATGCAGGACGTGGTGAATCGATTGCCGTTCAACCCGCTGAACCCGCCGCAGAAGGTCAGGCCACCGAACGAAGCCCGGTTGAGGGCAAAGTAGGCGGCGGCCTGTGTCAGCGGATCGGTGATGTTGAAGTAGGTGGCCTGGAGGTCGTAGAACGCCTCCCGGCTCATTGGGTGAAACTGGCGAGCAGCGTCAGCCACGGCACCTGCGTCATGCTTGATGTGCCGCCAGCAGTTCACCAACGGCTCAAACAGGTCGTAGCCATAGACCTGGACGCCGCGTTGCCCAAGGTCCAATTCGACAGCACCACCACCAAGAAATGGGGAGCATACTTCATCGACGTGATCAGGGATGTAGGAAGTGATTTCTTTTTTGCCGCGATCTTTGCCGCCAGCATAACGAAAAATTGTCATTTAATAACCTCATCAAACAAGGCGTTGCCTTGCTTGATGATTGAACATTGGCCATTTTGTTATCAATATTTATTAATTACTTTGGCGTATATCGGATGGCAACGTGTTTGATAAAATGGCACGGTATTTACTGCGGCGTCTTAAGTTGCTGTTTGCGTCTTTTGCTTGCATCTGAAAGTGTCAATTTATTTGTGCGGCAAATATCTGCGTCGGACGGTGGGTGTGCCATGCGGTTCTTGCATAACGCCTTGATCATGAAAAAGCCCCGGCGAATTTCTCCGCCGGGGCTTTTTGAATCAGTGGGCTGTCACTTCTTTTTGCGACCGATGCCCTTTTTCTCGGCGGCCACCTTGTCCAACTCTGACCGCTCGTTGATTAAGGCGACCAGCTTCTCGTCACCACCAGTCGCCGCGTCGATCAGCCCCTGGTATAGAGCCTTCAGATCGCTGAGGCTCGCGGCCTCGAACCATTCGGTGTCATTGATCACCAGCGGGGAACGCAGAATTTTGAACCGGTAACCTTCGCCGGCCTTGACGAACCAAGCCGTGCGGGAATTGATCTCGCCGCCGTCGATGGCGGACTGGATCATTTCCTGCTGTTCCCGCACCTTCTTGACGAACCGGGTAATGGGCGTGCTTTTGGAAGGTGACGGACTGCGGGTGGGTGCGGACGCAGGCTTCAACTGGTCGAGGAACGACATGTAGCGAACTCCTTCGCGAGATCACGGCCAAAAACTTGTCCCGCATCCTATCGAAGTCCGACATTTATAACAAGATCGACCTATTTAACCGACTTAGAACGCCACTATCGGCTTAGCAAGCAACTGCGTGGCGTAAAATCTGATCAACAGCTTCGGTTATGCTAACATCACGGTTAAGAACAATCAGATTGCCCATTTTCTGCATCTTGTTCCAAGCAGTAACGCGGTGTTGGCCGTCAGCAACCCTGTCAATATCCCGCATTGCCAAGATGAGAGATACGGACAATGCATGTACAAATAGCTCGTCGCCGTCAGTGGTGATCGAATACCCAAGCGTCTCGTATTCATCATCTTCAGTGGTGATGATGATCTTGCATGCGTCATAACCGGCGTCTTTGTCGCCGCCGGTTGAAATGGTTAGCGTTCCATTTCTGCTAAGAGCCAGATCGACATCATATTTGTATCCCATCGGCGTAGGCAAATCGACAAGTTTGCACTGAACGGCTTTGACTAGGTTTTTACCAAAACCTTCATCGCCAAGAATGCCCCTTGCGAGCATCCCGACATTGGACAGAGCCGGACGATATGTGTAGGCCATTTTCTTTACTCCACATAGTTTTCGGAAAGCCAAGCGTCGGGCGACCTATAAAACTTGAACATTTTGTCACCTTTTCGTTTGGACGACACCTTGCCGGTCTTCTTCTGCTGCCGCGTGAATTCCATTCCGAGCCTGGCCGCCTGCGAAAACAGCGGAATCTCCGCATCGCTCCGCAGCTTTCTCATCTTGGCCCGGCGAAATCGGTGATCAAACTCGTCCTTATTATAAATCGCCAGCCTGACAAGTTCGTAGGTGATTATAAGACGGTCTACCACCTCATCTTCATCGTCATTACCCGCATCAATGCGACCGACGAACAGATCGGCAAACCTGTCAAGTGCATCGTTACATCCTGCCTTGATGTCGGAAATATCTTCCGCGTGGAAGATATTTTGCTCATTCTTGCTGGTATCATGCACGGCAGCTTCCTTGCACAGCTTGATGCACACTATATCATGCAGATTGAATTTGCACAATAGGCACTTGACAGCATGTCGGCGTCGTGATCGTGGCGTCAATGGTTTTACGCGGATCGACGCTAGGACGGTTTTAAAAAGCGTAGGGCGGTTTCTTAATTATCCGGCTACATACCATCAGGCCTATTATTTTATAAGCCACATTTTAAGAAAATCGAGATCACACTCTGGATGAGTGTGCAATCATTTTTTTGTTGACCATCTGAAAAAATGAAGCTACCGTGGTGTTAGTTTGAAACGCAGGTAGCAGCATGTTAGATCACGTGAAGCTAAACAAGATGACGGCAATGATGGTTGGGGCAACGCCGACCGAGGCTGATAACGCATATAGGGCCATTGTTAAAATGGTTAAGGCTAATAATGTAGCCCCATCGAATGTCCATCTTCATGTCTATGGTGACGAGGACGACTATGTAGGTTCGCTGCTAAAGGATAAGGACGACGAGATCGACCAGCATCTAAGCGAGCTTGAGGCCGCCTACGATGAGATTGAGAAGCTCCGGGCCGAGAACGGCACGATCGCCATGTTGCAGGCTGAGGTCGAACGCCTTCAGTCCGAAAACGAACGGCTCAAGGCTGAGAACGCCCAGCTACAGGACGCGAGCGATCTGCTGGGCGGAACCAATCGCGACACCGGCACCTTCGGGTGCCAGGACCAGGATGAGTTGGACGCCTATCGCAGCGAGGACGGTGAACCGCTGGCTGCGGTGAAACGCGAACTGCGGAAGGTCGTCCCCATCAAGTTCGGCTTCAAAAACGTGGTCTGGCACCTGCTGAACGCCAATGGGCTGAGGCGGGCCAAAGGCACCGTTTACGCATGGCTGTCGGGCCGCACGAAGATGCCCGCCGCCGTGCTGGACATCATCAAGGCCGAAGCCGAACGGCTGGAGGCGGCTGGTGTCGAGAAGTTCGGCTTGGAATGGAAGGCGATGCAGAAAGGTTATCTCTACGGTTTTAACTACTAAACGGAGTGCTGAGAAATGAGAGTCTGGATTGGTAATTGGGGTCAAACCGACGAAGGCTCGGTGACGCCAAAGGAAGCCGCAAAGGCAGCATTTCGATCCTGCTGCGGACGCACACCACGCTTTGATCGCGACGTGACCGACTGGGATGCGGCTTACTTCGACCATGTAAGCGGCAAGATCGCAGAAATTGGATGGTCAGAAGATGAAGCGGAAGCAAGGGGTGGTCGCTCCTGGTGTGACGCTGTAATGGAAGAAATCATCCCGCTTCAGAAAATAGCGGATTAAATGAGACAGACACTACGAATCGGCGATCTGGCAGTAAAATGGTGTGAAGCAGGCATCCCTTTGGTGGGGTATTCGCATAATGCCCGCTTCAAGCTGGCGGTCGAAGCTGATCTATCGGACGCTGGACAACCACGGCAACGACCACAGCATGGATCAGGGATGAAGAAGCTGGTGTGCCTGACGGCGGTCAGCGTGGAAAACCGTGATGATCTCTTCGCCATCAGCGACCACCCGCTTGTTCACCAACCGCTCAGCCGCCTCGATCTGCCGCTTGGCATTGGCGATGATCCGTTGGGCGTCCTTCTTCGCCAGGATCACGCCATCGCCGGTGTCGGTGCCGTAGTTCAGGATGAATTCGACATCCCGTTCCCGCAGCCCTCGCTGGCGGATGCGACCACGAGCATGGTTGGTAAAGGCGGTCATAGGTCGATGTCCTTGCCGTCGATCTTTACCGTCATCCCACGGCAGTTGTCGGCAAGCAGCCAGTCAGTTTGACCCGGCTTCTTGATCCAAAGGTCACGCCATGCGTTACGGCTGGTGCTGGTGATGGTGTTGACCAAATTTGCCGGGGAATAGGATTTCCCCTCGTAGATGATCGCATCGCCTTCAACCACAGCAGTATAGACCCGGCCCTTGTAGTTCATGCGGATGCTCGTGCCGTGGGGCAGGAACAGGTGGCTGTCCTTGTGCTTCCACAAGTACCCTCGGCTCTCGGTCTCTGGCTCATCAAACCGGTAATGCAGAAAGGTGTTGGGATCGTTTCGAGCCAGGATGAGGCCCTGGTCAATGAAATCGCTGATCACATCCACCGGGTCACGGTCGCTGCCTTCTTCGCGGATGAAGTCCACCACTTCGAGAAACTGGCTTGTCGGGATCGTGATCGAAATCTGCCTGGACATGCTCATATCTCCTCGTTCGTGCTGAAATCAACTTAAACCCATTGGGGGCGGGGTTTCAAGCGGAAAAACGCACGAACGAGTAATTTCACGCAATTTCGAGGATTGCACCTTAGCGTGCCGGTCAATCCCCGACAAAGCCGACGCTGGCGGGTGGTTCTCAACGGTGATACAAATGAGCCGTTGGGTGCTGTGAAAACCGCAGGAATCCTGGCGTTTTTGAAGGTTGGGGCCAATCCCTTCCGGGACGCCAACAAAAATTCCCTTTATTTTTCAGCACGGTAGATGAGCGATCACGAGATACAAAGGCGATCCGGGAGTTCTTGTCTGTCCTGCGGCGCTGCCGTATACTGCCCCCATGGAACGCGCTCCGGTCACTGTCGTTGAAGTTCCGCCGTTCCCGGCGGCCGCCAAGAGTGTCTGGTCCGACGCAGAGCGAATGGAGTTCATCGACTTCATCGCCCGCAATCCGAAGGCCGGGGAGGTGATCGTCGGGTCGGGCGGGGTTCGGAAGGTTCGTTGGAGTCGCGCCGGGACGGGCAAACGCGGCGGTGTCCGGGTGATATATTTTTACCACTCCGAACGCCTACCGGTGTTTCTGCTGACGGCCTACGCGAAGACCGTTCAGGACAACTTGACCGACGCGCAAATCAAGGCCATGGCGCGGATCGTCGCCACCGTCGTTGAGAGGTACGGCTCATGAGCACGCGGAACATCGGAAACGAAATCATCGAGGGGCTGGAAAGCGCCCTCCATTATCTGGACGGCAATACCGTCGGCGCCGTCGCCCATGTCGTTCGGGTGCCGGAAACCGTCAACGTGAAGGCTATCCGCGAGCGTACCGGCCTGAGTCAAGATCGCTTCGCCGAGCGGTACGGCTTCCGGGTCTCGGCCTTGCGCGACTGGGAACAGGGACGCCGCCGCCCCGACCGCACCGCCCGCATTCTCCTGACCGTCATCACCCGGAACCCCAAGGCGGTGGAGGATGCGCTGTCGGTGGACGCCGGAGGCGCGGCTGAGGTTTAGGCCGACGCCGCAGTCGGGCGGCGATCATCCTCCCCCCACCACCGGCGGGGTCTCTTGCCGCGAGTGGTCATTCCCCAAACGAAATCAATGCGTTCCGCTACGCCCCGTCATCACGCTCGGGACGCCAATCCGCGGACCTACGCGGAACCACTCCGCTTTTCGCTCCGGCTCTCGTCGGTTCTGTGGATTTTTCCTCCAACCGGGGATGGGCGGCGGAGGCTCGACTGATTCGGATGCCATGTGCTTCCGTGTTTCGAAGCCCGCACTCCGCTCCCACGTTTTGCGCCCGAAATCATCATGCCTCTTGGCGTCATATCGCCTCCTTTGCCATGATGTGCCAGACGCGCGAACCGGGGGCACGATGGCGACACGGCAGAAGGTCTGGGTCAAGATTCTGACCAAGGGCGACAAGGCGGAGATCGCCTCCGTCTGCGGGCGCTTCATCACGGAGGTGCTGAAGCCGCGCTTCCTGCCGGAGCTTCGCCCGACCAAATTCAACTATCCCGTCGATATAACCGGCAAGTGGCGTGGTGACCGCTACAGCTTCATTCAGCGCTATCGGTCGGGCTTCTCCGACAACGACGGTGCGGAATTCGACAGCGCCTTCGCCCGCCTTGACCACGTCAGCGGCGAGCGCTTCGACCTGATGTGGCATCGCCATACCGGGCAATGGCTGTGCTTCCAAGCCGACGTCACCTTGGACGAGGCGTTGCGGCTGATGGAAACCGAAGAAATTCTCTGGCCCGTTTGACCATGACCAACGGCGCACAATTACGACGGCGCCGATCCTCGCATCATCTACGACACCGCCACCATTTTCATTCCAGACCTTGTCACCCGCCCCGTTGGGGTGATCGCCGACGCGGGCGCACCTGAATATCGGCGGAGGCCTCGCCCGGACTATGCATATTAGCCACGGCAATCGCAGGAATTGCGGCGGTAACGTGGCCGTTGTAATCCCGGTCATCTCGCCGAAGTTTCCGGGAGGCTCCGGGCTAAATTAAGTGAAGCGTCACCGTGAACCCATATCGTTCGGATGCCGGAAACCGTCAACGTGAAGGCCATCTGCGCGCGTACCGGCTTGAGTCAAGATCGCTTCGCCGAGCGGTAATGACGATTTTCCCTCGATTTTGCGGGGCGTCCATGCCAATTTTCTTGGCCATGAATCCGAAGAATCACGCCGCGCTCGCTGATCGCGTAACCAAGGCCGCGGAGGCGGCGCTCGCCACGCAGAGTTATGTCAGCCCCGTCGACGTGCTGGTCGGAATCGGGTGGCTCGACCCTGGCGCGCGCGATCGTTGGCGGCAGGGGCAAGTCGACTGTCTTGAGGGGGTTGTCCAGAGCAACCTGCCGCGAATATCCGAAGCCATGAAGATCTTTCGCGCCTGGGCCGCCGCAAAAGGTCTGCTCGCCAGCGAGACAATATACGTGGCACGGGCTGCCCAGCGACAGGCGTTGCGCTTTAGCCGAAGCGGTGACCCGACGATCGAACGGCTGTACCGCACTCACTGGATTTCACCGGCACTGTTGTCGAAGAAGCGGGAACGCTTGGCGGAGAAGTCGAACCGGGCGCCCGAGTTGGTGGTGATCCAACCCCTGGACGCCGATTGGACCTGCCACCGATGCGGTGGCACCGGCTCCCTTCTGATGATGGAAAATGGCGGGCCGGCCTGCTTGCGTTGCGTCGGTCTGGACGATCTGGATTTTCTGCCGGCGGGCGACGCGTCGCTGACGCGCCAGGCCAAAGCGAAAAGCACGCGATACGCTGTCGTCGTGCGTTTCAGCCGAAGTCGTCGCCGCTATGAACGGCAAGGTCTGCTGATCGAACGACAGAGCGTGGACGATGGTCGTCGCGAAGAATGAAGGCGACCACCCAAGCCTGTGGCTAGAGCGCATCCTTAAACCTTGGCAGGGCATCCCGCGGGGGCGAGGCGGACGATTCTTTCGGCCAGGCGCTCGGCCTCGTCGAGATCGTGGGTGACCATCACCACGGTGGTGCGGCGGTCGCGCCAAGATTGGCTGACCAGAGCCCGCACCAATTCGGCACTGTCGCCGTCGAGCGACACGAAGGGCTCGTCGAGCAGCAGCACGTCCGGCTCGACCGCCAGGGCGCGGGCCAAGGCGGCGCGGCGGGCCATGCCGAGGGACAATTGCCGGGGCAGCAGCGGGCCGGCCCCGGCCAGCCCCACCGCCGCCAGAGCGGCGGCGATGGCGGAAGGCGACAGGGCGGGAGCGGCCAGGGCGATGTTGCGCGCCACGCTGTACCACGGCAGCAGGCGCGGTTCCTGAAAGACGATGCCCAGGCGGCCGCGGGCTGTCACCTTGCCGATGAAATCGCTGTCGAGCCCGGCCAGGATCGACAGCAGCGTCGACTTGCCGCACCCCGACGGGCCGGTAATGGCAACGAACTCGCCGGCCGCCACCGACAGCCTGAGGTCGCGCAGCACCACCCGGTCGCCCAGGCGCTTTTCGTCGATGCGGGCTTCGATGCCGTCAACCACGCCAGGCCGTCACCTTTCGTTCCAGCGGCGCCAGGATCGCCAGTTCGATGCCATGGACCACCACCACGAAGGCCAGGCTGTAGGCCAGGATGCCGGCCACGTCAAACAATCCGAAATAGACATGCAGCTTGAAGCCGATGCCGTCGCTGCGCCCCAGCAATTCGACCATCAGCACGATCTTCCAGATCAGCGCCAGCCCCGAGCGGGCCGACACCAGCAGAAACGGCGCCAATTGCGGCAGCATCACATGGCGGATGGTGCCCCAGCGGCCGAAGCGATAGGCCTTGGCCACCGCCAGGGTGCCGGGATCGAGGCCGCGGGCGCCCTCGCGCACGGTCACCACCACCGAGGGGATCTTGTTGACCGACACCGCCGCCAAAGCCGCCGCCTCGGTCAGGCCGAACCACATGTAGCACAGGATGGTGGTGACCAAGGCGGGCATGTTGAGGAAGAACACCAGCCAGCCATCCACCACCCCATCTATGGCCGGAACTCGCCCCAGCACCATCCCGATCACCGTCCCCAGGCAGAGCGACAACACGAACGCCGCGAACACCCGCGCCAGGGTGATGCCCAGGTGATGCAGCAGATCGCCGTGCATCACCCCCGCCACCATCACCCGCGCCACCTGGGTGGGCGACGGCAGGGTGGCGCCCGGCAACAGTGTCGCGACCGCCTGCCAGGTCAATGCCAGCAGCAGCAACGACAATGCTTGGTGGCCGAGGCGGGAGCGCGTCAAAAGCGCAGTCCCGGCCAGAAGGTGCCGTCCTGCAGCACCGGCGCCGGCCCCACCAGCTCAGGCCCGCCGGTCTCGGCCAACAGGGCGAACATCCGGGCGGCGTCGGCCCGTTCCCGCTCGCCCCAGGCGGTGGGGATGCCGGCGCAGAAGCCCTGGCGCAGGCGCTCGCGGGTGGCGTCGTCGCTGGCCTGGGTCAGCGGATCCAGGCGCCGCCATTTATCCGGGTCCGAGCACAGCAGCCGGCGGCCTTCCGCCTCGGCGGCGACGAAAGCGCGCACCACGTCGGCATGGGCCTCGAGCCAGTCGCGGCGGAACACCCACCCCAGCAGCGGTGGGTTGGAGGCAATGCCCAATTGACCGGCGACGGCGCCGATCTCGACCACCCGCACCGCGCCCGCGGCCTCAAGCGGCACCGCCGCCTGCCAGAACGTCAACAGCGCGGCGAGCCGGCCGGCCTTGAATTGTTCGGCCAGCAATGGCGGCGCGCCGAAGCTTTTATCGACCGTCTTGTCCAGGTCGAGGCCGTCGCGCTTGCTCGCCAGGGCGCGCAGCAGCAGCCAGCTCTTGTCGAGCGGCCCGCCGGCGATGCCCAGGCGCTTGCCGGCCAGGTCGGCCAGGGAATGGATCGGCGAGCCGGCCGGCACCAGCAAGGCGCCGGTCATGGTCGACCACGGCAGGAAGGTCAGGTCCTGGCCCATGGCCCGCTGGCGCGACACCCACAGCCAGTCGCTGACCATGCCATCCACCGCCCCGCCCAGCAGAGCCACCGCGGCGCCGTCCTTGCCGGCCGTCTCGACCGGGCGCACCCGGATGCCGTGGGCGGTGTCCAGGCCCTCGGCCCGGATCGTCTCGACCTCCCATTGCACCGAGCCGAAGGCCAGCAGGCCTAGCCGAATCTCCGGATCCGCCGCCCACGCCGACGCGGTCCAGGTCATCAACACCAGAATTGCGGCAAATATTTCGCGCGTCATTTCATTCCGCCATCCCGCCGAAGCGGGGAACCATGTTGGAGCAGGGTAATGTCATTACCGTAGGCGTAAGACCAAGGTCGAATGGAGCGCGATGCGGCAGTTGAGTCAAATTGTCACTTGTCGAGTTGGGATGCTCGATCAAGGCGATTGTACTGCGTTAACCACGCATCGTCTCTCCCTACATCCTCCACTAGCGACCCCCGTGCCGTCAACTCCATGGGGGGCGCTCTTGGCGGGTCCTGTGTCTTTTGGCACAGGACCCGCTCTTTTTTTGCCTCGACGGCGGCTCACACGCCACGAATAGCGGCGGTGAAGCGTTCGAATTCCTCCCGCAGCGTTTCGGCCCGCTGGCCGAGCTCCAGGGCGGCCGAGTGGACGCCGGTGGCCGCCGTGCCGGTGTCGGCGGCGCCGACGTTCATGTCGGCGATGCGGGCCGACACCTCGGCGTTACCGTCCGCCGCGGCGCGGGTGGCGCGGGTGATCTCGTCGGTGGCGGCACCGGTTTCGTCGATCGCCGAGGCGACCATCGTGGCGATATCGCTGATTTGGACGATGGTGCCGCTGATGCCCTGGATGGCCTCCACCGTTTGCGAGGTGGCGGCCTGAATCTCGGCGATCTGCTGGCCGATTTCGCCAGTGGCGCGGGCGGTCTGGGTGGCCAGGACCTTGACCTCGCCGGCAACCACGGCGAAGCCCTTGCCGGCTTCTCCGGCCCGGGCCGCCTCAATGGTGGCGTTGAGCGCCAGCAGGTTGGTCTGGGAGGCGATGAGCTGGATCAAACCGACCACCTCGCCGATGCGCTGAGTGGCGCTCACCAGGCTTTGCACCATGGTGTTGGTCCGCTCGGCCTCGGCCACCGCATTGGTCGCCATGGTCGCCGATTGGGACACGTGCGAGCCGATTTCGGTCATGGCCATGGCCATCATCTCGCACGATTCGACGATGGCGTCCACGTTGTTGGCCGCCGTTTCCGAGGCGGCGCCGGCGGCGCGGGCCTGCTCGGTGGTGCGGTTTGCGGTGGTCGACAGGTCGTCGGAGGTGTGCTCCAGGCGATCCGCCGCATCGGCCACTTTCACCAGGGTCTGGCCGACCAGGCTGTCGAAGCTGGCGATCTGGCGTTCCAGTTCCTCTTGCCGCGCCGCCTTGCGCGCTTGCTCGCGGCGCTCCTCGGCGTGGCCGGATTCGATGCGGGCGATGTTGTCGGCGATGGCGGTTTGCATGATTGCCAAGGCCGACAGCAATTGCAGGGTTTCATTGCGCGACGGACGATCCTCGATCGGATTGTCCAGCCGGCCGGCGGCGATGGCTTTGGCCACGGTGGCGGCCCGTTGCAGGGGTGGCACCACCGCCTGGGAAATGGCGACGGCGATGGCCACCGACACCAGTACCGACAGGGTGACGGCGATCATCATGCTGCGGCTGTCGGCCGCCTTGGCGGTGTCGATATCGGCGCGATACTTGGCGGCGTCCTCGGCGAAGCGCTCGGTCAGCGCCTTGATGCCACCGTCGATTTCCGACAACCGATCGGCCAGCCCGAAGGCGCCGCTGTTGGACAACGCCGCCACCTTCGAGCGGATGGAGCGGCCATCCTCGGCCGCCGCGTCGGAAATCGCCCGCTCGACGGTGGCGTCGACCTCGCGCAGCAAGCCGTCCAATTCCGCCTTGTCGTCGTCGCCATCCACCGTGGCGTCGCCGCGATGGCCAGCGGCGAAGCGGGCGAAGGCGATTTCCAGATGATAGGCGTGGTCGACCCCGGTAAACGCCTTGTCGTAAAGATTGGCGGCCAGAGTCTCCAATCCCACCTGCTGACCATGGGTGAAAGTTGCGAATCCCAACAGGATGAGGATCGAACTCAGGGCCGAGAACAGCAGGGTCAGGCGAATTGGCATGGGGTCACTCGTTTATCATGGCGGCCTAGCGCCCGTCGAGAATTGGCCCCCCGATTATCGGGCCTTCGCGCAATTTGAAACATTCGACTTTTGGCCCATTGGCGGCAAACGGACGGTGGGCTTCCCCACCGTCCGAACCCAACACTCAGCCCTTGCCGAACACCACCATCACTGAAGTCTGGTTGATGTGGCCGAGAAAGGCCTCGCCATAGGTGGCGAACCCGATGGACGGCATCTTGAAGACGTCGCCGTATTCCTTGAGCTGGTCATGGGCCTTCAGGCCCAGGCTGCGCAGGATGCAGTTGAAGTTCAGCAACCCCTGGACGTCCATGTCGCTGGTCGCGGCGGCCAGGGCAGCGGCGGTGTCGTGGACGATGTCGCCGCCGCGCATCAGGTTGAAAGTGATGCCTTCGGTGATCTCGCAGTAGAAATTCAAGCCCTCGCCGTCATCGGCGACCCGCTGCGGCGAGCGGATGTAGATGTCCTGGGTGTCGCCGAGGTCGAGCACCAGCCCGATCGGATATTCCATGAAGCAGGCGGTCGGGTCGCTGAATTGCACCCCGGCTGCCGTCAGTGCCTCGGTATAGGCAGCCAGGGCCGGCTTGCCGTTGAATTCCAGCACCTCCCGCCCGCTGATGCGGGTGGCCGTCAGTTCGGCGGCCAAGGGCACGAAGCTTTGGGTCTTGAGGATGCGATAGGGCACGGCGCAACGGGCCAAGGCGACCACCGCCCGGCCGCTCTGGGCCACGCCATTGGCGAAGACGCAGGTCCGCTTGAATTGCAGGTCGTCGCCGGCCGAGCCGCCGACGAAGCGCAAATCATTGCCGGCCCCCAGGACCTGCATGGCCTGCTCCTCCATGCCGGACAAGCCGTCGAAGAACACCAAGCCCAGGTACTTGGCCGGATCCATCGCGCCGACCGACTCGCCGAAATGGCTGGCGAAGGCGGCGAAGGCGGTGGCGACGCTGGCTTCCAGGTTGCTCAGGTCGATGGTCTGGACCAACAGGCTGGGCAACACGGCGCGGCCGATGGCAATGGCGACCACGGATTGCTCGCTGGCCTGACCGGTGACGAATTCACCGGCGGCGGTACAGCCGAAGGTCTGGGTTCCGGGAAACCGCGCCGCGATGGCGGGAGCCAGGGTCACGGGGTCGTACTTGATCGACGAGAAGTAGAGGATAGCGGCGGCGTCGCTCGGCAAATCGCGGGCGAGTCCGGCGACGACGTCGTCGACGCTTTGCCCGCTGGCTGCGGCGGTGACAAAATTATTGCTCATTCGTGCCTCCCTGGGCGCCGGTTCAGTGGATGTTATTTTTCTGGGCGAAGTCTTTTATTTTTTGCAAGACCGGAGCCGGCGTCGGCGTGTCGTACTTGGTTGGGTCCGTGTAGGGCTTTGGCACACCGGCGAAGATCAACTTAACCGCCCGTTCCGGGTTGAATTTCCCCGCCCCGCCGTGGATTTGCTCCACCAGCCTCTTCCCTTCAGGCATGATCATCTCCATGAATAAGTAAATAATGAATGGACTCCCGTTGATGCGGATGGTCGAAGACTCAAGGCGCCCGGTCAATTCGACCATTTGCCAATAGACCCGCGCGCCATGTCGGTTTCTCGTTCCAAGGTCGGGGTTGCTGGCGCTTCGGGCGCGACCCTAGGCTGAATGCCCCATCGAGGCGACGGGAGGGCGGCGTATTGCGGCGGATACTACTGATGATCGGCCTGGCGCTGGCCTGGTTGCTGGCGGGAAATCCACCGGCCCGCGCCGGCTTGGCCGAGCGCGACCTGGCGGGACTGATCACCCCGCCCATGCAATTGGGCACCCGCGACGCGGCGCTGCCGATCTGGACCCTGCTGGATGGCGGCGGCGCCATGATTGGCTATGTGTTCGAATCGGTCGATCTGGCGCCGATTCCCGGCTTTTCCGGCACCCCGATCGATCTGCTGATCACGGTGGACAAGGCCGGCACCTTCATGGACGTCCGCGTGCTCAGCCAGAACGAGCCGGTCTTCGTCGACGGCTTGGGGGTGGAGCCGATGAACGAATTCGTCCGCCAATACGCCGGCAAATCGGTGGCGACCAACATCAAGGTCGGCAACGCCCACAATGACGACCGTCGCGACAGCGCCAACACCTATATCGACGGAGTCACCAAAGCGACCGCGTCGGTGCGGATCATCAATGAGACGGTGCTGGCGTCGGCCCTGAAGGTGGCGCGCGAGCGCATGGCCGGGGTTTCCCCCAAGCCGGCCTCGCGGCCCAAACCGGACGTCCGCCAGGCGATGGACTGGAACGCCCTGGTTGCCGCCGGCCTGCTCAACCATCTGCACCTGACCAACCGCGACGTCGCCGCCGGCTTCGCCGGCACCCAATTCGCCGCCGACGCCGCCGATGCCGATCCCGACGGGCTGTTTCTCGACCTGTGGTACGCCGACATCGGGGTACCGACCATCGCCGCCGCCCTGCTGACCGAGGAAGGGCGCCGCCGCGTCGCCCGCCACGTGGAAAGCTATGAAGAGCCGGTGCTGGTGCTGGCCAATGGCCCCTATTCCATCACCGGCGAGAATTTCGTCCGCAATTCCGTCCCCGACCTGATGTCGATCCACCAGCAGGGCTTTCCGGTCAATCTGCGCGACGCCGACGTGGAAACGGACTTCCAACCCGGTCTGCCCCGTTTCGCGCAGGCCCTGGTGCTGCGGATCGACACCCGGCTGGGCTTCGATCCGGCAACGCCATGGGATCTAGGCATCCGGGTGCGCCGCGACGGCGGCATGCTCTACTCCGCCAGCGCCGCCCACGACTTTACCACGACTTACCAGCTGGCCGCCGATTGGTTCGAGGCGCCCAAGGCGGAGGTGGATCTGCCGCAATGGCTGATCGCCTGGACCAGCGAGCCCTGGGAAATCGGCGGATTGCTGGTGTTTCTCGCCGCGCTGGCCCTGGTGCTGGCCCGCCAATCCTGGGCGGTGACCCCGCCCTCCCGGCTGACGCCGCTGCGCCTGGCCATGTTGGCGGTGACGCTGGGCTTCGTCGGCTGGTACGGCCAGGGCCAATTGTCGATCGTCAACCTTCTCGCCCTGGACAAGGCGCTGGTGGCCGGCGACAGCCTGGCCTTCTTCCTGCACGATCCCTTCACGGTGGTGGTGTGGCTGTTCACCTTCGCCACCCTGCTGATTTGGGGGCGCGGCAGCTTCTGCGGCTGGCTGTGCCCGTTCGGCGCCTTGCAGGAATTGGTCGGCGCCGCCGGCCGGCGCCTGGGCCTGCGGGAGATCCGGGTGCCGTGGCCCCTGCACCGCCGCCTGCTCGGGCTGAAATACGCCGTGCTCGGGGTGCTGCTGGTGGCGGCGCCGCTGTCGCCCGCCCTGACCGACCGCCTGGTTGAAGTCGAGCCCTTCAAGACGGCCATCACCTTGATGTTCGTCCGTTCCTGGCCGTTCAACCTCTATGCCGTCGCCATGCTGGGCCTCAGCTTGGCGGTCTATAAGGGCTATTGCCGCTACCTGTGTCCGCTGGGGGCGGGATTGGCTCTGCTGGGGCGGCTGCGGCGGTGGGACTGGATTCCGCGACGGGTGGAGTGCGGATCGCCCTGCCAGCTCTGCGCCGTCCGCTGCCGCTACCAGGCGATCGACCGCGCCGGCCGAATCGATTACGCCGAATGCTTCCAGTGCCTGGATTGCGTCGCCATCGTCGATGACGCGACCACCTGCGTGCCACTGGTAATGGCGGCCAAACGGGCGCGGTCGCCACGGGAGAAAATACATGTCCCCACCCATTGACCGCCGTCGCTTCATCAGCGTGGTCGGTGCCGCCGCCGGCCTGGCCCTGGTTCCGCTGCTGGCCGGCGGCCGCGCGCGGCCGATCACCTGGACCGGTACCGCCATGGGAGCGCCGGCCAGCATCACCCTATACCACCCGGAGCGCCGGGTGGCGGAGCGGCTGATCGGCGAATGCGTTGAGGAAATCATCCGGGTCGAGAGCTTGTTCAGCCTGTTCCGCCGGGATTCCTGGCTGGTGCGCCTGAACCGGACCGGCCGGGTCACCGGCGCGCCGGCCGGCTTCGTCGAGCTGATCAACCGCGCCCGCCAAGTTTCGGAGCTCAGCGGCGGCGCCTTCGACGTGACCATCCAACCGTTGTGGCGCCTGTATGCCCGCCACTTCGCCGAATCCGACGCCAATCCCGATGGCCCGCCCGAGTCCGCCATCCGGGCCGCCCGCGCCCTGGTGGGGTGGCGGGATCTTGGCGTCGAAGGCGACACCGTCGCCTTCGCCCGGCCGGGCATGGAAGCCAGCTTCAACGGCATCGGCCCAGGTTGGGTCACCGACCGGGTCGCCGATCTGCTGCGCGCCCGCGGCATCGCCGACATGCTGCTCGACCTGGGCGAAATGCGCGCCTTGGGCGGTCATCCCGACGGACGGCCGTGGCGGGTGGCGGTGGCCGATCCCAGCGCCCCGGATCGACAGATCGAGTCGCTGGACTTGCGCGACCTGGCGGTGGCCACCTCGGGCGGCTACGGCACGGTGTTCGACCGGCTGGGGCGCTTCCACCACTTGTTCGACCCCTCGACCGGCCGGCCGGCCTCGACCTGGGCGAGCATCACGGTGACCGCCCCCACCGCCACCACCGCCGACGCCCTGACCAAAGCGGTGGCGATGGCGCCGCTTGACCGGGTCGCCGCGATTCTGCGGGCCGGTGGCGGCACCGCCGCCCACCTGATCGCCGCCGATGGCGGTGTGTTTCGGGTTGGCTAGAGACCGCCCCCTTGGAATCATAACAGATCCATCTGTTTTAAGTATCTTTCGTATAAGCGCTGAGGTTAGTCCAAGGTCGAATATCCGCCCGCGCCCGATATCGCTAAATTGCCTGCCAATGGTGATCGTTACTTATGGGCCAGCAATTCGATATGCTAGGTCATTGTCGCCACCAATTCGCTTACAGGTTCCATTGGCTTTAAGGGAGAGTACGATGAAGTTTCTGAAGTTGGTTGGCCTTGCCATCGCCGCCGCCGTCGTCGCCCCTCTGGCAGCCACGGCCGCCGACGCGCCGCCGCCCGCCTTCAGGATCTGCAAAAGCTGCCATTCGCTCGAGGCCGGCAAGAACGCCGTCGGTCCCAGCCTGTTCGGCATCGTCGGCCGCGCCTCGGCCACCGCCCCCGGCTACGCTTATTCCGACGCCATGAAAAAGCTGGGCGTCACCTGGGACGAAGCGACTCTGGCCAAGTACCTGCCGGCGCCGCTGCAGATGGTGCCGGGCACCAAGATGACCTTTCCCGGCCTGAAGAAGCCCGAGGAAGTCACCCAGGTGATCGAATTCCTCAAGACGCTGAAGTAAGGGCGACAACCGGACACGGCGGGCTTTGGCCCGCCGTTTTCTTTGCCGTTGCGGCGAGGCGTCAAGTGGCGGTGACGCGCTGAAGCGGCGGCGCGGTGAAGCGCGCCGCGATCAGCAGGGACAGGGCGGTCGCCCCCAGCACGGTCAGCAGCGCGGCCCCGCCCATTTCCAACGCCTCGCGGCGAAAGGTGGCGTCGAAATCATCAAGGTAGATGCCGGTGCCGACGATCCAGCCCCAAGGCTGGAAGCCCTTGATGTAGTCGATCTTGCGAACAGGCTGGTTGGTGCCGGGCTTGGGCCAGTCGTAGAGGGTGAAGTCGGCGCCCCGCGCCTTGACGATGTCCACCATGTCGATGAACAAATGGCGGCCATCCGGGGTCGTCATGTCGCCCAGAACCTTTCCGTCCAATTCCGGCGAGATCGGATGCATGACCATCCGGGTAGCCATGTCGCTGATCCAGAAGTAATCGTTGACGCCGTAACGCAGGCCGCGAAGCTCGGCGATGGCCTCCCGCTTGGCCTGCTCGACGGTCAACCGCCCGGCGACGGCCTCGGCCTGATAATGGGCGATCAGAGAGTAGGCCGTCTCGGTCAATTGCTGGGCTTTGAGCTTGCGGGCGATCAGCATCTCCTCGTGGAGATGGGCGATGGCCGTTCCGAACAATAAAGCCGCGCCAACAAACACCGCCGCGACGATCAGCATGATCCTCGCGCGCAGACTTGAATTGTCCAAGAACATAGACGCCCCCAAACCTCGTCACGGCCCACCGTGACCGCATCCGGATCCAAAGATCGACAGACCCGCCCCAACGGGAAGCTACTAGAGAATTTGGTTCGCTACACTTAGACCTTGGGATTACAGCGACTGCCGCTCCAGGTCGCGGGTCTCCTCGTCGGTGAAAACCCGCGAGCGAGTATGGAACGCCTTTCCCTCGGGGCCTTCGAGCGAGAAAGTGCCGCCCTGACCGTCGACCACATCGATGATCAGCTGGGTGTGTCGCCAGTATTCGTATTGCGCCTTGCCGATATAGAAGGGGCAGCCGCCGATCTCGCCCAGGTGGACGTCGCCGGCGCCGATGGTGATTTCGCCCGGCAAAAAGCAATTGGCGGCGCTGTTGTCGCAGCAGCCGCCGGATTGGTGGAACAGCAACGCGCCGTGCTTGCGTTTCAGAAGCTCGATCAGTTCGAGCGCCGCCGCCGTGGCGGTGACTTTGGCGACCATGGCTGCCTCCGGAAAAATGGCGCCCGGCCGAAGCCGGGCGCCGTCGATGCTCAGAAGAACCCCAGCTTGCTCTCGGAATAGCTGACAAGCAGGTTCTTGGTCTGCTGGTAGTGGTCAAGCATGACCTTGTGGGTCTCGCGGCCGATGCCCGATTCCTTGTAGCCGCCGAAGGCCGCGTGGGCGGGATAGGCGTGGTAGCAATTGGTCCACACCCGACCGGCCTTGATGGCGCGCCCCATGCGATAAGCGACGTTGCCGTTGCGGCTCCACACGCCGGCGCCCAAGCCGTAGAGGGTGTCGTTGGCAATGGCCAGGGCGTCCGCCTCGTCCTTGAAGGTGGTCACGGCCAACACCGGGCCGAAGATCTCCTCCTGGAAGATGCGCATCTTATTGTGGCCCTTGAACAGGGTCGGCTGGATGTAATAGCCGCCCTCGAGATCGCCGCCGAGATGGGCCCGCTCGCCGCCAATCAGCAGCTGGGCGCCTTCCTGCTTGCCCAGGTCCAGGTAAGACATGATCTTGGTGATCTGTTCCTGGGACGCCTGAGCGCCGATCATGGTGTCGGTATCCAGCGGGCTGCCCTGCTTGATCGCCGCCACCCGCTTGAGGGCCCGCTCCATGAAGGTGTCATAGATGGATTCGTGGATCAGGGCGCGGGAGGGGCAGGTGCAGACTTCGCCCTGGTTGAAGGCGAACAACACCAGGCCTTCGATCGCCTTGTCGAAGAAGCCGTCATCGACTTGCGCCACGTCGGCGAAGAAGATGTTGGGCGATTTGCCACCCAGCTCCAGCGTCGCCGGGATCAGGTTGTTGGCCGCCGCCTGGGCGATCACCCGGCCGGTCGAGGTCGAGCCGGTGAAGGCGATCTTGGCGATGCGGCGGCTGGTGGCCAGCGGCATGCCGGCTTCGCGGCCATAGCCGTTGACGATGTTCAGCACGCCGGGCGGCAGCAGATCGGCGATCAACTCGGCCAGGATCAAGATGCTGATGGGAGTGGATTCGGCCGGCTTCAGCACCACGCAATTGCCGGCGCCGATGGCCGGCGCCAGCTTCCAGGCGGCCATCAGAATCGGGAAGTTCCAGGGAATGATTTGGCCGACCACGCCCAGCGGCTCGTGGAAGTGGTAGGCGACGGTGTTCTCGTCGATGTCGCTCATGCCGCCTTCCTGGGCGCGCAGGCAGCCGGCGAAATAGCGGAAATGGTCGACCGCCAGCGGAATGTCGGCGGCCAGGGTCTCGCGGATCGGCTTGCCGTTGTCGACCGTTTCGGCGTAGGCGAGGACTTCCAGGTTGGCTTCGAGGCGGTCGGCGATCTTGAGCAGCACGTTGGCGCGATCGGCGGCGGGAGTCTTGCCCCACGCGTCGGCGGCGGCATGGGCGGCGTCCAGCGCCAACTCAACATCCTCGGCGCCGGAGCGGGCGGCCTTGGTATAGGGCTTGCCGGTGATCGGGGTGATGACGTCGAAATAATCGCCCTTGACCGGAGCAACCCATTTTCCGCCGATGAAATTGTCGTACCGAGCCTTGTACTGAACTTTGGCTCCAGGGGCGTTGGGCGAAGCGTAGAGCATGGTGTCTCCTTACGGAATGCGGCTGCACGAAATATATGGGGCGGCTATCCGGCAATTTGCAGGTCATAGATTAGCCAGCGCACCGGCGCCCGACAGGCAATAGGAATAGCGCCGCGAGTGCCGCATTCATATGCGACTATGGTCGAATTTTACTGCAGCTCGGCGTTGCTCGCTAAAAAAACGCAATACAACGCATGAAAAAGCCCCATCGCCCGCACCAAGGGGCGATGGGGCTTTTCCAACTTTTGTCACTTCCCGGCGGAGGGAAAGAACAGCTGTTCTCCGTCGATGGCGAAGGAGGCGATGACGGCTTGGCCGGCGGGGCCGGTCAGCCAGTCATGCCAGATCCGGGCCTCGGCGGCTTTGACCGAGGGATGGAGCCCGGGATTGACCAGCATGCTGGAATAGGGGTTGAGCAAGCGCGCATCCCGTTCGAGCAGGATCGCCAGGTTACGGCGGTTCTTGAAGCTGGCCCATGTCGCGCGGTCGGACAGGACGTAGGCGTCCATGGCGGCGGCGGTGTTCAGGGTCTCGCCCATCCCCGAGCCAAGCTCACGGTACCAGCCGCCATTGCTGACCGGTTCGACGGCAGCCAGCTTCCACAGCCGACGCTCCATGCGGTGGGTGCCGCTGTCGTCGCCGCGCGAGGCGAAGGGGCTGCGGGCTTCGGCGATCTTGTGCATGGCCTGGACCACGTCGCCGGTGGATTTGATTCCGGCGGGATCGTCCTTGGGACCGATCACCACGAAGTCGTTGTACATGACATCGCGGCGGTCGAGGGCGTGGCCGGCGGCGACCAGCTTCTCCTCGCCGACGCGATCATGCACCAGCAGGGCGTCGGCATCGCCGCGCTCGCCCAGTTGCAAGGCCTGTCCGGTGCCGACCGCCACCACCCGCACTTCGATGCCGGTGGCCTGGCGGAATTTGGGCAGCAGGAAATCGAACAGCCCCGATTGCTGGGTCGAGGTGGTCGAGGCCACCACGATGAAGGGTTCGTCGGCCCATCCTGCCGAGGCAACCAGCCCCAGCGCCATCGCCAGGGAAACTATCGTCCGCCATTTCATCGCCGTGCTCCTTGAATTTACCAAATGAATTCACCGGCCAGGAACGCCCTAGCCTCGGCCGTCGCCGGCCGAGTGAAGAAATCCTGGCAGGGCGCTTGTTCCATCAGCCGGCCCGAGGCCAGGAACACGACCTCGTGGGCCAGACGGCGCGCCTGCCCCATGTGATGGGTGACCAGCACGACCTTGGTGCCGGCTTGCAGGAAGGTGTGGATGGCCGCCTCCACCGCCGCGGACGAGGCCGGGTCGAGGGCGGCGGTGGGCTCGTCCAGCAGCAGCACCTCGGGCCGACAGGCCCAGGCGCGGGCCAAGGCCAGCCGTTGTTGCTCGCCGCCCGACAGCACCCGGGCCGACCGCTCCGCCAAGTCCGCCAGGCGGAAGCGCTCCAGCGCCTCGACGGCGCGCTCGGTTCGCTGGCGGCGGTCCAGGCTGGCCACCAACTTCAGCGGATAGATAATGTTGGCCAGCGCCGAGCGCCGCAGCATCACCGGTCGCTGGAAGACGATCGCCTGGCGCCGCAAATGGCGTTCGGCCAAGAGCTCGCCGTCCCACCGGATGGCTCCGGCCGAGGGTGTCAGAAGACCATGGCACAGGCGCAGCAGCAGACTCTTGCCGGCGCCGTTGGCCCCCAGCACGGCGGAGCAGCCGCCCGCGCGCAAGCTGAAGTCGAGATTGTCCAGCAATCGCCGACCGCCGGCGCTGAAGCTTAGGCCATGAATGCCAAGGGTCGGCCCAGGGGAGGTGGCGTTGACCGCGTTCATCCGCCCGCCCTTGCCGCCAGGGCGCCAACCATTTGCACCACGCCGTTGATCAGCATGCCCAGCACCACCAGGATCAGCCCCAGGGCCAACGCCAGCGGCAGGTCGCCGCGGCCGGTTTCCAGGGCGATGGTGGTGGTCATGGTGCGGGTGACGCCGGCGATGTTGCCGCCGACGATCATCACCGCGCCGACCTCGGCCAGGGCCCGCCCGAACCCGGCCAGCACGGCGGTGCCAAGCCGGAAGCGGCCCTCCCACAGCAGGGTGGGAACGGCGTTGAGCGAATTCCGCCCCATCGCCCGCAGCAGCTCCTGGTATTCCTCCCACAGGTCTTGAACGCATTGCCGGGCCAAGGCGGCGATGATCGGCAGCACCAGGATGGTCTGCGCCAGCACCATGGCCATGGGCGTGAACAGCAGCCCCAGGGGACCCAGCGGGCCGGATCGGGACAGGGCCAGGTAAACCACCAATCCGATCGCCACCGGCGGCAGCCCCATACAGGCGTTGAGCGTCGTCACCACCACCATTCGGCCGGGAAACCGCCCCAAGGCCACCAGCGCTCCCAAGGGCAGGCCGATCAGGCAAGCGGCCAGCACGGCCGACAGGCCCACCGCCAGGGATAACCAGACGGTGGTCAGCAATGTGGTGTCGCCATGGATGATCAGCCTGGCGGCGATGGTCAAGGCTTGGCTGGCGTCGGTCATGCGGTAAAATGATGCGCCAATTCCGCGATCCGTGCCAATTGGCATTTGGTTCATATTTCCGCGGACGACCGGGTGACCTACAGTGCCGGTGGCGGCGGCCGCCATTTCAATTCCTGCGGGGTTGGTATTAAGATATCCGCTCCCTTCGCGTTGTCAGGCCCATGAGCGAACCCGATACCTTTCAAGCTCCCGACACCCTCGTCACCCTCGACCAGGCCCTCGACATGCTGGCCGCCCGACTGCGGCCGGTGGTGGCGGTCGAGGAGGTTCCGACCATGGCGGCGGAGCGCCGCGTTCTGGCCGAAGACGTGGTGTCGAACGTTACCGCGCCGCCCTTTCCCTGTTCGGCAATGGACGGCTTCGCCTTCCGCTTCGACGACCTGCCGGCTCCGGGCGCTGCCGCCGAGCTGACGGTGACCGCGCGGGTGGCCGCCGGGCACACCCACACCGGGGCGTTCGGCCCGGGCGAGGCGGCGCGCATCTTCACCGGCGCGCCGATGCCGGCCGACCTCGACACCGTCATCATGCAGGAGGATTGCCGGCTGGAAGGCACCGCCCTGCATCTGCCGGCCGGCTTGCGGCGGGGCGAATGGGTCCGACCACGCGGCGACGATGTCACGGCGGGCGCCACCGTGCTGCCCCGGGGGCGCCGCTTGCGACCCCAGGACGTCGCCATGGCGGCGGCGGTCGGTCGCGCCACCCTCCCGGTCCATGCCCGTCTCAGGGTCGGGGTGTTCTCGACCGGCGACGAGGTGGTCGAGCCCGGCGAGGCGCTGCCCGAGGGCGCGATCTACGGCTGCAATCGCCACGGCATCGCCGCCCTATGCGCCGGCATGGGCTGCGTCGTCGAAGACCTGGGCAACATCCCCGACCGGCTAGAGGACACCGTCGCCCGGCTCGACGCGGCGGCGGCGCGGTGCGATTTGCTGATCACCTCGGGCGGCGTCTCGGTGGGCGGCGAGGATCACGTGCGCGCCGCGGTGGAACGGCTGGGCGCGATCCATCTATGGCGGCTGGCGGTCAAGCCGGGCAAGCCGACCGCCTTGGGCGACGTGCGGGGCGTGCCGTTCGTCGGCTTGCCGGGCTACCCGGTCTCGGCCCTGGTGACCTTCATGATGATCGCCCGGCCGGTGATCCTGCTGCTGTCCGGCGCGGTGGCCGAGCCGTTGCGGCCCTGGCGCTTTCCCGTGCCCGCCGCCTTCAGTTTCGACAAGGACCATTCCCGTCGGCAATTCCTGCGGGCCTCGCTCGGGACCGGCGCCGACGGCCGGCCCGAGGCGACGCTGTTCCGCTCGCAGGAGCCCAACGTGCTGTCCTCGCTGGTGGCCAGCGACGGCCTGGTCGATATCGGCGAGTCCTTGCGCCAGGTGCGGCCGGGGGATTTAGTGGATTTCTTACCTTACGCGGTGTTGCAATGGTAAACGAGCGGATCGGGCTCATTCTGCATGAGCGCGGCGACAAGTCTGAGGAATTGCTGCTGAATTTCGCCTTCGCCCTGCGGGCCGAGGGCGTGGACATCGGCGGCCTGGTGCAGCGCAGTTCGATCGCGGCCAACGGCAAGCCGGAGATGGACGTGATCGACGTGCGAACCGGCGCGGAATTCCGCATTTCGCAAAATCTGGGGACCGGCTCGTCGGCTTGCTGCCTCGATCCCGCCGGCCTGGCCGAAGCCAGCCAAGTGCTGCGCCGCGAGATCGCGGCGGGCGTCGAACTGCTGGTGGTCAACAAATTCTCCGGGGCCGAATGCGAAGGCGGCGGGGTCGCGGCCGAGACGTTCGAGGCGATCGCGCAGGGGATCCCCGTGCTGACCACCCTGGCGACCCGCTACCGCGAGCGTTGGGACGCCCTGACCGAATCGGCCGGCACTCTGCTGGAACCGGACCTGGACGCGCTGCGGCACTGGTGGAATGGCGCCCGCCGCGCCGCCGCCCTTGAACAGGAAGCGACATGATGAGCCCCCCTCCTCCGCCAACCGCTTGCGACGCCTTCGCCCCGACCAAGGACACCATGACCACCGACGAGGCGGTGGCCGCCCTGGTCGCCGCCATCCACCCGGTGGACGGCGTCGAGACGGTGCCGCTGTTCGAAGCCTATGGCCGCGTGCTGGCCGCGGATTTGGTGGCGCGCCGCACCGTTCCCGCCTCGGACAATTCCGCCGTCGACGGCTATGGCGTGCGGATCGCCGACCTGACCGGCGACGAGACCCGGCTGCCGGTGGGCGGGCGGGTGGCGGCCGGCCATGTCCTGGGCCGCGCGGCGACGCCCGGCGAGGCCATCCGCATCTTCACCGGGGCGCCGATCCCCGGGGGCGTCGATGCGGTGATCCCCCAGGAGAACGCCCGGGCCGAGGATGACCATGTCTGGTTGCCAACGGTTCCGTCAGGCGCCAACGTCCGCCCCGCCGGCGAGGATTTCCTGTCCGGCTCCGTGGTGCTGCCCGCCGGCAAGTCGCTGCTGCCCCAAGATATCGGACATGCCGCCTCGGCCGGCCATGCCGGCCTGACGGTGCGCCGCCGACCGCGCGTGCTGCTGTTCGCCACCGGCGACGAGGTCTGCGAGCCGGGCTGCGACACCGGGCCGGAATCGACGGTCAACTCCAATATGTACACCCTGTTCGGGCTGGTGCGGCGGCTGGGCTGCGAGCCGGTCTATCTCGGCATTCTGCCCGATCGTCCCGCCGAGCTGAAGGCCGCCTTGGCCAAGGCGGCCGCGTCCGGCGCCGACGCCATCATCACCACCGGTGGCGTCTCGATCGGCGAGGAGGACCACGTCAAAGCGGTGGTGGAATCCCTCGGCGCCCTGCATTTCTGGCGCATCGCCATCCGTCCCGGCCGGCCGTTGGCCTTCGGCCGGGTGGGCGAGGTGCCGTTTCTCGGTCTGCCCGGCAACCCGGTGGCGGCGGCGGTGACCTTCCTGATGTTCGCCCGGCCGCTGCTGATGCGATTGGCCGGCGCCAGCCAGGTCCCACCGCTAGCCATCCCGGTGCCGGCGGGTTTCTCCTACAAGAAAAAGCCCGGACGGCGGGAATGGCTGCGCGGCTCGGTGGGCTTGGACGAGGCCGGCCACTTCGTCGCCTCGCGCTTTCCCCGCGAGGGCTCGGGCGTATTCACCTCCATGGTCGTCTCGGGCGGCTTGATCGAGCTGGATGACGCGATGGGGCCGGTCAAGCCCGGCGACATCGTGCGTTATCTACCGTTCAGTGATTTGCTGGGATAGGATGATGCTTGCCTATCCGGTTAACGCAGACACCCACCATATCTAGATGCTGCCGGGTTGCGCATTTATCCGCTTGACGCAGACAGCGGTCCCCTATATTATTCTGTTTATGAGCAGGGCCTGAGCCCGCTCGC
>Ga0316222_1001365_pt1 | contig 29995 bp, 29 predicted proteins | sample TBH18011metaG_FD_206008 | JGI IMG/M metagenome (GOLD analysis project Ga0316222, IMG submission 206008) | Freshwater microbial communities from Trout Bog Lake, Wisconsin, USA - TBH18011 | ecosystem: Environmental > Aquatic > Freshwater > Lake > Hypolimnion/Profundal zone | place: USA: Wisconsin... | reverse complement strand
TCCGCCGCCGGCCGCCGTGAATTGCACAGCCTGCTGACCGCACGGCTGCGTCCGGCCAGCGATCTGTCCAAGCTGGTGGTGGCGCTGAAAATCCGCTTCCTCGATCTGCTCGATCCGAAGGAGCGCCTGGACCAGCTCGATCTGCTGATCGAGGGCGTCGAGTCCGAACTGGCCCGGCTGATGGATCTGCGCGGCAACAACGCGCAGGAGGACGGCCCCGACAGCGCCCTGGTCGCCTGGCTCGACCATGACATCTCGCTGCTGGAAAGCCGCCTGTCCTGGCTGGAAGACTTCCGCGCCCGGCTGTGACGGTCGATCACCCCCTTCCCGGTCTCGCCGAGGCCCCCACCACCGCCACGGCCGACCGCAAGGGCCATCGCGAACGGCTGCGCAAGCGTTTCGTCGAGGCCCCCGAAGCCCTCCCCGACTACGAAGTGCTGGAATTGCTGCTGGGCATCGCCATCCCCCAGAAGGATACCAAGCCGCTGGCCAAGGCGCTGATCCGCCGCTTCGGCAGCTTCGCCGACGTCATCACCGCCGAGATCGAGGAGCTCAAGACCGTGGACGGCATCAAGGATGTCGCCGCCTCCACCCTTAAGGTGGTGCGTGAAGCCGCCATCCGCCTCGCCCGCGCCCCGGCCCTCAACACCTCGGTGATTTCCAACTGGGACACCCTGCTGGACTATTGCCGGACCGCCATGGCGACCCTGCCGACCGAACAGTTCCGCCTGCTGTTCCTCGACCGCAAGAACACCCTGATCGCCGACGAACTCCAGCAGACCGGCACCGTCGACCACACCCCGCTCTATCCCCGCGAAGTGGTCAAGCGCGCCTTGGCGCTGCATGCCAGCGCGGTCATCCTGGTCCACAACCATCCCAGCGGCGATCCCCAGCCGTCCAAGGCCGATCTGGACATGACCCGCGCGGTCAAGGACGCCCTGGCCGGGGTCGGCATCGCCGTCCATGACCATCTGGTGATCGGGCGCAAGGGCCACGCCAGCTTCAAGGCGATGGGGCTGCTGTAATCCCGACGAGCCAAAGCATGTCCGCGTTGGCGAGGAGTTGCAGGCAAAGCCCGGCAACTGAGGACTGGTATACTCCGTCGCCTTGAGAACCCGAAAATTCTCCAGGGAAGAGTGTGGGCTCCGCCCACTCCCGCAAAGGGCCTCGGCCCTTTGATCCCCTTGGATTATTTCAGCGAGGTCAAGGAGGTAAGCCTCCTTGCGGGTGAAGGGCAGAGCCCTTCGTTCTTTCGGGTTTCGAGGTGAACTGAGGATATCAAAGCCGATCCAGCCGCTCGTTCACCCGCGGCAGCCACAGATTGGCCAGCAGCGAACAGACCTCCTGGCGGGCGGACTGGTGCGACTTGGTGACCTCCATGCCGATGCCCGCCTGCTCCATGTCCAGCACCGTCAGCCCCCACAGGAACATGGTGCGGTAGATCACCCGCTCGCCGAAACCGTCGGCCAGACGGAAGCCGAGAATGCGCTGCATCTGCGGCAGGACCTCGGCCATCATCAGCTTGTTGCGATCGGCCAGCGCCGACAGCCGCGACCGGGTCACCACCCAGTCGATGCCCGATTTGTGGAGCCGGCGGCGCTCCTTGCGCAGGTCCCACACCAGATTGGCGTAGATTCCGGACCGCTTCAGCTCGCGGCTGACCGGGTCCAGCTGCCCCAGCAGGTCGAGATCGAGCAGGCTGTCGTTAATGGGGGTGATCAGGGTATCGGCATGGGTATGGGCGTGACGCGCCAGCGGCGCATCGGCGCCGGGGCAATCCACCACCACGAAATCGCAACTGTGGCCGAGATCGGCCAGCACAACATCGAAGCCGTCGCGCTCCTCGACCATGGCCTCGGATTTGAGATCCTTGTCCGACGGCCGCACCACGCCGAGCCTGGGCATGGGAAGGGCGATCCCGCTGCGTTCGGTCCAGGCTTGCCGGTTGGCCATGTAGCGCCCCAGCGATTGCTGGCGATGATCGAGATCGATGCTGCCGACCTTGAAGCCCAGCCGCATCAGCCCCACCGTCAGATGCATGGCGACGGTGGTCTTGCCCGACCCCCCCTTTTCGTTGCCGATCACCACCACATGGGCGCGTCCCGCCACTGATCGTCCTTCCCTGTTCCGGGTCCTCCTCGTCCCCCGCCCGGGCGGCTCGACGTGTCGCCCCCCGGCGGCCGGGGACTATTTCTTCTAGCGTATGCTACACTATCGGCCCGAGGTAAACCCATTGATCGCGGCAAGGCGGCGCCCAGATGATCCTTTCCAGCCCCATATCCGGGGATAATTCGCTACTCGACCCGGTGAGCTTGCGCATTCTGGCCCATATGGAATGCGTGGCCTGGCGTCGCGAGATGGCGGCGGATGGCAGCGTCAGCTATCCCTGGTTCTCGGACAATGTGGCATTGATCCTGGGCTTCCCCACGGAAGAGCTGACCGTCAACCGCAAGGGAGCCCTGAACCTCATCCACTGGGCCGATCGCGACCCCCACCTGGCGGCGTTACGCCGGTCGGCGGAGACGCTGGAGCCTTGCCAGGAGGACTTCCGCGCCATTACCGCCGCCGGCGAGACCCGCTGGCTGCGGGGGATTTCCTATCCCCGCCGGGAAGACGACGGACGGGTGGTCTGGAATGGCCTCTGGCAGGACCATACCCGGCACTTCCGCGCCGAAGCCCAGCACCAGATGCTGATGGACCATGCGGCGGATTGTATTTTCATCACCTCGGGCAGCACCCATATCACTTGGTCCAACGCTGCCGCCAGGCGGAATTTCGGATTCCAGCCGGACGAGTTGATCTCCCGCGACTTCGACGAACTGATCGACCTGTCCCACGACGGTGAGACGGGGGAGGCGGGGGAAGAACTCGCCGGGGGCCTGCCGCGCGGCAGCCGCGAAGTGACGGCCAGACGCCTGGACGGCTCCACCTTCCCGTTTGAAATGACCATCAGCGAGGTCCGCAGCGACGGCAAGCTGTCGCTGATCGTCATCGGCCGCGATATCTCGCAGCGGCGCCACACCGAGCAGATGCTGGCGGCCAGCGAGCAACGCCTGCGGGTCACCTTCGCCGCCGCCTCGCTGGGCATCGTCGTCGTCGCCCGGGACGGCACCATCCAATTCTACAACCCGGCCTTCGAGACCATGGCCGGCAAGGATAGCGACAGCCTGCGGGGGCAAAACCTGGACAGCGTCGTGCCCCCCGGCATCCTGCCGCCGCCCTCCCGGATTCCACCGCCGGGCATGTCGTTCAGCGTGGTCTGCCAGCCGCGCCGGAGCGACCATGACGCCCCCGAGGACGCGCGTCACTGGCGGCTGACCGGCACCCAATTCGCGGCGGCGCCCGATGCCCGGGACCTTTCCATCTTGCTGCTGATCGAGGACATCACCGAAGTCACCCGCATCGCCCAGGAACGCCGCCAGTTGGAACTGATGCTCCAGGAGGGCCACAAGCTGGAAGCGCTGGGCCGTCTGGCCGGCGGCATCGCCCACGAACTCAACAACATGCTCGGCCCCATCCTGATGGGGGCCGAGATGGTGGCGCGCACCGCCCCGCTGGACGACAAGAACGGCGAGCGGGTTCAGCGCATCATCGACGCCGCCAAGAACAGCCGCGACATCGTGCGCAATGTGCTGGCCTATTGCCGCAAAGAGCAGAAGACCTTGACGCCGGTGGATCTGGTACCGGTTTTCGACGGCTTTTCCGCCATGGCGGCGTCAGTCCTGCCACCAACCATCAAGGTGGAAAAGCACTGCCACGTCCCCCATGCCGCCGTCATCGCCGATGCCGGCCAATTGCAGCAGGTGCTGCTCAACATGGCCAACAACGCCCGCGATGCCATGTACGGCATCGGCACCCTGACCCTGGAGCTGACCATCCTGCGGCCGGCGGACTTGCTGGCGTTCTCGCGCCAAGTCGGCGAAGAGGGCAACGGCGGCGAATCGGGACCCAATCCGCTGGCCACCCTCGATCTCGACCGCCCCCATGCCGACATCAAGGTCAGCGACACCGGGTGCGGCATGAGCCGGGCCACCGCCGCCAAGATCTTCGACCCGTTCTTCACCACCAAGCCGGTGGGCCAGGGAACCGGACTGGGGCTGTCGGTGGTGCAAGGCATCATCACCAGCATGGGCGGTATCATCACGGTGACCAGCACCCTGAGGGTCGGGACCACCTTTCATGTCATCCTGCCCCTGTCGGAACCGCCGCCGCTCTGAAAGCGGACTCTCGAATCATTTGACAAGCCCCCGCCGATCCGTATAGTTCCGCCCTTCTCTCCCGAGAATGCGGGCGGGCGGCCGTTCGGCGCGCCTCCCCCTCCCCGTCGCGAGGCGGATCCGGACTATCGGGACAAACTGACCAACCGATCAAATCGGGCAAAGGAAGACCATGACCAAGCGTATTGAATCCAAGTACAAGATCAACCGCCGCCTGGGCGCCAATCTGTGGGGCCGCTCCAAGAGCCCCCTCAATCGCGGCAAGGAGAACCCTCCCGGCCAGCACGGTCAGCGCCGCAAGAAGCCGTCGGATTTCGGCACCCAGCTGATGGCCAAGCAGAAGCTGAAGGGCTATTACGGCAATATCGGCGAGAAGCAGTTCCGCCGGCTGTATGACGAGGCCGTGCGCCGTCGTGGCGACACCTCGGAGAACCTGATCGGCCTGCTCGAATGCCGTCTGGACGCCATCGTCTATCGCCTCAAATTCGCCCCCACCCCGTTCGCCTCGCGGCAGTTGATCAATCACTGCCACATCCGGGTCAACGGCAAGCGCGTCAACATCGCCTCCTACCAGTGCAAGGAAGGCGATGAGGTTTCGGTGAAGCCGAAATCCAAGGACCTCGCCCTGATCCTCGAAGCCGCCCAGTCGGGCGAGCGCGATGTGCCCGACTATCTGGAAGTCGATCACAAGGAAATGAAGGGCAAGTTCATCCGCGTCCCCAAGCTGGCCGATGTGCCCTATGCGGTGCAGATGGAACCGAATCTGGTCGTCGAATTCTATTCGCGCTGATCGGGTTTCCGTTTCGGACAAAAAAGCGGCCCGGTGGAAACACCGGGCCGCTTCGTTTTGGGAAAACGCCGACGCCTCTCAGAGTTTGTAAATCAATCGAACTTGCGAAAGAACACCCTTTGAGAAGATTGGTGTTTTTCCGTCAAGGTGGTGCCAGATGGGCATTCTTTCACAAACTCTCAGTGCTTGGCCTTGCATTGGAAGGCCAGACAGCCGTCATCTTCCTTGGTGGCGGTGTTGATGAAGCCCTCGCATTTGCAGAAGGCGTTGTAGCCGTGAACGTCGTTGCGGGCGCTGCCGGCGTCACCGGGACTGCACAGCCCGGTCTTGACCGCGACATGGACGGGGACGCGATCCCCACAATCGGTGCAAAGAGACATGATCACCACTCCCACGGATCAGTTCATCCTGGGGAGCATGATAGGCGCCTCAATACCCGAGCGGAACACTCGGAGGGCGGGCCTTCGGCCCACCCATCCGGGGCCACCTGTTCAGGCGGCGGCAACGCCCTTGTCGGCCATCAACTGCTTGAGTTCGCCGCTGGCGGCCATCTCGCGCACGATGTCGCAGCCGCCGACGAACTCGCCCTTGACGTAGAGCTGCGGCAGGGTCGGCCAGTTGGTGAACTGTTTGACGGCTTCGCGCAAGGACGGATCGACCAGGATGTCGATGCCCTTGAACTTGACGCCCAGATCGGTCAGCACCTGGACCACGGCGGCGGAAAATCCGCATTGCGGGAACATGGGGGTGCCCTTCATGTACACCACCACGTCGTTCTCGGTGATGTCCTGGCGAATACGGTCGAAAACGGGATTGTTCATGGAGAGAGGTCCTCGGCAAAAAACTGGAATGACTTTAATTTAGGGGCAAACACGCCGCTCCGCAACATGCTCGACACCAAACCATCGGGCTTTGAGCGTGGTCAAGTCCCTGGTCGTGTCCCGCTACTCCGCGGCCGCGCAGCCCAGGATAAGGCGTCCGATCAATTCGGCCTTGCTGGAGGCATGCTGGATATCGTAGCCAACGGGTTGGCCATCCTCGCCATAGTCAAGCATGACGTCCGGCTCGATCTCCACCGTCCGCTTCGACGGCAATGGCCGGAGCTCCATATAGAGGCTGTCGGTACCGGGATCGTAGCTGGCCTTCATGGCGGATAGCTTTCGTCCGGGAAAGCGTTGTGAACCGTCTCGCCATCCGACAATAGCACAACCCGCAGATAACGGCCGAGGGTTTCGGAATAGCCATACAGACGAATGCTGCCATCGGACTGAACGCCGCGCGTTTCCGGCTGCGCGATGATCCGCCGGATCTCGATCGGGTCAAGACCGGGACGGCGGGCATGACGTCGAAGGCAAAATAGCGCGTCCGCCAGAAAGGCGGCGGGGGCAGACGCTCGGGATCGTCCATGCTCAGCCCTTGGCGAAGTCGGGCGCGTTGTCGGGGGTGACGGTTTGCAGGGCCATGGCGTGCAGATCGCCGCCCATCTTGCCCTGCATGGCGGCGAAGACCATCTGGTGCTGCTGCACCCGGCTCTTGCCGCGAAAGGCTTCCGAGATCACCAGGGCGGAATAGTGATCGCCGTCGCCGCGCAGATCCTCGATGATCACCTTGGCGTCGGGAATACCCTCGCGGATCAGGGCTTCGATATGGGCGGCTTCCATGGCCATGGTCTGGACTCCTTCTCGGGCGTGTCGTCAATTAGGGCCTGTTGACATTTAGCATATGGTCGCGCGGCCCCCTTGGCCAATGGGAGCGCGCGGGCCGCGCCCCCCTCCCTCAATGCTGGGCGATCTCGCTGCCCATGAAGCCGGGCAGCCAGCCTTCATTGGCCTCGAACAACTCGTCCACCCGCACGGCGCGGCCGCCGACGCTGATGACATGGCCGCCGGTCTTGCCGATGACCCGGATGGCGGTGTCGTGTTGCTGGGCCTCTTCCAGCACGGCGACGAGGTCGTCGTTGCGCACTTCCAGCACGTAGCGGCCCTGATCCTCGCCGAAGCACCAGGCGTGCAGCGGCAGGGTCGAGGGCGCGTCGAGCAGGGCGCCCACATGGCCGGCCGAGGCCATGGCCATCTCGGCCACTGCCACCAGCAAGCCGCCATCGGAGACGTCGTGGCAGGCCAGCACCTGGCCGTCGCCGATCAACTGGCGCACCAGTTCGCCGGCCCGGCGCTCGCGGTGCAGCGCCACCGGCGGCGGCGCGCCGTCCTCGCGGCCGCAGATCTCGCGCAGGTAGAGCGAGGCCCCCAGCCAGCCCTTGGTCTCGCCGATCAGAACCACGGCCGAGCCGCTTTCCTTGAAGGCGATGCTGGCCGATCGGGTGACGTCTTCCAGCAGGCCGACACCGCCCACCGTCGGGGTCGGCAGGATGGCGGTGCCCTGGGTTTCGTTGTAGAGCGAGACATTGCCGGAGACCACCGGGAAGTCCAGCTCGCGGCAGGCCTGGCCCATGCCGCGAATGGCCTCGACGATCTGGCCCATGATCTCGGGCTTTTCCGGATTGCCGAAATTGAGGTTGTCGGTAATGGCCATGGGCAGGGCGCCCACCGCCGACAGGTTGCGATAGGCCTCGGCCACCGCCTGACGGCCGCCCTCGTAGGGATCGGCCAGCACATAGCGCGGCGTCACATCGGTGGTGATGGCCACCGCCTTGGTGGTGCCGTGAATGCGCACCACGGCGGCATCGCCACCGGGACGCTGGACGGTGTCGCCCATCACCATGTGGTCGTATTGCTGATAGATCCAGCGCTTGGAGGCCAGATCGGGGCAGGCCAGCAGGGTCTTCAGCGCCTCGGCCGGGCAGACCGCCTTGGTGTCCTCCACCGCGATCACCGGGGCCTTCACCGGCAAGACCCAGGGGCGGTCGTATTCGGGCGAGGCCAGGGCCAGCGGATCGATGGGCAGATCGGCGACCACCGCGCCATGGCGCTTGAGCACCATGCGGCCGGTACCGGTCAGATGCCCGACCACGGCGAAGTCCAGTTCCCATTTATCCATGATGGCCTTGGCCTGGGCCTCGCGGCCGGGCTTGAGGACCATCAGCATGCGTTCCTGGCTTTCCGACAGCATGATCTCGTAGGGCGTCATGCCCTGCTCGCGCATGGGCACCAGGTCCAGATCCATCTCGATGCCGAGGCCGCCCTTGGACGCCATCTCGAACGAGGACGAGGTCAGGCCGGCCGCCCCCATGTCCTGGATGGCGACGATGGCATCGGTGGCCATCAACTCCAGACAGGCTTCGATCAGCAGCTTCTCGGTAAAGGGATCGCCGACCTGGACCGTGGGGCGCTTCTCGTCGGATTTCTCGTCGAACTCGGCCGAGGCCATGGTGGCGCCGTGAATGCCGTCGCGGCCGGTCTTGGAACCGAAATAGACCACCGGATTGCCGATGCCGGCGGCGGCGGAATAGAAGATCTTGTCCGTATCGGCCAGCCCCACGGTCATGGCGTTGACCAGGATATTGCCGTTATAGGAGGCGTGGAAATTGGTCTCGCCGCCCACCGTGGGCACCCCGACGCAATTGCCGTAGCCGCCGATGCCGGCCACCACGCCGGCCACCAGATGGCGGGTCTTGGGGTGGCTGGGATCGCCGAACCGCAGCGCATTCAGGTTGGCGATGGGCCGCGCCCCCATGGTGAAGACATCGCGCAGGATACCGCCGACCCCGGTGGCGGCGCCCTGATAGGGTTCGATGAAGCTGGGATGGTTGTGGCTTTCCATCTTGAAGATGATGGCCTGACCGTCGCCGATATCGATCACCCCGGCATTCTCGCCGGGACCGCAGATCACCCACGGCGCCTTGGTCGGCAGGGTCTTCAGCCACTTCTTCGAGGATTTGTACGAACAGTGCTCGGACCACATCACCGAGAAGATGCCCAGCTCGGTATGGTTGGGGGCGCGGCCGAGGATGTCCAGGATCTTCCGGTACTCGTCGGGCTTAATGCCATGGGACGCCAGCAGTTCGGGGGTAATTTCGGTCACGCCAGCGCCTCCACCAGGGAATCGAACATCGCCTTGCCATCGGAACCGCCCAGCAGATCCTCGGCCAGGCGCTCGGGATGGGGCATCAGCCCCAGCACGTTGTGCTTGGCATTGGTGATGCCGGCCACATTGGCCAGCGAGCCGTTGGGATTGGCCGCCCCGGTCACCTGCCCTTCAGCGGTGCAGTAGCGGAACGCCACCTGACCGTTGCCTTCCAAGGCCTTGAAGGTCTCGGCATCGGCGAAGTAATTGCCCTCGGCATGGGCGATGGGGAAGCGCACCACCGCGCCGGCGGCATAGCCCCGGCAGAAATCGGTGGTGTTGCGCTCCACCCGCAGATGGACATCCTTGCAGATGAATTTAAGGTTCTTGTTGCGCATCAGGACGCCGGGCAACAGCCCGGTCTCGGTCAGGATCTGGAAGCCGTTGCAGATGCCCAGCACCCGGGCGCCCTGCTCGGCCTTGGCCTTGACCTCGCGCATGATCGGCGAATGGGCGGCCATGGCGCCGCAGCGCAAATAGTCGCCATAGGAAAACCCGCCGGGAACAACGATCAGGTCAAGGTCGGGCAGTTGGGTGTCGCGGTGCCAGACCATGAGGGGCTTGGCGCCCATGCTGGCTTCCAACGCCACCGCGACGTCGCGGTCGCAGTTGGAACCGGGAAAAACGATGACGGCTGCTTTCACGGGCGTCGCCTTGCGCAAGTGAGATCAAGGCGTCCTGTGTACCCCGGATACGGTCCGGTTTCCAGCCGATTACGCGGCGGCGGAATCGCTGATCTGCGCCGTGCCGGCAACCCGATCCAGGGTCTCGCGGATATAGCCGGAATCGCGATCATCGCCGGTGGTTTCAAAGCCGGCGCCGAGGCGCCGCGCGATCCAGCGCCCGACCGTGCCGGAACGGCCGCGGCCGTTGCGGCACACCACCAGCACTTCGGTGATGTCCTTGGCGGCCAAGCCGTCGGCGAAGGCGGCGATCTCGGCGGCATCGGCGGCGATGAAGGGCCGCCAGGGAATATCGTTGCCGAACAGCCGGCCGGCCAGGGATTCGAACAGGGCGCGATTGCGGCCCCACAGGCGGGCGACCAGACGGCCACGCACACCCAGCGCCGAGGCATCCATGTCCCAGAAGGCCATGGAGAGGGTATCGCCCCAACCGCCATCAAGGGGCTCCCGCTCGTCGATGGGATCCCAGACGCGCAGTACGGCGGTATTCGCCTGGGGCACCCGCCCGCCGAATTCACCGGTCTTGATCGCGGAAACGATCATCTGCCACGCCCTTCCATACATCACTATAATCTCATGTATGGCTTGTTTTGCAGTGCGGCACAAGGCAAACCCCCATCCCCGTGGCTCATACGGGGCATGCATTTTCGCCGGGCGCCGCCAGCGCCGCCAATCCGATGAAAGCCGGCAGCGGGTGGATGATCAGCCAGGTGGGGATGGCCGCCAGATAGGGCTGGAAACGGCCGTGGTCTTCAAAGCGCGCCCGGAAGCCGGAGCAGCGGAAGGCCTCGGCCATGCGGGGGAGGATGCCGCCGGCGATGAAGACGCCGCCGCGCGCCCCGATGCTGAGCGCCAGATTGCCCGCCACCGTGCCCAGCATGGCGAAGAAGGTCTCCACCGCCTCGCGGCTGACCGGGCACGAACCGTCGAGGCCGCGCTGGGTGATGACGTCGGGGGTGCTGAACACAGCCTGGCGGTTGGACAGCGCCGACAGCGCCTGATAGAGGTTGACCAGTCCCTGGCCCGACAGCACCCGCTCGGCCGAGACATGGTCGAAGCGCCGCCGCAGCCAGCCCAGAATCTCCGCCTCGCGGTCGGTGGCCGCCGCCATGGTGACATGGCCGCCCTCGGCGGCCAGGGCGCCCCAACTGCCGCCCGCCCCCGGCACCAGGGCCGAAACGCCGAGGCCGGTGCCCGGTCCCAGGACCGCCATGGGACAACCGGGTTCGGCCGCGCCGCCGCCCACGGACAGCAGATGCTCCGGGGCCAGATGGCGCACCGACAGGGCCACGGCGGTGAAATCGTTGACCACCTCCAGCCGCTCCAGCTCCAGGGCGTCGCGGGTCGCCTGGATGGAAAACCGCCAGGGCGAATTGGTCAATTCGACCCGGTCGCCGGTCATGGCCGACGCCACCGCGAAGGCGGCCCGGCCGGGCCGGCGGTCGGGGCAATGGGTGGTCAGGAACGCCTTGGCCGCCGCCACCGGTCCCTCGTAATCGGCGCAGCGCAGCACGGTGGCGTGAAGGATCTCGCCACCCTCCACCAGGGCGAAGCGGGCATGGGTGCCGCCGATATCGGCGACCAGGGCAGTGGGAAGACTCATCCCTTGGCGCGTCCCTTGCCACCGCCGCCGGTCAGCGACTTGTAGAGTTCCAGATAGCGCGCCGCCGAGCGGCCCCAACTGAAATCCTGTCCGACACAGGCGGTGACGATCTTGCGCCACTGATCCTTCTTGGCGTACAGCGCCACCGCCCGCTCGATGGCCCATTGGAAGGCACCGGCATTGCAGTGTTCGAACACGAAGCCGTTGGCGGTGCCGGTCATCAGGGTGTCATAGCCGGTATCCACCAGGGTATCGGCGAGACCGCCGGTGGCATGGGCGACCGGAACGGTGCCGTAGCGCATGGCGTAGAATTGGGTCAGGCCGCAAGGCTCGAAGCGCGACGGCATCAGCATCATGTCGCCCGCCGCCATCATCCGGTGGGCCAATTGCTCGGAATAGCCGATCCGCACCGCCACCTGGGTGGGATGGGCGGCGGCGGCGGCGCGCAAGCCGTCCTCCAGGAGACGATCCCCGGCACCGATCACCGCCACCTGGGCGCCCGAGCGCAGAATGGTGGGCAGAGCCGCCAGCACCAGATCCATGCCCTTATGCTCGTTGAGCCGGCTGACGATCACCAGCAGCGGCGCTTCGGCCGCCGGGGCGAGGCCCAGTTCGGCCTGCAGCGCCGCCTTGTTGCGCGCCTTGCCGGCCTGGTCTCCCGGGGTGTAGGAGTGGGCGAGATGGGCATCGGTGGCGGGATTCCACACCCCGTAATCGGCGCCGTTGAGAATACCCACCAGATCGGCCGAACGCTCCGCCAGCAACCCCTCGATGCCGCAGCCGAAGGCCGGCGTCTGGATCTCCTTGGCGTAGCGGGGACTGACCGTGGTGAGGCGGTCGCTGTAGAACAGGCCGCCCTTGAGGAAGGACAGGCTGTCGTAATATTCCAGCCCGTCCACTGCGTACATCTCGGGCGGGAAACCCAGCCGCGCCGCCATCTCGGCGGGAAACTGGCCCTGATAGGCGATGTTGTGGATGGTGAACACCGTGCGGGGACGGCCGACCAATTCCCAGGCATGGAGATAGGCCGGAGCGAGGCCGGTCTGCCAGTCGTTGCAATGCAGGATCTGGGGGCGCCATTTGGCGGGACTGCCATCGGTGCACAGCCCCGCCGCCACCCGCGACAGCAGGCCGAAACGCAAGGCGTTATCGGGCCAGTCCCGACCCGTGAGATCCTGATAGGGTCCGCCGGCGCGATCGAACAGCGCCGGGCAATCCAGCAGCCAGACCGGCACGCCGGACTCCGGCAGCTTGCCCGACACGATCCTGGCCTCGACCCCGATGCCGAGCGGATCGCCCACCCCGCCCACATCCCGTTTGGCTCCGACCGCCGCCATGGCCTCGGGATAGCCGGGCAGCAGCACGCGGACATCCGCTCCGGCCTCGGCCAGGGCGGCCGGCAGCGCGCCGGAAACATCCGCAAGCCCGCCGGTCTTGATCAGCGGGAACACCTCGGAAGAAGCGAACAGCACGCGCATCGTGGACACCATCTCGCAGGTTAAAATGTCTCCCGCACTCACCCTATCGCGGATTCAACAGCCGGTCGAGTGATCGGATGAAGTCAGCCCCCCCCTCCATAGACCTCCCTCCGTACGGTTGTGCCTCGATCCGGTTTGTGGCACCGTCACCGAAATCAGGGGGGCACCGAAATCAGGGGGGATCCCCAGCCCCCCATCACTCCGTCCGAGAGGTAGCTGATGTTCGATCCAGTGGACAGGTCCAACGGCATCGACCTGGAGGTGACCGAGCGGTTGCGCCGGACCCTGGCCCTGGTCCTGGCGGGCGGGCGCGGTTCGCGCCTGATGGACCTCACCGATTGGCACGCCAAGCCGGCGATTCCCTTTGCCGGCAAGTACCGGATCATCGACTTCACCCTGTCCAACTGCATCAATTCCGGCATCCGCCGCATCGGGGTTCTGACCCAGTACAAGGCCCATTCGCTGCTCCAGCACATCCAGCGCGGCTGGGGCTTCCTGCGCGGCGAGTTCAACGAATTCATCGAATTGCTACCGGCGCAACAGCGCACCATCGGCGAGAACTGGTACAAGGGCACCGCCGACGCGGTGTACCAGAACCTGGACATCTTCCGGGCCCACAAGCCCGAACACGTCCTGGTCCTGGCGGGCGACCATGTCTACAAGATGAGTTACGGCAAGATGCTGGCCCACCATCTGGCCAGCCATGCCGATGTCACGGTCGCCTGCATCGAAGTGCCGCTGGCGACCGCCCGCGGCTTCGGCGTCATGGCGGTCGACGACGACGACCGGATCGTCCGCTTCGACGAGAAGCCCGCCAACCCGCAGCACATGCCCGGCCGCCCCGATCTGGCCCTGGCCAGCATGGGAATCTACATGTTCAACGCCCAGCTGCTGTTCGATCTGCTGGTGAAGGACGCCGCCACCCCGGGGTCCGACCACGATTTCGGCAAGGATCTGATCCCGTCCCTGGTCCGGAGCCATCGCGTCATCGCCCACCATTTCCAGCACTCCTGCGTCATGCACGAGGGCGCCCGCGAACATTATTGGCGCGACGTCGGCACCATCGACGCCTATTGGGAAGCCAATATCGACCTCACCACCGTGACGCCGGCCCTGAACGTCTATGACGAGAACTGGCCGATCTGGACCGATCAGACCCCGTCGCCGCCGGCCAAGTTCGTATTCGATTCCGACCATCGCCGCGGCATGGCGGTGGACTCGCTGGTCGCCGGCGGCTGCATCATCTCGGGCGCCACGGTGCGGCGCGCCATGCTGTTTTCCAATGTGCGGGTCAACAGCTATTGCGTGGTGGAGGATTCGGTGATCCTGCCGGGGGTCGATATCGGCCGCCACGCCCGCCTGCGCAAATGCATCGTCGATCAGGACTGCGTCGTGCCGCCGGGCCTGGTGGTGGGCGAAGACCCTGCCCTGGACGCCAGCCGGTTCCACCGGACCGAACGGGGCATCACCCTGGTCACCGCCGCCAAGCTGAAAGCGCTGGAGGGATAGTTTACTCCCCCGTTCCCTCGGTCTTGCGCTCGCCCATCATCTTGCGCCAGCGGGCCACATTGGCGTTGTGCTCGTCGAGGGTGCGGGCGAAGGCATGGCCGCCGCGGCCATCGGCGACGAAATACAGTGCGTCGCTGGTGGCCGGATGCAGCACCGCCTCCAGTGCGGCGCGGCCCGGATTGGCGATGGGAGTCCGCGGCAATCCGTCGATGACATAGGTGTTCCACGGCGTCCGCGCCTGTAGGTCGTCGCGGGTGAGGTCGCGGTCCAATTCCCCCCAGCCGTCGGACAGGCCATAGATCACCGTGGGGTCGGATTGCAGCCGCATATGCTTGGCGAGGCGATTGTAGAACACCGCCGCCACCAGCGGGCGCTCGGCGTCGAGGGCGGTCTCGCGCTCGACCATGGAGGCCAGGATCACCGCCTCCTCCTTGCTTTTGAGCGCCAGGCCGGGCGCGCGCGCCACCCACAGCACGTCCACCGTCTGCCGCATGGCCTTTTCCATGCGGCCCAGGACCTCGTCGCGGGTCTCGTCGCGGGTCATGTGCCAGGTCTCGGGCAACAGCCAGCCCTCCTCCACCTTGCGGGTCACCGAACCGGCCAGAACGTCGGACTCGGTGACCAGATCCACCACCTGGCGCACCGTCAGCCCCTCGGCCACGGTCAGTTTGTGGATCACCACCCTGCCGTCGACGATGATCGCCATGGCCTCTTCCGGCGAGACCCTGGCCGGAAAGGCGTATTCGCCCGCCTTGAGGGAGACGTGGCGCAGCTTGGCGCCGATGGCGAAGATCCAGCGGCTGGACACCACCCCCGCCGCTTCCAGCGTCTGGGCGATGAGTTCGGTTCCGGCGCCCTTGGGAATGATCACCGTGGCCGGTTGCGCCAGCGGCCCCGGCGCGCCGAACCGCCGATGGCCGTCCCAGGCCGCCCCGCCGATCAGCAGGCCGGCCAGGACCGCCCCCCCCACCAGGATTCTGAACGCCGCCCTCGTCATCATTCCCCCAGCCATGAACAAGGCCCCCGGGCGCGACGCACGGGGGCCTTGGCTTTGGAAAATCCCCGGCCTCCCCTTATGGAGCGGCCGTGAAGATCAGTGAAGCATTGGTGCCGCCAAACCCGAACGAGTTGGACAGGACGACCTTGACCTCGCGCTCCTTGGCCTTGAGCGGCACCAGATCGATATCGCAACCCTCGGACGGATTGTCCAGGTTAAGGGTCGGCGGCACGATCTGATCGCGCATGGCCAGCAGGGAGTAGATCGCCTCGACGGCACCGGCGGCCCCCAACAGGTGGCCGATGGCCGACTTGGTCGACGACATGCTGAGCTTGTAGGCGTGATCCTTGAACAGGCGCTTCACCGCGCCCAGTTCGATCTCGTCGCCCAGCGGGGTCGAAGTGCCGTGGGCGTTGATGTAGTCGATATCCTCCAACGCCACCCCGGCCCGCTTCAGGGCGGCGGTCATGGCGCGGAAGCCGCCATTGCCGTCCGCCGCCGGAGCGGTGATGTGATGGGCGTCGCCGGACATGCCATAGCCGATGATCTCGCCATAGATCTTGGCGCCGCGCTTCTTGGCGTGCTCAAGCTCTTCCAGCACGACGATGCCGGAGCCTTCGCCCATGACAAAGCCGTCGCGGTCCTTGTCCCACGGGCGCGACCCCTTGGTCGGATGCTCGTTGAAACCGGTGGACAGCGCCTTGGCGGCGGCGAAGCCGGCCATGCCGAGGCGATGCACCGCCCCCTCGGCGCCGCCGGCGATCATGACGTCGGCATCATCGAACTGGATGATACGGGCGGCATCGCCGATGGCGTGGGCGCCGGTGGCGCAGGCCGTCACCACCGCGTGATTGGGTCCCTTGAACCCATAGCGGATGGAAACATGACCCGAGACCAGATTGATCAGGGCGGCGGGAATGAAGAAGGGGCTGATGCGGCGCGGACCGGATTTCTCCAGGGTCAGCGCACCATCGGCGATGTTGGGCAGGCCGCCGATACCCGAGCCGATCATGACGCCGGTGCGTTCCTGACCTTCGTCGTCCTGCGGTTTCCAGCCGGAATCCTCGACCGCCTCCATGGCGGCGGCGAGGCCATAGACGATGAAATCGTCCATGCGGCGGCGATCCTTGGACGACGCCACGGCGTCAAGGTCCAACTCGCCCGGGCCGGTACCGCGCGGAACCATGCCGGCGATCTGGGCGGGGAGATCGGACACCTCGAAAGTATCGATGCGGCGGATGCCCGACTGGGAGGCCAGCAGGCGCTCCCAATTGGTCTTAACCCCGTTCCCGAGAGGGGTGACGAGGCCGAGGCCGGTGACGACAACACGTCTCATGAAACCCTGGCTTTCGGAAGTATCTGGGACAAGACGGGGCGCCGTTCCATCACGATGGACCAGCGCCCGGTTCCGTTTAGGAATTCTTCGAGATGAAGTCGATGGCGTCCTTCACCGTAAGGATCTTCTCGGCCGCATCATCGGGAATCTCAACGGAGAATTCTTCTTCAAAGGCCATCACCAGCTCGACCGTATCGAGGCTGTCGGCGCCCAGGTCATCGATGAAGCTGGCGTTCTCGGTCACCTTGGACTCTTCGACGCCCAGATGCTCGACGACGATCTTCTTAACCCGTTCAGCCACGTCACTCATTTGCGATTCCTCGGAAGTTCTCGTCTGTTGGAAAATCTGGTTCCACGCCCGAATGGCATAGCCCCCTGTCAGGCGGAAAGTGCCGTTACCTAGCATACTTTTTTCGCCTTGACCAGTGTTGGCCCTCGTTGCCGAACGCCTTTATATCATTGCCATGCCGCCATTGACGTGCAGGGTCTGGCCGGTCACATAGGCCGCCTCGTTGGAGGCGAGATAGACCACGGCGGCGGCGATTTCCTCGGGGCTGCCCATGCGGCCGGCGGGAATGCCGGGCAGCAGCTTGGCCTTCTGATCCTCGGTCAGGACCTCGGTCATGGCCGAGGTGATGAAACCGGGCGCCACGCAATTCACCGTGATATTGCGGCTGGCCACTTCCTGGGCCAGCGCCTTGCTCATGCCGATCATGCCGGCCTTGGAGGCGGCATAGTTGACCTGCCCCGGATTGCCGGTGACGCCGACAATGGAGGTGATATTGATCATGCGGCCCCAACGGCGCTTCATCTGGCCCTTCATGACGGCGCGGCACAGCCGGAAGGCGGCGGTGAGGTTGACGTCGAGCACGGTGGCCCAGTCCTCGTCCTTCATGCGCAGCACCAGGCCGTCGCGGGTCAGGCCGGCATTGTTGACCAGGATGTCGAGCGACCCCAGAACCGCCTCGGCATCCTTGGCCAGCTTTTCCACCGCCTCGGGGACGGACAGATCGGCGGGCAGGACGTGGACGCGGTCCCCCAACTCGGCGGCCAGGGCGTCCAGCGCCTCGCGCCGGGTGCCGTGCAACCCGACGACGGCGCCCTGGGCATGCAGCGCCCGCGCGACGGCGCCGCCGATACCGCCCGAAGCGCCGGTCACCAGCGCGGACTTGCCGGAAAGATCGAACATCAAGCCCCCCTTCATCATACTGTGCGGACCCTTGACCTCACCCTGAGGAGCGAAGCGTCTGTCACCGTATTCGCTTACAAACTCTTCAGAAAAGCGTCGATATCGGCCGGCGTCCCCACCGAACTGCCCGACATCTCCTTGTCGATGCGCTTGGCCAGACCGCCCAGCACCTTGCCGGCGCCCAGCTCGACCAGCGCGTCCACCCCCTGGGCCTTCATATAAAGGACGCTTTCGCGCCAACGCACCGTGCCGGTGACCTGGCGCACCAGCAGGGCGCGGATATCGTCGGGATCGGTGACGCGGCCGGCGGTGACATTGGCCACCAGCGGCAGACGCGGAGTCTTCATCGCCACCTTGGCCAGCGCCGCCTCCATGGCGTCGGCGGCCGGCTGCATCAGGGCGCAATGGAAGGGAGCGGAAACCGGCAGCGGAATCGCCCGCTTGATCCCGCGCTCGGCGGCAAGCTTGATGGCGCGGTCGACGGCGCTCTTATGGCCGGACAGCACCACCTGGGCGCCACCATTGTCATTGGCGGTCTCGCAGACCTCATTCTCGGCGGCGGCGGCGGCGATCTCGCGCGCCAGATCCAGTTCGCAGCCCAGCAGGGCCGCCATGGCGCCCATGCCCACCGGAACCGCCTTTTGCATGGCCTGGCCGCGAATCTTCAGCAGCCGCGCCGTATCGGCGATGGTGAAGGTGCCGGCGGCGGCCAGGGCGGAATACTCGCCCAGGGAATGGCCGGCGACGAAGGCGGCGGACGTGGCCAGATCGACCCGCCCCTCGCTTTCCAGCACCCGGACCACCGCCAGCGACACCGCCATCAGGGCCGGTTGGGCGTTCTCGGTCAGGGTCAGGTCGGCTTCCGGCCCTTCGAACATCAGGGCGGACAGCTTCTGCGACAGGGCGTCGTCCACTTCCTGGAAGAGCTGACGGGCGACCGGAAAAGCCTCGGCCAATTCGCGGCCCATGCCGACGGCCTGCGATCCCTGGCCGGGAAAAACGAACGCGCGGGTCATGGATCAGGCTCCGTATGGATATTGGCTGGCGAGAGAAAAGGCAAACCGGCGGGCGCCTGTCAAGCGATCTATGGCGGAACGACGGATCCGGCGGCGTCGAAGACGCCCGAAGAGGGGGCGTCCGAAGATGGGGGCGGATCGTCACATGGGAATCGACAGAACCCGGCATTGCGGGCCGGCGGAACCGCCAGTGCCGCCCTTGCCGCCACTTCCGCTCCCACCGCTGCCGTGGAAGCTGCAATTCTCGCACCCGGCCAGCAGCATGATGAAGACGACGGCGGCGATGACGTTCACGGTCATTGGGACTTTCACGGTCATTGGTTCCCTTTCAGCCGTCCGCCAACGGCGGCGACGGCCCGCCCCCGCACGATCTTGCCCGACATCCTGCAAATAGCCAGGGCCGCCGTATCCGGTCATGGCTTTGTTACAGCCTTTTCACCCCTGGATCCCGCCGGCAGGCGTATGCTCCCCCCACATCGAGGCCGACCAGGAAGGAGCGCCGTCATGATCGACCATGAGAGCATTGCCGCCGCCATCGGCCGCAACGAATACCGTGACAATGTCGCCATTGCCACCTGCAAGTCCAATTCCGGTGCGGTGAAAGAGCTGGCCTATTCCCGCTCGGACCATTGCTTCTTCGTGACCGTGAATGGGCGCGAGAGGCTGCGCAGCGATGTGCCGGCGACCGCCTACAGCTTCTTCAGCGGCGCCGCTCCCGAATAGCGTCCTTGGCCCGATCAAGCCAGCGCAGGGCGTCCTGCCACTGGATGATACCCTGCTCGTCCCCGCGCAACACCATCGCCACGGCGGTTTGGCAGCGAAGGATAGTTATTGGTAATTCCGCCGTCAGCCTTGGCGGATCCAGTCCTTGATCTTGCCGACCACCTCGTCCTCGATGCCGTTATAGCCGTGATAGGCCCGCGGCCCGCAGGGATCGCCGACGGATATCCCGCCTTCGACGGCAATGAAATCGGTGCCGTAGGCCTCGTGGCTGTGATAGGCGTCGGCGGGGCTGTTGTGCTTGCAGGAGTCCATGCTGTGGTGGACGATCAGGTGCCGGCTTTTCAGCCCGCGCGGGTCCAGGCTGCCGATGCCGAACATGGACGATGTGTGGACGAACCCGGCCACCTGGCCGTCCAGCTTGTGCGCCAGCGCCTGGGTCGCGTAGGTGGACTTGCTGGTGCCGATGACATAGACCTTGAGCCTGGGATAGATCCGCTCCACATCGCCGGCGATGGCCAGGATACGCTCGGGCGAGGAGGTGACGTCGGTGGAGGCCGCCAGGAAATCCCGGTCGGCGAACAGCCCGCGCGAGCGGATCAGGAAATTATCGCCGCCCTGGAAGACCAGCTGACCGTCCGTCATCCGGGGATTGACCGTCCCCGCCCCGCCCGGCATCAGAACCACCAGATATTTCGGCGTCTCCGCCCCGTTGACGGTCAGGATGTAGCGCACGGTGTCGCTGTCGCCGGTTGGCGCCGTCTCCATCAGGCGGTCCTCGGCCTGGGCAGCGCCGGCCAAGACCGGAATCAGGGTGAGCAGGAACAGGCCGAGGATTGGCAATCGTTTCATCCGACATTTCCCATATAGACGGCCATCCGCCCCCCCCCAGTTGACGGCAGGTGTAGCCAGGATCCAGCCCTGTTGAAAAGGTCGATTCACATCGAACCTGCCGTCAGCATCGCATCGGTGGTCATGAGCGGTATCATCGCCGGGATACCAGGTGGTTTGGCCCATCCTGGACACACCTCGCCCGTCATCGCCCTTTTGTGTCCGCCCCCGAGCATCAGCATGGCGCGACGTCCCATGGTCGGAGATCGTCGATCATGCCGAGGATGCGGCGGAACAGGCCTCCCCGAGCAGGGTGAATCATGCGGCGGCGTGGATGGCGACTCCCTTTTGGGGGTGGCGAACCCAATTCTCAGTGTCTGGGGGCGAATTCTCCCGTCCGCGGACGGTAGAACCGGCCCGAAAAGCTAATGCGGTCGATTATATATTCACGCTGGAGCACGTCGAACACGTCATTCCCGAAATCCATGAAGCGACTCGGCGCGATCTCTTCACCGGGATTTGCGTCCTCTCGATGCAGCGGGGGATCGGTGATCTGCACCACGGCAATTTCGTGGCGGCTCAGCATGCCGGTCAGGGTATCGGCCGGCAGGCGGCCGGCCTGCATCGCCTGGAGGGCGTTGATCGGATCGTAAAATGCTGGCTTGCCGGCTCGCAGGCACAGCAGATGGGACTGGCACAGCGCAACCCCCGGAACGGCTGTCAGGTAGGCGACATCAGCATGAAACAGCCGTTCGCGGTTGTCCAACTCGTTTGCCACATCGATGCCGAAGCGACCCAGGCATAGAGGCGCGTAGAACAGCACGCCGGCGTTGATGGCCAACGCCAAAGGCGCCCGCAACCGCGGAAACGGGACCATGTGGAGCGTCACGCCGGCACCGATGGCCAAGGCGATGCAGACGTCGAAGAAGATGTTGATGGTGGTCCCGGCGCCGCCCGAGAAATACGCCCCCACCAGTAAGGCTCCCGCCAGATAGGCCAGCACCAGTCCGGCGGGCCGGCGGTGGCGGAACGCCAGCAGCAGCAGCCCCACCACACCAAGCGGTGCCTGATACGTGCCTAGAATCTCGGTGACAAAGTTGAAGGCGCGTTCAACATCCCAAGTGCGAGAGGCCAACAATTGGACGAAGAAGACTTTGCCGGCCCAGGCCCATAGGACGGCCGCGCTGGCAGCCGCCAAACCGAAGCCGGTGACGAAAAAGGCGAGGCGGGTGCGTGTCGGCCCCCGGAGCGCGACGTCAGCGGCCACCAGCAAAGGCACACAGATCAGGTTGTGCTTGGTCAGCACGCCAAGGGAAATCAGCACTGCCGTCAGCACCGCCCGCCCGGGTCGGCCACTGCCGCCCAGATGGATAGCCAGACCGGCGGTCACGAATGCCTGACCGAGCAACTGGGGATTATTCTTGCCGACGAAATCGCAATTGAAGGTGCCGAAAAACAGCGCGCAGACGGTGGCGCCAAGCAATCCGTCCAGACGAGAGCCGCCTGCCGACCGCACGATTAATCCCACCGCCACGCAGATCACGATCAGCGCAACCACGGAAAGCAGACGCCCGGCCATCATCGGACCGCCCATCAGATTTGACAGCATTCCCACCGCGTAGAAAGACAATGGTGGGTAGTTATTGAAAAAGAACGGTGATGGGAGGTCGTACAGCGGCAGGCCGGTCATCGCCCTGATTTGGTGGTAGGCGTTCCACCCTTCGGTGTTGTCGATCTCGAAGTCCCAGGTCGCACGCAGCACTGGATAGGCCAGCAAGATCAGCGACAACGAAAACAGGCTGAGGACCATAACCCTGTAGGATCGTTTGTCGACCTCCCGTTCCGTCCACCATTCGCGTAACGCCGCAGAACCGAGGCTGTTGTCAACGACGTCATCGGCCATGCGATTCAACCCACATTTCCCGTATGGGCGGCCTATCCGCCTATGTTCTGGGGCAGAATAGTCTTGGCCGCCGCCCTTTAGAAGCGTCCAATCGCGCTTGTCGCTGCCCGAGCCACAGGCCTCGACAGCATATTGGATCGCGTCTTCGGGCGTGGTGGAAATTCGTTGCGCTCGCCGGAGCGTGGTCGTCGGGCGGGGCGGGTCGCAACCGACCCGCCCCGGTCTTTTGACAGACGTCTGGATTTACTTGACGTAGCCGTAGCCACCGCGCCAGTCCCACGGGTCGTAATGCCCCCAGTTATCCCGATGCCAGGTGTAGGCATAAGGATTGAGAATCTGCGGCTTGATCGAAACCACGACGGACACGGGAAGCGCCTCCGGAGCCTGACCGGGTTTTCCGGCCTCGATCTTCGAGAAAGGCACGATGGTGACCGTCAGGAACCGGCCGTCCTTGAAGTTCTCGGTCCTGGTGTAGGTCTTGTTGTTGTAGACCACCACACCGGTGTTGTCGGTCCAGGCGCTGTGTTCGGTGCCGGTCAGCAGGGCCGCGTTGAAGTTACGCTGCCAAGCCTCGGAGACATAGACGATCTCTTCCTGCGCATTGGTCGGATGGTAACGGCTTCCGATGTAGTTCAGGATATCGACCGAGTAGCGCGGCACCATGGCATGGGCCTCGTCGACGATCGTGACCTCCAGATTTTCGCCGCCCGCATCCTTCAGAGCCGCGGCGATGAGCGGCACATCGGTCTGCATGGTTTGGTCGACCACGGACTTGTAGAGGGTCTGCTTGACCATCTCGACCACCGGGCGGGTGCGGGGGTCATAGGGATTGGCCACCGGTTCCAGCACCTGCAGCGACTGATCCGCCTTGTTATAGACGGCGACGGTACCGACCAGGGCGGTCAGGTCGTTCTGATAGGCCCCGGCGGGTACCACATAACGCATTTCCGCCGGCGGAACGAGATTGGTCGGCTTCGCCTCGCTGGCGTAGTAGATACCCGAGCATCCGCCCAGGACGGGAAGGACGCACGCGATCATCGCGGTCATACGGGACTTTTTCATCATATTTGCTCCCAGATCTCATTGCTCGATGGGGCGGCCGCCCGGATTATGTCCGCCGCTGCCGCCGCCAAGCTCATCAATAGTCGAAAAGGATCTCGACACGGCGCCCGCGCCCGTCATGGCGCGCCCCCCAGGCCTCGCCGGGATGCGCATCGACCGCGGTGGCGGCCCCGCCCAGCCTAGTGATCTCGGCGGCCACCGCCTGGGCGCGTTCGCGCGAGAGGCGGGCGTTGGTCGCGACCGAACCGGTGCGGTCGGTGAAACCGACAACCCTGACCGACTTCGGCTGCAAGTTCTTCTGAGCGGCGACTACCAGCTTCAGCCGCTCGATCGCTTCCGGGGTCAGCTGGCTGGAACCGGAATTGAAGAACACGGCATAGGCATTGGCCCCGTAGAAACCGCCCCAGCCATAGCCGTCATGGCTGGAGCCGCCGTAGGCGTAGCCGCCGTAGCCGCCATAACCGCCGTGAGCCCAGGTGGTGGCGCCCGCCAAGGTGACCTCGACGCGGCGGTTACGCGCTTCGCCGACATTGTCGCCGGTGGAGACGGCGAGATGGGTCTCGCCCAGGGCATCCTCGGCGATGATCGCGGGATTGACGCCCATCCTGGCCAGCTCTGCCGCCACGACGTCAGCGCGATCATGCGCCAGCCGCAGGTTGGCATCGGGGGTACCGAGGGTGTCGGTAAAGCCGGCCACCGACACGATGGGGGCCTGCACCTGCCCCTGAGCGGCAGCCGCTTCCTTCAGGGTCGCTAGCGACGGGGTCGAGAGTTTGGTCGAGCCGACGCTGAAATTGACGACGAAACGGCGGCGGACATCGACCGCCATTTCGGTCACCGGGTTCGGCTTCTTCAGGATGGGCTCGTGAGCAAGGAAGGTGGTGCGGCAGGCGCTGGTGGGCATGCCTTCCGCCGCCTGCTCGAGCCAGCAGTCGAAAGCCACCTGGGCCTTGGCCGCGGCGGCCGGAACGCGTTCGGTAGCGCCGTTGGCGAAATAGCCCATGAGACGCTCCCGGGCCGAGGTCAGCTCGGGAATGCTGGACGCGGGAAGCAGGCGCTGGCTCAGCTCATCAGGCAGGACCGCCTCGCCGGAACCGGCCCGCAGGCCCTTGCGAGCGGTTTCGGAGGCATCGACCCATTCGACTTCCGTCTGGACCTGCTGCTTGGTATAGGCCTGATATTCCTGGAACAGGGCTTGGGTGAACGGAGTTCCAGACGTCGCCCGGGAGCCGAGAATCGTCTGCACATCCGATACATCCGCAGGCAAAGCGCAAGCAGCCAAGGCTGCGGTGGCAGCTAAACCTACCCACTTTGTGGTTCTCTTCATTTCTCACTCCTCATCTGGAAAATGGCATCGGATTTTCCATGCACATCCCCTGCCAATACTTACTTGACAGTGCATGGACATCAGTACAAACTAAATTAATACGGTATTCACCCGATAGCCGTTACAGCCACGACAGCGTCAACCCGACGACATCATGCGTGTGACTATTGTGTTAACTCTCCGCCACTGAGCTATATGAGATATGTAGGGTAATTCAATTTATCAACCTCGAAAAGTCACGAAGTTTGACAATCGGCCCGAGGAAAAAGTCGCGACAGGGAGCCCCGTCCCCAACCCTGCCACTTGACCGGCGCGCAGCCGGGTTCAACAGGAGGCTTCGGGGGGCACAAAGGGGGACGTCCGGAGGACGAGGAAAAGCGAAAGGCCAGGCCGCCTGACCGGGCATTGCCAATGCCTTGATACACATCGAGTTTTTGTGCCGGGTGCAGGATTCGAACCCGCGCCCCCCCTGATTACAAAGAATAGGAATGGCTAACCGGGAACCACGACCGGCCACCGCCTTTTAGCAGGCTGCCGGCTCCTATGCAGGCGGCCCACTATTCAGTTTCACGGACACATCGAACCATCCAAAAGCCGCCGCACTTCTGAATGGTCCGATGCTGCAGCAGGGGGACGTCAGGCTGCCAACTTTCTTTCGCGTAGGAAAACCGCCAATACCTGGTCCTCGTTGCGGATGTGGTCCCCCAGCCAGGTCGAGACGTAGTCGAACAACTGCGATACCGCCTCTGGCCGATTGGCCTCGACCCCAGCCTTCAACCCCGCGATCCGGTCCAGGAAGGCTTTGTGGTTGTGGCGATGGTCATCGGCGGCAGCGTAGCGGTGCTTGGCCATCAGCGCCTCTTCCTCGGCGAAATGGTCGCGGATGGTCCGGTCGATGGTCGACAGCATGGCGATGGCCGCCTTGCCGCCGTCGCCCCCCATCATCTGGCGGTAGAACTCGTTGACCTGATCGAAGATCTCTTGATGGTGGCGGTCGATCGACGGCATGCCCATGGATAGATCGGCAGACCAATGCAGCAGCTTCATGTCCTTCTTGTCGGCGCGCACCTGGGCGAGGAACTGGCTCACCTCGTGGCGGAGGAATTCGGCCTGCTTGGACAAGTCGGCCGAGGAGCCCTTGATCTGCTCCGCCGCCGATCCGGTTTCCCGCGCCGCCTGCTCGACCGAGACGATGTTGCTCGATACCTCCGCCGTACCGGCGGCCGCCTGCTCCACATTGCGGGCGATTTCGCTGGTGGCGCCGGTCTGCTGCTCCACCGCCGCCGCGACGGCGGCGCTGATCTCGCCCATCTCGCCGATCACCTTGGAGATGCTGTCAATGGCATGGACGGCGGCGTCGGTGCTTTGCTGCACCGCATTGATCTGGCCGGCGATCTCGCTGGTGGCCCGGGCGGTCTGGTTGGCCAGATTCTTGACCTCGTTGGCCACCACGGCGAAGCCCTTGCCGGCATCACCGGCGCGGGCCGCCTCGATGGTGGCGTTGAGCGCCAGCAGGTTGGTCTGGCTGGCGATATCGTTGATAAGGTTGACGATCTCGCCGATCTTGCTGACATTCTCCGACAGCGCCTTAACCTGGGCGGTGGTGGCCCCGGCCTCATCGCCGGCCCGGACGGAAACGGTCTGCGACCGTTCGACCTGGTGGGCGATCTCCTTGATCGAGGACGCCAGTTCTTCGGTGGCGGCGGCGACGGTCTCGACGTTGGTCGAGGCCTGCTGCGCCGCCGACGCCACCGTGGTGGCCTGGGCGCTGGTCTCGGTGGCGGTGCCGGCCATTTGGCCCGACGCCGCCTGCAACTCGGTGGCGGCCGACGTCACCGTCTCGATCACCTTGCCGACGCTACGTTCAAAAGTGTCAGCCATCTTGCGCATGGCCGCGAGACGATCCGCCTCGGCTCGGCGCTTCTGCTCCTCTTGGTCAAGCTCAAGCTGGCGCACCCGGATCAACTGGTCCTTGAAGTGGCCCACCGACTTGGCCATAGCCCCGATCTCGTCCTTGCGGGTCGTCCCCTCCACGTCGGCGGTAAGATCGTTGCCGACCAGACGCACCATGGTCTCGCCCAGGTGGACCAGGGGGGCGACGATGGCGCGACGGGAAATCATCATGGCAAACCCTGTGCCCAGCAACAACCCGACGCCGATGACGCCAAGGGTGATGGCGATGGTGCGATGGGTCTGGTCGGTCAGATCGTCCGAGGCCTTCTGGGCATGGGCGACGAAACTGTCGACAGTTGCTTTCAGCGTTTCGGTGGCGTCGTTGAAGGTCGGGTCGCATTCGCTCTTCAGGCGCGCGCCGGCCTTAACCACCTCATCCGGAGTGGTCGTGCCCGCCGCCGCCTTTATGGGGCCGGCGCAGGCGGCGAAGGTGGCCTGAATCTTCCGGTTCACCGTGTCCACCTCGTCACCGTATTCGGGAACTTTCTGGCGAATGGTCGCCAAGAAGCCATCGATCTTTTTCTGGGTATCCTTCCCCTGTGCCAGTATCCGGGCATTCTCCGCGTCGGAGGTTTCGAGGGCCAGGGCGTAGGCATCGCGGCCGTACAGCATGAAGAAGCGATTGGTGCGGGCCACCAGCACCGTGGCCCCGTCGACCCGCTCGATCACGTCGCTATAGGCGTCGTCGATGGCCTTCATCTCGACGGCGGCGAAACCGCCGGCACCGATGACGACGGCCCCCATGACGGCGATCACCGTCAGGATTTTTGAACCGACCTTCAGATTTGTGAGCATCGTATTCTCCCCTTGGCGGCGGTCCGGGTCAGGAGCCATTACGTTGATCGGGCGCCATATTCCCGCCGCAAGGAATGGGGGCATCATCACCAATCAACGCGTGTTGAGTTGGGCGAGAAACAAATCGATACGTCACCAAGACGTACACCGGGCAAGATATGGTAACTGCCATGCCACAGCATGGCCAATTGAGGGCCTCATGGGCGATGCCCAGATCCTGCCCGTCAGTCGTTCCGTCCCATATCGGACTTGGGCTGGGCTATTTGCGAACCGCGGACATCACGTTCTCTACTCTTCCTGGGCGCTTGACCAATTGGCCCCCAGGAGCGGGGTTGACGATCAGCACAGCCCCAACAGCGGAAATAATCTAACCGAAAGTTTCGCAATGCGGTATTCGCACGACTACCTAGGGTGCAGACCCGACCTTCACCCTATCTCCCGGTCACTCCGACGGCCAAGGCAAGGCGGACTGATCTATCGGTTCATCCCGGTTACGGGTGAAGCTTATGATTTCATCGGCGTTATGCGGCAGGTTCAGGTTCCAATGGGGGCGAAAGTGCTTGTTCTGGGGAGATTGAGCGGATCGAGCATGGGCGGGTCCACCGCCAGGGTCATGCTGGCAACGCGAATGTCATCATCGGCCTTGGCGAGCCATAACGAGGCTTCGGCCCATTGGGCGCGGACCTGCTCAGAATCGCTCATAGACCACCACGCCTTCGGTCAGCACGGTATGGGCGAAGGAGCCGATGGCCCGCCCCCGTTCCTTCAACACGCCTTCCCGGCAGGAAATGATGTCCACCGGAGCGGGGAAGCCCTGATGGGCCTCGTAGCGTCGCTTCGACGACAGGCGCTCGTTGGGCACGTCATCGTCCAGCACCACCACCAGATCGAAATCGCTGTCGGTTCTGGCATCGCCACGCGCCCGGCTGCCGAACAGGATGACCCTGCGCGGCCCGAACACGGAAACCACCTGCTTCAGCAGCGGTTCGGGGACTTGATCGGCGGTGCCCACGACGTCACTCCCGATGAAAGCCTAAAATGGTGCCGGTTGCAGGATTCGAACCCGCGACCCCCTGATTACAAATCAGGTGCTCTACCAACTGAGCTAAACCGGCGACCGGAGGGAAATTAGAGACGAATTCCCTCCGCCGCAAGGGGGGCCGTTCAGCCGTCCCGCGCCAGTTCGTAAAGCGCCACCGCCGCCGCATTGGAAACATTGAGACTTTCCATCTCGCCGCCCATGGGCAGGCGGGCCAGATGATCGCAATGCTCGCGGGTGAGGCGGCGCAGCCCCTCGCCCTCGGCTCCCAGGGCGATCACGATCCGCCCGGTCAGTTTGATCTCGGCCAGGGTCTTGGGGGCGTCGGCGGCCAGGCCGGCGACCCAGAAGCCGGCCTGCTTCAACTCGTCGAGGGCGCGGACCACGTTGGTGACCCGGACCAGCGGCATCCGCTCCAAGGCCCCCGAGGCGGCCTTGGCCAGGGCGCCGGTCTCCTCCGGGGCGTGGCGGTCGGGCACCACCACCGCCAGGGCGCCGAACGCCGCGGCGGAACGCAGGATGGCGCCCACGTTATGGGGGTCGGTAACCTGATCCAGCACCACCACCACGCAGGACGGGCGCAGGCTGCCCAACCGGGCCACGTCCTCGATGGCCAGCGCCGCCAACGGCTCCACCAGCACCGCCAGCCCCTGATGCACCGAGCCGGGCAGCAGCAGCCGGTCGATCTCGGCCCGCTCCACCGTTTCCACCGGCAGCGGCAGGCGCAGGCCGGCCAGCCCCTTGGCCGCCTCGGCGGTGGCGATCAGGCGACGGAACCGGCGCTCGGAATTGGCCAGAGCCGCGGTCACCGCATGGGTGCCGTAAAGCCAGAACGAGGCCCCTCCTCCCCCGCCGCCGCCGCTACGGGGAGGGCCGCCCCGGCGGGGGAAACGGGCATCGTCACGCTGGTCTCGCTTGGTCATGGGAACTCCTTTGCCAACCTTCGTTTAGCCCTCTCTTTTCAGATTGACAAGCGCCTGCAAATTCCCATAGTACAGCCCTCCCGTCGCCCCGGCTAAACCCGGAGACGGCGTGGAGGGGTGGCCGAGCGGTTAATGGCAGCAGACTGTAAATCTGCCGACGAAAGTCTACGTAGGTTCAAATCCTGCCCCCTCCACCATTATCCCCCCTTAAGTCGGGGCTGGGTGACGGAGAACGGTTTCTTCAGGTTGAGCGCCAGGCGGTGCAACCGTGCGGGACGAACTGGCGGGTGTAGCTCAATGGTAGAGCAACAGCCTTCCAAGCTGATGACGGGGGTTCGATTCCCCTCACCCGCTCCACTCGCCCGCAATCGCGTCGACGTGAAGCACGGCATTGAACCAATGCGGCAGCCGCCGCGATCAGACGGGTTGAAAAATGGCTAAGGCTAAATTCGAGCGCAACAAGCCGCATTGCAACATCGGCACCATTGGTCACGTCGACCACGGCAAGACCTCGCTGACTGCGGCGATCACCAAGATCCTGGCCGAGACCGGCGGCGCCACCTTCACGGCGTATGACCAGATCGACAAGGCCCCGGAAGAG